>UMJR01012417.1_pt1 | contig 33520 bp, 27 predicted proteins | sample 1966121 | NCBI WGS metagenome assembly UMJR01 (sample SAMEA4836155, study PRJEB28245) | human gut metagenome | biome: gut microbiome; material: fecal sample | place: Denmark | collected 2008
GACATGGATCTTGCGCCCTCCGTCGCCCGCTCGCTCGCCAGGACGCTGCCGCCCGGCGCCTACGCCTCCGACTGGTCGAGGCAGAACCGCACCTGGTTCGCGGCCGTTCAGGTCGAGAAGCGCATGATGGGCATCATTCTCTTCCTGATCGTCCTCGTGGGCGCCTTCGGGCTCGTCTCCTCGCTCGTGATGACCGTCAAGGAGAAGCAGGCCGACATCGCCATCCTCAGGACGCTCGGTGCGAGCGAGGGCGCGATCATGCGCATCTTCGTCATCCAGGGCACGATCGTCGGCATCGTCGGCGTGGCCTTCGGCGTCGCATCGGGCCTGCTCGTCGCCGAGAACGTCGGCGCGATCGTGAGCACGATCGAGGGGATCTTCAATGTCGAGTTCCTCCCGAAGTCGATCTACTTCATCTCCGACATGCCGTCCGATCCGAGGATGTCCGACATCATTCCGATCGCGCTCTTCTCCTTCCTGCTGAGCCTCGCGGCCACGCTCTATCCGAGCTGGCGCGCGGCCCGCACCCAGCCTGCGGAGGCACTTCGCTATGAATAAGGAACTTGCCGTCGAGGTCTCGGGCCTCGTCAAGGTCTATCACGACGGCGACCATCCCGTCCCCGTCCTCTCCGACGTCACCTTCAGCGTGGCCCGCGGGGAGACCGTCGCGATCCTCGGCTCGTCGGGCTCGGGCAAGTCGACCCTGCTGCACGCCGTGGGCGGGCTCGACACGATCGATTCGGGAGAGGTTCGCGTGGCGGGCACGAGCCTCTCGGGGCTTTCCCAGAAGGCGCTCGGCGAGCTTCGCAACCGCTCGCTCGGCTTCGTCTACCAGTTTCACCACCTCCTGCCCGAGTTCACGGCGCTCGACAACGTCGCGATGCCGCTCTGGATCCGCAGGGAGGATCAGGAGGCCTCGAGAGAGGAGGCCCGCAGGATGCTCGAGGCCGTGGGTCTCGGCCACCGCCTGCAGCACCTGCCCTCGCAGCTCTCGGGCGGCGAGCGCCAGCGCGTCGCCATTGCACGCGCCATCGTCACGAAGCCCGTCTGCATTCTCGCCGACGAGCCGACGGGCAACCTCGACAAGGCGACCGCCCAGGGCGTCTTCGACATCTTCCTCAAGCTCGCGCGCGACGAGGGCACGGCCATCGTGATCGTCACGCACGACGAAGGACTTGCGGCCCGCTGCGACCGCATCCTCAGGCTCGACGCGGGCGTCATCAGGGAGGCCTGACCTTGCAGGGACTCGTCGACACGCACTGCCATCTGCAGGCGCCGGCCTTCGAGGCCGATCTTGCGGAGGTGGTCGCGCGCGCCCGCGCTGCAGGCGTTGCGGACATGGTGGTGTGTGCGGGCGGCTCCGACGACTGGGAGAGGACCGCCTGTGTCGCCCGTGAGCACGGGCTTGCTTACATGCTCGGCATTCATCCGCTCCTCGTTCCCAAGGCGCATGAGGAAGACCTCGAGAGGCTCTCGGCACTCGCCGAGGCATCGATGGCCGATCCGCACTTCATCGGGATCGGCGAGATCGGACTTGAGGGGCTCGTCATGACGATCGACGCACGTCAGGAGCACTTCTTCAGGGAGCAACTCAGGATTGCGGCCCGCCTCGACCTGCCGTGCTCCATTCACGTGCGAAAGAGCGCCTCGAGGCTTCTCTACCATCTGAGGCGCATCCGCGTCACGGGCGTCGTCCATGCGTTCAACGGCTCGGATGCCGAGCGGGACGCCTTCCTTGCGCTCGGCCTCAAGCTCGGGTTCGGCGGCGCCGCCACCTACGAGGGGAGCCTGAGGATCAGGCGGCATCTCGCCGAGGTGCCTGCGGACGCCTTCGTGCTCGAGAGCGATGCGCCCGACATGCCCTCGTCGGCCCGAAGGGACTCCGGAGACCTGAGGTCGGAGCCCGCCGACGTCGCCCAGACGGCCTCGCTTGCCGCCCGGCTTCGCGGCGTCACTAGGGATGAACTCTTATTTCAGTCAATCCAAACCACACAAGCCGCGTTTAAGCGGCTCAAGCTGCGCCAACTTCGTTAAGATGGGCTAAGTACCCCAAAATTGGAGGCGAATTGCTCATGAAAACGAAGGACATACTCGTCTCGATCATCGGGCTCGACGAGCCCGGCATCGTGGCCGCGACGGCGGAGACGCTGACAAGACTCGGCTGCAACATCGAGCAGATGACTCAGACGACCCTCAGGGATCAGTTCACGGCCGTGTACCTCGTGAACAAGCCCGAGGACATTGAAAACAAGAACATCCGGCTGGAGATCCAGACCGCCTACGATGCGAAGAAATTTCATCTGACGGTTTCGATCCGCGACGTGGAGACGGCCGAAGGCAAGGCCGCCGCAGGCGAGCCCTTCATCGTCAGCATCTGGGGCCACGACCGCAACGACATCATCGCCACCTTCGCCCGCATCTTCGCGGAACAGCGCATCAACGTCGAGGGCCTCAAGGCCTTCCGCATCGAGGACGACCAGAGCCTTCAGGTCTTCGAGGTCGTCATCCCCGAGCAGGTCGACACCCGCTCCCTGCACCGCATCATGGGCGAGCGCGCCAAGCGCATGGGGCTGAGGCTCTCCATGCAGCACGCCGCCATCTTCGAAGCCATTCACCGCGTCCGTGTGGTTTGAGACGAAAGGAAAGCTAAAACATGTTGACTGATTCTGAAGTCCTTGCGACTTTGTCCATGCTTCGTTCTGAACACCTCGATGTCAGAACCGTCACGATGGGTATCTCGCTCTTCGACTGCGCGGCCCCCGACTTCGACACGTTCGCCTACAAGGTCCGCAGCAAGATCCTCAGGAACGCCGAGAAGCTCGTTGAAACCTGCGACATCGTCGGCGACCGTTACGGCATTCCCGTCGTCAACAAGCGAATTTCGGTGAGCCCAATGGCCACCGTCTGCGCGGGCTTCACGCGCGACCAGATGGTCGAGGCGTGCCGCGTGCTCGACGACTGCGCCAAGGACGTGGGTGTCGACTTCATCGGCGGCTTCGGTGCGCTCGTTGAAAAGGGCATGACGCCCGGAGAACGCAACCTCATCGACGCGCTTCCCGAGGCCCTTGCCACCACGGACCGCATCTGTTCCTCGATCAACGTGGGCTCGACCAAGGCCGGCATCAACATGGACGCCGTGAAGCTCATGGGCGAGCGCATCCTCGACGTGGCCGCGGCCACGGCCGACCGTGACGCCATCGGCTGCGCCAAGCTCGTCGTCTTCTGCAACATTCCGCAGGACGTGCCGTTCATGGCGGGCGCCTACCTCGGCGTGGGCGAGCCCGACGTCGTGATCAACGTGGGCGTCTCGGGTCCAGGCGTCGTCAAGAAGGCGCTTGACCGCGCCTTCGAGGCCAAGGGCGACTATCTCACGATCACGGACGCCGCCGAGGTCATCAAGCACACGGCCTACAAGGTCACCCGCGTGGGCGAGATCATCGGCAACGAGGTCGCCCAACGCCTGAACCTGCCGTTCGGCGTGGCCGACCTCTCCCTAGCGCCGACGCCCGCCGTGGGCGACAGCGTGGGCGAGATCTTCCAGACGATGGGCCTCTCCTCGATCGGCGCTCCCGGCACGACGGCCATTCTGGCCATGCTCAACGACGCCGTGAAGAAGGGCGGCGTCTTCGCCTCCTCGCATGTGGGCGGCCTTTCGGGCGCCTTCATCCCCGTCTCCGAGGACAGCGCCATCGAGGCCGCGGCCCGCAGCGGCGCCCTCACGATGGAGAAGCTTGAGGCGATGACGAGCGTCTGCTCCGTCGGTCTCGACATGATCGCCATCCCCGGCGACACGTCCGCGGCCACGATCTCCGGCATGATCGCCGACGAAATGGCCATCGGCATGATCAACTCCAAGACCACCGCCGTGCGCATCATTCCCGTGCCCGGCAAGGGCGTCGGCGAAAAGGCCGTCTTCGGCGGCCTGCTCGGCGAAGCTGCGATCATCCGCGTGCCCGGCGGCGACTCGACGGGCTTCGTGAAGCTCGGCGGCCGCATCCCCGCGCCGATCCACTCCCTCAAGAACTGATCGGCTGAACCTGTCCGGGTCGCGGCGGACGCTCCGTCCGCCTGTCGCGACGACCATTCACGGCGCCGTCCTCCTGTTTTGGAGGCGGCGCCTTTTTTTTGCTAGAAGAGAGGGTAAATACTGGTTTTGGTGGAAATTGTGCAGGGAGTGCGATACGCTATGTGGTGAGTTTCGCATGAGTACCGATATGATAAGTGGTATTGATACTGCGTGTATGATGGAAACGCGTGTGCCACAATCGTTTCGGGAATGAAGCCTTGGGGTTTGCCGTTTGTTTTTCCTATATGTCCGTACGAGCGGAACGAAGCCCGACAACGCAACCTTAAGGATGCTCCCTCATGAAAGCCAGCGCCCCCATCGTCCCTTCTCTGGGCCTCAACGCCGTCCGCCTCTCACTCCTTTCCGGTGCCGTCACCGCTGCCCTTGGCGCCCCCGCAATGGCGCAGGAGAGCATGGAAATCGAGCTCGATCCCTTCGAGCATACCGTCTTCGTTCCGGGTGAGGACACGCGCGACGTTCTTGTGACGGGCGTGAAGACCGCAACGATCACGGCGGGCTTCAACAACGTCCTGATCGCCCCTCGTGTCGAGCAGGAAACGACCTTCAGGCTTCAGGGCTTCGGCGTCTCGAACGCCCTCACGGGCGTCTCGCTGGTCCTTCCCGCCGGCAAGGGCCCCGTGAACGTGCTGGCTTCGGGCGGCACAACGACCATCGTGATTGACACGTCGAACCTGCCTGAGGATGATGGTCAGGACGGCGGTTCTGGCAACGAAAATCCCGACGAAGACCTCGGTGATCTGGGTGGATTTCGTCTGCTTTCCGACGAGAATCAGGCTGATTATTCGGACGGTCAGTTCAAGGCGGGGGCGAAGCTTGTGCATGCGTTCGCAAACGGCGGGCGCGCCGCGCTTGAAACGGTGGGCAGGAACCCTCAGGACGTGCTTGTCATTGCAGGGCATCTCCACGTCACGCCAGATGTGCAGATGAGCTTCGGCGTCGAGGGCTCCGAAGAGACGAATGCCAACTTCCATCTGGGACCGTCGGCGGGCGTCGTGATCAACAAGTCGTGGTTCATGGGACTCGCCGAGGACAAGGGGGCGATCACGTTCGGCAAGGGGACGAAGGCCGTCTTTGAGAAGGGGGCCGTCTTCATCATCACGGACGGCATGGACGACCTGCGCGAACCTGAAGAGTTTGAGGCGGACGACGAGGCGCAGGAAGTGCCTGTGGAAGAGCGCCTCGTCTTTAAGGCGGTCGCGGGATCGGAGGTCACGGGCGTGGAGCACCTCGAGGGTTTTCTGACCAAGGATGGGCAGGTGTGCTCGATGAAGTTCGAGCAGACGGAGGACGGTTGGAGGGTCGTTGAGCGGGAGTGGCGCTACGAGGGGCCACTTGAGGAGGTCGTGAACGCACTGGGCGTCGAAGCCATGAAGGTCGATGCGCCCAAGGCGCTGCGCAAGGAGTTCCTCAGGAGGCAGAGCCCGAGTGAATTCGGCAAGACCATCAACTGGATGACCGAACTGATGGTGGGGGCGGGCACTTCGACGGAGATGATCAGGACGGCGGAGAACGTCGTCGAGCTCACGTCAAGGGCTGCAGTCGCCTTCGAGGACGACCAGGCCGTCAGGGTGTCCGCGAGAACAGGCTCGAGCAGGGGGCGCTTCAAGAGCGTCGATGGCAGTACAGGAGGATTCGCCGAGTGGTCGAGGGACGTGACGGGGCTTGACCTCGAGGTGCATCTCAGGCACCTCACCAGATTCGGCGGGCTGGTCGTCTCCTATGCCGACGCGGACGTCGGAAGCTCCTTCGATGTCTTCGACGTCAGTCAGGAGTCGAACATCGCTTCCCTGGCCGTCTACTACGGCGAATCAAGCGACAGGTTTGCGGTGACGGGCTACGGGATGTTCTCGGGCGCCAACGACAAGGTCCGCGTCATCTCGACGGGCGACATGCTCACCACGGGCGATCCGTCCCGCCGGGCCATGACGGCGGGCGTCGCGGGAAGCTTCTATCCCGACTGGGGCGGCTACAAGGACGTCAACTTCACGGGCGCCGTCTCCCTGACGAATTATCTTAAGTCGACATATGGGATCGCCTTTGACGGTGAGCGTGTCATGGACGTGGAGGAGGAGAGCAGGTGGGTGGGCACGCTGCAGCTGCAGGCGGGTTGGCACAGGCTCTTCCGTCCGGCGTCCTCGTCCTGGATCAAGGCCGACGTCACGCTCGGGGGACGCGTGCGCGCGGGCGACCTTGAGGTCAGGCAGACGGTGAGCGCGGGAGGCGCCTCCTCAAGCGTCGGGCACGACGACCTGACTCGAGGCGAGATCTTCGGCGACGCCGCCCTCAAGGTGCGTCTGCGCGACAGCGTGGCGGGGCTGCATGTCGGTGGCTCCACGGGGCCCGACGGCTCGCGCTCGTGGACGGGCGGCGTGTCGTTTGACTACCAGTTCTAGGCGGGGCCTGCGCCCGTCGTCGGAAGGCGTCGGGCGTCGCGGGTCTGCCTATCCGACAGATGATCCTCTAAAATGGAAGATGCAGGCGTGCGCTCTGCGGGAAGTCCGCGGGACGTCCGCCTGCATGACTGTTGAAGCCCTCCGCTGCTAGGAAAGAGGCCTGCGGAGGCGCCTGGAGGAGAAAAAACAGAAATGTCGGAAACGCCTGCCCTGGTCGTGGACGTCTCGCTTGCACGCAGCATGGTCGAGCCGCTCTATCGCGACCTTACCCTTCCGACCGGTGAGAACGTCATGCAGCATGCCGACGGCATCGCAAGCATTCTCAGAGAGGTCAGGGACGATCCGGAACTCATCAGCGCAGCCTATCTTTTCTGCGTGCCTTCCGTGATCCAGAATTCCGGCGAATGGATCGAAAAGAGCTTCGGTCCCGCCGTCAACGGGCTCGTGCAGGAGCTCGGACAAGTGAACGAACTTTCCCGCCGCGCCCGTTCCGAAAACGAGGAGGCGAACACGCGTCATCAGGTGGAGGCCATGCGCCGCATGTTCCTTTCGATGTGCAAGGACCTGCGCGTCGTCCTTCTCAAGCTTGCGAGCCGCCTGCAAACGCTGCGCTGGTTCGCCGCCTCGAAGCGCGAGGGCGCCGAGAAGTTCGGCACCGAGACGCTCGACCTTTACGCACCGCTGGCCAACCGCCTCGGCATCTGGCAGCTCAAGTGGGAGCTCGAGGACCTGTCGCTGCGTTTCACGCGCCCGTCCGAATACCGTGAGATCGCACAGCAACTCGACGAATCGCGCGAGCAGCGCATCGAGTTCATGCAGAGCGCCGTGCTGCGCATCCGCGGACTTCTTGAGGAGAACGGCATCAAGGCCGAAGTCTCGGGACGTCCGAAGCACATCTATTCGATCTGGAAGAAGATGCAGCGCAAGCACTTGCGCTTCGACCAGCTCTTCGACGTGCGCGCCGTGCGCATCATCGTCGATACGGTCGAGCGCTGCTACCAGGTGCTCTCCATCGTCCACGAGAACTTCCCCGTGATTTCGAAGGAGTACGACGATTACATCGCCAAGCCCAAGCCCAACGGCTACCAGTCGCTTCACACGGTCGTGACCGACAAGGCGGGGCGTCCGCTCGAGATCCAGATCCGCACCCGCGCCATGCATGAGTTCGCAGAGCTCGGCGTGGCCGCGCACTGGCGCTACAAGGAGGCGGGCAACTCCAACGGCGCGACGAGCGCCGAGGAGCAGCGCGTCGCCTGGCTTCGCCAGCTGCTCGCCTGGGGCAGCGACATGCAGAACCAGGGCCAGCCCGAGGGCGAGGCCGTGCTCGACGACCACATCTATGCGCTCACGCCGCAGGGCCGCGTGGTCGAGCTGCCCCGCGGGGGCACGCCCGTCGACTTCGCCTATGCCGTGCACACGCAGCTCGGCCACCGCACCAAGGGCGCGAAGGTCGACGGCGTGCTCGTGCCGCTCAACACCAAGCTCGAGACGGGCCAGACCGTCGAGATCATCGCCGCCAAGGTGGGACAGCCGTCCCGCGACTGGCTCTCCGCCGAGAAGGGCTTTGCGGCCAGTCCGCGCACCCGCAACAAGGTCCGCCAGTGGTTCAACGCCCAGCAGACTGCGGAGCTCACCGCCCAGGGCCGCGAGAAGATCGACAAGGAGCTTGCGCGCCTCGGCAAGACTGCGGTCAAGCTCGAGGATCTCGCCAAGCGCCTCGGCTATGAGGGCGTCGACGAACTCTGCCTTGCATACGGCAAGGAGGAGATCACGCAGACGGCGCTCGCCACCGCCGTGCAGCCGCCCAAGCCCGCCGCGCCCGAGCCCGACGAGGTCCTCATCCGCCAGTCCCGCAACACGGGCAAGAGCGACGTGCTCGTCGTGGGCGTCGACTCGCTCCTCACGCAGCTCGCTCGCTGCTGCCATCCCGTGCCGCCCGACGAGATCGTCGGCTACGTCACCCGCGGCCGCGGCGTGACGATCCACCGCGCCGACTGCCCGAACATCCGCAACATGTCCGAGCAGGACCACGGCCGCCTCATCGAAGTGAGCTGGGGCAGGGGAGGCGACGGCGTCTTCCCCGCCGAGGTCTTCGTCGTCGCGACCGACCGTCCCGGCCTCATCAGGGACATCTCGGAAATCTTTATGAAGGCCAAGCAGAACCTCGTGGGCATGAATTCCCAGAAGGTGAAGACCGACGTCCACATGCGCTTCACGGTCGAGATTCCCTCGGCTTCGAGCCTGACGTCCACGCTCACGACCATTCGCGAGCTCAAGGGCGTCCTGTCGGCACGCCGTTGCTGATTTTGCAAGTCTCCTGAGGCTAGGTTACAAATAAAATACCGTAAAAACGGTAGGCGAGAAATTTCGGCTTCTCGCCTTTTTTGTTGTGCGACAGGGTCTTTCGAGTTTTTAGGTGCGGAGCGTCGAAAAATTATTTTTCGATGGTCTTGCTTTTTCAAAAATCTCAGGCATAATTTCGTTCTCACACGGCAGGCACGTAGCTCAGTTGGTTAGAGCATCACCTTGACATGGTGGGGGTCGTTGGTTCGAATCCAATCGTGCCTACCAGGAACTTCTTCCTGCAACGTCCGTGTGAAGCGGTTCAAGGACCGCGAATGCAAGAGTTTGCAAATGCGCAAAATCTCAGGCATAATAAAAACCTTGACAGGCACGTAGCTCAGTTGGTTAGAGCATCACCTTGACATGGTGGGGGTCGTTGGTTCGAATCCAATCGTGCCTACCAGAATTTTATTTGGGATTTTGTTGAACGATGTGTTCTTCGCAGACTTTTCGCACAACAACACCCTCTCTTTGAAAAAATTGAGGGCGTGAGCGAAACGTTGTCCAACAAAATGTCCAAGGCAAAGAAGTGCGGCTCATGTCCGCACTTTTTTTTCGCCTGTAGAAAACGAGGTTAAAAATGGTTGCAATTACCCTTCCGGACGGCTCCAAGCGCGAATTCGCCGCCGCCGTCACCGTTGCCGATGTCGCCGCCGACATCGGTGCCGGTCTGGCCAAGGCCGCTCTCGCCGGCCGCGTCGACGGCAAGCTCGTCGACCTCTCCCATGTGATCGACAAGGACGCTCAGGTCGCCATCATCACGGGCCGCGACGCCGAAGGTGTTGAAATCATCCGTCACTCGACCGCCCATCTGATGGCGCAGGCCGTGAAGGAGCTTTACCCGGAAGCCCAGGTCACGATCGGGCCGGCCATTGAAAACGGCTTCTACTACGACTTCTCCTACAGCCGTCCGTTCACCCCCGAGGACCTCAAGGCCATCGAGGAGCGCATGGACGAGATCGTCAAGCGCAACATCAAGATCGAACGCATCGAGATGTCCCGCGACGAAGCCGTGAAGTTCTTCACGGATCTCGGCGAAAAGTACAAGGCCGAACTCATTGAAGCCATCCCGCAGGGTGAAACGATCTCGCTCTACCGTCAGGGCGACTTCACCGACCTCTGCCGCGGCCCCCATGTGCCGTCCACGGGCGCCCTCAAGGTGCACCGTCTGATGAAGGTTGCCGGCGCCTACTGGCGCGGCGACTCCAAGAACGAGATGCTCCAGCGCATTTACGGCACCGCCTGGGCCACGAAGGACGACCTCAAGGCCTATCTGACGATGCTTGAGGAAGCCGAAAAGCGCGACCACCGTCGCCTCGGCCGCGAGCTCGACCTCTTCCACCTCCAGGACGAGGCCCCGGGCATGATCTTCTGGCATCCGAAGGGATGGGCCCTCTGGCAGGTGATCGAGCAGTACATGCGCCGCATCTACCAGGACAACGGCTACGGCGAAGTCAAGGCTCCGCAGCTTCTCGACCGCTCGCTCTGGGAACGTTCCGGTCACTGGGCCAAGTATCGTGACAACATGTTCACGACCGAGTCCGAGAACCGCTACTACGCCCTCAAGCCGATGAACTGCCCGGGCCACATCCAGATCTTCAACTGCGCGCTGCGCAGCTACCGTGATCTGCCGTTCCGCCTCGGCGAATTCGGCCAGTGCCACCGCAACGAACCCTCCGGCTCGCTCCATGGCATGATGCGTGTTCGCGGCTTCACCCAGGACGACGGCCACATCTTCTGCACGGAAGACCAGATTCTCGCCGAATGCGAAGCCTTCACGAAGCTCGTCAAGGACGTCTACCAGGACTTCGGCTTCACCGAGATCGCCTACAAGGTCGCCACGCGCCCCGAAATGCGCATCGGTGAGGACGCCGTCTGGGACAAGGCCGAGCATGCCCTGATGCAGAGTCTTGACGCTCTCGGCATCAAGTATGAAGTTCTTGAGGGTGAAGGCGCCTTCTACGGTCCCAAGATCGAATATCATCTTAAGGACTGCCTCGGTCGCTCTTGGCAGTGCGGCACCATCCAGGTGGACTTCCAGATGCCGGGCCGCCTCGGCGCCGAGTACGTCGCCGAAGACAACTCGCGCAAGGTTCCCGTCATGCTTCACCGCGCCATCCTCGGTTCTCTCGAACGCTGGATCGGCATGCTGATCGAAGAATACGCCGGCGCCTTCCCGACCTGGCTCGCCCCGGTCCAGTGCGCGGTCGCCTGCATCACGGACGCCCAGAAGGACTACGCCGACGAAGTCGCCGCCAAGCTTCACGCTGCCCGCATCCGCGTGCAGTCTGATTTGCGCAGCGAAAAGATTAACTATAAAATCCGCGAATTGAGCCTGCAGAAGATTCCGTACATTCTCGTCGTGGGCGAGAAGGAAAAGCAGGCCGGTTGCGTGGCGGTTCGCGCCCGCGGTGGCAAGGACCTCGGCTCGATCAAGCTCGATGACTTCATCGCGATGATCAAGCAGGAGGACGAAGCCCGCTCGCCCTTTGCGCACTAACCGCAAAACTAACGATTTAGGAGATTGTCATAGCACAAGATCGCAAGCATCGGATCAACGGTGAGATCCGAGTTCCTGAGGTCCGACTGACCGGCGTCGATGGCGCCCAGATCGGCATTGTCCGCACTGCGGAAGCCCTGCGCATGGCTGAGGACGCCGACGTTGACCTCGTTGAGATCGCGCCGAACGCCCAGCCGCCGGTCTGCCGCCTGATGGACTACGGCAAGTTCCGTTATCAGGAACAGAAGAAGGCTCAGGAAGCCAAGGCCAAGCAGAAGGTGATTCAGGTCAAGGAAGTGAAGTTCCGCCCGGTGACGGACGAAAACGACTTCCAAACGAAGCTCCGCTCCCTGGTGCGATTCCTCAATGACGGCGACAAGGCCAAGGTCACGCTGCGCTACCGCGGCCGTGAAATGGCTCACCAGCAGTTCGGCATGGAGCTGATGGACCGCATCCGCACGGAGCTCGCCGAAGTGGCTCAGGTTGAACATCAGCCCAAGCTCGAAGGCCGCCAGATGATCATGGTGCTGGCTCCTAAAAAGAAAAAGTGATTTTTTCACACACTGCCTCAAAATTGAGGTAGAATTCTGTCTTTCCCAAAAAACGGACCGCAAGTCGGTCCGTTTTTTGGATAACAAGTGAGCCTCGGGCTTGAGAAAGTTCCCGTCGTCTGGATGGGGCGCCTGTGGTTCATCAAATAAAGAGGTAACGGCAAATGCCGAAGATGAAGACTAAGCGCGCTGCCGCCAAGCGTTTCAAGCCGCGCGCCAGTGGCTCGATCAAGCGTGCCCACGCTACGAAGCGTCATATCCTTACGAAGCGTACGACGAAGAACAAGCGCCAGCTCCGCGGCATGGTCGATATCCATGAATCCGATATCGCTTCCGTGCGTCGCATGCTGCCTTACGCCTAATTAAAGGAGATATAGAAGATGCCCCGAGTTAAGCGTGGTGTGACGGCTCGTGCCCGTCATAAGAAAGTTTTCGCCCTTTCCAAGGGCTTCAGCCTCCGCCGCAACAACGTCTACCGTGTTGCCAAGCAGGCTGTCATGCGCGCCGGTCAGTATGCCTATCGTGACCGCCGTGACAAGAAGGGTACGTTCCGCCGTCTGTGGATCGCCCGTATCAATGCCGGCGCTCGCGCCAACGGCATGACCTACTCCGTGTTCATGAACGGCCTCAAGAAGGCCGGCATCGGTCTCGACCGCAAGGTCCTTTCCGACATGGCCATCTTCGACAAGGAAGGCTTCGCCTCCCTCGTCAACCAGGTCAAGGGTGCCTAATTCGAAGCATGTCCGGACGGACGGTTTGCACTGAATCGTCTTGCTTTCATCCGGAAGCTTTGAGAAGAAGAGACTCGGTATTCGCTGGGTCTCTTTTTTTTCGCCCTTTTTTCCGTCCTTCGAGGACTCCGAGGCCGCAGCGCTTTCCCGTGAAAGCCTGCGGTCTGTCGCTTTTGAGCAAAAAAAATGGACATGATGACAAACCGTTCATCACCCATCTATGATGAAAAATAAGGAGCAGGTGCATCGCCAACCATTCAGATCAGCTCATGAAGAGATACGGGTGCGACGCAGATCTCGGTGTGGTGATGAGGGCTTGGTTCCTGCGAATCTTTCATGATGCGACTTCGGGCCGCAGGGGGGCGTGCTTTGCTCTCATCTTTTTCATGAAAAAAAGAGGCCGAAAGGCATCAGAATTTTCCCTAGGGCGTTGTGCCTAGACGTAGGGGTGTCTGTTCTCGTCAAAGTGACGAAAACGACTGCGCCTTCGGTGGGGTTCGTCGAAGCTCCTGCCGAAGTCTTGTCCGGGCGTCGGGGCGTCTAGTACAAACGCCCGAGGCAGTCCGAAAGTCGGCGCAGGTATACTGCGATGCGTGGTAAACCCCGACAACGGATCACCGCCGTCGCTGGGGCGCCTTTCGCAGAAGAACGATTCAATCGTCTTCACTTCAACCCTCCCTCCGAAAAAGGACAAGACTCATGGCGGATCCCAAGACTCAGACTGCCTGCGAGGAGAATCCGAAGGTGGGCTTCGGCGCGTACATCGCGCTCGCGCTTGCCATCATCATCTTCTCCGGCGTCTTCTACAAGATGCCCGACGCCTACAAGTGGCTCGGCGCCTTCGACTACACGACCCTCATCGGCAAGTACGGCACCATCGCCGGCACGGCCAGCAACTTTCAGGGCTCCGGCGGCTTCAGCGCCCGCGCGGGCTTCCTCTTCTCCCTCAATCTGTTCCCCGGTGTCATGCTCGCCATGGGCCTCATTGAGGTGCTCTCCTTCTACGGCGCTCTGCGTGCCGCTCAGGTCATCCTGACGCCGCTCCTCAAGCCGATCCTCGGCGTGCCGGGCTACACGGGCCTTGCCCTCATCACCGATCTTCAGTCCACCGACGGCGGCGCCGCCATCACGCGCGCCCTGCACGACGAAGGCCGCATCACGACGAAGAACCTCGTGACGATCTGCGCCTGGCAGTATACGGGCGCGGGCTGCGTGTCCAACTACTACTCCACCGTCTCCGGTCTCTTCACGCTCTTCACCGTGAAGGTCTGGATCCCGATGGCCCTCATTCTGGTCCTCAAGTTCGTGGGCGGCGCTCTGATCCGCACCATCCTCAGCACCGTTTATCGCAAGGACTTCGAAAATGACTAATCACTCCACCACCTCGAAGAATCCCTTCGACATCTTCATCGTCGGCCTGCGCAAGGGTCTCGACATCGGTCTCTACAGCCTGCTGCCGAACGTGCTGATGGCCTTCGTGCTCACGTACATGCTGAATCTCTTCGGCGTCATGAAGTTCCTCGGCGACACCTGCGGCGGCGTGATGGGCGCCTTCGACCTTCCGGGCGAGGCCATCACGGTGCTTCTCGCCACGTGGCTCTCCTGCGGCGCCGGTGTCGGCGTTGCCGCCAGCCTGGCCGCTGCCGGCCAGCTCAACGCCCATGACGTGACGATTCTCGCGCCGGCCTTCATTCTGATGGCCTCCCAGATCCAGTACATGGGCCGTCTTCTCGGCGTGGCCAACTGCCCGAAGAAGTACTGGCCGCTGCTCATGTTCAACAGCGTCTTCATGGCCTGCCTTGGCATGATCGTGATGCGCTTCGTCGCCTGACCGCGTCCCTGAGCAATCACAACCCGAAAGCCGACGGCTTTAGCCGCCGGCTTTCGCGCTTTCCGGTTCTTCAAAATTTTGGGAATGCAGACAAGTCGTTGTAAAATAAGATTTTTCGTCGGTCCTCTCTTGCGATGGGAGCCTCTTGCGAAAAGAAGCCGGAGACCATTCGGGCCTTTTTTCGCAACAGGCTGTCGCAGCAGGCATCCTCCGCGTCAGGCGTTACCCTCGGATGAGGATGCGCGGCCGCCATGGACCGGACGGGTGATCCCGCCCGGTTTTACAACATCAAAGTCGAGATCAGTGAACATGCAGGATCTTTCCGAACTCATCGAGTCCGCGCGTCAGGACTTCGCTCAGGCAGAGCAGCCCGCTGCCCTGGAAGACGCCAAGGCCAAGTACATCGGCAAAAGCGGCGCCGTGACGGCTCTCATGAAGAGCCTCGGCCAGCTCGCGCCCGAAGAGCGCCGCGCCCGCGGTCAGGAAATCAACAAGGCCAAGGCCGCTATCGAAGCCGCGCTCAACGCCCGCCGCGAACAGCTCGCTCAGGCCGCCATGCAGGCCAAGCTCGCCAGCGAAGCGATCGACGTGACCCTTCCGGGCCGCGTCCGCACCGAAGGCGGCATCCACCCCGTCATGCGCACATGGATGCGCATCGAGGAGATCTTCCGCTCCATCGGCTTCGACGTTGCCGACGGTCCCGAAATCGAAAGCGACTGGTTCAGCTTCACGGCCCTCAACAACCCGCCCAACCATCCCGCCCGCTCCATGCAGGACACGTTCTACGTGGACCGCTGCGACGAGGAAGGCCGCCAGCTGCCGCTGCGTCCGCACACCTCTCCGATGCAGGTTCGCTACGCCCGCACGCATGAGGCTCCGATCAAGATCATCGCCCCGGGCCGCACCTACCGCGTCGACTCCGACGCTACGCACTCCCCGATGTTCCATCAGGTCGAAGGCTTGTGGATCGGTGACGACGTGAGCTTCACCGACCTCAAGGGCGTCTACAGCGACTTCCTGCGCCGCTTTTTCGAGACGGATGACCTCGTCGTTCGCTTCCGTCCGTCCTACTTCCCGTTCACCGAGCCGTCCGTTGAAGTTGACATGATGTTCACGAGCGGCCCGCGCAAGGGCAAGTGGCTCGAGATCTCGGGCGCCGGCGAAGTGCACCCGAACGTCGTGCGCAACTTCGGCCTCGATCCTGAAAAGCACATCGGCTTCGCGTTCGGCTCCGGCCTCGAGCGCCTCACGATGCTCCGCTACGGCATCGACGACCTGCGCCTCTTCTTCGAAGGCGACCTGCGCTTCCTGCGTCAGTTCAACTAACCGGGCCAACCATCGAAAGGAATTACTGAAATGCTGTTTACAGAAGAGTGGCTGCGTCAATATTGCAATCCGCAGCTCAGCACCGAAGAGCTTGCCGAAACGCTCACGATGGCCGGCCTTGAAGTCGAGGAGGTCACGAGCGTGGCTCCCGCCTTCACGGGCGTAGTCGTCGCCGAGGTCCTCACCTGCCGCGATCATGAGAACTCCGACCATCTGCACGTCTGCGAAGTGAATGCCGGCACGGGCGAAACGCTCCAGATCGTCTGCGGCGCCCCGAACGTGCGCGCCGGCATCAAGGTCGCCTGCGCCACGATCGGCGCCGTCCTGCCGGGCGACTTCAAGATCAAGAAGTCCAAGCTGCGCGGCGTCGTGTCCATGGGCATGCTCTGCTCCGCCCGCGAACTCGGCATCAGCGAAGAGCACAACGGCATCTGGATTCTTCCGGAAGACGCGCCGATCGGCACGGACATCCGCGAGTACGCCAGGCTCGACGACTCCAAGATCGAGATCAAGCTCACGCCGAACCGCGGCGACGCGCTCTCCGTTACGGGAGTCGCCCGCGATCTCCATGCCGTGACCGGCGCTCCGCTCGTCATGCCCGCCATGGATCCGGTGCCCGCCACGTGCGAATGCGTCAAGCCCGTCGTGATCGAAGCCCCCGACCTCTGCGGCCGCTTCACGGGCCGCGTGATCCGCAACCTCAATCCCGCCGCCGAGACGCCGCAGTGGATGCGCGACCGCCTCGAGCGCGCCGGCATGCGCCACATCTCCGCGCTCGTCGACATCTCGAACTACGTCATGCTCGAGCTCGGCCGTCCGACGCACTTCTTCGACCTCGCCAAGCTTGAAGGCGACCGCATCACCGTGCGCTGGGCCCGCGAAGGCGAAAGCCTGAAGCTGCTCAACGAGCAGACGGTCGAACTCACGCCCTACTACGGCGTGGTCTGCGACGGCGACACGCCGTCGTGCATCGCCGGCATCATGGGCGGCGAAAAGAGCTCCGTCTCCGAAACGACGACCGACCTCTTCATCGAGGCCGCCTTCTGGCAGCAGCTCGCCATCCAGGGCCGCTGCCGCAAGCTCAACTTCTCGACGGACGCCGCCTACCGCTTCGAGCGCGGCGTCGACTTCGGCACGAACGCCCAGCACATGGAATACGTCACGCGCCTCGTCCTCGAGATCTGCGGCACGTCCGAAACCCGCGTGGGCCCGGTCGACGACCAGATCGTCAACCTCCCCGAAAGGAAGCCCGTCACGATGCGTGCCGCCCGCTGCCTGAAGGTGGTCGGCATGGACATCCCCGTCGAGGCCATGCACAACACGTTCACGCGCCTCGGCTTCGAATACACGTTCGACGGCGAGGTCTTCACGGTTCAGGCTCCGTCGCACCGCTTCGACATCGAGATCGAGGAGGACCTCATCGAGGAGGTTGCCCGTCTCTACGGCTACGAAAAGCTTCCCGACCGTCCGCCGCTCGCCCGCATTGCGATGAAGTCTCCGAAGGAGGCCTCCCGCACGGGTCACGCGCTTCGCCGTGAAATGGCCGTCCTCGGCTATCAGGAGCTCATCAACTTCTCGTTCGTGCCCGAAGCCTGGGAAAAGGACTTCGCCGGCAACGACGCGCCGATCCGCCTGCTCAACCCGATCGCGAGCCAGCTTTCCGTCATGCGCACGCAGCTCGTGGGCGGTCTCGTCGACATCCTGAAGTACAACCTCAACCGCAAGGCCGAACGAGTCCGCGTCTTCGAGCTCGGCCGCGTGTTCTTCCCGGATCCCGCCGTGCTTGACGGTCCGTGGTCCGTCAAGGGCGTGCGCCAACCGTCCCACATCGCAGGCCTCGCCTACGGCACGGCCAGCGACGTTCAGTGGGGCGTCGAAGCCCGCCGCGTCGACTTCTACGACGTCAAGGGCGACGTCGAGCGCCTCGTCGCTCCGCTCAAGGCCCGCTTCGTGAAGGAGGTCTTCCCCGCCCTTCATCCGGGTCGCAGCGCCGCCATCTACGTCGGCGAAAAGCGCGTCGGCTTCATCGGCGAACTTCATCCGAAGCTCGTGCACGAATACGGCCTGCCCAATGCGCCGGTCGTCTTCGAGCTTGAGGTCGAGCCGCTTCTCACGCTCGAGCTGCCGCGCTACACGCCCGTGAGCAAGTTCCAGCCGATGCGCCGCGACGTCGCCGTCGTGGTACCTGCCGACTTTGAAGTGCAGGTTCTCATGGACGCCGTCAACGACGCCCGCGTCTCCGACGCCCGTCTCGGCGCGCTCGTCTCTTTCGGTCTCTTCGACCTCTATCGTCCGAAGACCGACGAGGGCGATGCCGAGAAGTCGCTTGCCTTTGCCGTCGAGCTCAACTCGACGGGCGAGGAGGCCCTTACGGACGCAGAGGCTGATGCAACGATGCAGGCCCTCGTCGAGGTGCTCGAACGTGCCGGTGCACGCCTTCGCGCTTGATCAACGTCTTCATCCTGCGATCTGCGCCCTCTCCGTGAGGGCGCAGGTCGAGAATCCTTATGAAATCCTTCACTGAATCTGGTGTCCTCTTCCCCGACGACTGGGAGAACGAGCCCGAAGAGCCCGCGGTTCCGCCGCCCGCCCCCGAGCCCAAGCCCGAGCGCAAGGTGCGTGACACGGCCGCAAGGCCCGCCCCGAAGCTCGCGTCCGAGGACGAAGACCTGGACTACGGCACGCCCTGCTTCAAGAGGGCGGACCTGGTCGATCTGCTCTGCGAGGAGCACGGGTTCGATGTCGCCGAGAGCCGCGCCTTCGTGGCGGAGTTCTTCGACATGATCTTCGACCATCTCGTGCAGGGACATATGGTCAAGCTCTCGGGACTGGGCAGGTTCTCCGTGCGCTACAAGGCGCCGAGACCCGCCCGGAACCCCTGGACGGGCGAAACGGTCATGCTCGAGGAGCGTACGGTGGTCTGCTACCAGTCCTCCGACACTCTCAACACCCGCGTCACTGCGAAGCTTCGTGAGAAGAAGGGCTGAAAACGCCTGCAAAAAGGCAGGGCTATCACGTAAATATGGTATTTGAAGAAATGCTCTTGCTTTTTTCGGCAAGCTAGGATAAACTTCAAATCCTTCGGGGCGTAGCGCAGCCTGGTAGCGCACTTGCATGGGGTGCAAGGGGTCGCGAGTTCGAATCCCGCCGCCCCGACCAAATCCAGGAAAAGAGGTTGTTCAGAAATGAACAGCCTCTTTTTTTTCATCCGTACCTAGCGCCCGGGGGCCTCCGGTCGTTTCGAGCCGTAAGGTTCCCTTGAGGTTCGCGGTCTAACATTCATGATGCAGGCGTCCGCACGCGGCGGGCGCCTTTCGATTCCACGACCCAAGGAGAGACGTCATGACGCCGCAGGAAGCCGTCAGTGCATTTTTCAACACCATGAGGAGCGAGACCGATCAGGCGGGTCTCATGTACTCGCAGTTCGCCGTCGTTCAGGCGCTCGATTACGTCATCGACCGCTGGGAGGATCTCAACCCGCTCGCCCGCGACAAGGCGGGGAACCGCACTCGAGAATGGCTCGAGCACCTTGAGACGGTCTTCGGCGGCATGAGCACCGAGGAGCTCTGCGCGCACAAGTTCGACTTCTCCGCCGAGCTTCGCGACATCGCCGACCGCGGCTTCACCGAGGACCGCGTGATCCCCGACTACAGGGGCGACAACTTCCAGCGCGTCGCACAGGCCCGCGCCATTCTCGCCGACGGCATCTACGGCTCCGTCGACGGCATCGTCGCGCACATCAGGGACCAGGGCTGCCCCTACGCACTCCACGCCACGAGCCTTGAAATCGTCCGTCGCCTCGCTCGCATCGACGTCGAGCGCTTCGGTGAGGACAACTGCCCCGGCCAACTGAAGATGCTCGAGACGATCGAGTCGTTGCGCGGCTGATTTGCATAAGTCGACATATGCGCGTCCAAACTTCGGACGCGTACCCGAAGTCCCGTCCGGCGTCCGCCTGCGGGACTTTTGCGTTTGAGCCTTCATGCCCCTTCTTGCGCTTTCATCGGGCAGGCTTTGCTAAGATCGAAGGATGCCGCCTGCGCACGCCGCAGCCGGCGCTCAGAAAAAGAGGAGAGGATAGTGCGTACTGCATTCAAACTTCTGCCGGTCGTCGCCGGCATCTTCGCCGCGGCCTTTGCCGCTCCGTCCCACGCCGTCGGAGGCCCGAGCGGCCTCAAGGTGGGCTATGCCGTGCAGGGCACGCTCGGCGAGACGATCGTGAATCCCTACGGGCTTGCGCCCCTCACTGCCGTCATCAGGAACGGCGGCTACGTCCTCAAGCATGCGACCGTGCGCATCGTCCCGAAGGAGGGTGGCCAGGAGATCAAGTACGACGTTGGCCCGCAGACCCTGCGCACGCACGGCGGCATTCCCGTCTTCGGCCTCTACGCGGGCTGGCGCAATACGGTCGAGGTGACCTATACGCGCGTCTTTCAGGGCGAGGAGAAGACCGTGACGGAAAGCTACGTGATCAACACGCAGCCTGCCTGGCTTGAAACGACGGGAAATCCCGCGATTGCCCAGAACTTCATGACGGCCAAGGTGACGACGCCCGCGCCCAAGGAATTCTCAGATCGCCTCTACTTCATCAACAATCTCGGCGCAGCCGATGTGCGCGCGAGTCGCGCGGTCTGGAACAATCCCGTGGGCGGCGCCCTGCAGTGGAACAATCCGCCGCGAAACGCGATTCTCGACACGAAGGGCGAGATCCGCTGGTACATGAAGGCCGACCGCATCTATGATCCCGAGTCGCTCTACGACGCGGGCATCATGATGGGCTTCCATCAGAACGCCGACGGCGCGCTCTCCTGGGGCTACGGCCAGCACTATGCAAAGTACGATCTGCTCGGCCGCAAGGTCTTCAACCGCCGCCTGCCCGCCAACTACGCCGACTTCAGCCACGCGATGATGCCCGCTGAAAACGGCGGCTACTTCCTGCGCGTCGCTTCGCCCGACCTCAGGCGCGCCGACGACACGCGCGTGCGCACGGTCCGCGACGTGATCATCGAGGTCGACGCCTCGGGCGAGGTCGTCGACGAATGGCGCCTCTTCGAGATTCTTGATCCGAACCGCAACATCGTCCTCAAGTCGATTGACCAGGGCGCCGTCTGCCTCAACATCGACACGTCGCAGTCGGGCAAGACGCTTTCCGCCGAGCAGCTCGCCAAGCTCGAGGCCCAGCACGCCTTCGGTGACATCGCGGGCACGGGTGCGGGCCGCAACTGGGCCCACGTCAACTCAGTCGACCACGACCCCGTCGACGACTCGATCATCCTCTCCTCCCGCCACCAGTCCGCCGTCGTCAAGATCGGCCGTGACAAGCAGGTGAAGTGGATCCTCGCCGCCCCGAACGGCTGGCGCGACGGTCTGAAGGACAAGGTCCTCACGCCCGTCGGCAAGGACGGCAGGCCCCTCTCGTGCCGCATCGGCAAGTGCGAGGGCGGCTTCGACTGGACCTGGACGCAGCACACCGCCTGGAAGATCGATGAGCTGAGCAAGGGCGACATTGTCTACGTCTCCGTCTTTGACAACGGCGACGGCCGCGCCTTCGTGCAGCCCGAGGACCAGAACGAGAAGTACAGCCGTGCCGTCGTTTACAAGATCGACCAGAAGGCTATGACCGTCGAGCAGGTCTGGGAGTACGGCAAGGAACGCGGCCATGAGCTCTACTCGCCGATCACGTCCTCCGTCGAGTATCAGGCCGACAAGAATTCGGTCGTCGTCTACTGGGCGAGCATCGGCACGGGCAGCAAGACCGGCCCCGCGCCCGTCCTGACGGAATTCCGCTGGGGCGAAACGAAGCCTGCTTTCGAGATGCACCTCAAGGGCGGTATGGGCTATCGCGCACTGCCGATCGATGCGCAGAAGGCCTTCGTCCGCTGACGCTCCTGCAGCCTGGCGGGCCGACAGGATGACAAGGGGAGGATTCCGCAGGGAGTCCTCCCTTTTTTATCTCGGGGGGCCTTAGCTCAGGCAATTTTGTCAGACAACGAACTAGCGGCTTCTTGTACAGGAGATTTGACGGGCAGAAGTTTCTGAAGGTGTGTCTTCGCCGCGCGGACCGCAAAAAAAAGCGCCCGACCAAATGCCGGTCGGGCGTTGAAGGGGCGCGGAACTACCAGATTCCGCTAAAGGACCGGAAGAGGAACAATCGCGCTGCCGGCCTCTGGCAGAGCGAAGGGGAGGAGATTGGAACCCCTGATGTCCCTTTCCATGTGACACATGCTAACCCGACTCGGACCTGGGGTGGTTAAGCCCCGAATAAGAATCCGACCAAATCACTCGGGATTTGATCTTGCTCAATAAATGAGAACGTTTCTTAAGTGCTTTTAAGCAAAAAGGGCCCTGCGGCGGGGTTTCGGGTGTCATGAAATCGTCATGAAATGTTCACGGGGGCGTCAAGCCGGGTGTTCATACTGCGTTCACGTACAGGAGAACAGCACCTGCACGACTTTTAAAACTGAATGGAACACTTATTCATCATGCAGAACACCATCTTTTCCCGCCGCCGCGTCGTGACCTTCGTCTGCGCCGCCTCCGTCCTTGCCGCCTGCGGTACGACGTTTGCCGCCGGCACGGTCAACCTCAACGGCTCCACGACGGTTCTTCCGGTCATGCAGCAGGTTTCCGAAGCCTTCATGCAGAAGAACCCCGGCGTTGTCGTGACGATCTCCGGCACGGGTTCCGGCAACGGCATCAAGGCGCTCCGCGACAAGATGACCGATGTGGCCATGTCGAGCCGCGACCTCAAGGACAAGGAAAAGAAGGACTTCGAAGCCCACGGCATCAATCCGGTCAAGATCCCTGTCGCCCTTGACGCCATTATCCCTGTCGTCTCCCCGAAGAACGCCGTCGCCTCCCTTACGATGGAGCAGTTGCGCGACCTCTTCGCCGGCAAGATCAAGAACTGGAAGGAACTCGGCGGTGCCGACGCTCCCGTGGTCGTGGTCGGCCGCGACTCCTCCTCCGGCACGTTCGAATCCTGGCAGGAACTCGTCATGGGCAAGACCCGTGTGTCCCAGCGCGCTCTCCTCCAGAGCTCCTCCGGCGGCGTCGTTCAGGCCGTTGCCGGCAATCCGAACGCCATTGGCTACATCGGCGTGGGCTACCTCGACAGCCAGATCAAGGGCCTCGTCGTGAACGGCGTCCAGCCCGGTGCCAAGACCGCTCAGGACGGCACGTGGCCGATCTCCCGCGAACTCTACCTCTTCACCTCCGGCCAGCCGCAGGGCGACGCCAAGAAGCTCGTCGACTACACGCTCTCCGCCGAAGGCCAGCAGTTCGTCTCCAAGTCCGGCTTCGTTCCGCTCAAGTAATCGCCTGACCGGCGAGATGCAAGCGGTCAGAAAAACCGATTGAAGCACGCCGGCCGATCGCCCTCGATTCGGCCGGCGTTTCTTTTGCTCCAGAAAAGATCCAGCCTTTCCAAGGATCCCTCATGCTCAACTACAGATCAGCAGACACGCTGTTCAGAAGGGCCTCGGGCACCGTGGCGTGCGTGAGCGTGCTTGCGCTCACGGCCATCGTGCTCTTCCTGCTCGCACAGGGCCTTCCGATCTTCAAGGACGTTCCCATCGGGGACTTCCTCTTCACGACCGACTGGTACCCGACGGACGAACCGCCGGTCTTCGGTCTCGGCGCCATGATCGTCGTCTCCTTTGCGGCCGCCGTACTCACCGCCGTCATCGCCGTGCCGCTCGGCGTGCTCACCGCCGCGGCCCTTCACTGCGCGGTCCCCGCCTGGGCCGCCCGAATCCTCAAGCCCGTCATCGAGCTGATGGCGGCGCTGCCCTCGGTGGTCATCGGCTTCATCGGCATGGTGATCGTCGCCCCGTGGCTTCAGGAGACGTTCAACCTCCCGACCGGCCTCAACCTCTTCAACGCGGGCCTGATGCTCGCCTTCATGTGCATCCCGACGATCGCCTCGATTTCCGAGGACGCGCTCAGGAACGTGCCGGGCGCGCTTCGCGAGGCCTCGCTCGCCCTTGGCGCCACTCGCTGGGAGACGCTCTGCCGCGTCGAGCTTCGCTGGGCCATGGGCGGCATCGGCACCTCCGTCATGCTCGGCCTCTCGCGCGCCATCGGCGAAACGATGGTCGTGCTGATGGTGGCGGGCGGCGCGGGCATCATCCCCGAAAGCATCTTCGATCCGGTCCGTCCGATGACGGCGGGCATTGCGGCCGAAATGGCTGAGGCCGCCGTGGGCGGCGAGCACTACCACGCGCTCTACGCCGCGGGTCTGCTCCTCTTCCTGATCACCTTCGCCTTCAACCTCGCCGCGTGGTACTTCACGCGCCGTCTCTCCCTCAGGAGCGCATGATGAAAGATCTCAAGATGCGCAATCTCTCCGGCCTCGCAGGCTTCACGGTGATGCGCGGCGCCGCCCTCGTGTGCGTGCTCTCGCTCGTCTCGATGCTCGGCGTCATCTTCTGGAACGCCATGCCCGCCATGACCTGGGAGTTCTTCACCGAAGCCCCGCGCAACATGATGAGCGAAGGCGGCATCTGGCCCTGCATCGTGGGCACGTTCCTCCTCGCCGCAGGCGCCCTCGTGATCGCGCTGCCGCTCGGCGTCATGAGCGCCGTGTTCCTCAACGAGTACAACCTCGACTCGCCCGTCATCACCGTGATCCGCCTCTCGATCGCGAACCTCGCGGGTGTTCCGTCGATCATATTCGGCCTCTTCGGCCTGACGTTCTTCGTGGTCTTCTGCGGCTTCGGCGTGAGCCTTCTCTCCGGCATCCTCACGCTTGCCGTGTTGAGCCTGCCGATCATCATCAATACGACGGAAACGGCCCTCAAGCAGATCCCGCAGGACTGGCGCGAAGCCTCGCTCGCCCTGGGCGCCACGCGCTTCGAGACGATCATGAAGGTGATCCTGCCGAACGCGCTCCCCGGCATCCTCACGGGTGCCATCCTCGCGCTCGCCCGAGCCGCAGGTGAAACCGCCGCCGTGATGTACACGGGCACGGTCTTCTTCACCCAGAAGGACGGCGTCTCGCTCTTCGAGCCCGTCATGGCGCTTCCCTACCACGTCTACGTGATGGCCACTTCCGGCACGAACATCGAGGGCACCCGCCACCTGCAGTACGGCACCTCGCTCGTCCTCGTCGCGCTCGTCTTCCTGATGAGCCTCGGCGCCATCATCCTGCGCGAACGCCGCCGCTCCCGCTGAGACGGATGCGGCCGACATTGAACCGAATTTGAAAAGACACGAACATGACCAGCATTGATCTGAACAGCATGACCGCGATGAACCTTGACGGTCTTTCCACGAAGATCGCGGTGAACGACCTCAACGTGTGGTACGGCAAGTTCCATGCCCTCAAGCACATCACGCTCGCCATACCCGAGGGCCGAGTGACGGCCTTCATCGGCCCGTCGGGCTGCGGCAAGTCGACGCTCCTGCGCACCTTCAACCGCATGTACGCCCTCTATCCGGGCCAGCGCGCCGAAGGCGAGCTGATGCTCGACGGCGTCAACATCCTCTCGGGCACTATCGACGACTGCACGCTCAGGAGCCGCGTCGGCATGGTCTTCCAGCGCCCGACCCCGTTCCCGATGAGCATCTACGACAACATCGCCTACGGCATCCGCTTGCGCGAGAACGTCGCGAAGTCCGAGCTCGACGACCGCGTCGAGTGGGCCCTTAAGAAGGCCGCCCTCTGGAACGACGTCAAGGACAAGCTGCGCGAGCCCGGCACGAGCCTCTCGGGCGGCCAGCAGCAGCGCCTTTGCATCGCCCGCGGCGTTGCCGTCAAGCCCGAGGTCCTTCTGCTCGACGAGCCGTGCTCGGCCCTTGACCCGATCTCGACCGCCCGCATCGAGGAGCTCATTGAGGAGCTCAAGAACGACTACACGGTCGTCATCGTCACTCACTCCATGCAGCAGGCCGCCCGCGTCTCCGACTACACGGCCTTCCTCTACCTCGGCGAACTGATCGAGACCGGTCCCACGACCGACATCTTCACCCGTCCGCAGAAGAAGGCGACCGAGGACTACATCACCGGCCGCTTCGGCTAAAACGAAAGGAAACGACATCATGAACCACATCGTCAAAAGCTACGACCGCGACCTCGAGGAGGTCCTCGGCGAGGTGACCGCCATGGGCAGGCTCGTGCGCGAGCAGCTCGTCAAGGCGGCCGACGCCCTCGAGAAGCTCGACGCCGACGAAGCCCGCTCCGTCATGACCCGCGACGCCGAGGTCAACGGCTACGAGGTCTCCGTCGACGCGAAGATCGAATCCGTCTTCGCCCGCCGCCAGCCTGCCGCCCGCGACCTGCGCACGCTCATCGGCATGAGCCGCGTCTCCGTCGACTTCGAGCGCATGGGTGACGAAATCCGCAACATGGCAGGCAGCGTCCTAGAGCTCAAGGGACTCGACGACTCTCTCCTTGAGAACCGCTCCGCCATCATCATGGCCGTCAACACGGTCGCCCACATGATCGACGACTCGATCCTCGCGCTCTCGCGACTCGACACGAACCTCGCCCGCGAGGTCATCGCACGCGACAGGCTCGTCGACGACGTCTACCGCACGACGCTCAGGAGCCTGATCGTGCACATGATGCAGGATCCGTCCTCCACCGAGGGCGCCATCGCGCTCACTTGGATCGGCCGCTCGCTCGAACGAACGGGCGACCACGTGAAGAACGTCTGCGAGGCCGTCATCTACATTGAGGAAGGTGCGGACGTGCGTCACGAGTTCTATACTGGCAAAATGGAATCCTGCCGAAACGGCTCTGCCGAAGGCTGATCCGCCCATCAACAATTGCGACAAGGCATCTATGGCAAAACTGCTCACCGTCGAGGACGAAACCGCCATCCGCGAGCTCCTCGCCTTCATCTGCGAGACAGACGGCCACGAGGTCGTCAAGGCCGCCAGCCTGGCCGAGGCGCGCGAAGCGCTGCGCCGGGGCGGACTCGACCTCATTCTGCTTGACGTGATGCTCCCTGACGGCTCGGGGTTCGACTTCCTGCGCGAAGTCCGCACCGACGCCGCCAGCGCCTCGGTGCCCGTCGTGATGATCACCGCCCGCGGCGACGAGGCCGACAGGGTCGAGGGACTGGACGCAGGCGCCGACGACTACGTCGTCAAGCCCTTCATGCCCAGGGAGCTCACCGCCCGCATCCGCGCGGTCCTTCGCCGCGCGAGCGCCGAGGGCAGGGCGCGCGAGTCCGCAGTGCCTCCCGCCGACGACCGCCAGGAGGAGATCGTCCGCTGCGGTCCGCTCCTCATGAACGAGACGCGCTTCGAGGCGACGGCCGACGGCATGCCCCTCAAGCTCAGCGTCAAGGAGTTCAGGCTGCTCCTGATGTTCGCCTCCCGTCCGGGACGCGTCTTCACGCGCGGCCAGCTCCTTGAAAACATCTGGGGCAACTCCTTTGTCGACGAGCGCACGGTGGACGTGCACATGCTTCGTCTTCGCAAGGCGCTCGCTGGCACGGCCGCGGAAAACCTCATTGAAACCGTCAGGGGCGTCGGCTACCGCTGCCGCCCGCTTGACTGACCTCCCGCAGGCACGCATCCCGACCGCCCCGCACGATCGAGCACGCGCCCATGCACAGGATTGAGAAAGGAGACACCATGCCCGAAGCACTGTCGGCTCGTGGACGCCGCACGCAGTTCCTCGGCATTCTGATTGTCGGGGGCCTCATTCTGGTCGCGCTCGTCTCGGCCGTCCTGTGGCTGAGCGTCGCGGCAGGCACGGCCGCGATCTTCTTCTGCATGGGCGTCTCGTTCTTCGCGCTTCTCGCCGTGTACGCGGGCAAGCTCATCGTGGACGAGGAGCGCTACATGCAGGCAAGGCTCGAGGCGCGCGACGCGCGCTACCGCCAGACGCTCGAGCTCTTGCCCGAGGGCGTCGTCATCCTCAAGGGCGAGGACGGCGTCATCGAATGGGTCAATACCATGGCGGGCGTTCATCTGGGAATCACGTCCGGAGACGTCGGCAGCGTCTTCACCGACAGGCTCATCGCCTCGCAGCCCGCCTTCTGCGCGTGGCTGCGTTCGCGCGACTTCTCGCGCCATTATGCGCTTGAGACCGCGGGCGGCTCCGTGCTGCTCGATGCGGCCGTCGTCGCGCCCGACGAGCGCCACACCATCATCGTCACGCACGACGTCACCGAACGCCGCCGCGTCGACGACATGCGCCGAGACTTCGTCGCCAACGTCTCCCACGAGCTGCGCACGCCGCTCACCGTCATCGCGGGCTTTCTCGATCTGGCGGACATGGACGTGCCGCCCGAGCTCAGAAAGCGCCATCTCGCCCTCATGCGCGACCAGACGGCCCGCATGAAGCGCCTCACGGACGACCTGCTGATGCTCTCGAAGCTCGAGAACAGGGACGAGCGGGGGACAGACCAGCCCGAGCTCATCGACATGTCCGCGCTCATCGACGACGCCGTGCGCGAGGGCATGGCCTACTCGAAGATGCAGCACAAGTTCGAGGTCGCACACGAGCCCCTTTCGCTTCTCGGACATCCCGAGGAGATCCGAAGCGCGGTCCTCAACCTCATCACCAACGCCGTGCGCTACACGCCCAGAGGCGGCCGAATCAGGGTGGTCTGGAAGCGCACGGGCACGGGCGCCGTCCTCACGGTTGCCGACACGGGCATCGGCATTTCGCCCGAGCACCTGCCCCGCATCACCGAACGCTTCTACCGCGTCGACAAGGGGCGCTCGAGGGACACGGGCGGCACGGGCCTCGGTCTGGCCATCGTCAAGCACGTCATGCGGCGTGCGGGAGGCGAGCTCTCCATCGAGTCGACTCCGGGCGAAGGCTCGAAGTTCATGCTCAGGTTCCCCGAGGAGAGGATCTTCTCGGGCCGCTATCTGTAGAACGGACGCGGCATCCTGCGATCGGAGCCCGTTCGGGCGCGCCCTTGCTGGCGCGATGGGCTAAAATCAGACGATCCAATTCACCGAAGTCCGCAGGATTTCCATGCACATTCTTGTCTCCAACGATGACGGCTACCGCGCGCTCGGCATTCAGGCGCTCGCGCAGGCCATGCGCCGTTTCGGCCGCGTGACGGTCGTCGCGCCCGACCACAACCACTCCGGCGCCTCCAATTCGCTCACGCTCAACCGTCCGCTCACCGTCGAGCATCAGGACGGCGACAGCCTATACGTGCTTTCGGGCACGCCGTCCGACTGCGTGCACGTCGCGCTCACGGGTCTTCTGCCGAAGCCCGACCTCGTCGTCTCAGGCATCAACTGCGGCGCCAACATGGGCGACGACACGATGTACTCGGGCACGGTCGCGGCGGCCATCGAGGGCTACCTCTTCGGCGTTCCCTCCATCGCCTTCTCGCAGATCGACAAGGGCTGGGCCGAACTCGACTCCGCCGCGAAGATTGCGCAGCTCGTCGTCGAGCGTTATCTTGAAAGCCGCGAGGACGAAAGGGCCGTTCTGCTCAACGTCAACATGCCCAACATGCCCGTCGAGGCCCTCAAGGGCATCCGCGGCACCCGTCTGGGCAAGCGCAACTGCGCCGAGAGCGTCATCCGCGAGATGAGCCCGCGCGGCTTTCCGATCTACTGGCTCGGCGCTGCGGGCAAGCCCGCCGACGCAGAGGAGGGGACGGACTTCTGGGCGACCTCCCACGGCTATGTCTCCGTGACGCCGCTGCAGGTCGACCTCACGAACTACAAGCAGGTCCCGACGGTCCGAGGTTGGATGGACGGCCCCGCCGTCTGAGATCCGCGAGGCACATTCAAGGGATAGAACGGAAAGGAAAGAAGGTTCAAGGACATGAACAAAACCGTACGCATTCTGTCGATCTCCGTCGCGGCCGCCGCCGCGGCCTTCCTGTCGGGCTGCTCCTCCGTGGACATGGGCCCGGCTACGGTCGTCGACCACTCCACCTACAGCGACGGCGCCGCGACCGCGCCCGTCCAGACGCCGAGCCTGCTGCCGGGCGGCATCGTCGACTCCGGCCGCACCCACACGGTGGCCGTGGGCGACACCATCTACAACATCTCCGTGCGCTACGGCCTCTCCGCCGAACAGCTCCAGCAGCTCAACGCCATCACCGATCCGACGCAGCTGCGTCTGGGGCAGGTCCTGAGGCTTCCCGCCTCCGTCAACGCGCCACGCGCCTACACGGGCAATCCGCAGGTCCGCGTCAACCGTGTGACGAACGACACCGTGCTTGAGACTGCGCCGATCCGCAATGCCGAGACGGTGCCCGCTGCGGGTGAAACGACCGCCACCTCGTCGGCTGCATCCGCTGACGCCGCCGAAGCCGCCCGCAAGAAGGCCGAGGCCAAAGCTGCCGCCGAGAAGGTCCGCACCCAGGCCGAAGCGGCCAAGTCCCAGGCCCAGCAGAAGCTCAACGCCGTCACGCCGGGCCAGCGCATGATCTGGCCCGTGAGGGGCAAGATCAAGAGCGACTTCGCGAAGAACACCTTCGGTCTTGAGATCGCGGGCACGCAGGGCGACGTGGTCGTCGCGGCCATGCAGGGAGAAGTCATCTGGGTGGGCACGCTCAAGGGCTACTCGGGCACGCTCGCCGTCGTCAAGCACAGCCCGACGCTCATCACCGCCTACGGCGGCCTTGAGAACGTGGCGGTCTCCCAGGGCTCGAAGATCAAGTCGGGCCAGAAGATCGCCGACCTCAAGGGCGACACGCTGAGGTTCGAGGTCCGCGAGACCGGCAAGTGCGTCGATCCGCTCAAGTACCTCAACAAGCGCTGATCCTCGGAGAGTCAGTCAAAAAAGAGCGCCGGCTTCACCGCCAGGCGCTCTTCTTTTTGGTAAAGTCTCCTACCTGAATTTTTGAGGACGGCCGGATGAAGTCGGCCGCCCTGGGATCCCCGTTTTACATAGAGAGTCAAGAGTCATGGCACGACGCAAAGAGAAAACCCCCGAATACTTCACCGTCGAGGTGGAGCGCCTCGACCAGGAAGGCCGCGGCGTGGGTCATCACGACGGCAAGGTCGTCTTCATCGAGGGCGCCCTTCCGGGCGAGCTCGTCACCTACGAGCGCATCCGCAACAAGACCAGCTTCGAGATCGGCCGCGTCGCCCAGGTTCACCGCGAGAGCGTTCAGCGCGTCGAGCCCCGTTGCCCCAAGTTCGGCCACGGTCCCGGCAGCTGCGGCGGCTGCGCCATGCAGCACCTTGAGCCACGCGCCCAGGTCGCTTACAAGGAGCGCACGCTCATCGACACGCTCTGGCACATCGGCCGCGTTCGTCCCGAACAGATCATCACGCCGATCTACGGTCCGTTCTGGAACTACCGTCACCGCGCCCGCCTGACGGTCCGCGACGTCGCCAAGAAGGGCGGCGTGCTCGTCGGCTTCCATGAGAAGTCCTCCTCCTACGTCGCCGAAATGACGGGCTGCCACATCCTCACGAAGAACGTCTCCGACATGATCATGCCGATGCGCGAGCTCGTTTCCAAGCTCTCTATCCGCCAGCGCATGCCGCAGATCGAGGTCGCCGTCGGCGGCAACGGACGCACGGCCCTCGTCTTCCGCACGCTCGAGGAGCCGACCGATGGGGACATGGCCCTGCTCAACGCCTTCGGCGCCGAGCACAAGGCCGACATCTGGCTCCAGCCCAAGGGTCCGGACTCCGCCCACCCGGTCGATCCCGCCAACATCAACGCGCTCGGCCTCCAGCTTCCCGAGTTCGGCGTTCGCATCAACTTCAAGCCGACCGACTTCACGCAGGTCAACCATGAGCTCAACGAGACCATGGTGAGCCGCGCCGTTCGCCTGCTCGGCGTGGAACCCGAGCACAAGGTCGCCGACTTCTTCTGCGGTCTGGGCAACTTCACGCTCCCGCTCGCCACGTGCGCTTCGCACGTGACCGGCATCGAGGGCTCCGACGCGCTCGTCGCCCGCGCCCGTCAGGGCGCCGCCGACAACGGCCTCGCCGAGAAGACCGACTTCGTGGCCCGCAACCTCTTCACGTGGTGCGACCAGGACTGGGAGGCCCTCTGGAAGAAGATGGGCGGCATCGACCGCGTCCTCATCGACCCGCCGCGCGAAGGCGCCCTGGCGCTCTCCCGCGTGCTCGCCGCCACCGACAAGCGTCCCGCCCGTATCGTCTATGTCTCCTGCAACCCCGCGACGCTCGCACGCGACTGCGCCATCCTTCATCATGAGGGCGGCTGGCACATCCGCGCCGCCGGCATCATGAACATGTTCCCGCACACGGGCCACGTCGAGTCCATCGCCGTGCTCGAGCCGGGTCCCAGGCCCGAGAAGAAGTCCGAGGAGGCCGAGGCCATCGAGCGCCGCATCGCCGCCTCGGGTGACGACGACGTCAAGATGAACCTGCCGCAGTAACCTCAGACGGCTCCGTCCCGTCCCGCTGATGCGGGCTCGGGGAACGAGACTATCCAAGAGTCGAAGGAGTCGAAAATGTCGAAAAAAGCGCCGGACGCCATCGCGTCGCGGCGTTTTTTTCGCATTCCGGCTCATCGAACACGATGTTTTCCTGAGGCCTTTCACGGCAGGATCAAAAAACGCTCATGTTAAGTCGAAATATGCACAACGGGAGGGTTACAATGGGCGAACAAAGCCCGTCATGCAAGGAGGAACAATCATGACCAGAGCCGCAGTCAGAGAAAGGGCGCAGGCCCGCCGCGCAGCCGATGCGGCCTTCAGGGAGGCGTTCGACGCCTACATGTTCGAATGCTTCGCCAAGCCCGGATTCAAGCTTGAGAGCGAGGCGCAGCTTGCCGAGCGTTTCGGCGTCACCCGCTACAAGGTTCGCAAGGCGATCGAGGCCCTTAATCAGGCGGGCGTGCTCGAGCGCGTCAAGCACGGCGGCTCCACCGTGAGGAGCGTCACGCCCGAGGAGCTTGCCGACCGCGCCGATCGTCTTCTGAGCGTCGCGGGGCTGCCCGCCGAGGAGTTCGAGGACGCCGTCTCCGATCTTGTCTGCGGCCTCGTGCCCGTCATCATGGACAAGGTCGACCCCGAGAAGCTCGCGGGTCTTGAGACCCTCGTCGAGACCGTGGGCGCCGCACGCACGCCTGCCGAGCGCCGCAGCGCCGTCTTCGACTTCCTGACGGGACTCGCAGCTGTCGACGGCAACCGCTACACCGCGCTCTGCGTGAGCCTTGCCGTCAGACAGGCCGCCCGCCGCGAGGCCTATGACCTGAGGCTCGATCCCGCCGAGCTCGCCGCCGTCTGTCGCGGTGTTCTCAAAGAGCTGATGAAGGGGCACCGCAAGAAGGTCGTGGCTGAGCTCGAGGATCTCTTCGGACTCGTGTTCCCGAAGCGCGCCGAGCTGAAGAAGGCCGAAAAGACGGAAAAGTCCGAGAAGGCCGAGAAGGCTGAAAAGGGCGGCAAGTAGGACTCGTCCCGGAAAAGAAAGAGGGGCGCAGGCGGCATGGCGACGCCTGCGCCCCGTTTTTGGCGGGCGCAAAAAAGGCGGCTCGATCGAGCCGCCCGTCAGGCGCCTGGGCATTCACCTTGCGCGGGATGGCGTCACTTGGCGCGAACCCAGGAGTTCGGAGAGTTGAGCGAGATGTCGAGCAGGCGCTTGAAGAGGCCCATGGACATGCCGATGTGGCCGGCGGTGTCGCTCACGCGGGAATCGGGGACGGAGTCGGGCGCGGTGCCGTGAACGAGCGCGAGGAAGGTGCGGGCCATGGACTCCTTGTCGGCGCCGGGCGTGAGGGCCGCCTGCGTCATGCGCGAGCGGATCGTGCTGTAGCGGTCGAGATCCTCGGGGGAGAGCTTCGAGAAGAGCGGACGTCCGAGGGCTTGGTCGACGAAGGTCTGCATCTGGAAGAGCG
>UMJR01010517.1_pt1 | contig 31602 bp, 27 predicted proteins | sample 1966121 | NCBI WGS metagenome assembly UMJR01 (sample SAMEA4836155, study PRJEB28245) | human gut metagenome | biome: gut microbiome; material: fecal sample | place: Denmark | collected 2008
GAAGGGTCATCTTCATAAGTCCTGCCGCGTCTTCCAGGTCCTTCATCAGCTTTTTGCTCCCCATGACGCGGTGGACGAGCTTTTCATGTTCAAGAAAACGGCCATCAATGAGTTCACGTGCATTACCAGCGGAAAAGTTCATATTGTACACTCCATTCATCATCGCCGCCTTTATAGCGTTTGTCACGATATTCAAAGGTCAGGCGGAAACAGCAGAAATCGTGTCTCCATCTCCAGATATACTCATAAACATTGTGACCGGCCTCGTCATAGCGCGTCATGAACGTCACATTGTCACGAGGTGTAAAGGTCTTGGAAAGACCAAATTGGACTTCCCGGTCCATATCGGGACGGCCATAGTCAAAGATGGAAGCCTGCCGCTTTTCCCAATAGTAACCCAACCAGGTGTCAAACCCAGCACCCAGATTTTTGCGCAGGGTTGCCGAATAAAGCCAGGTCTTACGGGTAGAATCCCGTTCGCTCTCATTGATCCATTTGCGGCCCACACCAAGACCCAAGGTCAGGGGGCGGTCGCCATGGATGAGGGTAATGGGATCATGGTTCAGGAAGACGGCATATTCCGTGTGCCAGCTCTTGATTCGGTTATCCTTCCAGAGCCCATGGCTTGCGTAGGCAGAATACGAAAGGGGCAGGGAATCGGAAATCCGGTGTGGCTTATACCCCACCTTGATATCATGCATCTTGCGGATCCAGTTGTTGTTATCGTCCTCGTCAAAGCCTTCCATATAACGGACATAGTAATTCCGTTCGTCCTGGGTATCCGTAAACATAGGACGCCAACCAATCTTGGAATAGTATTTGATGTCCGCGTCCAGCGTGTTATGGTCACTGAAATCATAGGAATAATTGTAACGCAGCTTGATTCCCTGATCTTCATCATAGCCGATATGGGGCACAAAGCTCTGCTTGTTTTCCCCATCGTTCAGCCGGTTGATCCAGCGGTCGCGGCTATAGATGTGCTTTCCCTTGAGGTAGACCTTGACCCCATAGGCTATGATCTTGTCATTGGGGTAGATGACCACATGATCGGCCCTAACTTCCAGGCATGGCGGATGCTCTACAGCAGGGCAGCGCGTTACGGATGCCCCTTGGTCTAGGTCCACATGATCTTTATAGATGTGGGCAATATCCGCCTTGTAGAGGTCATCCCCGTTCGTTCCCTTCATGTTGCGCACGGTCCCGGTCTGGGTCTTGAAATTATAATGGCCCCAATCGGAATCAGTCGTGTTGGGGGGATCAATCATGCGGCCCCCTTGGAGCAGGTACACATCGCCTGTAAGAGCATTGCCCCGGGCTTCCGTCGTATAAAGCCGCTGCGTGCCCTGATAGAGGCGCACATTGCCGCTGGCTGTAAATTCCCCTGTATCGGAGTGGTACAGGACATGATCCCCATAAATGGTGATAGGCAGATCGGACTCACTGGCCGCTTTGTCCTCTCCCCGCTCCTGACGGGCCTTCTTTTCTTTTTCACTTTCCTGCTTGGCCTGAACCGCCTCTTCCGCAAACTGATCCGGTTCATCCTGGAGTTTGCGGATGGCTTCTGCTTGTGCGGCCCGTCGGGCCACATCATCGACGGTCTGCGGCTCATAGGCAGGACCGTTTTTAGTGGCAAGGGGCTGGCCGTCATATGCCCTAGCGGCGTAGGCCGCACTCGGCATGCATACCATCATGGTAACGAGTAAGGCAAGTGCCTTTTGGTTCATAAGGGATATCCTCCACTCAATGAAATTACCGCAATGCGGCGCATGAACTATGGAAAAGGGAAAAATCACTTCCCTGATTGGTCATACTTTTTCTTATTATATCATAAAATGGAGCCAATGAAGCGGGCGCCTAAAAGAAAACAGCGCCAGATCACTGGCTCCAGGATAAAGAAAAACCGCTGCAAGAGCAACGGTTCTTCCCTCATTTTATTTTCCGCCAACAGCTTTGAGGACGTCTTTGGTGATGTCCGTGCCGCCGTCAACAACAGCACTGCTCGTCAGGACCGTGGAAAGACCGCGTTCCTTGGCAACTTTGCTGACTGCCTTCAGAATCTTTTCACGGATCGGGTTGAAGAGTTCCTGTTCCCGTTTGGCAATGCGCTCGGTCAAGGTGTTGTCCAAGGCCCGTTTGCCGTTGTCATCAAGGCTGGGAGCTTTTTCCCGGAATTCCTGCTGTGCCTTCTGCTGTTCCAGATTCAGGGCAGCACGAGCACTGGCAAAATCAGGGTGATGGGAAAAGACCGTGTTAAGGTCAACATACCCAATGGTTGCTTCGGCAGCAAAGGCCGTTGCCGGAACCATGGCGCCAGTATACCCAAGGCATACCAAAAGGGCAATGACGACTGCCATGAATTGCTTTTTCAATTGAATCATCCTTTCTTCATGAAGCGTTAATTGAACGACTTCCTGCATTATATCATGTCAAATATTGCCATGCAAGGGAATGTACAATTTCCAGACCTCATTGCTTGCCGCGCCTCCAAATGCCCAATTGACGGGATGAAGACGCAGTCATCTTCTGACAGGATGACTCCAGAAAAAGTGAATTTTTTGGAAACAAAACCGCCGAACCATCAGCGCAGGACAGCCTTAGCGAATAAAGTGGGTCCAGACCTCCCGCTTTGTTCCAGGCAGCTCGATGCCGGCTTTTTTGCCTGCTTCAAGGCACTTCAGGAGATAGGCCATGTTCTTACCCAAATTGCGCATCGTTTGGAGCCCTTCTGCATCTTTGAGGATATCGCCGGCAACAAGGCCATGGCCCACATTCCAATACGTGGAACTGACTACGGGCATTTCTGCAATGGTAAAATACTTATTCATGGCATCAATGCTCGCTGTCGTGCCGGCCCGTCTTGCCACGGCAATGCTCGCCCCGGGCTTTAGGCGAAAGATGCCGCTTGCGGCATGAAAGACGCGGTCCAAAAAGGACAGGACGCGCCCCGTAGGATGGGCATAGTAGACAGGCGTGCCAAAGATAAAACCGTCGGCTTCCTTTGCTTTTGCAATGAAGGCATTGACCGGATCACCGGTGAAGATACATCCTTTTTCCGTACATTTTCCGCAGTCGATGCAATCCTGTATGGCCCCAGCCCCGATTTGAAACAGCTCCGTTTCGACGCCTTCTGCCTCGAGGGCTTTTGCCGCTTCCTCAAGAGCCAGTGCCGTATTGCCATTTTGATGATGACTGCCATTTAACAGTAGGACTTTCATATGATCTCTCCTTTAGATAGAAAAAACTGCCACAGCTTGTGCAGCAGTTTGTAGATCAGTTTACTCAGGCCAGTTCGTAACCGGCTTCGCTGATGACGGATCTAAATTCATCCATGGGGATTTCGCGGGATGCCGTCACCTTCGCGGTCCCCTTTTCCAAGTTGACGTCGACAGCAGAAACGCCGTCCATGGCAAGCAACGCATCATGGACATGTTTCTGGCAGTTGACGCACATCATTCCTTTGACATTCAATGTTCTTTCCATATTATGTGGCTCCTTTCCAAGAACCATGGGCTCATTTCATGAGTTTCTGCATGGTTTCACAAAGTTCATCAACGACGGTATCATCCCCTGCACGGATATCGTTAACCACACAGGATTTGATATGATCGCACATCAGCTTGCGATTAAACGCATTGAGCCCACTGTTGATGGCACTGACCTGAGTCAGGATATCCACGCAGTAACGGTCTTCTTCAAGCATCCGTTTGAGTCCCCGCACCTGTCCCTCAATTCGGTTAAGGCGTTTGATGAGATCCTTGTATTCCCGGCAGTCTTTATCCCTTTCGGTTTTTTCGTGCATCATAGTACTATACCTCCGTTACGTATATAGTATTCATTTTCTCCTGTTCTGTCAAGCCCTCTTTCAAGACCAGTCCCCCCCCTCAGGACGGAAAAGGCTGCAGGAACCCCGAAAGGGTTCCTGCAGCCTTTTTCTTAGTCGCTGAGGACTTCGATGCAGCGATGGCATAAGGTCGGATGGTCCGGATCCTTGCCAACGGTGGGATCATAGTTCCAGCAGCGTTCGCATTTTTCACCTTCAGCGGCTGCGACAGCCAGGGTCAGGTCGTCGCGCTCAGTCTTCATCCCGCTATCTGTGCCTTCATGGATAGCAGCCTGGGAAACAATGAGCAGGGTTGGCAGGTCCTTTTCCAAGGGCTTCAAGAGCTCATAAGCTTCACCCGTGGCATAAAGGTCGACCTTGGCATCAAGGGAGTGGCCGATGGTCTTTTCCCGGCGTGCATTTTCAAGGACCTTCGTGATTTCGCCGCGAATGGCAATGAAGTGTTCCCATTTTTCCATCTTGGCTTTGTCCAGATATTCTTCATGGAGTTTCGGCCATTCCAGCATAAGCACACTTTCCGGAGCGCCTGCCGGTTTTTTCATGAACTGATACACTTCTTCCATGGTAAAGCTCAGAATCGGAGCGAGCATGACGATGAGGTCGCTGAGAATCTCGTACATGGCCGTCTGTGCACTGCGGCGCTTCTTATCATCCTTCTTGCTGGCATAGAGGCGGTCCTTGATGATATCAAGGTAGAAAGAGCTCATGTCGACAGTGCAGAAATCATGGATGGCATGGTGGACGACATGGAAATCATAATTTTCATAGGCTTTCTCGACGTCTTTTTTGAGTTCCTGGAGACGCATGAGGGCCCACTGGTCAAGTTCTTCCATTTCGGCAAAAGGAACCTTCATGGTTTCAGCGTCGAAATCAGACGTATTGCCCAAGATGTAGCGGATGGTGTTGCGGATCTTGCGGTACACTTCGGAAACGTGTTTGATGATTTCCTTAGAGACGCGGACATCGCCTTTATAGTCCGTGGAAGAAACCCAGAGACGAACGATATCGGCACCATAATCCTTGATGATGTCCTGCGGGGCAACGGTATTGCCGAGGGACTTGCTCATCTTGCGGCCTTCCCCATCAAGGGTATAGCCGTGGGTCAGGACGGCACGGTACGGAGCCTTACCCGTCGTGGCAACGCTTGTCAGAAGGGAAGACTGGAACCAGCCACGATGCTGGTCGCTGCCTTCAAGGTACAGGTCAGCCGGCCAGGTAAGACCGGGGAAATGGTTGAGGACAGCGCGATGGGAAGACCCGGAGTCGAACCAAACATCCATGATGTCAGATTCCTTACGGAAGTGGGTACCGCCGCATTTGGCGCACTTCGTACCTTCCGGCAGCAGTTCTTCTGCCGTATGGGCCCACCAAGCGTCGCTGCCTTCCTTTTCGAAGATGGCAGCCAGATGACTGATTGTATCAGGGGTGATGAGCGGTTCTCCGCAGTCTTCACAGTAGAAGATAGGAATAGGCACGCCCCAGACGCGCTGACGGGAAATACACCAGTCATGACGGTCACGGACCATATTGTGGATACGGGCTTTACCCCAGCTCGGGATCCACTGGACATCATTGTCAATGGCCTTCAATGCATCTTCACGGAACCCATCAACAGAGCAGAACCACTGTTCCGACGCGCGGTAGATGATGGGGTTCTTGCAGCGCCAGCAGTGGGCATATTGGTGATGGATACTTTTCTTGCCCAACAGATGGCCCGTTTCCGCCAGATGCTTGATGACAAGACCATTGCTATCAAAGACAAAATGACCTTTGAAGGCTTCCCCGGCTTCATCGGTATAACAGCCCTTTTCATCAACAGGGCAAAGGATATCAAGGTGATATTTAAGGCCTGTCAGATAGTCAACATCACCATGACCAGGAGCGGTATGGACGCAGCCCGTACCAGTTTCCAGGTCAACATAGTCACCCAGGCAGACGAGGGATTTACGATGGTTATATTCCGGGAAAGGATGTTCACATTCCATGAATTCCATATCCCGGCCCTTCGTTGTTCCAAGGACCTTACCAAAGATGATGCCGCATTCCTCAGCAACTTTCCCGACAAGTTCACTTGCCATGATGAGGACTTCATCCCCGTATTCAACCCAAGCATATTCAAAATCAGGATTGACCGTAACAGCGACATTTGCCGGGATGGTCCACGGTGTCGTCGTCCAAATGACCATGGATGTCTTCTTGCCCTGTGCGCCTTCCGGTGCCTTGTCCTTTGCATCTACAAGAGGAATCTTCACGTAGATGGTCGGAGTCTTTTGGTCTGCATATTCGATTTCAGCTTCCGCCAGGGCCGTTTCGCAGTGCGGACACCAATAAACGGTCTTCTTGCCTTTATAGATATAGCCTTTGTGGGCCATTTCCCCAAAGACGCGGATCTGTTCGGCTTCAAAAGCCGGCTTCATGGTGATGTAAGGATGATCCCAATCGCCTTGGACGCCAAGCCGTTTGAACCCTTCGCGCTGAATATTGATCCATTTCAAGGCATAGTCATGGCACATCCTGCGCAGTTCAAGGGCGCTGAGTTTATGACGGTCAACGCCCACTTCCTTGAGGCAGGCATGCTCAATCGGCATCCCATGCGTATCCCAGCCCGGTGTATAGGGGGTATCGAAACCGCGGGCATATTTATACTTCAGGATGATGTCCTTGAGGATCTTATTGAGGGCATGGCCTAAATGGATCTTGCCATTGGCATAAGGAGGGCCATCGTGAAGAATGAACTTTTTATGTCCTGCGTGGGCCTTCAGTTTCTTTTGATAGATACCCTTCTCCTTCCAGAATGTTAAAAAGTCCGGTTCCCTTTTGGGAAGCCCTGCGCGCATAGGGAAATCTGTGGCAGGAAGGTTCAGCGTGCTTCCATACCCTTCATTTTCTTTTGACACTTGCTCCACCTCCAAAAAATAAGACCCCGTCCCCTAAGGGACGAGGTTTAACCCGTGGTACCACCCTCATGACAGGCTTATCCTGCCACTTTGTATGGGATAACGGCCATAAGACGGGTCATTCTACTGTGATTTCGATGACCAGCTCCGGAGTGATCTTCTTTCTCATTTCCTTCTGCCCAGGCTCACACCCTCCCCGGATCGCTCTGCCAGAAATGGGAAGTACTGTCTCCCTCATTGCATTGTCGATATACGCTGATATTATACACTCACGGTCTGGGTACGTCAATCATTTGGGAAAGGAGAAAATCAGTTCCGTCCCGGATCCTGCTGCACCATGGCTTCATAGAGCAGGATGCCTGCAGCAACGCCGACGTTAAGGCTTTCCGCTTCCCCCAGCATGGGAATCTTGACGCGGGCGGCACTTTTTTCCAAGAGACTGTGAGAAACCCCTTCAGCTTCACTGCCCATGATGAGCAGCGTCTTTTGGGGATAGGTGAAATCCCGCAAGTCAGCGGCGCCATCTAGGGCTGTTGCCACCAAGGTCCAACCTGCCTTTTGGGCAAAGGTCATAAGGGCGTCTTCCGTGATTCCCGTAAAGACCGGGATATGGAAGAGGTTTCCCATGGCTGCACGCACCACCTTTGGGTTATAAAGGTCGGCACTGCCAGAAAGCAGGATGACGCCTTGGGCATTCATGGCCCGTGCGGTACGGATCATGGTCCCGACATTTCCAGGATCATGGATTTCGTCAAGAACCAGGATCAGCCCCCTTTCAGGATGGACCGTTTCAAGGCTCCTTTCCTTAAGGCGGACCAAAGCGGCCAACGATTGGGGCTCTTCCGTTGCCGTCAGTTTTTTCATGATGTCCCCAGTCACTTCATAATAGGGAATGTCTGACCCTTGAGCCTCTTTTTGGAAATCCTCAGGAAGATCCGTAAAAAAGTAAGCCGTCACGGTCCACGAAGACGACCGGACTTCCCGTACAGCACGGACCCCTTCGACGAGAAATAGGCCTTCCCTAAGGCGGTACTTTTTTTGCTGCAGGCTGGCGGCCTTCTTCACCGTTTCGTTCTGGAGGGATGTGAGACGTTTGATCATAGTTCCTCCCTCAGCTTTTCAATATCTTTCTGGGTGCCGATGAGCACCAAGATGTCTCTCGCAATAAGCGGTTTTTGCGGATCCATGCTGATTTCCGTCTTTTTATCAGGGTGCTTGACGGCTACGACATTGACGCCAAAACGACGTCTTACATCAAGGTCGACCAAGCTCTTGCCGACAGCCCCAACAGGAGCATCCAGTTCAACAAGGCAAATGTTGTCGGACAGTTCCACAAAGTCGAGGATGTTGGTAAAGCCCAAACTGTGACCAACCCGCCGCCCCATGTCCCGTTCCGGGAAGATGACGGACGTGGCGCCGATTTTTTTGAGCATCTTTCCGTGGATTTCGGAGGAAGCCTTGGCAAGAATGGTCGCCATACCGGCTTCCTTAAGGATCATGCAGCACAGAAGGCTTGGTTCCAGGTCCCCGATGGCAATGATGGCTGCGTCAAAGTTCCGCAGGCCCAGACTCTTGACCACCGTTTCATCAATGGCCTCACTGACAACAACATGGGTCAGCTTATCGGCCATTTCTTGGACTACTTCTTCGTCATGATCAATGCCCAGGACCTCATGGCCCATTCCGACCAGGGTTTCCGCAACGGACGCGCCAAAACGCCCCAGGCCCCAGACAACAAACTGTTTCTTTTTGTTCATAGTTACGCTCCTAGCCAATGATGATCTTTTCTTCAGGATACCGGATCAAGGCTTCCCTGCGGCGAGCCGTAAGGGCCATGACAAACGTCATGATGCCTACACGTCCGGCATACATGGAAAGGATCATGATAATCTTCCCGCCTGCCGTAAGATGCTGGCTAAGTCCGCTGGAAAGTCCCACCGTCGCATAGGCTGAAACCACTTCAAATAGGGCCTCCACAAGGCTTGTCTCCTCTAGATACGTAATGCCAATGATGGCAAGAAAGATCCAGATGATGGACAGCGTGGTAATGGCAAAGGCCCGATGGATAGTCTCCTGGTCAATGCGCCGCCCAAAAATGACACACTCCGGCTTCTGAAAAAGCACTTGATGCGCGGAAAGGATCAGCAAGGCAGCCGTTGTCGTCTTGATGCCGCCGCCCGTTGATGCCGGGGAAGCTCCAATGACCATGAGGAGCACCATAACAAGGATCGTTGAAGTGCGCATCTGCATCAGGTCAAAGGTATTGAAGCCTGCCGTACGGGCAGAAACGGACTGGAAGAAACTGGCCATCCATTGGTCACCGACCGATAGGGTTCCAAGGGTCCTTCCATTGTCAAATTCCATGATCTGGATGAGGAGCGTCCCAAGAGCGATCAGGGCCACTGTCGAAACAAGGACGAGCTTTGTATGGAGCCGGTAGTTCCGAAAGTGCCGGGTATGGACCACGTCACTCATGACGGCAAAGCCTATGCCGCCCAAAATGATGAGCAGGGCAATGAGGCCGTTGACCACCGGATCATGGACATAGCCCACAAGGCTCTGATAATTGCCAAAAAGGTCGAAGCCAGCATTGCAGAAGGCGGAAATGGCATGCCAATACCCATAATAGATGCCCTTGAGGCCAAACTGCTGATAAAAACGCAGGGCCAGGGCCGTTCCAAGGACCCCTTCCACAACAGCCGTATATTTAGCCACGCGCAGGCTCATGCGGACCACGCCGCTCATATCATTCTGGTTGAGTGAGGCCTGGATCAGCATGCGGTCCTGAAGATTGATGCGCCGCCCCAGGGCAACGGAAAAAAGCGTGGCAAAAAGCATCAGGCCCAGTCCGCCCAATTGAATGAGACCAATGATGACCAACTGACCAAAAAGAGAAAAAACCTTTCCTGTATCACAGACAACAAGACCTGTGACACAGGAAGCAGAAGTCGCAGTAAATAAGGCATCAAGAAAAGGCATCCACATCCCATCCCTATGGGAAATGGGCAGCATCAAAAGGAAAGCGCCTGCAAGGATCAGCCCCAAAAACGTCAGGGCAACCACTTGATTAGGAGAAAAATGTTTTCCTTTCAGCAAAGAAGGTTACCTCCGAATCATCTCGCCCGTAATTTCACGGAGCGTAGCTGCCCCGCACATTTCCATCGTATCCTTGAGTTCAGCCCCCAATTTATCAACAAGGCAGCGTACGCCTTCCTTGCCGCCGCCATAAACAGCATTGACAAAAGGTCTGGCAATAAGGACGGCATCGGCGCCCAGGGCAAGAGCCTTGAAAACATCAACGCCGGTACGGATCCCTCCGTCAACAAAGATTTTGACCTTGCCGCCCACAGCAGCCGCGATTTCCGGCAGGACTTCGGCCGTAGCAGGGCTCTGGTCCAGGACGCGTCCCCCGTGGTTGGAAACGACGATAGCCGCAGCGCCCGCTTGGGCGGCCTTGACGGCTCCTTTGACGCTCATGATGCCCTTGACGATGAAAGGCACGTCCGTGAGGGCGATGATTTCTTTCATTTCTTCCACCGATTTGCTGCCAGCAGGCGGCACAAATTTTTTAAGGAAGGGAAGGCCAGCTGCATCTACGTCCATAGCAACCGCAAGGGCTCCCGAAGCCTTGACAAGGTCCATTTTTTCCCTGATCATCTGCATGTTCCAAGGTTTCACCGTCGGAATGCCCACACCTTGGCAGTCCTTGATGGCGTCCGTGGCCCCGCGCATGACTTCCGCGTCCATGCCGTCGCCCGTAAAAGCAAGGATACCTGACTCAGCACAGCCCGGGACGAGCTGGGCGTTATAGGTCACATCATTATATTTATCACTGTAGTGCATGGCAACCGCACCAACAGGACCGGCAAAAAAAGGATAGGCAAAAGAATGTCCAAACAGGGACAGACGGGTATCCGTTTCCCTTTTTTCGCACAGCGTATCCATGACGACGCGGACTGTCTGCCAAGCCTGATAATTGCGGATGGCTGTGTCCCCTACCCCCTTCGCGCCAGGTCCAGGGATGGTATTGCGGCAGGCAACGCCATTGCAGATTGGGCAGCCATGGCATTTGCCAAGGCATTTCCGTGCATTTTCAACAAGTTCTTTATAATCCATGAAAATAACCCCCATACAGTAAAGTATACTGTCATCATTATACCACAAGGAACACCTTTCGCTTCAAAAACGCCGGTGTCCGGCTCCTCTATTTTTGCGTCCTCAAATAGGCGATGTATTCATTTCCCCAGGTCTCGATACTGCTAAGCACGGGGCCAAAACGGCGGCCCATATCCGTGAGAGTGTACTCCACACGGGGCGGGACCTCGGCATAGACATGACGCGTAATAAGACCGTCCTTTTCCAGGGCCTTTAACTGAGAAGCAAGGGTTGCGTGGGTAATGCCCGTTGCTCGTTCCAGCTCGCCAAAGCGTTTTGTTCCATCATAGAGCTGATGGAGCAGGATAATGGCCCATTTGCCCTGCAGGAGCCGCTGGGCAGTCATAAAGGGACAGACCCCAAAATCATCGTGTTCCATGGCATTTCCTCCCAAAGGTCAAGCAATTCATACTAAGTCAGTCAAGAAACCGTTCTTGTTTTCATTATAGAGCGGGATTATAATCAGAGCAAGTTCAAAAAATAGCGTTTTATCGAAATGATAAAGGAGGCCTCCCCTATGAAAAGAATGCCTGCATTATTTATTGGCCACGGCAGTCCCATGTTGGCTTTGGATCATAATGAAATGACAAAAACCTTAACTGAACTAGGCAAAAGGATCATCACGGACTATGGCCGGCCCAAAGCGATTGCCGTCGTTTCCGCCCATTGGTACAGCCGAGGCAGCTACGTCAACGCCGCGCAAAAACCGGAACAGATCTACGATATGTACGGGTTCCCCCAAGCCCTTTATGAAGTCAGCTATCCAGCTTTGGGCGACCCGCAGACAGCCCGCCGCATCCATGATCTTACAGGGGCCGTCATGACGGAAGACTGGGGCATCGACCACGGGGTATGGACGCTTTTCGTCCATATGTTCCCTGATGCATCACTCCCGGTTGTTCCCCTCAGTGTCGATGGGACCCTTTCCCCTCATGATCAGTACGCCTTTGGAGAAAAACTGGCCGCCCTGCGGGAGGAAGGCATTGTCGTCGCAGGAAGCGGAAACATCGTCCATAACCTGATGCAGACGGACTGGAATAACCCCCACGGTTCCAAAGAGGCCGACGAATTCGACGCCTTTATTACGGAAAAGGTCCAGGAACGCGATGATGAAGCAGTTCTCGCCTATCGGGACCACCCCCTTGCTTCCTACGCGGCACCCACGCCGGACCATTTTTTGCCCCTTCTGTATCTTTTAGGGGCATCCAAAGGGGAAACACCGGAAGTCTTTAACCACATCCGCAACCTGGGCAGCATCTCCATGACAAGCTATCTTTTCCCCTAAGCGCAGAAAAGACCGTGAAAAGAAGCGACTTTTCGCTTTTTTCACGGTCTTTTTTTATTTCATTTGATCATATCCAGGGACCAAATAATCGGTCAGGTACCCCACCTTGAATTTTCGGGGGTCGTCTTCCCGCAGCAGTTCATTCTGGGTGAGGACGATATCCAGCGCCTGCGGAGTGAAACGGGCTGTACCGCTCATGTGCATGATGATGATGGAACCCTTGCGGACCCTTTGCCGAGGCGTATAGATTCCTGCCTTGATGGCCCCCACCAATTGGGAAAGGCTGTGGGCGGCATAATCCTCGGTACTTTCATAGCCAGAGACCAAATAGGTATAGCCTGTGTTGAAAAGCGCCTTGGCTCCGTTCTCGCTTATGGCAAGGGTGGGCGGACGAAAAAGACGGGAAAGGCTATAGCGGCCGCCGACCTTGACATCTCCTACGGTTTCTGCCAATTTTCGATAGGCCTCAGCCACATTTTCCGCATAGGCTTCTGGATTTTGGGATTCTACGATTTTTCCCTTTTTATCCCGAAAGGCCATGGCGGCATGAAGGTCCGTATGGCTTCCAATGGTATGCCCTTCCTCTGCAATGGCCCGTAATAGATTCGGATTGCTCGGCATGTAGCGCGTAATGATGAAAAAGGTGGCCGACACCTTATGTTTGCGAAGGACATAAAGCAGCTGATTGATGGTATTGTCCGTCCCCCAATCATCAAAGGTCAGGAAAATGGTCCTTTCAGGAGCCGTCTTGATGACGCCGCTTTTATCGGCTTTGCGGATCACATCCTGATCGAGGCCGTACATCCGGTCCTTATCGTCAACTTGCGGCGCGCCGATATAGTGGGACAAAAAGACCTTGGAAAAATTATGCTGGTCCACAGGGTAAGCAATGGTTCCCGGCTGGAGGGCCTCGGGAATCCGCTCCTTAGGAACGGGATAGGTCCAGCGCTTTGCCGTATCGCGGAGAACATCGCTGACGGAAAGGACTTCGTAGGACGAATCGTTCCGGGGATTTGCTTCCGGTTGGTCCTGGAAGGTTCGGTATGTATTGACGTCGACCTTTTCCTTATGGATCCTTGTCATGACTTTGCCGATAAGGGTGGGATCCGAAAGAAAATCCAGACGGAAATAGAGAATCTGTCCCCGTCCCAAGGAAAAGTCCCATTTTTTGAAGATAGCGTTCATGATTTCATCCGTTGACATGGCGTCTTTGAGCCGGGTCAGGACCACATTGCGTGTCTGTCCCACCAAGGTGAGGTTCATTTCACGAGCGACGTCCTCAACAATGGCTGAGGAAGGGCCATACATTTGCCGCACCACGGTCGGTGTCACGCCATATTCTTTTTGAAGACGCGTCCTTATGCGCTCCAGCTGCCCTTTGACCGCGTCCCGTGTAGGAGCGTCCCCAGGGCGCAGACCTATGCCAATTTCCTGGCCATGGTTCTTGATGAGGCGAATGGTTCCTTGATTTTCCCGCAGTTCACGCTCCGTCACAAAGAAGGTGCCCCGCAGCTTTTCTTCATCCATTCGCTGGAGTACATCGGCTACGGTTTGGGCGTTTTGCAGACCGCCAAAGGTAAAGATGACGGCCTGTTTGGTTGTTGGAATGATGGTTAGTGCCTTTCCGGCTTCGCTTAGGGAAGAAAAGCCAACGCACAGACAGAAAAGGTACAGCAAGATGAGTTTCTTCACGGTTTACTCCTTCCCTCCTTCCCCTGTACGGGAAGCAAGCTGTGAAAGATTGCCGCTGCCCCCGAGGGACCAGAGGAACACGTGGGGATAGCCAGCTTCCAGGGCCGCTTGGCTCCAGGCTTCAAGGGTCGTAACGTCAGCATACCAAACAGTCATGGTGTGTCCATCGGCTTCATAGGAAAAATGGAGGGCCGCGCTGGCTTCATCCCGCTGGGGAACCTTTCCATATTGTTCAGCAAGGGCCGCGGCCGCCTGTTCAGAAAGGAAACGGCCTTCTTTTCCGTCCTTCCAGATTGCGCCACCCATTGAAAAGGCAAGGGCGGCCTCCCCCTTGAGGGCATCCATCTTCTTCATCGTTCTGCGAATAAAGGCCAGATCGGCCTTGGGGCCGGGGCCATTATGGGGACCATGGAGGTTATAGGCCATGACGACATATTCAATGTTCTTCGGGAAAGGGGCACCAAATGGCGCCGACGGTTCCAGGATGACGCGGACCTTGAGATGGCGCCGTGCAGCCTGCGTTTCCAGTTCAGAAAGAAAACGCAGGAAGTGTTCCTGAAGACGGGTATCGCCCTTTTTCCAAAGGGTTTCATAGTCGATTTCGACGCCTGAAAAGCCGTGCTTTTCCGCAAGATCAAGAATGGATACAGCATGCTTTTTGCGGCTCTTTCCGGTTGCAAGAAGGCTGGCTAATTGTTCCGTATCCTTTAAGCGGCTCGTTCCATCTGGGAAAACCACATCATTGACAATGGTAAGATAGGCCCCGTCTGCAGAAATCGCTGGTTTTTGGAACCTTTCAGGGAAAACCAATTCCTTTCGGTCATTAAAATACGCGGCAAAATATGAAATGTCCTGGAGGCGGTCCTGAAGGACCTGGGCTTCTTTTTCCCCTTCTGCCCGGTTCCAATAGGGAATCCATGCCGAAAGGGACAAGTGAGCACTCATGCCTTCCCGGGTGGGACCTACTAGACTCAAAAAGACCATGAAGACCAGAAAGAAAGCCCAGCGGTGTCGATGAAAAGTGATCATAGGGCAGCAAATTCCCCTTTCTTTTAGATATAACGAAGGAACCAATTCAAGATGTCTTCCCAGTATTGCCCGGCTTCATACCGGAACCGGTCAAGGCCAGACAGCTTAAGAGAATAAAGGACCTGCTCCTTTTCGGGATCAAGGCCCGTTTGGGAATGGATAACAAGGTCTTCAAAAGTCGCGTCATACACACTTTCAGCCTGGTTCTTTTGGCTCCAGCTTTCATTTTTCCCCATGTCCGCCCCCAAAAATAGACAACCCGGATCAAGGATCAGGACGGATAGCGGATCAAGGGCTTTCCCATCGAGGGTGATGAGCAGCTGATCATCCTGAAGGGAAAGGGTGAGGCTGTGGCTTTCCCGGGCATTTCGTTCCAGCTTCGGTTCATAGGGAGCAGCCCCCTCCTTGACAGAACGGGCTGGTTTCGCCTTTCGTGCCGCTGCTTTTTGGGCATACCGCTCAGCAGCCTGTCTAGTCGGGGCATAACGGGCAAGTGTCTCATAGTCCTTGACTTCCGCTTCCTTCTGAGCTTCTTCAACAGAAAGACGGGGCCTATCAAGGAGCACATCCACATTTTCCTGCAGGAGCGGTGTATCTTTCCCATGGCGCCGTTCCGTGACGATGAGCCTGCCGCCGCTTAGTTCCACGATAAGGCATCGTGAAAGGTCTTCACTTGCCCGCAGGAACAGCTGCTGACAGCCAAAGGTGTTGCCCGTAAGACGAACGGATAAGCTGAAATTTTGATACGCTTTGCTGCCCAATAGTTCGGTCAGCCCAATGCCATAGGGAGCCGTCGTAAGGATAAGGGAATTGCCCGTGATTTCCGAGGCGCCAGAATAGTGTTTCCACGCTTTTTGGCGCTTTTCGTCACCTTCTTCAAAGGGAATCTTCCCCATGCTTTTCGTATCGGCGGCAACGCGCATCAAAAGGTGATTGACAGGCCATTTTGTACCCGGTTCCAGGCGGGTCAGGTCGTAAGGGCTGCTGTTATGGGCATTGAATGAACTGCCTTCCCGATTGAAATTGATGGTAAAGAGCCGGCGGATCCACTTTTCATTGACCGCGCTCACATCGTCCTGGTTGCCAAATTGGGTGGTGTTGGCATGCATGAGGGCGTAGGCTTCCGGGACAAATCCTAATTCTCGCTGGTACGTATCGCGAAGGTTCATATAATCAAAATCGATCCGCCGCACCATATGCTGGTAGCTTTCCCTTGCATAGCCATCCTTATCGCGGAGATAATCCATGAGGTAATGATTGTAATTGCGTCCCAGGCTGGAACGCAGCATGGAAAACTGCAGCGGCGTCAGCTCGCCCAGATAATTGTGGTAGCGGTCAAAGACGTTGATGAAGTGCAGCCGGTACCCATCACTTCCCATATCCCAGAAGGACGAATCCATGAGGGACTGCATGTCCCGCTTGCTAAGGAACTTGGGATCCTTGGATTCCAGTTTTTCCGCATAGGAAAACATGGTGGCATGGAAATTATATTTTTCCAAGCTCTTTTGGGCAAAAATAGCCGTATCCCGGCGCCCATCCTCAAACATCAAATACAAAGCCCGCGGCGGAAGGCGTTTTCCTTCATGATAATAGGCGGCCACGTCTTTACTGGTGACTGTGACATAGCCGGCTTTCCGAAGGGCCGCCAAATGGTCATTTAAAAGAGGTTCCCCAATAAGGTCCGAGGTTCGCCCCGTCCGGTCAACGCCGCCATAGGAAAGGGCAATGAATCCCGTATTGAGAGTGGAACTTTCCTCATCCTCAGCATAGGGCGTATAGGATTTAAGGAAAAAGAAGGCATAAAAGATCCCCAATAAGACCAAAAGGAGGATAATAAACTGGATCAGGACACGCCGTTTCTTGCGGCGGTCCTTGAGCACCGTATAGGCATGATCTCCAAGGCTCATGGCTTCATCTTCCCTCCTTTTTGGGGTCCTACGTCAGCAGGTGTGGGACGGGTCCCCCAATTGGATTTCCAGAAGGTGAACCAAGCCACGGGCATCTGCCAGAGCAGGACCAGCTCGTAATAGATACAGAACCACAGACCATAAATCCAGGTTGTACTCCGCCGCAAAAAAAGCTGGGCAAGACTCATCAGGGCCGCCATCAGGAACATCCCGACAAAAAAGCCCAAGGGGACAATTCGGTACATGATGGGGACATAGAAGACATTATAGAGCACAATGATGGGAGCAATAATGGGAACCAAAAATCCCATATAGAAGAAAATGGCGGCAAACGGTTCCTTTTTCCACATATAACGAGCCGCAATCAGGGATTCCCGCAGCCAGGACCGTTTCCAGCGCATCTGCTGCCGGAGGAACATGCGGTGGGTATTGGGGACAATGGTGGAACAGATAGCCGTATCCTGATAAGTTGTGCGATGTCCGCGGAGAATAAAGTTCGTCATGCTCCGGTCGTCCCCAAAGGTCGCTTTCTGTCCCAGGAACGTCTGGTGCAGCCACGCCTCCTTATGGGCAAGGACAAGATCCTTGCGATAGCACGAAAGCGGTCCCGACAGGCAGGTCACGGCATCAAAGTAGCCTTCCGCCGCTTTCATGATGCGAAAGGCAATATAATAGCGGACAGACTGCATCTTGGTCAGGGAATTGGTATAGGTATTGGCCACGTCAGTCCTGCCCGAAACGCCGCCCATCTTTTCGTCCTTGAAGGGTTGGACAAGATTCCTGACGGCATAAGGGTCAAGAAAGGAGTCTGAATCCACAAAGACGAGGAGGGGCTTTGTGGAAAGCTCAGCTCCGCGGGCCATGGCTTCCCTCTTGCCCATATTCTGAGGCTGACGGATCCAGCGGATCCGCTGGTCCGTGTGGAAAAGCTGATCTGATGCGGTCAGGGAATCAATGGTCTTTTGGATCACTTCACAGGAATGGTCCGTGGAATGATCATCGACAACGATGACTTCCAGCTGCTCAGGAGGATAATCTTGGTTGATGGCGCAAAGGATGGTCCGATCGATCCACGTCTCTTCGTTAAAACAAGGAATGATGATGGTGACCCCCGGTGTAAAATCGGGATCCACCTTCATAGGCCGGTAGAGCGCGCCAAAAAGGTAGCGTGATAACAGCAGGGTAGCGGCAATGATGCTATATAAATAAAGAGTCTTGTTGAACCGGAAATAAAGGACCGATTCAGCCCGCATCATGATGATGACAAAAACAACCACAAAAAGGAAAAACGAAGCAAGCCCCAGCATATAGCGGCCGCGTTTTTTATTGGCAAACTCGGCAAGCGTGTCCGCAAACTGCACGCCAATAAAAAGGCCCTCCGCATTCTCTTTATGGAACGATCTAACAACCGTGGCCCCTAGGTCCTTGATTTTCATTTCGTATCCTTCAGGCAGGGTTCCCGGGGTTATTTCAAAAGAAAGGGAAAGCGTTGTTCCTTCGGTCAGCAAGGATTCGTCACAGCCTAGCTCGGCATGAAGAAGCATGCCCGTTGTTGAGATGTCAAGGGCCCGTGCCTTGATACGGTCCTTTTCTACACGGACGGTAACTTCATAATCCACGAGATAGCGCCGTCCCGCAGCATCTTCCCTGATATAGGCACCAAAATCCTCGGGGCCCCGTCCGCCGCCGTTTCCTCTGCGGCGGTCCCGATGGCTGCGCACGCCCGATGCATCCGGCACATGGGATAACAATCGACGGTCTTTTTTCTCCCTCGTGAGGACATCACAATGTTCTTTCACAATCCTTCTCCTACAATCCAACAATCTTAAGGCCCCGCTGTTGAAGGGACTCAATCAAGACCTCTACTTTTTCCGCTAAACTGGCCCCGTCCGAAGCCGCTTTTTCGGGACGGTCCTTGACTGTGGGCGGGTGCTCGATGGGCCCATTTTTCCCGGTTTGGACCTTGGGCTTTTTAGGTCCGCCCACGACGGGAACGCCGCTTTCCACGGCAAGGATGCTCCCCCCACCCACGCCAAGGGCAAATGTTTTGACGTTGTCTTTGGTTGCCATCTGACTGGGGTAAAACAGGAGGGGTGTATCTACATATACGGGAAGACCAGCCGCGGCTGTCCTTACCAGAAGGTCGGCCGTAACCTTCGTTCTTGGGGCCCGCATATATTGCGGAGCTGACCCGGTAAGATCCGTTAGGGCCGTCTGGGCAGCCACAGCTTCCGCCATAAACTTAGCAATCGGCAGGGTCTCTGCCTGGGCCTGTCCATGGAAGGTAAAGTTTCCCAGCAAATGACCTTCTCCTTTGATCTTGCGCACAAGCTCCTTGTCCATGGCCGCATTTTCCCCTTCTACAAAGAACAAGGCCTTCACCTGATGGCTGCGAAGAACCGCAAGAAGCCGCTCGGTATCCGTCTTGGAGGGCAGTCCATCAAAAACAAGGAGTACCGAAGAAGAGTCAGGACGAGCAAGGAGACGGGCCGGTCCAATGCCCTGTTGATAGCGTTCAACCGCCTTTTTGACGGCGTCTTCCGAAGCCTCGTAGGAAGCAGCCGGTTCAGCCATGAACCGCGTGATGTCCCGGGCATTGAGGTCTTTTACCATTCCCTTGATGACATACATTCCGCCCCCAAGGAAAAGACAAAAGATAAGGACCAGTCCCACTTTTAGTTTGGTTTCACTTTTCATGGGCACTTCCTTTTATAGACTCCAGTAAAGAAATCCTTTTTCTTCAAAAGCTTTCCGTTCAAACATGCCCTTGACGTCAATGAGGACCTGTTTCTGTCCTGGTTTTGGCCGGCGGAACAAGCTTGCCGCCTCGTCGATCTGCAGCTTTCGGAAGACTTCATGCTGGACCAAAAAAACAATGCAGTCCGCATCATGAACAGCTTCCAAGGGCGTCAGTTCGAGCCCATAAAGACGGCTGACTTCTTCTTTATCGGCACAGGGATCGACCATTTTGGGAGAAAGGCCGCACTTGCGGAATTCCTCATAAACATCGTAGGACCGGGAATTTCGGACATCAGGGCAGTCTTCCTTGAAGGTCATGCCAAAAAGGAAAAGATTTGCCCTGCAGATATCGATCTTGGCCTGCAGAAGCCGGGTCAGGACCTGGCGCACCACAAAACTTGACATGCCATTGTTGATGCGGCGTCCGGCAGAAACGACCTGGGAATGATAGCCCAAGGTTTCGGCCTGGTAGACAAAATAGTAGGGATCGATGCCGATGCAGTGTCCCCCTACAAGACCGGGATAAAAACCCAGGGCATTCCATTTGGTATTCATGGCCTTGATGACTTCCTTGGTCTCAATGCCCATTTGGCTAAAGACCATGGCAAATTCATTGACGAGGGCAATATTGATATCCCGCTGGGAATTTTCGACCAGTTTGGCGGCTTCGGCGACCTTAATGGTGGGAGCGCGATAGATTCCAGCTTCAATGATGGATCCATAGACGTCAGCCACTGCATCCAACGTTTCCCCGTCCATTCCGGAGACAATCTTGACAATGTTGAAAAGCCGGTGCTGGCGGTCGCCCGGATTGATGCGTTCCGGTGAATAGCCAATCTTAAAATCAGGCCCGCAGGCAAATCCGCTTTCTCGCTCCAGGATAGGACGGCAGATATCTTCTGTCACGCCGGGATAGACAGTTGATTCATAAACGACGATACTGCCCCGGGAAAGATGGCGGGCCACAAGGGCCGTTGCCTCTTTGACCGCCGTCAGGTCCGGTGTATTGTCCCCATTGAGTGGGGTTGGGACAGCGATGACAAAAAAACGCGCATCTTTCAGCGCTTCTTCCTGGGCCGTAAACTGGCAGTCCGTTTCCTTAAGGGCTGCGTCCCCTGCCTCCCCTGTCACGTCAACGCCCGCCTTGTAGCGGGCCACCTTTTTTTCATTGGTGTCAAAACCGATGACGTCATAGTGTTTGGCAAATTGGACAGCCAGCGGCAGCCCCCCATAACCCAATCCGACGACAGCCAGTTTTGATTTTCTGGCGGTCAGATCGCTGCATAGATCAATAGCATTCATCCTTATTTCCTCTTTTTCCTTTCACTTTGACAGACAAGGCCGCCAAAGACATTCATTTCGTTCCTTCCGTCTTATCCTGATCTTCAGGTTCCTCATTCCCGTAATTCTTGAAATAGTAGGAAAGGCCTGCCCAGAGGGTGCGGCTGCGCGTCCCGTACTGAAGGTCTTCCAAATCATCGTACTCAAGGCTCAGGACCCAGTCGCGGGTCAGCGTGTAGGACAGACCCAGTCCATAGCCCTTGAAGCCATGCATATAATCAGCCACCCCATTCATGGTATGTTCCACGTAAGTTGCCCGCGGCTGGTAGTAATACTTGGCATAGGTATAGAGGTTGCCCTTTTCCCAGCTGTTTTCCTCGCCGCGGCTCAAGGAAAAGACACCGCCGCTGCCGCCGGGCTCTGTTTCATCGTGTCCCAAAAGATACTGGGCTCCCACACGCCACCAGCCACCAAGAGGCATCTCATAACCAAGCATGCCGATGTTCCGGTTGTTGCCCCCATCCATGCGGAACCCGTAGGCCCCTAAAGAGAGTTTGTGCTCTCCTTTTTGGTAAATGGCAGTAAGTGCCGTAACTTCATCGGCCTCATTGACCTTGCCGAAAGCTCCTTCGTAGTACCAGGGATGATGATTGCCATAGGCGACTTGTATGCCCTTGAACCGGCTGTCATAGATATTTCCCTCTGCCAAGGTCTTACCGAAAGCACCGGCCATGACCATGACTTTTCCGACAGCCCCTTTCAGGTAGTACCGATCAAGATCAATGGTCCCGTTCATGCTGTCATCGCCATGGAGGGCCTTCTCGCTTTCAAGCATCCCGATAGCATGCCAGTTATTATCCAAGTTGTAATCCATGTAGATCCTGGCGCGCAGCCGCAGCCGGTCATCAGGGAACTGGATCCGCTTCCGTTCCGGATCGACGGCATGATGGTTGGACGTATCATTGTTATCAATCCGAAGTTCCCCATCAATCTTGAATCTTTTGGATAGATCGACGGCCGGTTCCGGCGTTTCAAGGACGGCGAGGTCCTGAGCGCGTTTTTCCTCATAATAGCCAAGGTCTGCCAGTTCTTCGGCATATTCAGCCTGTTTGCGGGATAGGTCCGTCAAGGTTTCCGTCGGGACGGACGGGGCTTCTGCCAGATTTTCCCCTTCTTTCAAGATTGCCGCGTCAGTTGATGCAGGAGGAAGAACTCCCGAAGGCGCTTTTTTTGGCGACACAAGGCCTGCCATTTCATCCAGCACCCCATCCCTTCTTGCCGTCAAGGCTGCAAGTTGGCTTCTTGCCGGCTCGAGCCTTCTTTTGATGAGAGCAAGACGGACGCTGGCATCTGTAAGGATTTTTTCCCGATGCGAAGCTTCTTTTTCAAGGGGGGCCATCACTGCTTCATCGCCGCTTTGAAGGGACGCGTAGATCTTCTTTTTTTCCGTCTCTTCAAGCGCTTGCTGAGCTTTTTCATAGGCTGAATAGGCTCGTTTGTATTCCTTTTCAAGGACGCTTACCATGGCCGCTTCCCGGGCCGTAAGGCGCGACAGTTCAGAAAAGGCTGCCAGCTGTTTTTTCACCGCTTCCTGACGGGTCGGGGCATCCGCCTGAGAAAGGGCCAGTCCCACTTGCCGTGCCGTCTCTTTTCGAGTCGGTTCAGCTTCGGCAGCACGGGGCATCGCAAAAGGGAGGCTTAGGAGCACAATCCCCCAAAGGATTTTAGGATAATCAATTCGATATAACCTCACGTTAATTTCCTTCCGTGGTCGCTAGGTATCCATACGTAAGATCCTGCATTTTCTTACGTTTTTTCTTATCTTCGTACATCCGCTGATCAGCAAGTTCCTGCAGGGCATCCATGTCCTCTGTTTCGGAATAGCGGGCAATGCCCACGGATATTCCACCCAGGTAGGACCTACCGTCAATGGACAGGGGCGCTTTGAGGGACTGCTGGATTTCCTGCTTGATCCGGCGGATGTCTTCGGATCCAACAATAGGCAGGAGGGCAATGAACTCATCGCCTCCCACACGGGCGACGACCCCATAATGGTTAAAGATCTTCTGCAGACGTTTGACCCCTTCCTGAAGGACCATATCGCCAAACCCATGACCATAGGCATCATTGCAGTGTTTAAAATCATCCAGGTCCATATAGATCAAGATGAAGTCAAGGTCCCACTTTTGATAATTATCCACAAAATGGGACTGTGTTTCCTTGAACCCTTGGTAGTTCAATGCGCCTGTCAAGGCATCTATAACGCTTTTTTTCTTGAGTTCTGCCTGGATCTGGGTAAAACGGGTCACATCGCGGAACCAAGAAAGACTGCCGACAATTCGTCCGCCTTCAATGAGGGGAATCTTGTTCATCATGACCGTGCGGATCATACCTTTGGCCATGCAGTGGACCTTTTCCTCCGAAATGACCGGAATCTGCCCAAGGAGCATTTCCTCTTCCCGGTAGGTGGGGTCAAATTCTACATTCCAGCCCAGTTCCTCTTCCGACTGACCGAGGATATCATCCAGGGAAGAAAGGTTGAAATAATGCAAAAAAGCATCATTGGCCCCCAGGAAGCGGCCCCTGACATCTTTCCAGTACACGTTCATTTCCGGTAAATGGATCATGGCTTCCCAGAGGACCTCTGGCAAAATGGCGTCCGTCTTATCCAGCTGGGGAGACGGAACCAGCTTGTTTCGCGCCAAAATAGGTTCCATGGGCCGAGGCATCTGGGCCCCCATGAAATGGCGCAGGTTGACCGTTCCGCAATAGACCTTGACATCAGAAGGCTCCCCTGAGAGCCATACCAAATGGAGCTGCCAGCCATTGCGATTTTCCTGTTCACTGCTCGTGACCCTAAAAAAAGTGGAAAGATAGCCACATCCTGATTCATTGATGCGAGTGACCAAGGTGGCTAAATCATAAAACTGCAGAAAGCGCTTCCAGTCTTCCGAGAAAACGTGCCGCCTTGCCCATTCCCGCAAAAACAAAGGCAGGGGCAGCCGTTCGATTTCATCGATCACGCTCATTCCCACCTTGATCCGATGGACGGTCTGGTTTGTCAGGTTAAGGGCAAAGAAGCTATCAAAAAGGGAAAAAATCCCATTCATGATGCTCTGGACAGCCGCCTTTCGGTCCTTGAAAGCCGACGTGCGGACACCGGTCAGGATGATGAGAAAAGCTTCCGCGCCATTTGACTCATTTTGGGCAATGGGGTCAATGCGCAGGGTACAGACTTCATTATGACTGAGGACCTCAATGGTGATGCCCATTTGCGTATCCTGACACTGCTTGATGGCCTGCAGAAGGTTCCTACGGTAAAAAGTCCCTGCCTGTCCCATATATTCATTGAAAGCCGCGGAATCACGAAATGCCAGCTGCCCTTCCCGCGCCGTAAAGGCCGCGTTCGTTTCAAGAAGGCTCAGCTTCCCCGCCTGATATTCGACGATGCAGGCAGGCAGGGAGGGAAGGACCAGCCGTTCGTCCTTGCCATGGGAAACCGGTTCCGGCATGGCCTGCACCATGTTGCAGCAGCCCACGGCATTGTAATACCGGCAATTGGATGCCGTTTCATCCGTATCTCAGATGGCAAGATCCAGCAGTTGGGCAAACGGGATGGGCCGGCTGTAGAGATATCCCTGCATCCGTTCACAGCCCACGCTTTGGAGATACTCCAACTGCGCTTCGGTTTCAACCCCTTCTACAAGAGTCTTCATCCCCAGCTGCTTGACCATGGCAATGAGGGCCCCGATGATGAAGTTTCCCCGGTTGATATGGGCACTGCCCACAAGAAAGCGCAAGTCAAACTTGACCAGATCCACATCCAGATCCTTGAGGAGACTCAAAGAGGAAAAACCGCTTCCAAAATCATCCATCCAGACTTCATAGCCATGATCCCGCAGATCCTTGATCTGGTCCTTGAGGACTGATACATCATCACAGAAATCACGTTCCGTAACCTCCACGCACAGAGCATGGTCCGGCACGTGATATTGTGCTCGGAGCCGGTCGAGCTCCCTGCGGATCTCACAATTCTGGAAATCACTGCGGGAAAAATTGATGGAAATGGGCAAATTGACATCAGGCCGGAGCTGAAGGTCCTCATAAAGACGGCAGACTTCTTCGGCAACATAAAGATCCAATTTAGTGATCAGCTGCGTAGCCTCAAGCGGTTTGATGAAGATAGAGGGCAACAAATGGCCATACTGGGGGTCATCCCAACGAGCCAAGGCTTCTGCCGCACAGGCCTTACAGGTCAAGGTCCGGATAATGGGCTGGAAGAAAACCTTGATATCGTGGTTTTTCAGGGCCTCTTCCAAATGGGTCACCACATAGTGATCGATGGCCAAATGTTTTTGAAGGTCTTCGTCATATTCCCGGTAAACCGCCTGATAGTCCTTTTTGATATGGGCACAGGCTGCTTTGGCATAATCCGAAGCGGTAATGGGGCTGATCTGGGGATTGGAAACAATGAATATGCCTGCCTTTAAGTCAAGCTGATTGTTGCTGCGCAGGGAAAGCGCCTTCTTATGGAGATGAATCAGCCGCTCCCGCACATCCGGGACCCCGGTCACAACCGCAAACTGTATGGAGGCACCGCGCGTAATCAGGGCATCGGGAAAGGTCTGATGGATCAGGGCAGACACTTCCGTGAGCAAATGGGCCCCTTCACTGATATCCCCCTGCATATTGATGAATCGAAAATTTTCAAGATCAAGGAAAATGTAGCAGGCCTTCTTCCCCTGCTGGAGAAGTTCCTTTTGGAGCTGTTCGGCCTGCATCCAGAAATCACTGGTGCTGTCCAGACGATTTCCCTGCGCTTCCTTTAATTTGGCAATGTCGTATGCTTGAACATTCATAAGAACACCTTCTTCTTCAAAGACACGGCACTTGCGATTTCTGGCCGAGGGGCATCATGACGAGGGTTCCATAATAAGGAGACGTCATCTTCATGGAAATCAACATCTCTTCCTGGAGAAACTGGCTCTTGATGCGAAAGGTTACATTTTCCTTTTCATTGGCCATTTTATGGATATACGCCCACAGGGGCTGATCCGGAGCCTTGAGCAGCGGCATGATGGAACGATTGGTCCAGCGTTCAGGACGCATGTTAAAAAGGTCGGCAAAGGCCTGGTTCACGACCTTGATGCGAATGTTTTTAATTGCCCCCACGCTATCACGTTCCACGGCAAAGACAAAAAATGGCGAAGGCACGGTATCGCAGTTGATGCGAAGGGACAGTTCCTCCGCGCTGTTTTGATGGTATACAGGCGCCTCCTGTCCCATTTTTTCATAGAATGCCCTTTTTTCCTCGTACATACGGCGGTCGGCTTTTTCTTTCAAGACGGAAAAATCCATCGAAAACTGCGGAACCCATACAACGCCCACGGCAAGATTGATGCTCCGGGACGCCATGAGCATACGGATTTCCCTGACCTTTTCCAGAAAGGACGCTTCCTTGATGCCATCATCGAGAATGATGAATTCATCCCCACCAACGCGAAACACCTGCTTTTTATCAAAGACCTGAATCAAGGTTCCCGTAACCCGGGTCAAAAGGTCATTGCCCGCCTCATGGCCATAATTATCATTGATCTTCTTAAGCCCCGAAACATCAGCAAAAATGACGCCCAAGCTTGTTTCATCCGATAAATGGTCGAGGGCGGAAAGAAGCCGATTGAAATTGCCTACCCCGGTCAGAGGATCTGTATAACCGAGGACCTGGAGCCGTTCAATGAGCTTCCAATTGTAAAGAAGGGTCGAGACAAAAAAACCAAGCAGCCGAACCGATTGTGAACTGTCATGATGCGGCTTATCCGGGTCCTTATCAAACCCGATGATGCCAATGATGTTGCCATGACGCTTCAAAGGGGCCGCATAGGCCTTTTCCGTCTCTACGACCTCTTGTGTCCAAATATGGGGAAAACGGGCTTCAATCTGGGAGGCCGTGAAGACTTGATGCATTTCCCGCTCTGAAACAGCGGAAACCTTCCATTCATAGGTCATAATAAAACTGTCAGGACCAATCTTTTCCAAAATATAGACCCGTTTTCCATCAAGATGCTGACTGAATTGGGCCATCAAGTTTTGGAAGGATTCCTCCGGACTATTTCCATCATCATAGAAGGGATCCTGATTGATACTGACGCCATAAGGTGACCATATGTGGTTTTGTGAAGCCATGATGCCGTTTTCCTCGCTTTCTCCCCCACAATGAGGGTAAATAACCTAATCAGTTGCTGTTTGTTGCCAATATTTCCCGCTCATTCCCATTAAAAACAAGCAATATAGTCGTATTATACATGATGAAATATCTTTATGACAATAAGGCTCATCTAGACGCTACCAAGATAATCCGTTCCATCATAGGTTACATTTATAATCATTATTAAGTGGAAATTTTTGATAAAGACCAATTCTTATTGGCGGAATTTTTTCTGATTTGGGATGAAACGGACCCTTTCCCATATAATGGGGACCTCCCTGGATAGAGTACAAAAAATAAGACTATTTTCTTGAAAAATCTTTATTAATAAATGTTCTATGAAGACAGTCATTGTTTTTATCAAGAAATGATAAGGATGAAACAGATTGAAATTTTTCACAAAAATTTCACATTTTTCTTTCCCTATGGGGCTTTCCCCTAAGACACAGAAAAAGGACGGGAAGAAAGGCATTCCCCGTCCTTTTTGATGCATTATCCTTGTGCTGCAACCGGCGCATGGTTCATGATTTTTTCTCCTCCCAGAAGCCACTGGATACATTCCAGGAGGGTTTGGGTCATATTCACAACCCAAAATTCGCCTGCTTCCGTCAGGTCATATTGGATTCCATTAAAGTGCCATAATCCGTATTCTTCCCACAGGTCTCCCAAGTGGGAGAGGCTCACAAGACGCGGATCAAGCGCCATGAGGGCATCGAGATTTAGATGGCACTGATTCATCTCTCCTTGGACGCGGGCTTCATAGGCCGCAAAAGGGGAAACTTCAGAAAGGAACATAAAAGGTTTCACTCCCCTTGCCACCATACCTTCATAAGGTTCCAATACGCGGTGAAGCATGGTCGATACGCCGTCCACATGACCGCCAGCGCCGCAGCCAAAAGGAAACAGATGGGTTCCGCTGCGGGCAAGGGTATTGTACAGGCTCCGTTCCCGATTGTTTTTAGCCCAGTGGCAGTGACTGATCCGCTTGCAGCCCCATTGGGCCATATAGCGTCTTCCTATACGGAACATTTCCGTCTGCATGAGGGTTGTGGCCGCCGGCGAAAGGCGACCTTCTTCAATGCGCTTATGAAGGTCGCTATTTTCAAAGACGTCAAGCTGGTAGAGGTCCGCCCCATCGACACCGCTTTCCACAAGATGGTGCAGGTCTTCCTGCCACACGTCAAGGGTTTGGTCCGGCAGGCCATACATGAGGTCAATGATGACGGCGCACTGATTGTAGGCGCTGAGCTTCTGGAGCCGCTTCATGACTTCTTCTCCCGTATCGATGCGGCCCACTTGCTGACGAACCTTCGTGTCAAAGGACTGGACACCCAGGGAGATGCGGTTGACGCCTTCTTCCATCCAGACATCCATTTTTTCTTCCACAAGGTCATGGACGCGCCCTTCGAGGGTAAGTTCATAGTCGTTGGCAAGGGGCAGGGTCTTACGGATAGCGCGCAATAAACGCCGGATGTTGGAGGGAGATAGACTTGTCGGTGTGCCGCCGCCAATGAAGACGGCCTGGATGGGCGCACTTTGAAGCCTCGGTTTATCGGCATCCTGAGCAAGTTCCATAAGGAGATGGTCCACATAACGATCCTCGACGGACATATCCGTCCCGTTTTGAAAGAAGCCGCAGTACAGGCATTTGGTCTTGCAGAAGGGGATGTGAAGATAGGCCATTTGCAGCGGATTTCCTTCTACGGGACGCTCCATGAGGGCATTCCAACGCTCCTGAGCCTTATCGGGCGGAATCATGCGCCCCTTGAGGCCGGCGTGGACGACACGCTTATGGCGGAAAGCCCCTTGCAAGGGATCTGCCGCCTTTTTACCAAACTGCAGGATCCGTTCCTCTTCCGGCAGGGCTGCTATATAAGCAGCTAGATCTTTGACCGTCATTTCCGTCCCTCTTCCACCATGAGCTGGATTTCATGGGCAAAATGAGCGGCATCGCTCAAATCCTTTTCATCAGGATGGGTGGAGGCGGCCTTGTGACGGGCTTCATTTTTGGGATTCTTCCCATGGATATTGTCACTGGGGAACATGCGGTACATCGCTTCAATAAGCTTGGGATCTACTTTGCCCTGACAGATGAATGCGCCTAGGGGTTTTTTCCCATCCGGCAGACAGGCGGCACCCTGTTCCAAACTTTTCATAGCATGGGGGCTCTTAGGGTCGGCGCCCAAGGTTGCAAAAAGGGCAATATAGGGATTGTCAAGGCTTTTTAGGATGGTGCGGCTTGCTTCATCGGCGGTTCCCTTATCGACCCAGTAGCCCATGAAGACACAGTCATAGGAAGTGGTGCCCTCGGGCAGGCTTTCCTTGAGGTCCTTGATATCAACGCAGGGCGTGCCTTCCGGCAGGGCCTTTTGGATGGCTCGGGCCACCATGCGCGTATTTCCTGTGCGGGAGGAATAAAGTACAAGATAGTTCATGGTAAAACTCCTTTTCATCAGAAGGTCAATTCTACGCCCGCTCTCCAGATACGGCCGCAGATGGAGAAGTTGTCATCATTGGAGAAGTGTTTATCAAAAATGTTGTCCACACCGGCATAAAGGTGGGTATTCTTGCCAAGGTCCTTGGTGACGACGAAGTTCGTCGTGCTGTAGGTGTAATTTTACCCATCGCCGTTGAGATAATCCTGTACCACTGGTTATAACGTGTCATGGTCCAAGGATTATCCTTGCCCGTCGTATAGGAAAGTTCGGCGAGACCGTTCATGCGGGCATTGCCTGTAAGGCGCTTGGGTGAGCTCATTTTTAGCATCCAGATAGGTCATGGAAAGCTTGGCATGCCAATGATCATCGAAGCGGTAGGTCACTTCACTTTCAAGTCCCTTCATGGCGGCCTTGTCAATATTGATGTACTGGTAGCGGACAGTCCGTCCGAAGCGGCCCTGGTACTGCGAGGAGATAGGGTCATCGATCTTGTTGTGGAAATAGGTGACCTTCGCCCCCGCCTTATCTTTTTCTGCCTCAAACCCGATATCGAAGGTCCTGGTTTTTCCGGGTCAAGATGTTCATTGCCCCAAACCTGGACCTGCATGCGGCCCATGTTGCGGTCCATATGGGAGTACAGCTCAATGATGGACGGAGCCCGGTAGCCGGCGCCATAGTTTGTCTTGATCCGGCTGTTTTTGCTCATGGCATAGGTAAGGCCCGTCCGCGGAGAAAGTTCTCCGCCAAAGCTGTCGTGATGGTCATAGCGAAGGGACGGGACAAAGAACAGTATATCCGTCAGGTTCCATTCGTCCTGTACGTAGAAGGCATAGCTTTTCACATCGGCCGAGCCATATGGCTTGGTCATGCCTAGATAGGTTTCTTCTGTCCGCTTCCCGGCACCTGTGCCAAGGCGCGTGCCGCCGGCCTTTTGTTTGCGGTACTCACCGCCATAGGTCACGGTATGATGCTCATCGACATGATAAGTATTCTTTGCTTCAACAACGTATGTTTCGTACTTGCTGTGGTCAAAGTCCCGCCAGACGCCGGGCGTCTTTTTTCGGGATTCCTTGCCCAAGCGGTTGTAGTCGTTCTGGAACTCATAATCATTTTTGCTGTGATAGCCGTCGTATTTGACGAAATAACTTTGGCGATTGTTATCATACCATTCCGTCATATCATCGCGGGCGGACGCGCTCATCGCCGTAGGATCACCTTCGGAAAAGCTCCCATACTGTTCCTTCATATAGGACGCCCCAAAAGAAAGGCCCCGCGTTTCATCAAACTGGCAGCGGCCCTTGAAATCGACATAGCGCCGCGGTCCATACATGTTGGAGTCGCCGTCCCGGTCCGATTTTCTTACTTCTGTAAGATTGTAATTGACGTCAAGGTTCAATTTCCCCACCTTGCCCGTCAACACACCGCCGTACAAAGCTTGTTCCCGACCGCCCAACCAAGTGCCGACATAACCGCCGGCTGTTTTGTTCTTTTTGATGATGATATTGATGACGCCGCCCATAGCATTGCTGCCGTAAAGGCCGGATCCAGCGCCGCGCATGACTTCGATGCACTCCACCTCATCAAGGCTCATGCGATTGAGCTCATACACATTCATGGTACTTCCCGAATCCTCTCCGGCAAGGCGTTTGCCGCCAATAAGAATGAGGGTGGACGAGGTTCCCATGCCGCGAATGGAGACCTGGTTCCGGTCATGCCCGCTTCCATGACATTGAGCCCGGTAAGGGGCTTTAGCGCGTCACGCACATTGTAAGCACCGCCCTTTTTGATGTCTTCTTCCTTGATGACCGATGTCGTCATGGGCACTCAAGCTTAGTTTTTGTCGCTGTAACGACCGTTTCCCCAAGGTCGTACGTGGAAAGGGGCTCCCCGCCTGCAAAGGCATTCGGTGTAATGCCCATGAAAAGGGCCAGGAGAACGCCTGCATAAACCTGGTTCTGTTTGTTTTTTCTCATATCTATAATTCAAAAATCCTTTCTCCTCAAGTATGTATCATTTCAAATCATAATACACTTCATGAAGTGTGCTTGTTTTATCCTTGGGCTGCCCTTCGTGCTGCGGCGACACAAGGTAAAGACGCACCCCGGGCCGGTGCTTCCTGACATAGGCTGCCGT
>UMJR01033761.1_pt1 | contig 31292 bp, 25 predicted proteins | sample 1966121 | NCBI WGS metagenome assembly UMJR01 (sample SAMEA4836155, study PRJEB28245) | human gut metagenome | biome: gut microbiome; material: fecal sample | place: Denmark | collected 2008
GTCAAGGGCAAGGTGGTGGAGGCTCCCCCCAAGGAGCTGGAACTGCTGAACTGTCTGGCCTCCCATCCGAACCGCGTCTACACCCGTGACCAGCTGCTGGACGAGGTGTGGGGCTTTGAGTATTACGGCGACAGCCGCACCATTGATGTGCATGTCAAGCGCCTGCGCGAGAAGCTGGCCGGCGCTTCCGACAAATGGGAGCTGAAGACCGTATGGGGCGTGGGCTATAAATTCGAGGTGCGTCAGTAATGCGCAAAAGTATCTCGGTGGCGTTCTTCTCGCTGGTGTCCACCCTGATGGTGCTGGGCATCGTGCTGATGGGCGCTTCGGAGTGGGTGCTGTTCAAGAACTACTTTGCCAAGGACCGCTACGAAACACTGGATCAGGTGGTGGGCGTCACCCAGCGCACGGCCCAGTATCTGGTCCAGCAGGCGGAGCTGCCGGAAGGCGATGAGCTGGACGCACTGAGCACCAAGCTGGAGATCATCGGCGAGAGCGCAGAGGCCTATCTGTTCTTTACCGACAACGACGGCCGGGTGATGATCGCCTCCAGCCCGGACAAGCTGGAGAGCCTGACCGTGCCGGAAGAAATGATGGAGAAGATCGACGCTTCCGATGCGGACTACTACCATGTGTTCGGCACGCTTGGCGGCATGCTGGACGGGAAAAGCTACATCACGGTCAGCGAAATGCGCAATGAGAACGGCCAGCCCAGCGGCTACCTGTTCCTGTGCTCTTCCGGCGAGCAGCTGACCCAGTTCAAGCAGCAGTTCTGGTCCAACTTCCTGCTGTCGGCCTGTGTGATGCTGCTGTGTGCCAGCATCCTGACCAAGATCCTGATGCGCCAGCTCACCGACCCGCTGCAGAAGGTGACGGATGCCGCCCAGCGCTTTGGCGGCGGTGATCTTTCCGTCCGTGTGGAGGGAGTGGAAGGCGAAGGCGAGGCAGCCGACCTTGCCCGCACCTTCAACCGCATGGCAGACAACATCCAGATGAACGACAACTCCCGCGGTCAGTTCATGGGGAACATCGCCCACGAGCTGCGCACCCCCATGACCACCATCAAGGGCTTTGTGGACGGCATTCTGGACGGCACCATCCCGCCGGATATGCAGAACCACTACCTGCAGCTGGTCAGTGAGGAAACGGGCCGTCTGGCACGGCTCATCCAGAACATGCTGGATCTTTCCAAGCTGGAAAGCGGCGAATATCAGGTAAATGCCCGGATGTTCAACATCTGGGAGACCATCACCGGCGTGGCGCTCTCGGCAGAGCAGCGCATCAACGACGGCATGATCGACATCGACGGCCTGACCATGGACGAAAAGGTGCTGGTCTACGCCGACCCCGACCTGATCCATCAGGTGGTGTATAACCTGCTGGACAACGCCATCAAGTTTACGCCTGCGGGCGGCACCATCCGCTTCGGGGTGGAAAAGCTTGGCCCGGAAGCCGAGATCTCCATCTGGAATTCCGGTCAGGGCATCAGCCCGGAAGCGCTGCCCTACGTGTTCCAGCGGTTCTACAAGGAGGACCGCTCCCGCGGCCTGCACGCCCGGGGCGCTGGCCTTGGCCTGAACATCTGCAAGGTGCTGGTGAACCTTTCCGGCGGGCAGATCCGGGTGGAGAGCCAGCAGGGCGAGTGGTGCCGGTTCGTGTTCACCCTGCCCACGGTGGCCCCGAACCCCGGCGGCATGAAGCGTCTGCCGGACGAAGCCGGCGGTGAACCCACCGTGGAAGACCCTGCAAGCATGAAGCCCGTAGAATGAACTTCCAGCCAGACTGCCCCGGACCCGGGGCGGTCTGGCTGTTTTGGCGTGGGGAAACTTTGCCGCCGATGAAACTCCCCCAGTCATCTCGCTGCGCTCAATTCCAGCCCCCTCTGGGATGGGGCCCTTGGCATGGCGGTAAAGCTTCCGGTTAAAGTGCAAATCTTCCGGGCGTGCCAGAGGCTCCCTCTCCGAGGGAGCTGGCAAAGCCGTCAGGCTTTGACTGAGGGAGTTTACTTCGCAAATGGTCAGATCTTTCCAAATACGTCATTTCCGTGAAAAAGCCGTTGGCGGGTTTGATTTTTTGCTCGTTTTCATGTAAACTAAAAGATAACCATGCCCATGCTGTTTTTGCGGTTTGAAACCGCCAGCACAATGGGACAAATGGGAATAAGAATTTATAAAATAACGGAGCGTAAAGATAGAATATGGCAATCGTAAGTCCTTCGATCCTTTCCGCTGATTTTGGCAAACTGGGTGCAGACTGCCGCATGGTGCTGGATGCCGGTGCACAGATGCTGCATTACGACGTGATGGACGGTCACTTTGTGCCCAACATCAGCTTTGGCGTGCCGGTGCTCAAGAGCCTGCACAAAAATCTGCCGGATGCCTTTTATGATGTGCACCTGATGATCAGCCATCCGCTGCAGTATGCGGAAGCCTTTATCAAAGCCGGTGCCACCCTGTACAACTTCCACCTTGAGTGCGAGGACGATATCCAGGCCACCATCGATGCCGTCCGGGCGCTGGGCTGCAAGGTGGGGCTGACCATCAAGCCCGGCACCGAGCCGCAGGCGCTGGCACCGTATCTTGACCAGCTGGATCTTGTGCTGGTGATGAGCGTGGAGCCCGGCTTCGGCGGGCAGAAGTTCATGCCCTCGGCGCTGGACAAGCTGCGCTGGCTCAAGGCAGAGCGCGAAGCGCGCGGCGCACACTATCTGCTGGAAGTGGACGGCGGCGTGGACAATGCCACCGCGCCACAGTGCGTGGAAGCGGGCGCTGATATTCTGGTGGCGGGCAGTGCAGTGTTCGGCGCAGCAGACCCTGCTGCAGCCGTGCAGCACCTCGTCAGCCTTTGAAAGGATAACCATTTATGGATGAATCTTTGATCCGGGAGCAGGAGGCACAGCTCCAGAAGACCGGCCGCTACTATAAGCATATCTGCTTTATGGCGGTGCCGGTGCTGTGCATGGCCTGTTTTCTGTACGGTGTGCGCCCGCTGCTGCTGTGCGGCATTGCGGTGCTTACCGGCAACCTGTGCGACCGTCTCGTTTCGCTGCTGCGCCGCCGCGTGTATCAGGGCAGTGACTTTTCCAACGAGAGCTTTGCGCTCGTCATTGCCCTGCTGATGCCGGTGACGGTGGATATCTATGTTCTGATCGCCGCAGTGCTTGCCGGTGTGCTGATCGGCAAGGAGATCTTTGGCGGCTACGGCAGCTACCCCTTCAACCCGGCTGCTGTGGGCTATGTGGTGGCGGCAGTGTCATGGCCGGAACAGGTGTTCCGCTATCCACAGCCCTACACCAGCATCCCCCTGTGGGACGCTTCCATGGTGCCGGTCTCCAGCGCCATTGAGGACACCCTGCGCAGCGGCGGCATGTTGAACATCGGCTCGCTGGCGCTGGGTCTGGGCGAATATGCTGCTCCCATGGGCACCGGCGCTGCGCTGGTGATCCTTGCCTGCGGCCTGTTTTTGTGGACCCAGAAGGATGCCCACATGTCTGCATCGATCAGCTTTCTTGTGACCTGTGCGGTCATTGCGTTCCTCTTCCCGCGGCAGGCGGGCCTTGCCGACAGTGCCGTGCTGTCAAATATCCTGCCCCGCCTGCAGTGTGTGCGGGATGAGCTGCTGACTGGCGCGATCCTGTTCAGCGCGGTGTTCCTGATCAACGAGCCTTACACCTGCGTGCACCACCGCATGGGCCGTGTGCTGTACGGCGTGCTGGTGGGCGTTGTGAGCATGGGCTTCCGCTACTATGGTGTGTACGAGACCGGTGTGTGCTTTGCGCTGCTGGTGGTCAACAGTGTGTCGGCATGGATCGACCGCACCGAGGCAAAGCTGTATCACCTGACCCATCTGCAGGCAGATGCCGGAAAGGGGGCAGCACAATGAGACGCGCAACGGCTGAACTGATCGTAAAAGATCCCAACAAGTTTGCCCACCACGACCGTGTGTTCCTGAATAACCCGGTGGTCATGCAGGGCATGGGCCTTGCCCCGCTGGTGGTGCTTGCCACCAGCGGCCAGAATGCGGTGATGCTGGCGGTGGCGGTGGCGCTGCTGCTGGTGCCCTCCCGCGTGCTGGCCTGTCTGCTGAGCCGCCTTGTGCCCCTGCACGACGAGGACCCCGCCCCGGAAACGCTGCAGAAAAAGCTGCTGCCCCGTGCACTGGTGTACGGCTTCAGCACGGCGGGGGTGTATCTGGCGGTGTATCCCATCCTGAATATGCTGTTCAGCACCAGCCTGCTGAGCCTTGGCATCTACCTGCCCCTGCTCACGGTGGAGCCGCTGCTGACCTACCGCTTTGGCCGCGTGCAGGAGACGGTGCGCAAGGCTGTCTCCAAGGGCCTGCGCATCACGGTGGGCTATGCTTTGCTGCTGGTGCTGCTGGGCTGCGTCCGTGAATGGCTGGCCGCAGGCACCATGTTCGGTGTGGTTGTCAGCCGCCCGGTGCTGCCCATGGCAAGCATGCCGGCAGGCGGCTTTATCGTGCTGGGTGTGCTGTGCGCCGTATGGCGTGCACTGGCCCAAAAGCGCAAGGCATATCTCACCAAAGAGGCACGCAACCTTGTGGATGTGCATTCCCAGAAGGAGGCGGACCGCGAACAATGAGAGATGTTGTAACAACAAGCGCAGTGTTCTTCAGCTATGCACTGCTGGCGGTGTTCGCGCAGAACGCCGTCTTTACCCGTGCACTGGGCGTTTCGCGTCTGGTGCAGCTGGTGGGCGATGACCGCACCAGCAGCTGGCTGTTTGGTATGCAGCTGTGCATCACGCAGGTGCTGGTAACGCCGTTTGCGTGGTATGCCGGCAGCCGGATCGCGCCGCTGGCAAACCGTGCCCAGCTGCGCCCGCTGGTGTATGTTGCCAGCATTGCCGTGGTGTGCGTTCTGGAGCACGCCGTGCTGTGGCTGGCGAAGGGCCTGCCGCACCGCAGCGCATTGCTGCGCATCGTGCCGCTGGCGGGCCTGAACAGCTGTGTGCTGGGCACTGTACTGGTGGAGCGCACCCAGAGCTTTACGCTGGGGCAGAGCCTTGGCTTTGGCCTTGGCAGCGGCCTTGGCTATGTGCTGGCGGTGCTGCTGGTAACGGAAGCCCGCCATCGCCTGCGCAGCAAGGCCATCCCGGAAGCATTCCGCGGCCTGCCCATCACGCTGGTGTATATCGGCGTGCTGGCACTGGCAATCTATGGTTTCACCGGACATTCTGTGATCCTGTAACATTGGCAGGGAGGAGAATCGACAATGGCAAAGTATAAACGTCAGAAGGTCAAGCGCTACCGCCGCAGCTTCTACAGCCGCGGTACACGCATCAAAAAAGGCATCGGCATCGTGGTGCTGGTGCTGGCGGTGCTGGGCGCAGCCTGGCTGGCAGCACCCCACGTGCTGGACTGGGCTACCCACACCTGGTATACTGTGGTGAAGAACCGTGATCTGGAAGCTGAATCGGCATCCCGCGCAGCCGCCTCGTCCGAAGCAGCTGCATCCTCGGCGGTACAGGAAGCGGCTTCGTCCCAGCCGGAGCCGGAACAGCCCAAGGAGCTGGACGGCAAGGCCATTACCGGCGGCAGCTGGGCCGCAGTGGATGTGAGCACCCTTGCCGATGATGCGGCCATCCGTGCAGCGGCGCAGCAGCTCAAGGCGCAGGGAGCGGATTACGGCCTTGTGACCCTGAAAACACCGGATGGCAGCATCTGCTACGCTTCGCAGGTGCCGGCTGCCGCCCAGAGCATTGCCGACACCACCGTGGACCCGGCCCGCATCGCGGCCATCTTCCGGGAAGAGGGCGTGATCCCTGTGGCCCAGCTTGCAGCCTTCAAGGACCCCATCTCCTCCCGCACCGACCGCAGCATGGCCATCCACTACGGCGACGGCCTGTGGCTGGACGCCCAGAAGGACGGCAATGCATGGCTGAATCCCTACTCCGCTGCGGCAGTGGAATATGTAGGCGATCTGGTAGCCGAGGTGCAGGGCATGGGCTTTGAGCAGGTAGTCCTGACCAATGTCCAGTTCCCGAAGCTCAGCCGCAAACAGGACTACGGCGAGACCAGCGGCGTTTCCCGCGCGGATCAGCTCAAGGCGGATATCGCCGCCCTGCAGAGCCGCTTTGCGGGCAGCATGACCCTGTGGTTCAGCTACACGCTGGATCAGTGCAATACCAACAGCGTGTCGCTGGATGTGCCCGCTGTGACGCTGGGCATGGACAACCTGCTGGTGACGGCAGACAAGGCGATGGACGCCGACAGCCGCACCGCACTGGAGCAGTCTGCCGCCGGACAGGGCGTGCAGCATCTGGTGCTGCACAGCGCCGACATTTTCCAGTAACGTCTCTGGTTTTATAAGAGGGAGGAATCTGCTATGAATACCAAATCCTGCTTTGCACCGGCCCACATCCTTCTGCCTTCGGAGCAGATCCCACTGGAAAAGTGGGGCTGCATTGCCTGCGATCAGTTCACCAGTGACCGGGATTACTGGCAGAAAGCCGAGGCTGCCGCGGCAGGCAGCCCCAGCACCCTGAACATGATCCTGCCGGAGGTCTATCTGGAAGACGGCGATGCCGATGCACGCATTGAGAAGATCCATGCCACCATGGATGACTATGCCCGGAACGTGCTGACCCGCGCGGTGGACGGCTTTGTTTACGTGGAGCGCACCGAGCAGAGCGGCAAGGTGCGGCAGGGCCTTGTGGGCATGGTGGATCTGGAAGCCTACAGCTACCGCCGGGGCGAGAAATGCACGGTGCGCCCCAGCGAGAGCACCGTGGAAAGCCGCATCCCGCCCCGCATGAAGGTGCGCACCGGTGCCGCGCTGGAAACACCCCACATCATGATGTTGGCGGACGACCCCGGCTGCACTCTCATCGAGCCGGTGGCGGCGCATAAAGCCGAACTGCCCAAGGTATACGAGGGTGAGCTGATGCTGAACGGCGGCCACATTGCGGGCTGGGCTGTGGAAGACCCTGCCCTCATTGCGCAGATCGAAGATGCGCTGGCTGTGCTGGGCAGTCAGGAAGAATTCGACAAAAAGTATCCGGATGCCACCCGCCGCGACCCGCTGACGCTGGCCGTGGGCGACGGCAACCACTCGCTGGCCACTGCAAAGGCCTGCTGGGAGGAGCTGAAAAAGACACTCACACCGGAGCAGGCAGCAAACCATCCGGCCCGCTGGTGTCTGGCCGAGGTGTGCAATGTGCACTCGCCTGCGATCGAGATCGAGCCGATCCACCGCGTGCTGTTCAATGTGGACTGCGCAGCGGTGCTGCTGAGCCTGATCACGTGGAGCGATTCCAATATGGCCGGCTGCAGCTTTGGCGGCAGCAAGCAGCAGCCCTTCACGCTGGCCGGGCCGCACATGTCCAACGTGCTCAGCTTTGAGGACCCAACCGCACCGCTGACCGTGGGCACCATTGATGAATTTATCGAATACTATCTTGAGCACCACAAGGAAGCCCGCGTGGACTATGTGCACGACGAGCCTGCTGTGCGCGCCCTGTGCAAAAAAGGTGCTGTGGCATTCCTGATGCCGCCGTTTGCCAAGAGTGACCTGTTCAAAGGCGTTGTGATGGGCGGCGTGCTGCCGCGCAAGACCTTCAGCATGGGCCACGCAGAAGAAAAGCGGTACTATGTGGAGTGCCGGAAAATTACGGAATAATTATTGGAGAACCATGACATTTAAAGAATTGAATCTGTCCGCCCCGCTTCTGCGCGCTGTGCAGGAGGCAGGCTATGAGACCCCGTCGCCCATTCAGGCGGCGGCGATCCCGCCGGTGCTGTCCGGCCGGGATCTGATGGGCTGCGCCCAGACCGGTACCGGCAAGACGGCTGCTTTTGCGCTGCCCATGCTGGACCGGCTCACGGCCAATGCGCCCCGCAGAAAGGGTGCCATCCGTGCCCTGATCCTGACCCCTACCCGTGAGCTTGCTTTGCAGATCGGCGAAAGCTTTGATGCCTACGGAAAGTATCTCAAGCTGCGCAGCACCGTCATTTTTGGCGGCGTGGGCCAGGCACCGCAGGTGGAAGCGCTGAAAAAAGGCGTGGACATCCTGATCGCCTGCCCGGGACGGCTCAACGACCTGATCGGTCAGGGATTTATCGATCTCTCGAACCTTGAGATCTTTGTGCTGGACGAAGCCGACCGGATGCTGGATATGGGCTTTGTGCACGATGTGAAGAAGGTGATCGCAAAGCTGCCCGGGGAGCGTCAGAACCTGATGTTCAGCGCCACCATGCCCGCCGAGATCGAACAGCTGGCCGCAGGCATCCTGCGCAAGCCCGCCTTCGTCAAGGTGGACCCGGTGTCCAGCACCGTGGACCGCATCCAGCAGAGCCTGTACCATGTGGAAAAGGGCAACAAGAAATTCCTGCTGCCGTGGCTCATCAAGAACCTGCAGCCCCCGGTGGTGAACGCGCTGGTGTTCAGCCGCACCAAGCACGGCGCGGATAAAATTGCAAAAGACCTCACCAAGCAGGGCATCCCGGCGGCGGCCATCCATGGCAACAAGAGCCAGACCGCCCGCGTGACCGCGCTGGAAAACTTCAAGGCCGGTAAGACCAAGGTGCTGGTAGCCACCGATATCGCCGCCCGCGGCATCGATATCAGCGAGCTGTCCCATGTGTTCAACTACGACCTGCCCGAGGTACCGGAGACTTACGTGCACCGCATCGGCCGCACGGCCCGCGCCGGTGCCGACGGTACGGCGGTCAGCTTCTGTGCACCTGAGGAGCAGGAGTATCTGGCAGGCATCGAAAAGTTGAACCGCCGCAAAATTCCCGTGGTGAGCGGCCACCCGTGGGACGGCGTGCCCGCGCCGGTGCGCCCGGAGCCGCCGGTGCGCGGCAAAAAGCCCAAGGCAGCCGCCGCTGAACCGGCAGAAAAGCCTGCCGCAAAGCAGCCGAAGCCCGCAAAGGCCGAAGCAAAAAACGCAAAACCTGAAAAAAAGGCTGCACCCGCACCCAAGGTGCAGGCAAAGCCCGCAAAAACCGAAAAAGAGGAACCACTCATGGATGATACCAAGCGTACTACCGGCGGACGCAGCAATGACCGCCGTTCCAATAATAACAGCCGCCCGCGCCGGGAGCAGAACGCTCCTGCCCGCGGCAGCAATGCGCAGCCCAAGTTTGACCCGCATTTTGTGAGTGCCCCGGAGGCCACTCCGCTGCGCCCGGCCAAAAAGACTCCGGCTGCACCCGCCGCCCCGGCCATCCGTACGGCTGCACAGCCTGCTCAGCAGAATAGCAGCACGCAAGGCCAGAAGAGCCGTCGCAATGACCGCAGCGACCGTCCGGCCCGCCAGAACAGCCAGCCTGCCGCCCAGAGCGCAGAGCAGGGCCGCGGTGCAAACAACGGCCAGCGCGGCCGTCAGAATACGTCCCGCAATGCGCAGCCTGCACCGGCCCGTGCCCCCAGAGCGGAGAGCAGCCGCCGCGGCCGTGCCGCTGCTGCAAGGGACGAAGACCCGGGCCTTATGCTCATCAGCCGTCGTCCGCCGCAGCAGAAGTTCACGAACTTTGAGGAGTATATGAACGCCCACGGCGGTGCAACTGCACCCATTGAGGACCACAGCGACGAAGTATGAGCAAAAATGAACCGTTTGCCCCATGGCAGTGCCCGCTGTGCGGGGAGAAACTGACCGGCGACAGCACCCTGAAATGCACAAAAGGCCACTGCTTTGACCGCGCCAAGGAGGGCTACTGGCATCTGCTGCCGGTGCAGAGCATGCGCACCAAGGCCCCCGGCGACAGCAAGGAGATGGTGGCCGCCCGCCGCGCGTTCCTGAATGCCGGATACTACGGCATCTTTGGCAAAGCGGTGGGTGAGCTGTGCGCAGAGTACGGCCAGCCTGCCAGCCCGGAGGCGGCGCTGCATCTGCTGGATGCAGGCTGCGGCGAGGGCTGGTACGACCGCTGCATCGCGCAGGCGCTTGCCGAAAAAGGCCGCCGGGTGCAGCTGGCGGGTTTTGATATCGCAAAGCCTGCGGTGCGCCTTGCGGCCAAGGCCCTGCCCACGGCACAGTATGCGGTGGCATCCAGCTTCAGCCAGCCGGTGCGCACCGGCTGGGCCGACCTGCTGCTGAACTGCTTTTCGCCCTTTGCACAGGAGGAATTCCTGCGGGTGCTGCGCCCGGGCGGACGGATGATCTATGTGGTGCCCGGTGCCGAACATCTGTACCAGATGAAGGCCGTGCTCTACGAAAAACCCTATAAAAACCCGGTGCAGCAGATCGCCTATGACGGTTTTGCCGCCATTGGGGAACGGGAAGTGACCGGCCGCGTCACGGTGCCCCACGAACAGCTGGAAGCGTTGTTCGCCATGACACCCTATTACTGGAAAACGCCGCGCGGCGGGGCGGAGCGCCTTGCTGCGCTGTCCCAGCTGGAAACCGATATCTCGTTCCGGTTCCTTGTGTTTGAAAAGCTGTAATGATAGCAGTTTGCGTTTTTAATGCACAAGCAACATCCGCAAACTGCATATCGCAAATATGCCGTTTTAATAGGCACTATTTTTGAAAATTACGGTAAAAAGCAGAAACGCTCGTCATGCAGAATTGTGTGACGAGCGCTTTTTTGCTTCAGTTTCTGTCAAAAGCCCCGTCCCCGAGGGGGCTGTCGAGCGAATGCGAGACTGGAGGAGTTCCGTGTGATAGGTCGTCCACGAAAAACACCACTGCCCCCACCGCCGGAGGATAGGAGAAGTCCGGCAGGTGAGGGCAGCAGTGCTGTATCAGGATAGAGAGATCGCTTAGTGTTTTTCGCCCTTGGGCAGCAGACCGGCACGCTCCAGGGCCGGACGCAGGGCGAGGTACAGGATGACCGCACACACGGTGGAGGCCACGCTGTTTACAAAGGTGATGCCGCCTGCAATTTTGGTCAGCGCCTGCGCCACGGTGTATTCCTGACCAAAGATGTACACATTGCGGAAGTAGCCCAGGAACGGGTCGGTCAGCACGTTCAGCAGCAGGCCGGAACCGGCAGAAACGATCACCTTGACGAGATAGCCGGAGCTGTGCTTGTCGAGGTCGCGCAGCTTGAATGCCTTGTGCGCCACGGCACCGCAGGTGATGCCGATGATGAACTTGAGCACAAAGGTGGTGACGGCATAGCCCGGGTCACCGGCCAGAATATCGGCCAGCGCCAGACCAATGGCACCGGCCAGACCGCCGGACACACCGTCCAGCAGTAGGGCGGTCAGGGCGGTGAAGGTGTTGCCCAGATGGAACGAAGAACCGCCGTAGAACGGCACACGGAAGAACAGATAGGCCACAAGGCTTAAAGCGGCCATGACACCGGTCAGGGCCAGCTCCTTGGTGGTGAAGGTGCGCTTGTACAGCACACTTGCAAACAGAATGACGATGACAACGACTGCCAGAAGCAGCCACATTGCAGTAGTAGACATGATTTACTCTCCCTCCAAATTTCCGTTCCCGCGGCACCAAAGCCCCACTGGGGCTTTGATTGCTTCGCAACCACTTACCTACAATCCTACTTGACATTTGGGTGTCCAGCGGGTATGCTCCTATTATACGCAGAACTGACACCATGAAAATACCCAGAATAAAGTTTTTTAATGGGGTCAGTTTGATGCAATACCCAGACAGGAGGGATAATTTATGGTCCATCTGACCACGGCGCTGGATGCTTCTTCTGGCGTGCCGCTGTACGAACAGCTGTACCGCAGCCTTGCCGGAGAGATGCGAAGCGGCACCCTTGCGGCGGGCACCCGGATGCCCGGCAAGCGGCGGCTGGCGGCAGAGCTGTCCGTCTCGGTGAATACGGTGGATGCCGCCTATCAGATGCTGGCGGCGGAAGGGTATCTGGAATCGCGGGAGCGCAGCGGCTTTTATGTACAGGAATATCTGGCCCTGCCGTCCCGGCCTGCCGGCGGGCCGGAACAGCCCGCACCGCCAAAACCGGAACCGCCTGTGCTGCCGGTGCGGTACGACCTTTCCACCCGCGGGGTAGACCCGGAGCTGTTCCCGTTCCGCACATGGGCGCGGCTGCAAAAGGAGCTGCTCTATTCCTCGCCCCAGCTGCTCACCCACGGCGATGCGCAGGGCGACCCGGCCCTGCGGCAGGCGCTGGCGGAATATCTCTCTGAATACCGCGGTGTGCAGTGCGGGCCGCATCAGATCGTGGTGGGCGCGGGATTGGAATATCTGCTGGGCCTGCTGGCACCGCTGCTGCCCGGCCCTGCAGCGGTGGAAACGCCGGGCTACCCCCGTGCTTTGCAGGTGCTGCAGAACAACGGTGTGCACTGCTGCTGCCTACCGGTGGACGAGGACGGCCTTTCGGTGGAAGCACTGAACCGGTCGGATGCAGCGGTGTGCTACGTCACGCCCAGCCACCAGTTCCCCACAGGCGTTACCATGCCTGCGGGCCGCAGGGCCGAGCTTCTGCACTGGGCAGCCCGCAGGCCGGGCGGGCGGTATATTATAGAAGATGATTACGATTCGGAGTTCCGTTTTGATACCCGGCCTCTGCCCAGCCTGCAGGGCATGGCGGGTGCAGACGGCCCGGTGGTGTACCTCTCCACCTGCTCCCGCAGTCTGGCTCCCAGCATCCGTATCGCCTATATGGTGCTGCCGGAGCATCTTCTGCCTGTATGGCGGAAAAAATACCGCCTTTACTCCGGCACGGTGAGCCGGTTTGAGCAGCAGACGCTGGCCCGCTTTATCACCGAGGGCTACTTCACCCGGCATCTGGCCCGGGAACGTGTGGCCTACAAGGCCCGGCGGGACGCACTGGCGGCAGCGTTGAACACTGCCTTTGCTCCCGGCGAGCTGACCCTTGCGGGCCTGCACACCGGCCTGAACCTGCTGGCAAAGCTCAAAGACCCGCCGCCGGATGCTGCGCTGCGCTGCGCGGCGGAAGCCGAAGGCGTGCAGCTGAGCCTGCTGAGCGATTACGACCTGACCGGAGAAGCACCCTCAGCGGCGGGCACGCTGGTGCTGGGTTATGGCTCGCTGAAGGACGAGGCCTGCGCCTCGGTGGGCGAAACATTGAAAAAGGTCTGTATGGCAGCGCGGGAAGCATCCGTGACCGTGTAAGTGCCGCTGGCGGCATTCCACTGGCCGGGCAGGGCCTGCGCCGCCACAGCGGCGCTGTTGTTGGCAAGAAATTCCAGTGTGCGTTCCAAAGCGTCATAGTCCAGCGCGGTCAGGTCGGTGAGCAGGGCCGAACTGCTGGCACGCAGGGCATCCGGCAGGGTGGCGGGCAGCAGGTCCAGATCCTGCCGGAGAAAAGCATCCCACACGGCAGCGCGGGCCGCTGCGGTGCGTACTGGTGAAAAAGCTTCGTCGGCCTGCAGCTGGCACAGGAATTCGTGCGCGTCCCCGGCGGAAATGCCCTGCACGGCCCGGCTGCGGCCATGGCGGGCAAGCTCTTCCTCGGTCAGTGCGCCGGTAAAGCCTACCCGCACCGGCCCGTACCGGCTGGCAATGCGCTCCAGCACATCGGGAGAAAAGGCCAGATACCTTGTGCCCTCCGGCAGGGCCAGCACCTGTGCCAGCGCTTCGCGGCAGCGGGCAGGGCCAGCGGCGGCATAGCAGCGGGCAAGGGATGTTTCTTCTTCTGCAAAAGGCACAGTGAGCACGGCAGGCACGCTGAGCAGATGCACGCAGTTCTGGCTGGCGTTCAGGTAGGCCAGCACAAAGCCGGGCTGTTCGCCGGAGACGCACAGCAGCACAGTGAGCTGGTCGGTCGTCCGGGGCAGCTGGATGGGCACACCGCTCTCGCTGCGGGCAGCCTGCCGCAGCTGGGTGCGCAGCTGCTGACGGGACAGCAGCACCGTGCCGCCCACCAGCGGCACCAGCACCAGCAGCGAAGCAAACAGTGCTGCCCAAAAGGGCTTCCAACCTCCACTGCGCATGGGATACACCGCCTTTCCTTTGCATAAAGCTTTGGCCTGCAGGCAAGACTTTATGCAGAAAAGGAGGCGTTTGCAGATGAAGAACAAAAAAGAGACAGCACCGACCACAGAGAAAGAACGGGAGAACTTCTGGCTGGAGATCGGCCCCGCCAGCGCCTATTACGGCACAGATTCTTATGAGACCGCGAAAGAAAACGGCGATGCCAGCCCGGATGGCAAAGCCCGGGGGTTTGAAGGCGCAGAGCCAAAAGAAAAGTAAAATAAATTTATGGCAGCGCTATGATGAGGGAGGATAAAAGTAATACCAAAACAAAATTCATCTGTCGGCATAACAGATGAAAAAGCAGCGTATGATATACAAAATGTCTTGCGCACAAGGACAGAATATGGTATAGTCTTTCTATCGCGCACAACTGTGCGCCGGAAGAACTGAAAAAGACGTGCACGGCGGGGAAAGACCGTGCACTCTGGAGAAGCCCGCTTGTAAAGTGGGTGCCGAAGGTGTAAGGCCGCAGGGAAAGCGGCTGTATCTCTCAGGCAAAAGGACAGAGCCATCGTCTTTGCGCAATGGGGCGCAGCCGGGAATGCGGCGCACCCCGGCTGCGGAAAATGAGAGCGCTCCGAATTTTGCGGGCAGAGCCTTTGGTAGGTTCTGTCCGCTTTTGTTTTGTGTATAGGGGGAAAGAGAGAATGGTCGAGATGATCACGCAGGTGAACAATGCCATCAATGGCGTGGTGTGGGGGCCGTTTGGTCTGGCACTGCTGTTCTGCACCGGCTTCTGGATGAGCGCCCGCACGGGCTTTTTCCAGTTCCGCAAAATGGGCTACTGGCTCCGGCACACCATCGGCGCGATCTTCACCAACAAGGACATCACCGCGCACACCAGCAAGGAGGATATGGCCATCAGCCAGTTCCAGAGCATGTGCACGGCGCTGGCGGGCACCATCGGCACCGGCAACATCGTGGGTGTGGCAACGGCCATCGTTTCCGGTGGGCCGGGTGCCATCTTCTGGATGTGGGTCATGGCATTGCTTGGCATGATGACCAGCTTTTCGGAGAATGTGCTGGGCGTGTACTACCGCCGCAAAAACGAAAAAGGCGAGTGGTCGGGCGGTGCCATGTACTACCTCACCGATGGTCTTGGCGCAAAGAAGGGCTGCAAACAGCTGGGCAAGGTGCTGGCAGTGCTGTTTGCCTGCTTCTGCATTCTGGCTTCCTTCGGCATTGGCAACATGAGCCAGATCAATTCCATCGCGGGCAACATGAACGCTGCTTTTGGCGTACCGACCCTCGTCACCGGCCTGTGCCTGATGGTGGTCACGGCCCTTATCGTCATTGGCGGTTTGAAACGCGTTGCCGCTGTTACCGAAAAGCTGGTGCCGCTCATGGCCCTGTTCTACATTGCAGGCGCGCTCATCATCGTAGTGCTGCACGCGGGCAACATCCCAGCGGCATTTGCGGCGATTTTCAAGGGTGCGTTCAACCTGAACGCGGCAGGCGGCGGTGCGCTGGGCTACGGCATCAGCCAGACCATCACCTGGGGCTTCAAGCGCGGTGCCTTCTCCAACGAAGCCGGTCTCGGCTCTGCCGTCATGGTCAACTCCGCTTCCAACGTCAAGGAGCCGGTGCATCAGGGCATGTGGGGCGTGTTTGAGGTGTTTGCCGATACCATCGTGGTCTGCACGCTCACTGCTCTGGTCATCCTGACCACCGGCGTGGTGGACCTGCAGAGCGGCGCTGTACTGGCCGGTGTGCAGGACAACGCATTGGTGGGTCAGGCCTTCACCGCCGCATTTGGCAGCTTTGGCCCCAAGTTCATTGCTGTTTCCATTCTGCTGTTTGCCTACTCCACTACGCTTGGCTGGAGCCACTACGGCACCAAGGCCGTGGAGTATCTCTTCGGCACCACCGGCAGCCGCATCTACAAGGTGGTCTTTGTATGCATGACCGTGGTGGGTGCCACCATGAAGCTGGGCCTTGCGTGGGATCTTTCCGACACTTTCAACGGTCTGATGATGATCCCGAACCTGATCGGCGTGCTGGTGCTGTCCGGCACTGTGGTGGACATCACCCGCAACTACTTCGACCGCCGGGTGAAGGGCAAGGACATCGAACCCATGTGGTCGGCTTTCCTGGAGTACCAGAAGCAGGAGGAGGCCGAAGCCGCCGCAGAGGAAGCGGAGCTGGAAAAGGCCGCAAACGAATAAAATACCCAAAAGCAAGGGCTGTCTGTGAATGAGGACAGCCCTTGCTTTTGTCTGCTGCCCTGCCTTATAATAAATTAAAAAACAGGGGAGGGAACACCCATGAGCGAATTTTCCCATCTGAAAAACAAACTCCTTGCCGAACAGGTGGAGGACGAAATTTACCACTATATTCTGGATACCCCGCTGGAGCCGGGAGCCAAGCTGCCCAATGAATTTGAGCTGGGTGAAAAGTTCGGCGTGGGCCGCAGCACGGTGCGCGAAGCCGTGAAGCTGCTTTCCAGCAAGGGCATCGTGGAGGCGCGGCGAGGCTCCGGCACCTATGTGGTCACGACCGCCAAGGGCCTTTCGGACCCGCTGAACCTGCGCAGCGTGCAGGACAAGAACGCGCTGGCACTGGATCTGGTGAACGTGCGCCTGCTGCTGGAACCGGGCATGGCCGAGATGGCAGCGCTGAACGCTTCCGACGAGGACATCGAGCGCATCCAGCGCCTGTGCGACCGGGTGGAGAGCAAGATCCACAGCGGTGATCTGTACATTGAGGACGACATCGCATTCCATACCTGCATCGCAGAGAGCAGCAAGAACATGGTGGTGGAGCAGCTCATCCCCATTATCGATACGGCGGTCATGATGTTCGTGAATGTTACCCACAAAAAGCTGACGGAGGAGACCATCCTGACCCACCGCATGATCACCGAAGCCATTGCCCGGCATGACTCCATTGGCGCCCGGTCTGCCATGGTGATGCACCTGAACTTCAACCGCAACTGCATCCGAAAGCTTTACGACGGCGAATGGGAAACCTGACGCCGCTGCATTTTACGTCCCCGCACAGTGCAAGGTCTGTGCGGGGACTTTTTACGTTTGAAGTTGTCTGATGACTTTTTAAGACGAATGACACAGAAAAGTCGAAAAACTGGTTAGATTATATGATGTATCCAAGATTTCAGAGCAATGTGCACGAAAAACTGGGCTGGTTATTGTTATAAAGTGGGTTCTGACTGCGACAACTTGCAAACGAGGCGGGATTCGATTAAAATGAACATGTAAGATGTCCGACAGTCAAAAAGGACGATTTGCAAAGCAGAAAAAGAGTATTTTGGAGGTACGATCATGGAACTGCGTTCTCAGGCAGTGCGTAAACTGGCACCGGAAAACGATCCGCTGAAGATCGGCATGGGCTGGAAGGTGGACGACCTTGCAAAGCCCCAGATCATGGTGGAGAGCACCTTTGGCGACAGCCACCCCGGCAGCGCCCATCTGGATCAGTTCGTGAAGGAGGCTGTACAGGCAGTCAACACCCACGGCGGCAAGGCTGCACGCTATTTTGCAACCGATATGTGCGACGGTATCGCACAGGGCCACGACGGCATCAACTACTCGCTGCCCCACCGTGACGCCATCGTGAATCTGGTGGAAGCTCAGGCCAACGCCACCGTGTACGACGGCGGCGTGTTCATCGCCAGCTGTGACAAGTCCATGCCGGCCATGCTGATGAGCATTGGCCGCCTGAAGGATATGAGCGCCATCGTGGTCACCGGCGGCGTGATGGAAGCCCACACCCTGCCCAAGAAGTACGTGGTCAACGACCCCGCCTGCGCCATCAACGACCTGCTGACGCTGGAACAGATCGGCAAGTTCGACGCATGGGAAAAGACGGGCGTGATCCCCAACGAGCAGCTGGACTACTACAAGCACAATGCCTGCCCCAGCTGCGGTGCCTGCTCCTTTATGGGCACCGCTTCTACCATGCAGATTATGGCCGAGGCTCTGGGCCTGATGCTGCCCGGCACCGCCCTGATGCCGGCCACCGCCCCGGAGCTGAAGCAGGCTGCCTATGATGCCGGCGTTCAGGTGATGAAGCTGGTGGCCGAGGGCATCAAGGCCAAGGACATCGTCACCATGAAGAGCTTTGAAAACGCCATCATGGTGCACGCCGCCATCTCCGGCTCCACCAATGCCACCATGCATCTGCCCGCCATTGCACACGAGTTCGGCTTTGAGATCGATGCCGACACCTTTGACCGGATGCACCGCGGCGCACACTATCTGCTGAACATCCGTCCTTCCGGCGACTGGCCCGCACAGTACTTCTACTATGCAGGCGGCGTGCCCCGCGTGATGGAAGAGATCAAGTCCATGCTGCATCTGGACGTGATGACTGTCACCGGCAAGACGCTGGGCGAAAACTTGGAAGACCTGAAGAAGAACGGCTTCTACGAGCACTGCGACGAGATCCTGCAGGAAAAGACCAAGGGCCTGGGCATCAAAGTCACCCGCGAGGATATCATCCACAGCTTTGACAACGCCAAGGGCACCGACGGCAGCATCGCTATCCTGAAGGGCAATCTGGCCCCGGAGGGCAGTGTCATCAAGCACACCGCCTGCCCCAAGAACATGTTCCACGCCACCCTGCGCGCAAAGCCCTTTGACAGCGAGGAAGAGTGCATCAGCGCCGTTCTGAACAAGCAGGTCCAGCCCGGAGATGCCATCTTCATCCGTTACGAAGGCCCCCGCGGCAGCGGCATGCCCGAGATGTTCTACACCGGCGAGGCCATCTGCGCCGACCCGAAGCTGGCTTCCAGCGTGGCGCTCATCACCGACGGCCGCTTCTCCGGCGCAAGCCGCGGCCCGGTCATCGGCCATGTCAGCCCGGAGGCCGCTGTGGGCGGCCCCATCGCTCTGGTGGAAGAGGGCGATCTCATCCGCATCGATGTGCCGAATCGCCAGCTTGCCATCGTGGGCGTGAACGGTGAGGAAAAGACCCCCGAAGAGATGGAGGCTATCCTTGCCCAGCGCCGTGCCAACTGGAAGCCCAAGGCTCCCAAGTACACCAAGGGCCTGCTGAAACTCTACTCTCAGCACGCCGTCAGCCCCATGAAGGGTGCATACATGGAGTAAAAACGCTTCGTTTGCGATAAAAACCAAAAACAAAAAATCAACTGTTCAGCGTTGTTTTGCTGAACAGTCCGGATAAAGTTACGCCAAAAACAAAAAAGCGGATATTGCTTCGTCTATAAAAACCATCGGAATCCGGTGTCCGTCTGCGGGGACGGCGCTGAAGTAAGACCCAAAGCATACAAAATATCAAAAAATGGAGGAAACGTTTATGACAGCTGTTGCAACCCCGGACGCCGCACGGCTCGTGTTCGCCGCGGTGGCGGGTCTGATCCTTTTGCTCATCCTTATCATCAAGTTCAAAGTCCACGCCATGATCTCCATCCTGATCGGTGCGGTGGGCATCGGCCTGATGGCCGGTATGCCCCTATCTGATATCATCGGCTCGGTCAACGAAGGCATCGGCAACACCTTAAAGGGCATCGCTCTTCTGGTGGGCCTTGGCTCCATGTTCGGTGCCATTCTGGAAGAATCCGGCGGCGCACAGACCTTGGCTGTGACCATGGTGCGCAAGTTTGGTGACGAAAAGGCCGCGTGGGCACTGGGCATCACAGGTCTGGTGGTGGCCATGCCGGTGTTCTTTGATGCCGGTCTGATCATCCTGATCCCGCTGGCCTTCTCTCTGGCAAAGCGCACCAAGCGCTCGGTCCTGTACTATGTCATCCCTCTGCTGGCCGGTCTGGCTGTCGGCCACGCCTTCATCCCTCCCACGCCGGGCCCCGTTCTGGTGGCCAGCATGCTGGGCGTTGATCTGGGCTGGGTCATTCTCATCGGCATCTTCTGCGGCATCTTCGCCATGATCGCCGCCGGTCCCATCTGGGGCTCCATCTGCGGCAAGAAGTATATGATCGAGGTGCCCGAGCACGTTGCACAGCAGGCAGACATCGACGAGAGCAAGCTGCCCAAGTTCGGCACCATTGTGGGCATCATCCTGATCCCGCTGGTCCTCATCATTGCAAACTCTGTGGCAAAAGTGGTGCCCGCTCTGGCTGGCATCCAGCCCGTTCTGGCCTTCCTCGGTGAGCCCTTCATGGCTCTGCTGCTGGCTACCATCGCTGCTATGTATCTGCTGGGCACCCGTCACGGCTATAACAATGCCCAGCTGGAAAAGATCATGACCAAGTCCCTTGAGCCCACCGGCATGATCCTGCTGGTCACTGCCTGCGGCGGCGTGCTGCGCTACATGTTGCAGAACTCCGGTCTGGGTGATGTCATCGGCAACGCCGTGGCAAACGCCAGCCTGCCGCTGGTTCTGGTGGCCTTCATCGTGGCTGCTCTGGTGCGCATCTCCGTTGGTTCCTCTACCGTGGCTATGACCATGGCAGCAGGCATCATCTCCGCAATGCCCGGCATCAGCGAACTCAGCCCGCTGTATCTGGCCTGCGTCACCGCTGCCATCGCCGGCGGCTCCACCGTGTGCTCCCACTTTAACGACTCCGGCTTCTGGCTGGTAAAGAGCCTTGTGGGCATGGACGAAAAGACCACCCTCAAGACCTGGACCATCATGGAAACTCTGGTTGGCGGTGTGGGCTTCCTGGTAGCACTCATCATCTCCTTCTTTGCCTGATCATCCTCCTCTGCGGGGCTGTGCCTGCACACAGTCTGCGCAATGCTTTGCAAATTCCTGAAAACTCCTCAGCACAGCAGACCCCCGGGCGGTTTACCGTCCGGGGGTCTGCTGCTTTCTGTATTATAAAAGCTTTCTGTATTATAAAAGAGGCAGGTCCGGCCCGGAGGCCAGCTGGATGAAGGCGTCCATTTCCCGGGTGCAGCATTTATCCTTGTGGTAGAACATCTGGCGGTACATGGTCAGCCGGAAGTCTGACACCTCCAGAATGCGCAGATCTCCTCTGGACGCAGGCTCGGCCACAGCGAAGCGCGGCAGCAGGGAAATGCCGGAGGAGCGCTCCAGCATCTTGATGATAAAGGAGGTATCGCTGATCTCAAGGCTGGGGGTCAGCTCGATCTGGCGGGAAGCCAGAAACCGGTCAAAGGTGCGGCGGTAGTTGGCGTTGCGTTCGGTGAGGAAGAAGGGCTTGTCCAGAAGCTCTGCCACCCGGTACGGGCCGGGGTGGCCGAGGTCGATGTCCGGGGAAGCCACGAACACCACTTCTTCCGGGATCTCGTTGCATTTGTGCCAGCTGTTGGAGTAGCGCGGCTCGTCCAGAATGCAGATGAGGTCCACCTCGCCGCGCTCCATCTTTTCGATCAGCTCTTCCGGGGAGCCGGTAGTGACCCGAAGGCTGACTTTGGGGTGTTCCACCCGGAACTGATGCATCAGGCCGGGCAGACGGAAAAAGCAGAGGGATTCCAGCGTGCCGATGTGCAGGCAGCCCTCCAGCTCGGCATCCTCGCTCAGGGCGCGGCGGGCGTTGTGGATGGTATCCAGAATGCTGTTGGCGTATTCCAGAAAGCACTGACCCTGTGCGGTCAGGATCACCCGCTTGCCCATGCGGTCGAACAGGCGCACACCCAGCTCTTCTTCCAGCGCTTTGATCTGCACGGTAACGGCAGACTGGGAATAGCCCAGACTTTCCGCTGCCTTGGAAAAGCTCTGGAACTGGGCGGCACGGATCAGGGTGTTCAGCTGGCGCACTTCCATGGCGAAGCTCCTTTGCTATTAAGATTTTTAAACCATAACTTTATTTTTATGAATTTGAATCATGCATATGTCTATGTTAAACTAAATGTGTCAACACGTCAAGTAAAAATTTGACGTTTCGTGAAAGGCTGGCCGTGCGGGCTGCGGCGGAGAGAGCGCTGTCAGGTGCTGCACAAAGGTCAGAATAGGAAAAGGAGGATTTTATTCTTATGGAAAAGAAAAAATTCAAGCTCGGACTGCTGCCGAAGCTGCTCATCGCCATCGTGCTGGGCATCATCATCGGCCAGTTCTTCCCGGTGTGGTTCTGCCGGGTCGTCGTCACGGCATCCAGCATCTTCAGCTCGTTCCTGAAGTTCATCATCCCGCTGATGATCGTGGCCTACGTCACCATGGGCATTGCCGACCTGAAGAGCGGCGCAGGCAAGCTGCTGCTCATCACGGTGGCTCTGGCCTACGGCTCCACCCTGATCGCGGGCTCGGCATCCTATCTGGTGTCCGCAAGCCTGTTCCCCAGCTTCATGAGCGAAGGCGCTCTGGAACAGATCGCCGCCACGGCTGACAACTCTCTGGTCAGCTACATCTCCATCTCCATCCCTCCGCTGCTGGACACCCTGTCTGCCGTGGTGCTGGCCTTCGTGCTGGGCCTGTGCATGTCCACCTTGCGCGGCAAGACCATCGGTGATACACTTTATAATGGCATGAAGGACTTCTCCGGTATCATCGATCAGGTGCTGCACAGCGTCATCATCCCGCTGCTGCCCCTGTACGTCTGCGGTACCTTCATCGACATGACCAAGTCCGGCAAGACCTACGCCATTCTGGGCATCCTGTGGAAGGTGTTCCTGGTGGTCATCATCATGCATCTGGTCTGCATCTTCCTGCAGTTCTGCGTTGCAGGCGCTGTGAGCCACAAGAGCCCCTTCAAGATGATCCGCAACCAGATCCCCGGCTACACCACCGCTCTGGGCACTCAGTCCTCTGCAGCCACCATCCCGGTCAACCTGCAGTGCGCTGCGGCTGATGGCGTGAGCGAGCAGATCCGCAACTTCGTGGTGCCTCTGTGCGCAAACATCCACATGGCAGGCTCCATGATCACCATTACCGCCTGCGCAACTGCCGTCTGCCTGATGAACCAGCTGCCCATCAGCCTTGCTACCGTGGTGCCCTTCATCATGACGCTGGGCGTTGCCATGGTGGCTTCTCCCGGTGCTCCCGGCGGCTCCATCATGACCGCTCTGCCCTTCCTGTACATGATCTTTGGCGCTGAGGCCGGTGACCCCAATGGCCCCATCTGCGCCATCATGGTGGCTCTGTACATCACGCAGGATTCCTTCGGCACTGCCTGCAACGTCTCCGGCGACAACGCCATCGGCGTGATCGTGGAGACCATCTACCAGAAGTTCATCAACAAGAGCAGCGCAAGCGTCTGATGCGCGGCGCGGTTCTTGACCTGACAGGAGTGACACCCCATGGCATTTATCAGTGTTTTTGATGTTCTGGGCCCGAACATGATCGGCCCTTCCAGCTCCCACACCGCAGGCGCGGAGATCATCGCCTTTCTGGCACAGAAGATGATCGCCCCGCCGCTGAAGCGGGCGGACTTTACCCTCTACGGCTCCTTTGCCAAGACCTACCACGGCCACGGTACCGACCGTGCCCTGCTGGGCGGCATCATGGGCTTTTCGGCCGATGATACCCGCATCCGGGATTCCTTTGCCATTGCCACCGACCGCGGCCTTGGCTACAGCTTCACCCCCAATGAGGTGGAGACCGATATCCACCCCAACACGGTGGATATCCGCATGGAGAATGCGGCCGGTCAGGTAATGACCGTGCGCGGTGAATCGCTGGGCGGCGGCAAGGTGCGCATCGTGCGGATCAACGGCGTGGAGGTGGACTTTACCGGCGAGTACAACGCCCTCATTGTGGTGCAGAAGGACAAGCCCGGCGTGGTGGCCCACATCACCAAGATCCTCAGCGACCGCAGCGTGAACATCGCGTTCATGCGTCTGTTCCGCGAGGAAAAGGGGCACACGGCTTACACCATCGTGGAGTCGGATGAGCGCCTGCCCGAGGGTGTGGATCAGCTGCTGCTGGCAAACCCGAACATCAACGATGTAATGGTCGTGCAGCCGTAAGGAGGGACAAGCGATGAACATGGATTTCAAGTCCGCCAAGGAGCTGCTGGACCTGTGTGAGGAAAACCAACTGCCCATTTCGGAAGTGATGCGCCAGCGGGAATGCCTGCTGGGCGAAACGCCCCGGGATGCTGTGGATCACCGCATGGCAAAGGCATGGGAGATCATGCGTGCTTCTGCCACCCAGCCGCTGAAAAAGCCCATCAAATCCATGGGCGGCCTGATCGGCGGCGAGGCCAAAAAGCTGGAAACACATTATAATAAAAAGAAAAACATCTGCGGCGATGTGCTGCAGAAGGCCATGACCTATGCCATGGCCGTGCTGGAAGTGAACGCTTCCATGGGCCTGATCGTGGCTGCACCCACCGCAGGCTCTGCAGGCGTGGTGCCAGGCATGATGCTGGCCCTGCAGGAGTGCTACCGCATCTCCGACCAGCGCATCGTGGATGCCCTGTTCAACGCCGGTGCCGTGGGCTATCTTGCCATGCGCAACGCCACCGTGGCCGGTGCCGTGGGCGGCTGTCAGGCCGAGGTGGGCATTGCGTCTGCCATGGCTGCTTCTGCCGCCGTGGAGCTGATGGGCGGCAACCCGCAGCAGTGTCTGGATGCAGCTTCCACCGTGCTGATGAACATGCTGGGCCTTGTGTGCGACCCCGTAGGCGGGCTGGTGGAGTACCCCTGCCAGAACCGCAACGCTGCCGGTGTGGCCAACGCCCTCATTGCAGCGGAACTGTCCCTGAGCGGCATCCGCCAGCTGATCCCCTTCGACCAGATGCTGGAGGCCATGTACGCCGTGGGCAAGCGCCTGCCCGCCGAGCTGCGCGAGACCGCCCTTGGCGGCTGTGCCGCCACCCCCGCCGCCTGTGCCGCCTGCGGCCTGTGTAGCGGGAACTGATCTTTCAACATGCAGCGCCGCCGGTGTGGAAACGCCCGGCGGCGTTTTTGCGCGTTCGTGACCGGAAATGCCGGCCCAAACGGCGGGGCTTTGCATCTTTTTGTGCAAACACACCGAAAAGATGGCCGGGATGACTGGCGCTTGTCTGCGAAATGTGATAAACTAAACGCAGAAGTGCTCTGCGCAGCCCGTGCAGAGCGGCAAAAAAGATGATAAGTGAGGTCGTTTGTAATGAAGATCATTCGTGCAAAAGATTATGCGGATATGTCCCGCAAGGCAGCCAATATCATTTCGGCACAGGTCATCATGAAGCCGGACTGTGTACTGGGTCTTGCCACCGGCGGCACCCCGGTGGGCACTTATGCCCAACTGGTGGACTGGTACAACAAGGGCGACATCGATTTTTCTGAGGTGACCACCGTCAATCTGGACGAGTACCGCGGCCTGCCCAAGGAGCACCCGGAAAGCTACTGGAGCTTCATGCACCGCAACCTGTTCGACAAGGTGAACATCGACCCTGCAAAGATCAACCTGCCGGACGGCACCAATCCCGATGCAGAGGATGCCTGCGCAAAGTACAACCAGATCATCCACGCTGTGGGCGGCATCGACCTGCAGCTGCTGGGCATCGGCCACGACGGCCACATCGGCTTCAATGAGCCGGGCGAAGCCTTTGAGCTGGAGACCCACTGCGTGGATCTGACCCCCGAGACCATTGAGGCAAACAAGCGCTTCTTTGACGGCAATGTGGATCTGGTGCCCAAGCAGGCTTATACCATGGGCATCAAGACCATCATGCAGGCACGCAAGGTGCTCATGGTGGCAAACGGCAAGGGCAAGGCCGAGATCGTCAAGAAGGCATTCTTCGGCCCCGTCACTCCGGAGGTGCCCGCAAGCATCCTGCAGATGCATCCGGACTTCACGCTGGTGGGCGACGAGGAAGCACTGAGCCTGATCTGATCGTTCCGCGCTCTGACTGCCGCACGGTGCAATGCCGTGCGGCAGTTTTTTGCTGCCAACGGCTTTACAATCGCGTAAAAAGGCGGTATTCTTTATACGATACTTTTCTCAGGGAGGAAACCATGGATATCCGCCAGCTGCACTACTTTCTGGTATTGTGCGATGAAATGAATTACAGCCGCGCGGCACAGCGGCTGTTTTTGTCACGGCAGGCACTGCGGCAGAGCATCTCTGCGCTGGAAGCCGAGCTGTGCGGGCCGCTGTTCCTCAGCGCCCACCACAAGCTCACCCTTACCGACCGCGGCATGAGTCTGCAGCGCCATGCCGCGCCGGTAGTGGAGCAGTTCCAGCAGATGCAGGCATCCCTGCGGGCCGAGATCCAGTCGGCGCAGCCGGTGCGCATCGGCATCAGCGTGTCGCTGGTGCCGGACTACCTGCCCGGATTGGAGACCCAGCTGGACAAGTTCCGCCAGCAGTATCCCCATGTGGAGATGCGCTTCCGCATGATGGACAACGATGCGGTGGCGGACGATGTGGAGCAGGGGGAGCTGGACGCGGGTCTGGTCATCGATCTGGGCTGTGCTGCGCCGGTACTGGCCCGCACCACCCTGCGGGCAGACCCTGCCTGCCTGCTGGTGCCTCGGGGGCACGCGTTCTGGGATAAGGAGAGCATCCCGCTGGCAGAGCTGCGCGGTCAGCGGGTGCTGCTGCCCAGCTTGCGGCAGGATCTGTTCAGCCCGCTGTGGTCGGCCTGCGCCCGGTTGGGCTTTGCGCCGAATGCGGAGATCGGCCCCAGCTTCTATCAGGCCTATTATCTTGTGCAGGAGCAGCTTTGCACCTGTCTGACCCGCTATGAACCGGGAGCCAGACGGGAACTGGACCGTGTGCGGGATGTGCTGCTGGAAGATCTGCCCCCGCTGTGCGTCTCACTGGTGCAGCGGCGGGATCATTCCTCCGCCTACATCGACCTGCTGCGCAGCTACCTGATGGAGGTGCTGGGCGGTTCGGCCAGCCTGCCGCCCCGCCGCGGACGGCCCGCAAAGCCGTTCTACAATTTTCCGGTGCTGTCCAGCGCTGCGGCAAAGGCTGCACCGGCCCACCCGGTGCCCGGCACCCAGCTGGATTTTGCCGGCGGCACCAACTTCCGGGAGCTGGGCGGTTACGAAGCCGACGAGGGCAAGCATATCAAGTGGGGCCAGATCTGGCGCGGCATCCCTACCTGCAAGCTCACCGGTGAGGCCGACCGCGCGAAGCTGGACGCGCTGGGCCTGCGCCTGATCCTTGATCTGCGCAGCAGCGGGGAAGTGCAGAAAGAACCGGACTACGTACCGGACGGTGCACGTCTGGTGCAGATCTGCGGCCTGTGCGCCGAGGACGGCCACGAGATCTCCTTTGCGCCGGATGATATCGCCGCCCTGATGAAGGGCTATGAAGAAAGCGCCGACGGCAGCACCTTCGTGCAGGCTATGTACGAGCGGATGCTGTTTGGCAACAAGGCGTTCAAGGAGCTGTTCCGTGCGCTGGAAGCAGGCGAGACCCCCATCCTGTTCCACTGCTCGGCCGGCAAGGACCGCACCGGCGTGGCGGCCATGCTCATTCTGCTGGCACTGGGCGCTTCGGATGAGACGATCTGTGCGGACTATGAGCGCACGAATCTCTGCCGCAAGGCTGAGATCGACGCAGTGCTGGCGGAGCACGCCGAAGAGATCGCGGCAAACCCGGCCTGCCGGATGCGCTATTACCGCAAGGCGGGCGTGGACCCGGCAGCCGCACCCTTTGTGCTGCGCACCATCCGCGCAAAATACGGCAGCGCCGAGAACTATCTGGAAGCCGAATACGGCCTGACCCCTGCGCGCCTGATGCGGCTGCGCAGGATGTATCTGGAATAAACGGGAACGGGGACGGCATCCGGTGCGGATGCTGTCCCTGTTTTCTGCACAAAATGTTCTGCGGGGCAGGGTTTTCCTCTTGACAAGCGGGCAATTGTTTCGTACTATAAATAGTAGTATGGAATAAAAGACGCTGTGTGCAGGTCGTTCCCGTGACCCGTGTCCCTTACAGGCAGAGCCTGCCTGTTTTTATATAAGATAGAACTGTAGATAGAAAAGCTTGCAGCCTGTTCGTGCGGCATTGGCCGTGCGTGTGGTCTTGTTGCCACTTTTTGCATTGAAAGCTCACTTATAAAAAATGTTTGCAGCCTACACCTGCCCTACAGCGTCTCCTGCTTATGATTCAGAATTTTGAATTTTAACAAAGGAGAGTGAAATGCGATGTCCACGATCATCTGGATCGTGATCTTGATCGTCGCGCTTGCTGCGGGCATCGGTGCAGGCTATTTTATTGGTTACAACAACCGTAAAAAGACCGCCGAAGCCCAGATCGGCAGCGCGGAAGCCGAGGCCACCCGTCTGGTGAACGAAGCGATCAAGACCGCAGAACAGAAGCGCAAGGAAGCGGTTCTGGAAGCAAAGGACGAGGCCTTCAAGCTGAAGGCCGAGGTGGATGCCCAGAAGGCAGAAGCCGATAAGGAGATCAAACAGCGCCGTGCGGAGATCAGCCGTCAGGAGAACCGCATCGACCAGAAGGAAACCGCCCTCGACCGCAAGACCGAGGTACTGGAAAAGAAGGAAGAGGAGCTGAAAAAGCGCGCCGCTGAGGCCGAGGAGCGTCTGGCCGAGATCGAGGCCCTGCGCGCCAAGGAGATGGAGCGGCTGGAAACGCTGGCCGGTCTGAGTCAGGAGGACGCCCGCGAGGTGCTGCTGCACAAGGTGGACGAGGAGCTGACCCACGAAAAGGCCGTGCGCGTTGCCGCCTACGAGACCGACCTGAAGGAAAACTGCGACAACATCGCACGCAACCTGATCGGTCAGGCCGTCAGCCGCTGCGCTGCCGACCACTGCAGCGAGACCACCGTCAGCGTGGTGCCGCTGCCCAGTGATGAAATGAAGGGCCGCATCATCGGCCGCGAAGGCCGCAACATCCGCGCTCTAGAGACCGCGACCGGCGTGGACCTGATCATCGACGATACCCCGGAGGCCATCACCCTGTCCTCCTTCGACCAGACCCGCCGCGAGGTGGCCCGCATGACGCTGGAACGCCTGATCGGTGATGGCCGCATCCACCCCGCCCGCATCGAGGAGACGGTGGAAAAGTGCCGCCACGAGCTGGAGCTGCAGATGAAGCGCGAGGGCGAGCGCGCCGTGATGGAGCTGGGCATCCATGGCCTGCACCCGGACCTGATCAAGCTGATCGGCCGGTTGAAGTACCGCACCAGCTTTGGCCAGAACGCCCTGACCCACAGCATGGAGGTGGCATGGGTGGCCGGTCTGCTGGCAGGCGAGATGGGTGTGAATGTGACCATGGCACGCCGTGCCGGTCTGCTGCATGATATCGGCAAGGCACTGGACCACGAGATCGAGGGCAGCCATGTGCAGATCGGTGTGGACATCTGCCGCAAGTACAAGGAAAACACCCAGATCATCCATGCCATTGAGGCTCACCACGGCGACGTGGAGCCTAAGACCCCGCTGGCCTTCATCATTCAGGCTGCCGACGCCATCAGCGCTGCACGCCCGGGTGCCCGCCGCGAGAACGTGGAAAGCTACGTCAAGCGTCTGGAAAATCTGGAGGAGATCTCTTCCAGCTTTGAGGGCGTGGAGCAGGCCTTTGCCGTGCAGGCAGGCCGCGAAGTGCGCATCATGGTCAAGCCCGATGTCATCAGCGACGATCAGGTGATCCTGCTGGCACGCTCCATTGCCAAGAAGATCGAGGACACGCTGGATTACCCCGGCCAGATCAAGGTCAATGTGATCCGCGAGAGCCGCGCTGTGGAGTACGCAAAATAAAGTTTTGCCCAAAAAGCTGCCGTGCAGATGCACAGCAGCTTTTTTCTGCTTGTAATCCGGCAGCAAAAAAGGTATCATGGAGAAAAACAGACCGAAAGGGGAGAACCACTATATGAAACATGCAAGAAAATGGCTGGCTTGCCTGCTGGCGGGTGCACTGGCACTGGCGGTGCTGGCCGGATGCAGTGCACTGATGGACGGCACGGTGCAGAAGGATACAGAACAGGCCAAGGCCCTGATGAAAGAGGTAGACCCCAGCCTGACCTATAATACCGATCTGGAAGATGCAGCCAGCCGTCTGGCAGACTGGCTGGTGGAGGACTCCACCCAGCTGACCACCCAGTCCGGCCTGCTGACACGCAAGGTGCCCATGACCACCGGCTCCGGTGCCATGCTGGATACGAATGTGTACGATTTTATTGATCATTCCACCAGCTTTCTGTTCCTGCCCAGAGGCGTGGTGATCGGCCTTGCAATGAACAACGAATGGGGCTTTACCGGCTACTTATATGCTCCGCCGCTGAGCGAGGCGGGCAGCGCACTGCGCAGCTATGCGGCAGGCCGCACACAGATGGGCGCGGTGTTCATTGAATACGGCGGCGAGACTTACGTAGTGGCTATGTTTGCCTAAAAACCGAAAAAACGGTGTTTCCCTGCTGAGAACGGTGCGTTTTCAGCAGGGATTTTTTGTGTCTGGTATGTGCACAAAAAAACAGGTTGAAAGTACGACTTATGCACAAAAAATGAAAATACGCAGGTGAAATCTCTTCATCTGTTTCCCCGAAAAACACAAAAAACTCATGTTTTTATAAAACTGTATTTTGAGCGACTACAGTATATCTTCAAAACTGCACAAAAACAAAAACAAAATTTTTGCTGACCATTGGTCAAAGCACAGAAAAACGGCCGGAAGCCTTTCTTTTTCAGGCGGAACAGCGTATAATGCGGATATCGCACAAAGGTGTGCAGCGCTCCGGAGGAGGAGCAAAAAACCTTTGTGCATTTTTCACCATTCAATGCTTTACTTCAATAAAGCATTGAGGTAAGAGAGAGGGAAAAAATATGAAATTCGATCGTCGTATTTCTCGCCGCAGCTTCCTGGCTGCTGCAGGCGTATCGGCTGCTGCACTGGCTCTGACTGCCTGCGGCGGCTCTTCCAGCACCGCTGCTTCCGGCTCCACCGCTGCTTCTGGTGCAGCCGCCTCTGCTGAGGGCGGTGTGCTGAACGTCATGCTGGAGACCGAAGTCCAGTCTCTGGATCCCCAGCTGGCTACCGACGGCACCTCCTTTGAGGTCATCGCCAACTACACCGACGGCCTGATGCAGATGGATGCGAACGGTGCAGCCGTGGAGGCTCTGGCAGAGAGCTATGAGCTGAGCGAGGACGGCAAGACCTACACCTTCCACCTGAAGGATGCAAAGTGGTCCAACGGCGATGCCGTTACCGCAGCAGACTTCGTGTTTGGCTGGCAGCGTGCTGTTGACCCCGCAAACGCATCCGAGTATGCCTACATGCTGAGCGATATCGGTCAGGTGGTCAACGCCGCCGAGATCATTGCAGGCAACAAGCCCGTCACCGATCTGGGCATCACCGCAGTGGACGACAAGACCCTGAAGGTGGAGCTGAACGTTCCGGTCAGCTACTTCCTGAGCCTGATGTACTTCCCCACCTTCTACCCCATGAACCAGAAGTTCTTTGAGAGCTGCGGCGATACCTACGGCACCAGCGCAGACACCGTGCTGTCCAACGGTGCATTCGTGCTGACCAGCTATGAGCCGGCCGCCACCGCTTTTGAGCTGGTGAAGAACGCCGACTACTACGATGCTGACCGCATTGCTCTGGACGGCCTGAACTATCAGGTCATCAAGGACAGCCAGCAGGCTCTGATGAGCT
>UMJR01046184.1_pt1 | contig 30978 bp, 28 predicted proteins | sample 1966121 | NCBI WGS metagenome assembly UMJR01 (sample SAMEA4836155, study PRJEB28245) | human gut metagenome | biome: gut microbiome; material: fecal sample | place: Denmark | collected 2008
AAAATCAGCAAAAAGACTGTAAAAACTCGGTTACCTTTTGTCCGCCTCCACCCCAGGATCAGCGAGAGCGCTGGCAAAAGCAGAAGAACCCAGGAATACCGCACCTCTACGTTCAGATCACTGTCGCACCTGAAAGCAATCCAGCACAGTATTACATTGACCGCCGTCAGATTCCTCCGCCCATAATTTCCCAATATTCTCAGATAAAAGACCGCCAATCCTATGAAAATCAGCGCCTTGAATATGTCCATAATCGCCCCTCTCTTTCCATTGAAGGTATTATAGCATAGTCTAAGCGCTGATTTGTATTTAATTAATATTTGGATGTCAAAAAGCAGAGCTCTAGTTACAGTTCAGGCCACCAATATTCCGCGAGGTGTTTTTGTACATTTTAAAATCCCAAGACATACTCGCGCCAAACTGCTGTAAACAGCAGTTTGTGTGCATCGCAAAGCTTGTTACTGTTCACGAACCGCAAGTGAGTGAACAGCATACAAACCCTGCCTAACAGTTTCCCCTCACAAAACGCTGTATCCGCTCCAAGCCCCTCTTCAAAGATTCCTCATCCGCCGCATAGGTAAACCGAATATACCCTTCGCCTTCTTCCCCAAAGCCCGTCCCCGGAACCAACACCACTCCTTCTTTGTCCAAAAGTTCATAGGCAAACTCTTCCGAAGTCATTCCTAACTTTTTAATGTTGAAAAACAGATAAAATGCCCCCTGCGGCTGTACAGCGCTCAGACCGTCAATACTATTGATGCCCTGGTATACCAAGTCCCTCCTGGCCTTAAACTTTGCCACCATCTCTTCCACCCGCGCGTCACAGTGTCTCAGCGCGTAGGCGCCTGCATATTGAAAAGGTGCACAGACACAGGCCGCCGTCACATCATGAGTCTTCGGCATCTGCGAGAGAATCCACTCCGGCCCCACCGCATAACCTACTCTCCATCCAGGCATCGCATAAGTTTTCGAAAAAGAGTTCACAATGACCGTCAACTCCTCCATTCCTTCCACCGAGGCGATGCTGAAATACGGTTCCTCATTGTAACGAATGTCTTTATACACCTCATCGGAAATCACGACGATCTGGTGTCTCACACACAGAGCTGCAATCTCTCTCAGAGTCGTCTCGTCAATCACTGCACCTGTGGGATTACACGGAGAATTCAAGAGCAGCATTTTCGTCCTGGGTGTCATTCGCTTTTCAATTTCTTCTGCTTTTGGCATCCATCCATCCTCCTCCGCCGTGGGTACAATCACAGGTTTGCAGTGGCAGATGAAAATCTGATTAATATAGGACGGAAAATACGGGCCGCAGATTAAAATTTCATCCCCCGGGTCCATAACCGTCTGCATGGCCACCAAGAGTGCCTCTGTGGCTCCAACAGTGACAATCACCTGGGAATCTGCCTGAATGTTTCTTCCGGTTACAGATTCATACTTTTGGGCAATCGCTTCCGTCAGCTCTCGCACACCTGCATTCGGCGTATATTTGGTATATCCTTCCGAAAAGTACCGATTCGACACTTCCACAATCTCTTTCGGCGTCATAAAATCTGGCTCTCCGACTGTGAAGTTCAGCACGTTCTCTTTTTTCCGCGCCAGATCATACATCACACGAATCTTCGATTTTTGAATCTGCCGTGTCAGCTTTGAAGTCTCCATATTCTATTCCCTCCACTGTCAAATCAAACATTATATACCTGGTCAATAAACTTCTGCACACTGGGATGAGAAGGATGTGAAAAAAACACCTCCGGCGAATCTGTCTCTATGAACTGTCCTTTCTCCAAAAACGAAATCCTGTGAGCTGCCTCCCGGGCAAATCCCATCTCATGAGTCACCACAATCATGCTCATGCCTCCTTTCGAAAGCTTCGCCATGATCTGCGTGACCTCTCCAACCATTTCCGGGTCCAAGGCACTGGTAGGTTCATCAAACAGAATAATATCGGGATGCATATTCAGCGCTCTCGCTATGGCTACCCTCTGTTTTTGTCCCCCTGACAATTCCCAAGGCTTTGCATTTGCCTTATCCGCCAATCCCACCTGCTCTAAATGTTCCATTCCGGTCTTGGCTGCCTCCTGCTTAGAGACATGCAGAGAGTGTATCGGCCCAAAGGTGACGTTTTCCAGGACACTCATGTGGGGAAACAGATTAAAGTCCTGGAATACCATCGCGCAGCGCTTCCTAATATCCTGTACGTTCTTCTTTGTGACGGCTTCCCCCTCTACTAGAATCTCTCCGCTGTCTATCTGCTCCAGATAATTGATGCAGCGTATGAGGGTACTCTTTCCGGCACCGCTGCGCCCACAGATCACATGTGTCTCACCTTTTAAAAAAGTAAAGTTAAAATGATCCAGTACTTTTACCTCTCCACCTTTAAAAGACTTGCAGACATCCTTAAACTCCACAAGAACTTCCCTTTTCTCACCATCCATCACTGTGTCACCTCCCGCATACGGGCCTTTGATACACCCGTCACCTTATTCTCTACCCTATTGGCAATGATATCAATCACCCAACAGATCACAAAATAAATCAAACCGACAATTAAATATATTTCCATCGGCTTATAGGTCACCGCCATAAGTTCCTTTGCATTCCACATCAAATCCTGTAACCCTACAACGGAGACCAGCGTCGTATCTTTCACAACCAAAATATACTGCCCACAGAGCGTAGGAATAATCTGTTTCATAATCTGGGGCAGGTAAATACTGAACATAATCCTAACAAATCCAAGACCGAGAGACTTTCCTGCCTCCATCTGGCCTCTGGGAATCGCTGTCAGACCGCCCCTGACCACCTCCGAAACATAAGCGCCGTGATAGAGAGTAAGCGCAACGAAAGCCGTCATAAACGCTGAGGACATGTTCACAGTAAAATAAAGCATCATCAACACAACCAACGGAGGAATTCCTCTCATCGCTGTCACATAGAGATCAATGATCTGAGAAACAACCGGAATCTTTCGAAATCGAACGACTCCCACTAAAATACCTACAATCAGTGTTGATACCACCACACACGGAACCAGTTTAAATGTGATGCCGATTCCGTCCACTATATACTGTACCATCTCAAGGGCTGTCACTTTTATTCCCCCTTCTACCTTTTCACGACTACCTTGTTCTCGACTACTCTTCCAACTATCGTAAAGATCAGGAAGATCGCCACATACACAACACCGACAATCCAGATGGCCGTAGGGCTGAAATAAGTTGCGTAATACTGACTTCCTGCCCTGGTCAAATCCATAATCATAATCATTGAAAACAAGCTCGTATCTTTAATCACTATGGAGGACTGCCCCAATAGCATCGGAATGGACGCGCGAAACGCCAGCGGAAATGTGATACGTCTGATAATCGTCAGCCGCCCCAATCCCAAACTCTTCGCCGCCTCGACTTCCCCTCTGGGCATATTTTTGATAGAGCCTCGGATAATCTCTGCCACAAACGCTCCTTCATTCAAGGTGATTGATATCACGCCGCAAAAAACAGCCGGTATATCGACGCCCACCAGAGGCAAACCATAAAACAGAAAAAACATCACAACCAAAAGAGGTACATTTCTAAAAATCACTATGTAAATTCTGATAACCGCCGATAACACCCGCAGATTCAGACATCTCAGTGAAGCGAGAACACACCCCCAGACCACTGATGTCAAAATCGCCACTATGGACGCGAGAACCGTTATCTTTAACCCTGACAATAAATCTGGAAGCCAATTCGCAAACTGTATTGCATTCATATGGATACTTCCTTTCCAAACCGCTGCTTACCAGCAGGCTTCTGAAATCAGAGGCTGTCATATCAGAACCCGTCCACAGGAAATGACAGCCTCTCTGCATGTTATTTTTCTAATTTTATACGGCAGAGTCTGTGTACGTCGGCTCCCATTTTGTGCCAATGTATTTCTCGTAAATCTCACCGTATGTACCGTTCGATTTAATGTTTCTCAAATACGAATTAAAAGATCCCAGCAAGGTAGTATTCAGATAGGTATTGTCCACAGCAAATGCCATCACATCTGTATAACAATAATCCTCCATAATCTCCAGCCCCTCATTGGCTGCCACCAATTCTTTCGCAATCGCCAGATTTGTGACCATACCATCCGCACGTCCCGCGTTCACCGCAGCCAGAGCGTTTGGTGTCGTGTCCACCGCACTCATAGTAGCGTTGGGAAATACGTCCGCAACTACACCTTCAAAAGAGGACCCTGTCTCCGTAGTCAGCGTGACGCCTTCCTGGTTCACCTCATCCAAGCTGGAAAAAGCGCCTTTCTTACAGATTACAACTCCATAGTCGATTCCCACTGGGTCAGAAAACATCACATTTGTACTTCTCTCTACAGTTCTGGATAGGTTCGTACAGATGATATCTGCTTTTCCACTATTTACCGAAGAAATCAGCGAACTGAATTCTAGCGGTTCTATGGAGCACTCCACACCGAGCTGATCACAGTACCCCTGAATCAACTCCACCGCCATACCAGTGTACTCTCCTGTAGAATCATCCTTGTAAGTCCACGGTGCATTTCCAATGTTCAAGACGACTGTCAGCTTTCCATTTTTTAAGACTTTATTCAATGTCTGCACCTCTTTGTCCGCAGAAGCGCTTCCATCCGAGGAAGAGGAACCGCACGCACCTAGACATACCATCAGCATTGCCGACAGCATGAATGCTACGACTTTCTTCATCGCTCCTATCTTTTTCATAAGTTACCTCCTTACACAGAACCTCGTTTCGTATTTACTCAATAACAACATTTTCAAATCAGTCCATATCCGCTAATATTTTTTCTATCTTCTTTTTGTTTGCTGCATCCAGTTCTCCCAACGGTCTGCGTGGAACACCTACATAATCCAAGCCTTGAGCCTGAAGAGTATATTTACAAACCTCTTGCCAATGAGGAACTCCATCTACCTTGTCATAGAAGAAATAGTCAATGTACGGCTGAATGTTATTTTGCGCCTTAATCGCCGCATCTACATCTTTTGCGGAAGCCGCATCCCAAAGCGCGCGACACTGTTTCGGCAGAACTGCTGGAAATCCGGAGAGCCATCCGTCAGCGCCGGCCAGAATACCTTCCATTGCACAATAGTCATGACCATAGAATACGTTAATCTTATCTCCCATATGGTATTTCAGCTCATGCACACGATTAGGATCTCCGTGGGCAGCCTTGATATCCTGAATGGTTCCATCATCAACCAGCTCTTTTACCTCCGCCGTCGTCAGTTCATATCCCGCAAACCAAGGATTATTGTAAACCATAATACGGATATCTAATGCCTCTCTCAAGTCACGGTAATGCTGCATAACGCCTTTTTTATGAGGGTTAAAATAATAAGGCAAAATAACCATAACGCCATCCGCACCGCAATCCTGGGCATATTTGCTCATTTTAATGGTGTTCAGTGTATCGTAACGTCCCGTACCGACAATCAGCGGAACCTGTCCATCTAAGAAAGAAGCTACATGGCCGATAATCTCTCTTTGTTCCTCCATATTCATCGCCGCATTTTCACCGGTACTGCCGCAGATGGAGATAGAATGGGCACCGTTATCCAACAGCCATGTCAGATACTTTTCCATTCCTGTTTTGTTGTAAGTCTGATCTGCATTCCAGATCGTCATGGACGCGGGGCAGATTCCATAAGGTTTTTTTGCACTTTCTTTTACTTTCATTTTTTTACTTCCTTTCCTTTGATATATTTTTATCCGACTTCCGTCGAATTGGTATCTTTTAAATATTTTATTTTTAATTAAATATTTTACATTTTTAATTTTTAATTAATTTAAAAATAAAAAGGAACCTCTTCCTTCTTTTTCTAATCTTTAATTCTAGATATAATTTTTTCACACGCACCCTTAATATGTCTCGTCACAACAGCACGCGCTGTATCAAAATCTCCGTCTTTCAATGCCTGCAACAACTGCTCATGCTCATCAGCTGCTACTCCTTGCTGTTTCGAAGTATGGCTGCTCTCTAGATAATTCGCAACCATAAACTGTCCCTGCACTTTTTTAAACAAGTCAAACAAACATTCATTTCCCGCCTGCTGTACCAAAAGCTTGTGAAAAGCCAAGTCCGTGCGTCTGGTCTCGACCATATCATTTGCAACATTTGAGTTCAAGCAGTCCTGGCTAACCTTCTCAAGCCTCTGGAAATCCACCGCTATGTTCTCTCTCTCAATAATATGCAATACCTCTAACTCCAATAAAAGGCGAACGTCACAGATGTCTTTCACTTGTTTTTTATCAAAGGATTCCACATAGACGTGTCCTTTCGAAGAAAACTTGACCATACCAAGTGTATTCATCTTTTTCAAAGCTTGCTGCACAGGTGTACGGCTCACATCATACCGGTCTGCCATCTCGTCAATATTTAAAAGAGCTCCAGCCGTCCACTTTCCGCAAACAATTTCATCATAAAATTTTTCAAAAATAACAACGTCTAAATTTTTTTTAAGCGCCACTTAATTGTTCCCCCTACTTGATTAATTGCATTATACCTGAACAACATTTTATTTGCAATATACACTTTTCATAAAAAAATTTATTATTTTTTATTTATAATTTTTAATTAAAAATAATATATGAAACTTTTCTGAAAATTTTCATTATAAACGGATCTTCCTTTGGAACCTTAAGCATTCGCGTGATAGAAAAGCATTCTTTCGCATCAACACAACGTAATTGTTTTTAGAACACTGTAAAATGCTATTTACTACCTTCACTTTCTTTTTTATGACATAATTTTTATATATTCAAAATTATTTTAATGCGGGGAGAGAATTCAATGAAAAGTTCAAGTAAAGTTATTATAGCTGGCATCTTGATTTTTGCCTTATATGGAATTTTCAGTAATTCAAAAAATAGCAGTGACGATCTCTATACAGCTCCAAGTACAAATCAGGAAATGCAGTTTGACTATACGGTACCAAGTAATCCCGTCCCAAATGATTCTGGCTCAAATCCAGTTATCATACCAGACAGCTACAGCGACTATACTGTATCTGAACCCGTACCAGAATGGTGCGGCATCTGCAATGGTCTTGGTTCCTGTAACATCTGTAACGGCATAGGAACCTACAGTAATTACGGACAAAGTATTCCTTGTACAGCGTGCGGCGGCACAGGGAATTGTTGGAAATGCGGAGGAAGCGGATATAAATAATTAATCAGTCTATAAATTACTATCTTTGGCTCTTTGTGCACTGCCGCAACACCGCAGTGCGGTGAAATGACTTATTGCGGCATGTGCATCCTCAACTCTCATATTTTTTTCTTAATCTGCACAAACATTCTCTCTATGGCATAGGCCACTACGAATACCAACAAAATCGCTGTTCCGGCTGTTCCATACTCATAACTCTGCAGATTTCTAGAAATCACAAAACCAATGCCTCCGGCTCCCACCATTCCCAGAACCGCGCATTCTGAAAAATTTGTCTCCAGGCGCATTCCCGTCCAGGCCACGATCTGTGAAAACGCTGCCGGCAAAACGGCGTTTGTAAAAATACTCAGCCGGCTGGTCCCTACTGCCTCCAGTGCTTCCACTGTCTCCTCGGAGATACTCTCAAAACTCTGGGCAAAGGATTTTGTGAAAAATGCCGTTGTGTGTACGCACAGACCTGCAACTCCAGCCTCCGGTCCCATCCCTAAACACACCATCATAAGCAGTACCCACACAGGGGTTGGAACTGCTCTCAAAAAGGTAAAAAAAGACTGTGTTATCACTGACAACCAGGGAAGCCGAAAGATGTTTTTGGCTGCCAGCATTCCAAAAATAACTCCGAAGCCCAAACTATAGAGTAACGAGAGTACCGCGATAGATACGGTCTCCAACATCGCCTCTCCGATCACACTCATATTTGCAAAATCCAAGTGCCCTAGCTCCCAAAAAACACCACCAATGTCTGGAACACGACTTAGTAGCTTTATCCAGTCTATTTGAAGATAGAACAAACTCGCCACCGTGAGCACCACTGTCGCAACTAAAAAAATCGGTACCAAGCGGTTTCTGTTCTGGCATTTTACAGGTATTTTCCTGTGACACTCCAAGATCAAAGGCCGTCCCATTTTCTGTTGTGCAATTTCATTTGTCATTTCTGTATCTCCTTTCGAAGCCGCTCTGTCACCCGGTCTACTAAAATCACCATGACGGCCACCAACAAAATGATGCTCAGCGCCACATCGTACTGAAATCCCTTGATATAAGAAAACAATGTCAGTCCCACACCGCCTCCTCCTACCATTCCTACGATCGTCGACGCCCGTATATTTACTTCAATACAGTACAAAAACCAAGATAAAAACCCGCTGAGACAGGAAGGAAGAATCGCCTGGGACACTCTCTGTGGAAAACTCGCTCCTACAGCCTGAAGACTTTCCACGCAGTCCTGAGACACATCCTCCATCGTCTCCACAAAAGCTCTAACCATAAATGCAAAGCTCGTAATACACAGGGCTACAAACCCCACACCTGTTCCTATTCCCAGTGAAGAAAACAAAATGAATGCCCAGACTAGCGCCGGAATATTCCGTAAAAATGTGGCAAAGCCTCTCACATATTTCGCTATTCTCGGAAACGGTGAGACCTTTTCGCTCCCAAACAGGGAGACAAAAAATGCCAGAATCGCAGCAATTGTCGTGGAAGACAACGCTAATGCCAGCGTCACCAAAACACTGGCGAACACACTAGGAATTCGACTGGCCTGAGGCAACGCTGGTGGAAGGAAATCTTTCATGATGAAATCCCAAAAAGCATCTCCATTCCTCACCAGAGTCGTCACCCGAAAATTCGTGTACCAGGAGGTGAGTAAGAACAGCAAAATGCAAACTGCCAGAAATCCCGTATACCAGATCTTCTGGCTACGCGCAATCAGCGGAATCTTCTCTCTCAACGGTCTCACCTCCCATCATCAGATTCTCCTTAGACGTCCCGTAAATCCGCTCTATAAAATAATCATTCAGCTCATCAGGCGCTCCGTCAAAGACGATTTCTCCCTTTGACAGGCCGATAATCCTCGTAGAATACTTCAAAGCCACATCCAACTGGTGGAGATTCACCATACAGGTGATATTTCGGCGCTGTGTCATATCCCTCAGCAAGTCCATAATTGTCTTGGCGCTAGAAGGGTCCAAAGATGCTATCGGCTCATCACACAGCAGCAGCTTCGGTTCCTGCATCACTGCTCTGGCAATTCCAACCCTCTGCTTTTGCCCACCTGATAAATCGGAAGCCCGGTTATAGCAGTATTTCTCCATTCCCAACTCTCCCAACAGCTCTATTGCTCTCTTTTTATCCTCTTCTGTGTATCTTCCAAACACTCCGCGGATACCGCCCATATATCCTAAACAGCCATGCAATACATTCTGCAGCACAGAGAGGCTGTAGACCAGATTATAGTTCTGAAATATCATTCCGACCTCTCTTCTCAGCCGCCTGAGATTCTTTCCTCTCTGCTCTGAGACGGAGACGCCATCCAGACTGACTGTACCTCCGCTGATTGTAATCAGCTTGTTCACCGCCCTCAAAATCGTGGATTTCCCTGAACCGGAGGGACCGATGATGGAGACGAATTCTCCCTCCTTCACCTCAAAGCACACATCCTTCAGTGCCCGGACGCCATTAGGATATTTTTTGCTCACATTCTCAAACTTCAACAAACTTTTCATATGCTGCTTCTCTCCTTATTCCTGATTCAGCGTTTTATTCAGTTCCACAATCGGCTCATAGTCCTCAGCACTGCACTCCACAAAACGCGCGCCTTCTTTCTTGATTACATCGGTAAAATAGGCCTCATTGTCATAAGATGTCAGGAAATCTGTCAGCATCTTCTTTGTATCCTCGTCCACAGATTCCGCCACTACCATCCCCTCAGCCGGAATTGCGTCAGACTCATGTATGATCTTCACATCTGAATCCTTGGCGTTCCCATTGGCAATCTCAGACGCCAATATCTGGTCAGAAATTGGCACCACATCCACATCCCCTTTTATGACTGCCTGAAGACCTGCCTGGTGAGAACCTGAATAACTCACCGCCTCAAAAAAGTCCCCGTTTGTGTGAAGCTTGTCAGAATTTAGTTCCTCGTCCGGAAATGCATGGATGATGTCCATTGCAGGTACCAGATTTCCCGAAGTGGAATCTGGGTCCACGAAGGCCATGGTCTTTCCCTTTATATCTTCAATGGAATTGATCTCATCATTGGAGGCGTTGGCCACCAGTACAGAGTGATAGACGGCTTTCTCAGGATCTCCGTCCTCAGCCTTCATCACAATCGGTTCCGCGCCTGCTCGTTCTTCCGCCAAGGCCACAGACAATGCTCCCAGATATGCCATATCTGCCTTGTCCGTGCGCAGCGCCTCGATGATCGCATTGTAATCGCTGGCCTGTATCTCTTCTACTTCACATCCTAGAGCCTCCTCCAAGTCCTTTGCTAAGCCATTGCGGGCGTCTGTGCTCTGGTCCGTGGATTCATTGGGCGCATATGCGATCGTAAAAACCCCATCTTCTCCGCCGGCTGAACTTTTTTCCTCGGTCTTTGCCGCCTCGCCGTCTGCCTCCTGACTGCCGTTTGCTCCGCATCCGGTTATCATCACAGAAGTTCCTAAAATAACTGCTATCGCCATTGCACTGATTTCTGTAAATTTTCTCATGATTTTCTCCTTCTCTCGCTTTAGCTTTTTCCCATCAATATATCTCTTTTAATATATCCTCTATCATAACCGGAGTGAGTTCCACCGGATTGTTATCTACCCTTCCCTTTGTCATACCTCTTTGAGCCAACCGGAAAAGCTCACCGTACTCCACCTGCCACTGGCTCAGTGAAGACGGGATTCCTGCTTTTTCAAATATCTCCTGAATCCTCTGTTTCACTTCCTGTGAGCTTTTTACACCCATGGCTTGAAGCAGAGCCCCCATGTCTTTTGTCTTCTTCTGGTTCCTCTCCAGGATAGGCGCCAGGAGCATTCCCACTGCGGTACCGTGCGGAATGCGGTACTCCATGGTGAGTGGATAGGAGATCGAATGACAGGCCGTCGTCTTTGTGTTGCTAAATGCCATCCCCGCCAACAGACTCCCCTGGGAAATCCTATCCGGTGCGTCAGGATTACCCTCTAGCAGACCATCTATCTGCCCCATGATAAGCTTAATCGCTCTTAAGGCCAGTGCCCTTGAAACCACATTGGAGTTTTTCGCCCAATAGCTCTCCGCCCCATGTGCAACCGCATCGAGTGCTGACGATACTGCCAGGTTTAAAGGCATCGACTCGGTCAGACTAGAATCCACCAGAGCTGCATATGCATAATTGCCGTGATCCTCCAAAGACCTCTTCACCCCTGCCTTTGGGTCCCAGACAGTTGCCCAACAGGTCACTTCGCTCCCGGTTCCCGCTGTTGTGGGAATCCCAATCCATTTGGCCATTTTAGGACCATACTGCTTCTTTTCTATGAATATGCGCAGGGCTTCTGCCGAGGTAATAGACTTGCCGTAGAGACAACACAGTGATTTCCCTACATCCAGGGTGCTGCCGCCACCCACAGCCAGAACCACCTGAGGCCCAAACGGCTCTGTTTTTTCCAAAATTCCGTACAGCTGTTCCACTGTAGGATTAGATTCCTGAAAACACATGGGAAGTACCGAAAAATCTTTTTCTTCTCTCAGCTGCCGAAACGCTTTTTGTTCAAAAACCGACTCATTCCAGACAAGCAGGAGGATTCGCCCTCCCTCCGGAAGAAGCTTGCGGGCCAAGTCCGCAGTCTGTTTCGTGCAACCCCTTCCCTGTATCACTCTCACAGGATTATAAAAATAATTCCAATCCTTCTCTTTGCTCAATTCTTGCATTTTTATGCTTGTTTTTCCTTTCTTTTTACTGTTATTTGCTGTTTATATCTAGATATTATACCAAAATCACAGCATAAACAAGCATATTCAGTTAAAATATAAGTAAAATATAAGTAAACAAAAAAAGAGACAAAAGTCAGAAATTGTGTGCATTAAATCAAAGTGAACGCCACAGTTTCTTCCTTCTGCCCCTGCCTTTTCTATTCAATTTTCAAACCTTTTTGGCCGTATTCTTCTTTCAGCCTGTCCGACACCCCATCATCCATCAACAATCTGTCCACCTCATTGAAAGTCAGTACATTCTTCTTAGAACGCTTTCCCAGCTTACTGGAATCCATCACTGCGATAGTCTGCTGGGAATTTCTCGCAAGAATTTGAATGACTCCTTCCTCATGGTAACGAAAATCTGTAAAGCCATCCTGATAATTAACCGCGTTAATCGAAAGAAACGCCAAATCGGGATAATAATTTTGAAATTCCTGCTCGCAGACCGTACCATAGGTAGATTTTTCCATCATATCCACCATTCCTCCGATGGATATGAGCTCAATAAGCGGATTCTGCATTAAGATCTGGGCCGCTGCCAGATTATTGGTGACAACGGTAAAATGTTCGTTTCGCAAAGCCAACTCTTGAGCCAAAATTGTGTTTGTGGTACCCGCATTCAGAGCAATCAAAGTGCCGTCTTTTACATAACGCACAGCTTTTTTTGCCGCTTCTCTCTTTAAATCGCTGTGAATAATTTCTCTCCCTTTAAAGTTCGAAAAAGCTGCCAGCGTGTCCGGAAGGCAGGCACCTCCTCGCACACACTTGACCATTCCCTGGCTCTCCATCGTTCTCAAATCCCGCCGCACGGTGTCCACAGAGACATGAAGCAGCTCCGTCAAATCACTGATTTTTACCACTGCCTGCAACTGTAGTTGTTGCAGGATTACCTCTGCCCTTTGATTATAAAGCATTTTCTTACTCTCCATCTATTCCAAAAGTCCCAGTTTTACAGTCATATAGAGCGTCTTCCAATTCCCGGAGTCTTTTCCCACTGACTGAGGATTATTCCCCAGAGTCCTACTCCTCTCCACTGTAGTCGCCACGAGCTCCCCGCCTAAGTCATCCACCACGATAAATGGATTTTTCATCCAAGTATACACACCATTTTTTTCTCTCAAAAGAGCTCTGAACGCACCCAAAATCGGATAGATGAAACCTGTCGGTGAGAGATATTCCATCCTATTGCCATAAAATTTAGACCTATACAGCTCTCCATTCTTGGCCACTGACACACCTTTGGTCAAACCGTATTTTCCAACTGGAAATTTCTCTTTATAATATTTCGCCATATTTATCTCAATATAATCATAGAGTTTAAATAAATCCCGCATAATCGGTTCCATTTTTATGTATGGATTCTCTGAAGACTCCCCGTACCGTTTGTGATAGTCAATATAAGTATTAATACATTTCTTCTTACTGCTGTAAGAAGCTGTAGGAAATTTCTCCATGTCTGGATACAAATCTAGGTTAAACATATTCAAAATTGCTAATATGTCTGTGACATCTATATTCCCCTGATCGTTTTCCTCAAAATAAATATTCGACGCGTAAGGCTCATACTGCACAGCCCTCTTGATAATCTCAAAACGTTTCTCCAATTCAGCGATGGATTTATCTTGAACCTGTGTCGATGTGTTCCTCGCCGCGGCCAGCCGCTGAAAAATGTCCTCCACCCCTGTCAGAAATTCCAGCTTCACAAACTGTCTGCCATAATCTAGTTTATCGCGGTTCTCCAGAATAACTTTATAGGTGTGACCGCCATCCACATCCCCATGGCACTCAAAATCATCAAATGATACACAGATCTCATTGGAATAGTTGTTAAAAGTGACATCCGCCGCCGAAATACATAGCCCTCTGTTCAACAGGTAAAAATCTAGATATGACTCGTCCAGCAGAGAAGCCTTAATCTTTTTCGGTACTCCCATCGTCAGTTTTTGTTTTCTGGGATTAGTCTCCATTGGAATATTATCTGGTAGATTTTTAACGTCACAAATTGCCATGTACATCATTGCTTTTTTCTCTCCGTCCTCTTTTGAGAGGTAAGGATTTGGAATCTTCCGAATGGATTCCACCTTGAATTTCAACTGTAAACCCATATTTCTCTCCTCCTTTTGTATTCCGTCTATCTACACAATACTAATATTTTCCATTGATTTCAACGCTATATATGACGTTTTATGTTATACTAAGTACCAAAGAGAGGTTATATATATGATTTCACCAGATAAAATCAATTACTATTTTGGAAATAATCTGAGAAAATTTCGGGAAGCTAAAGGTTGCAGCCAGGAAGAGTTCGCTGAAATTTGTAAGATCAGCCGCGCCTACTATGGACGCGTTGAACGCGGTGAACACAGCATCACCATCGAAAAGTGTGCACTGATCGCTCAGGCGCTGGGTATCCACATCTCCGTCTTGTTCACCGACCTCCCAGACTAACACAATGCGATACTTTTTCTACGCTAACAGAAAAACCCCGGAAACCTTACGGTTCCGGGGTATCTTACGCTTGAACATACGGTATCCTACGATACCAAATCTATAAAATTTAAGGTAGTTCTTTTCGCTTTGCTTAAAGAACGGCTTTCTCACTAAATTCGTGCCGAGCACTCATCAAGTGTTCGATACCAATGATTACTCAATGATGGTAGCAACACGGCCTGATCCTACAGTACGTCCACCCTCACGGATAGCAAAAGTAAGACCCTGCTCCATAGCGATCGGATGAATCAGCTCGATGCTCATCTCTACGTTATCACCAGGCATACACATCTCAGTACCTGCTGGCAGCTCGATTACACCAGTAACGTCTGTTGTTCTGAAGTAGAACTGCGGACGATAGTTGTTGAAGAATGGAGTGTGACGTCCACCCTCGTCTTTGGTCAGAACGTATACCTGAGCGGTAAATTTCTTATGGCAGGTAACGCTACCTGGTTTAGCCAGAACCTGTCCTCTTTCGATTTCAGTTCTCTGAACACCACGAAGCAGAGCACCGATGTTATCACCAGCCTGAGCCTCATCCAACAGCTTACGGAACATCTCAACACCAGTTACAACAGTCTTCTTGGTCTCTTCTTTGATACCAACGATCTCAACCTCGTCAGATACATGCAGAACACCACGCTCTACTCTACCAGTAGCAACAGTACCACGTCCAGTGATGGAGAATACGTCCTCGACTGGCATCAGGAATGGCTTGTCAGTGTCACGCTCTGGATCTGGAATGTACTCATCAACTGCATCCATCAGTTCCAGAATCTTGTCGCCCCACTCGCTGCTCGGATCTTCCAGAGCTTTCAGAGCAGAACCCTGGATAATAGGAGTGTCATCTCCCGGGAACTCATACTCGTTCAGCAGCTCACGGATCTCCATGTCTACCAGCTCTAACAGCTCCTCATCGTCTACCATGTCACATTTGTTCATGAATACAACGATGTAAGGAACACCTACCTGACGAGCCAGAAGGATGTGCTCTTTTGTCTGAGCCATAACACCATCGGTAGCAGCTACAACCAGGATAGCACCGTCCATCTGAGCAGCACCAGTGATCATGTTCTTAACGTAGTCGGCATGTCCTGGGCAGTCAACGTGTGCATAGTGTCTCTTGCTGGTCTCATACTCTACGTGTGCGGTAGAAATAGTGATTCCACGCTCTCTCTCTTCTGGAGCTTTATCAATATTGTCAAATGCCACAGCCTCACCTAAACCTAATCTAGAGTTCAGAGTCTTGGTGATAGCAGCGGTCAGAGTTGTTTTACCATGGTCAACGTGTCCAATGGTACCAATGTTACAATGTGGTTTGTTTCTCTCAAATTTAGCTTTAGCCATTTTAAAACGTCCTCCTTAATCATTTCGTGCCCACTGGGCGCATTTATTTTCGATTTGAACCTGCTATCCTTGATTATATTGCAAATCAAGGATATTTGCAAGCATTTTGTATACTGTACGATTACAGCATCAGTCTTTCTTGGAAATAATCTTTTCCTGAACAGATTTTGGCACCGGCTCATATCTGTCAAAAAACATGGAATAATTACCACGTCCTTGAGTTCTAGAACGCAGGTCTGTCGCATAACCGAACATCTCGGACAGCGGAACAAATCCACGAATCATCTTTCCTCCACCGATATCGTCCATACCTTCGATACGTCCGCGGCGGGAGTTGATATCACCGATAACATCTCCCATGTAGTCCTCCGGAGTTGTTACCTCCACTCTCATGATCGGCTCAAGCAGTACCGGAGCAGCCTTTGACATTGCATCCTTGAATGCCAGAGAACCGGCAATGTGGAATGCCATCTCAGAGGAGTCGACTTCATGGTAAGAACCATCATATACATTCGCGTGAACGCCTACTACCGGGAATCCAGCCAGAACACCGGCCTTCATAGCTTCCTCGATACCTTCACCGACAGCCGGAATGTATTCCTTCGGAATCGCACCACCGACTACTGTGGATTCGAACTTGAACAGTTCTTCTCCATTGGCGTCCATAGGCTCAAATTTAACTTTACAGTGACCGTACTGTCCACGTCCACCAGACTGTTTTGCATATTTGCTATCCACTTCCACAGCCTTTGTAAAGGTCTCCTTGTATGCTACCTGAGGTGCACCTACGTTTGCTTCTACCTTAAATTCACGAAGCAGACGGTCAACAATAATTTCCAGATGCAACTCACCCATACCAGCAATGATCGTCTGACCAGTCTCATGATCGGTGTGTGCACGGAAGGTCGGGTCCTCCTCAGCCAGTTTTGCAAGCGCTTCGCCCAGTTTACCCTGTCCAGCTTTTGTCTTAGGTTCGATTGCCAGCTCGATAACAGGTTCCGGGAACTCCATGGATTCCAGGATAACCGGATGCTGATCATCACAGATCGTATCACCGGTAGTAGTGAATTTAAATCCGATCGCAGCAGCGATATCTCCGGAATATACCTTATCCAATTCCATACGTTTGTTGGCATGCATCTGCAGAATACGTCCCACACGCTCTTTCTTGTTCTTCGTAGCATTCAGCACATAAGAACCGGAGTTCATCATACCGGAATATACTCTGAAGTAAGCCAACTTACCAACGAATGGGTCAGTCATAATCTTAAATGCCAGTGCGGAGAACGGCTCATCGTCAGAGGAATGTCTCACGATTGCATTTCCATCCATATCTACACCCTCGATAGCCGGGATGTCAGTCGGAGCTGGCATGAACTCTACGATAGCGTCCAGAAGCTTCTGAACACCTTTGTTTCTGTACGCAGTACCACAGCATACAGGAACTGCTGAACACTCACAGGTAGCCTTTCTCAGCGCTACTTTCAAAGCGTCAACAGAAGGCTCTTCGCCTTCTAGATACTCCATCATCAGATCGTCGTCCAACTCACAAATCTTCTCTACCAACTCTGTGTGGTACAGTTCTGCGTCGTCTGCCATATCCTCTGGAATATCTACAATACTAATATCTTCACCTTTTTCATCGTTGTAGATGTAGGCTTTCATCTCAAACAGGTCAATAATACCTTTGAACTCATCCTCTTTGCCAATCGGCAGCTGAAGACAAATCGCGTTTTTTCCCAGTCTGGTTTTGATCTGGTCTACCGCGTTATAGAAATCCGCACCCAGGATATCCATCTTGTTGATAAATGCCATTCTAGGTACGTTATAAGTGTCGGCCTGACGCCATACGTTCTCAGACTGAGGTTCTACGCCACCCTTTGCACAGAAGACGCCGACAGCACCATCCAGTACACGGAGTGAACGCTCAACTTCCACCGTGAAGTCTACGTGTCCTGGAGTATCAATGATATTGATACGATGCTCCAGAGCACCTGGCTTCATCTTGCACTGTTCCTGCAAGGTCCAGTGACAAGTGGTAGCGGCTGAAGTGATTGTGATTCCACGTTCCTGTTCCTGCTCCATCCAGTCCATGGTAGCGGTTCCTTCGTGAGTATCACCAATCTTATAGTTAACACCGGTATAATATAAGATACGCTCTGTCAGAGTGGTCTTACCCGCATCGATATGCGCCATAATACCAATGTTTCTGGTTCTCTCTAATGGATATTCTCTTCCAGCCAATGGATTTTCCTCCTCTAGAATCTGTAATGTGCAAATGCCTTGTTGGCCTCTGCCATCTTATGCATGTCTTCTTTCTTCTTCACGGATGCACCGGTATTGTTCATCGCATCCAGAAGTTCATTCGCCAGTCTCTCCTCCATGGTCTTTTCGCCTCTCTTACGAGAGTAGGTTGTCAACCAACGAAGAGCCAGCGCCTGACGTCTGTCAGCTCTTACCTCGATCGGAACCTGGTAAGTTGCTCCACCGATACGTCTTGCTTTTACTTCCAAAGAAGGCATCACATTATTCATTGCCTCCTCGAATACTTCAAGTGCTGGTTTGCCTGCTTTTTCTTCAACTTTGGCAAATGCTCCGTATACAATCTTCTGAGCGACACCCTTCTTACCATCTAACATAATGTTATTGATAAGCTTGGTAACCACTTTATTATTGTACAGCGGATCTGCCAGCACGTCTCTTTTCTGAGTATGTCCTTTACGTGGCACGTTACTTCCCTCCTTAATCATTCTGTGGCTTACGCCATTTTCGATTATCTCATAGGTACTCACACAGATTACTCACAGCCCCTGACTGGGCAGCGCCCATCTGGGCTGCTTGGCTGTCATCCAGCCAATGTATGTTCGCACTGGTAAAATTCTATCATATTTAACCCGCAACCGACAGGGTATATGGAATAACCGTACAAATTGTAATCGTCTCTGTGATTCTATTGATTCAATAATCTTTTGTCGAATTATTTTTTAGGTCTCTTAGCTCCGTATTTGGAACGAGCCTGTTTTCTGTTAGCAACACCTGCGGTGTCCAGAGTACCTCTGATAATGTGGTATCTGGTACCTGGCAAGTCTTTTACCCTTCCTCCACGGATCAGAACAACACTGTGCTCCTGCAGGTTGTGTCCCTCACCTGGAATATAGCTGGTAACCTCGATTCCATTGGAAAGACGAACTCTGGCGATTTTTCTCAAAGCTGAGTTCGGCTTTTTAGGAGTTGCGGTTTTAACAGCGGTACAAACACCTCTCTTCTGAGGAGAAGACATGTCACTCGTTTTCTTTCTTAAAGAGTTGTAGCTTTTCTGCAGCGCTGGTGCTGTAGATTTCTTAACTGTAGTCTGTCTTCCTTTTCTTACTAACTGGTTAAATGTTGGCATTCCATTTCACCTCCCGATTTTCTCTCCATTTCATGTTCATGGGTTCTGCGGCTGCTATTAAAATTAGGCATGAAAAAAGATTGCGCTTTTCATGCACGCTCGATCATTATAGCCCGCGAAACCGCTGCTGTCAAGGAATTCCGCAAAAAAAGTTTGACTTTCTGTAACTATTCAGCCATGCAACTGATAAGGACAAAAATCCGGAGCAAGCCTGCTTGCAGAGGAGTTTTGCTCTTATCAGGCATATGGCGCTTAGCCATAAGCGAGGATTTCGCCGCATATGCGGCGATATAAGCAGCAAAACAGCCAATCCGAGCGGCTATAGCTGAATAGTTACGACCTTCTTGTATCATTCTGTCAAAAGAGGTATAATACCAGGGAAACAGCGGCCAAAACTGCTCTTAATATAAGTAATTACAGTACGTGAGGAGGCGCTATGAAAAAACATCTAACAGTATTTTATATTCTTTTATCCCTATTGGGAATTATTGCCGCTATTGGAATTTTTATTCTGGGTTTTACAGCCTTAAAAAAAGCACAGAGTACCCAAGAACATGTAGAACAGACTTTGGAGCAAGCTGAAGCTCAAAAAGAGAGTCTGCAAGCGCAGGAGAAGCAGATGAAAAAAGTACAGAAAACAGAAGAACAAAAACAGATCGCAGCAGAGGCCGCCAAGAAAGCCGCTGAGGAAAAAGCAAAGGGGGAAGCTGCTGCTGACGATGAGGACACTTCCAACAAGCCCTCCGTCTTCAACAGTTCAGGAAGCACCGGCGAAAACGTCAATACCGCTTCCAATGGCCATGTAGTGTGTATCGACCCCGGGCACCAGGGCGAATGGGTAGATATGAGCGCCACAGAACCTAACGGCCCAGGTTCCTCTGTGCCAAAAGCAAAATGCAGTACAGGAACCTCCGGCAGCTACACCGGTCTGAACGAATATCAGCTCAATTTGGATGTCTCACTGAAACTTCAGCAGATTCTCATCGACCGGGGCTATCAGGTCGTCATGACCCGCACCGACAACGACGCAGCGATCAGCAATGCTGAGAGGGCCTTATTTGCTTCGGACAACGGCGCTGAAATCATGGTACGTGTGCATGCCAATGGAGACGACTCCCACACTGCCAGCGGTGCACTTACTATGAGCCCATCTTCTGGCAATCCCTATGTGGCCGACCTCTATGACGAGAGCAACCGACTCTCCCAGTGCATCATTGATTCCTACTGCGCAGCCACAGGTTTCAACAATCGGGGAATCATTTACACGGACGATATGACGGGTATCAACTGGAGTAAAATTCCTGTCACCATCGTAGAAATGGGGTTTATGACTCATGAAACGGATGATCGCCAGATGGCTGATCCTGCTTTCCAGGAAACCATGGCCGCAGGTATCGCGGACGGAATCGACGCCTACTTCGGCTTAGCACAATAACACAGGTGGTATTATTATGAAGAAAATATCTAACTCATCCTCCTCTTTTCGCACAGATAATCGAGGAAATACCGGCTTGATCGTGCTGATCACAGTATTGGTCTGCCTGGTTGTTTTTTTAACTGTTGTCTTAGGAATATTCGCCAAGAAAACTGCTTCTATAGACAAACAAGTCACAAAATTAGAAAAAACCGTAAAGGAAATATCAACTCTCTCCGGGACATTAAACTCAGCCAGCGCCAATGACACTACTTCCTTCTCCGCAGATGAGGCACAGGCCGAACAGAGCTCCTCCAAAGACAATAAGTCCAATTCCGCGGAAGATGGCACGCTCTCTTCTCCCAAAGGAGAGACCAAAGTAGTCACTGGCGATCTGTCAGATCTTCAAACCCAGCTTCAGACACAGGTAGATACTCTAAACGCCTCTGACGGCAATTGGGCTATCTACGCTGAAAATCTGAACACAAACGCCAGCTGTACCGTCGGAGACTCTCAGATGCAAGCGGCTAGCCTAATCAAGCTTTTTATCATGGGTACGGTTTATGAAAACTATGACGCGGTCTGCGAAGCCGGAGGCGGCCGGGAAACTGTAAACAGCGCACTCACCTCCATGATCACAGTCAGCGACAACGACGCAGCCAATAATCTCGTCACCTGGCTAGGCGGCGGCGATTCCTCTGTCGGCATGGCTGCTGTAAACTCTTTCTGTGAGGAACACGGCTATACAAACACTCATATGGGCCGTATGCTCCTGGCAGATAATACAGGTGACGACAACTACACCTCCGTGACCGACTGCGGAAAGCTTCTCCGAGAGATTTACAATAATAGTGAATCTCTCACCTACCCTGAACTGATGTATAAGCTTCTGAAACAGCAGGAACGTCGAAACAAAATTCCTGCCGGAATCCCTGACATCGACGGCGCACAGGTCGCCAACAAAACCGGAGAGCTGGACACTGTGGAAAACGATGCTGCCATTATATACAGCGCACCGCGCAATGATTTTATTCTGTGCATCATGGCTCAGAATCTCACCAACACCGCCCAGGCCCAGGCCAATATCCAAGCGCTGTCCAACGCAATCTATGGCTATTTCAACCAGTAAAACCCGAGAACTTTTCATAACAAAGTGGGCACGCCCATTTCAACTCCCCATCCCTCAATCTTTGAGGGGCGTGTCTCACTTTGCGCACCACCTTGCGGTGAAATCCCTTATTGCGGCTGTACATCCTGGCCGGGGGAGGACTTTTTATTTACTAGGAAAATCTGTTGGATTTCCTAGTAAATAAAGAGCGGCGCCCCTCATCCTTGAAGGAGCGCCGCCTATTCATACTCTTCTTAAATAAGACGCAAGAGCATAACCACTCTTCCCCCCATACTCCACCTGGTAAAATCCATTTCCGGCTTCGCCATAAAAGATCACTGTCTCCCCAAGAGGAATCTGACAAATCTCAGATGCAGAAGTACTAGGACTCGTCCGCAGCGTAATGCTCTCCTGACAATTCACTACCTCATAAACCTTTTCCGTGCCATTGCCAACTACCGCATCGGGCGACAGATAAGAAGAGAGTGCATAACCCGTATTTCCATTATAGATAACCTTACTGAAACCATTTTCTGCTCCGCCCACATAACTGACCGATGCTCCTAGGGGAATCTGACAGATCTCAGATGCAGAAGTACTGGGACTCATCCGCAGTGTGATACTCTCACGACAGTTCACCACGTAATAGGTTGGGTAAGACTGCTGCCGACTATTCTCGGATGAACTCGGCACTGTGGACAGATAAGAAGCCAAACCATATCCTGTTCTCCCATCATAGATAATCTTATAGAATCCATTCTCCGCCGTCTCCACATAGCTCACTGACGCTCCTAGAGGAATCTGGCAAATCTCAGACGCTGAGGTACTAGGACTCGTCCGCAGTGTGATACTCTCACGGCAGTTCACCACGTAATAAGTTTCATAATTTACCGAATTTGGAGACTCAGAAGACTCCAATGCCGCAGGCTCCTGGACCATATCAGGATTTTCCTCGTTTTCTGGCACAGTGCTGTCCTCTTTAGAGGCTGGAACATCCGTGGGAGTCGGCAACGGTGATGCCTCCGTTTTCTGCACCTCCTCCTGACTGCTGACTTCCTCCTGACTTGAAACTTCTGTGTTGTCGGAACTCAGAAAAACCATTGAGCACAAAAAGCCGGCCGCAATCACTGCAGCTGCCCCAACTCCCAGAAAAACAATCTTATTTTTATTCTTTCTGACGGGCTTTTCTGACATCAGACTGTTTTGCCGGACATCTTTCGGAACTGTTCTTCCAATTGCCACGGTCTCCTCTTCCTGAGGAGAAATTCCCCGTCTTTCTCCCCTCGCCGCTCTTTGCAGTTCTTCTCTTAACTGCACCGCGCTCTGATACCGATACTCCGGGTAATAGCTGCACGCCTTCAGAATAATCCCTGCCATTGTCTCACTGGCCTCACAGGGCACAGGCGGCTGTTCTCCACTCATTCTCTTTTGCAGCGCCTCTTCCCTGTCCTGATAAGTCAAAACCTCTCGGTATGGGTCCAAAAACGGCCCTCGGTTATGATTTAAAAGGCGGTACAACACAACGCCGAGAGAATAAGTATCTATGCTGGCATCATATTCTCTCCCGTAGAAGACCTCCGGTGCCATGTAGGAGTAGGTTCCCTTTTGAGACATTGCTCTGCCCGTCTTCTCCAGCTTTCTGGCAATTCCAAAATCTCCTAACTTGAAATTTCCCGTCGGCGAGACAAAGATATTCTCTGGCTTAATATCCCGATGGATTATTCCCTGCCTCTCACAGAGAATCAGTGCACTACAGATATCAACTCCCAGGCGAATTACTTCTTTCTCAGTCATCTTCCTATGACGGAGATACTTGACAAAACTTTCCAAGAGCTCCATCCGTATATAGATATCCCAGCGGATGGCATCTGGATGTTCCACCACTTTAAAGTCTTCCACCGCGACAATATTGGAATTTCCTTTCAGACGCTCCATCATCTCAATCTCATTGATACATTCGTCCACAATTCCTCGCAGATACCTACGCACGGATTTCTCGTCCATGCCTTCCATTCCCAGTTCATCCATCTGGGCACCGCTGTAGGGAATTGTGACAATCTTGATTGCCGAGTAAAATTCCCGTGTTCCTTCCACTCTCCTGGCCCTGTATACTTTTCCAAAGGAGCCCTCTCCTAGTTTATCTATCAGTTCCCATTCTGGCCAGCCCGAATATCTCTCTTCCATATCCCTTCCCTCCATTTATTTCTCATCTGCCACTTTGATATATCCAAAGATATCCCGGAAGCAGTTTCTCATTCTTTTCCATAATAACTGGAAATTCTTCTGAATCCAGCGGACAGTCTCCTGTCCCATTCTCCACTGTGATTGCCGCAATCCCTAATTTTAATACAAAATAATCACTGCACCCTGCACTATCTGTTCCATCTGACACCGTAGAATGAGCCTCATATCCTGTAATCTCACTGACTGTCTGTGCCAATTTCTGGTCTTCCAAATACACCTGACCCCGGCTGCCATAGTCCCAGTACACCAGATTTCCCGAAGAATGGTAAGCCATACAGCCCACGACAGGGTATCTTTGGGGAATGCTCAAAATCGCCTGTGTCTCCGTCTCACTAGCTGGTACATCCCCTTTGTATCTCTCTGAAGATGGGCGAAGGCTTCCTTGAAACTCCTGCCATCCCACATCAAAATTACGATTTAAATCCACTCCTCTGGCATTGGCTTTCCAGTTCTTCCAATAATCTCTACCGTCGGCCCCATCAGCCTCCCGGCACTGTTTCAAAATCTGCCGGCACTCCTTATCATGGATTCCTTTAGGTCCATACTGGCTGATCGTCACACCATCAGGATTTGCCATGGGAATCACGTGCACACACAGGCCCTGAAGGAGCTCCTCATAGGTCATATTCCGATAACTTCCAATTTCATAGTTTCGAAGAAACAATTCTAGCTGTCTCATCGCCACCTGAGTGTTCATATATTCCCTGCCATGTATCGACGCCTGAATCATCAAATGGCGCTCAGCCTTTTCATCCCCCAGAACAGCCTCCTTGATACTTCTTCCATCTGCTGTAACTCCCAGCTCCTTCACCTGGATTTGTCCCGGAAAACACAGCTCCATAGTCTCTAGATCTTTCACCATCTGCTCATATGTGTACAGGCTATCCTGCGTCTGCACAATCTCTTTCGGAATCTCTGTCACTGGCGGTTCCTCCCTTTTCTCGGACTCTGAGCGCCTGACTTGGCCGGAAGTCATTTCCAGCTTTTCGCTGCCTTGGTCCTCAGACTGTCCTGACCTTTGATGCACCACAAAATACAGTCCTACGCCCAGCAGAAAACAACCGATGAATCCCAGTACCATCCAAAAACCCTTTCTCTTCATCTTATGTCTCCTCTCCAAACTCTTCTACAACTCCTCCGCCTCATAAGACATTTCCCAGATCTCTGAAAACACAGCCAGAGGACAATCTGTCAACAGACACATTAAAATAAAACACTCATAAGGATTTACGATATACAGTTCTCCCATGGAACACTCTTTTAAAATCTGTTGAATCTCGCGCCGGAAAAAGCGGTATCTCTCCTTGGCATCCGCGTCTTCCATCTCCTGGGAAATGATAAAAAATTCCAGGGTAATCAAGTCAAACCTCTCCACCTGCTGTTTTCTGTTCAAGATCTGGTTGATTCGCTGACGGCTCAGTCTCTTCTGAGCAAAATGCTTTGACAGAATCGAGGCAGACATCTTTTTCAGGTTTCCCATATTGTCTACAGGCACACCGTTAAAAATCACTTTTTCCACATCCCCCGGGGATATGTCCTGTGCTTTCCACCTTTTGCTGCCTCTGACTTCCTCCACGTCTTTTTGATACATTCTCGCAATAATTCTGCGGCTATGCTCCATGAGCCTGACGAACCATCGGTAAGCTTCCTGATCGCTCTTTAGGCTCCCTTCCCGCAGTAAGCCCAGATATTTCCAGACCCCTTCATGGGTATTCAGACGAATCTGACCGCTTCTTAACACATCCAGACAGTCCTTCAAATCTCTTTTCTGTCCCGTAACGGGGAGTTCTTCATACCGCTGCTTCATCCTCTGTGCAGCCTCATAGCCATGGTGGTTCCGATAACAGTACCAATAGATCACCTCGCAGGGATCTGTAAAATCAAAATCCCTCTCCCTCTGCGCTTTCAGTAAAAACTCTTTGACTTCACCGACCTCCATACCCAGACCAAATCCCAGCAGAAAAATAGTCTCCCTTTTCACAGACGCCTGAGTCAGCCAATTCGCCGCCAATGTTCTAAGTTTCGTCGATGTCGGTCTCATCGATTTCGGAGTTCCTGTCTGTTCAAAAGACTGGATAATAATATTCTTATAATCCTCCAATGGGACCAGAGAAAACGGCTTGGCAATCATCGAACGTTCATAGAGATACCTTCTCAGATAATCCCCAAAAGATACCATCCCCATTTTCTTATAGAGATACTGGAAGATCACTTGTGCATCCTGGTCTTCAAATTCATCTAAATTTACTACATGATAGAAATCTTTATAGGCACGCTTGGTAAACTCAAAATCTCTCACCGTGTTTTGTACTGTCCGCTCAAAGTCCAAATCCTGCCATAAACTTCCCATCTTCAACACCTTCCCGATTTACGGCTGCCGTCTGAGGTACCTTACAAAAGACCACAGCAGGCAGCACGCTTGATTATTTTTTTACACTTCTCAAAACTAATCCGCTCAGAATACAGAACACTGCCACAAAAACCACCAGAAGAAACCAATCCTGCGCGATATGAGCTTTGGTAAACTCAAAAAATGCCTCAGCCTCATGAGGAAACTCCTGTATCTCTCCATTGACCTCAACGGTATACTCTAACCCGTTCAGATTCGCGGCCGACCCAAATCCCTCCACGGACCATCGGCAGATCGTAAACCAGGACAGAACCGTAGTGACTCCTTTCAGCTTAAACAACAGACCTGAGAACAAAATCTGAGGCATCAGCAAAATGGGCGCTGCCGTCATGGCTCGATCTGGATTTTTAAACAAGGATGACGCAAAAAGACCCATAGCTGTCGCAGAAAACGCCGTCAGGAATGCCGTCAGAAACATCTCCAAAAATGGCGGCAGAAACAGCCCCTCTTCCGGAATTCCTACCGTCAGCCAAAAAACTCCGATCAACAACAGAGACTGAACCAAGCACAGGACCCCCAGAACTAAGAGCTTAGATGTGATGTAGGCCCCCAAATGCAGCCCAGTCATATATTCTCTACGCAGTATTGCTCGCTCCTTGCAGACTTCCTGAATCGCATTCAACATTCCTATCCAAAACGCAGAACAGGACAGGGCGAAAAGAAGAGATTTCGTAATATCATACCGCTCAAACTGATAGCCATTTTTCACCAGAGAAATCAGCAAGGCCAAAATCGGCGCTTGAAGCAGCACCATAGCCAGCCTCTGCCTGTCGTTAATCAAAAGCTGTAAATATCTAGAACTCAAAATCCCTGTCTGCCTCAAACGGCTATGCTTACTCTTAGCTTTCTTGCTATAAGACTGCCGGGAATGCACTTCTTTGTACCCGGCGCCTTTTCGTTCTCTCTGGGCTTTCTGATTATACAGACTTTTCCACCGCATTGGGTCTTCTGTCATCATGTTATACACATCCACCAGGTTGTCCACGTGGAAAAATTCTTCCGCTTCCCGGGTGTTCCCATAAAAGCACAGATTACCACCTCGGCCCATAAAAACAATTTTATCGCATACCTGCAAATTCAGCGTACTATGTGTAACTAGAACTACAGTCTTTCCGGTGTTCGTCATATTTTTTAGAGTACGCATCAAATTTCGCTCCGTACCTGGATCTAACCCAGACGCCGGCTCATCTAAGAAAAACAAGGTTGGGTCCGACAACAATTCCACTGCGATACTGGCCCTCTTCTTCTGGCCGCCACTCAGTTGGCGTATCATAGTATTCTCTTTGCCTTTTAGTTCCACAATATCGATAACTTGATGCACCCGCTGCCGTCGCTCTTGCTCAGACATATCATCCGGTAGCCTCAGCTTCGCCGCGTAATCCAGCATCGAAAACAAGGTCAAGTTATCGTAGACAATGTCCTGCTGTGGTACATACCCAATAATGTTTTTCAAGGCATCATAGGTGTCATATAACTCCTCTCCGTTAATCAGAACCTGGCCGCTGGTCGGACGGTTATATCCACAAATCGCATTCATCAAAGTCGTTTTTCCCGCGCCAGACCCGCCGATAATAGCCACCAGCTCTCCCGGCTCAATGGACAAACTGACATCGTTACAGATATTAAAAGTCTCTCCCTTATTTTTCACTGTCCTCACAAGATGGACTGCTTCGATTCCCAGCCCGCGTTTATAGCTGCAATAATAGAGGCACCCGTTGGCAAAAATCAGACGGGTATCCACAATTCGTAGCACATCTTTTTCTTTAAGCGGTTTTCTCCCCTGAACTCTTCTGCCGTTGACGAAGGTTCCATTGGTGCTGCTGTGGTCCACAACGAAGAAGGCATCACCCTCTCTTACAATACTGGCATGTCTCTTAGATACGCTGACGTGATTTAAGACTACGTCGCACCGCTGCTCTCTTCCTATCAAAAGCTCTCCGGCCTTTCCCATCTCCCGTTTTTTCCATGAGTGATGTTCTGAAGAAGTATTGAAGAAAAACAGTACTCCGCTTGTCACACTTCGCCTCTCATCATCAATTCTCAGGATATCTCCCTCTCTCAAAAGACCACTGGCTACTCTTGTCCCATTGAATAAAAGCCCATTGGTGCTGTTCAAGTCTTCCACATACACTCCATTGGCCGTCAGCCGAAAAAATCCATGATGCTTGGACACATTGGGCGAAGGCAGTACCAAATCATTATCCGGAGACCGTCCAAATGATATATACTCTTTGTGAAACTGTCCCAAGTCCACCTCTCTGGGCGACTGTTCTCCCACAAAAACTGTCAGACGACGCATTCCTCTCCCGCTCATATGGTACCCTCCATAATGGCTGGTACAATCCATCCCTCCCTGATTCATAAATAACCACTCCTTCTAAAATTTTCGATACCACTTTTCGGCTTTTTCTGCCCGTAGCTCACACAAGATGATTGTCGTGTTGTCTCTCCCACCTCTTCCCATAGCAGCCTGCAACAGATAAAAAACTGCATCTTTCACCTCGCTGTAGGCCCCCATAATCTGGGCGATTTCCTCGTCACTGAGCATATCCGTCAGCCCATCCGAACAGATTAAAAACCGATCTCCTTCATGGTATTCCCCGCTGACCACATAGGGTATCAGCCTAATTTCTTCCTCTGGGAGCCCTATATACTGAGTCAAAGGTGCTTTCTTATAGTTTCCGTTGACGCGTGCCACGTGATCTTTCGAAATTTGCCGAAAAGCTCCATCATACGCCTGGTATACTCGGCTGTCCCCCACGTTGCAGACTCCAATCCGCGTTCTTCCAAATACAAGCAATGCCGCCGTCGCCCCCATGCAATCTACCCTGTGTTCCCAGGCATAACGGCACACCTCATTGTTCATGGAGATACAAGAGTTTCTGAGAAACTCCTCTACATAATCCTGACACTCTCCCTCATCCTCTTGGTAACACTGCTGAAAGGTATCTGCCGCTAAAAAAGCCGCTGTCTCTCCACAGCTCTCTCCCCCCATTCCATCAAATACCCCAAAAGCAGGAACTGTCTTTTGACTCACCTGGCCCTCCACAATTGTCGCCATTCCACCGTTGAGCCTTTCCAAATAATTTCCCAACACCCAGAAATTATCTTCATTGTTTTTTCTAACTTTCCCTCGGCTGCATGTATAAGCATACTGAATTTTATATGACATTTTTGCCTCCTAATTATAGTCAAAACCGCTTTCGTCAGTTGCGTCAAAGGCAGTCTCATCTTCTGAGACTGCCTTTGCCAAGTTCAAGACTCGCAAGCGAGTCTTGGCGCGGGATTCAGGTCGGCATCAGACGACATCATTCACCTCCAAATCCCTGCGCATCCTCGCGGAGCGTTTATCAGACAGGGAATTGACACCCGCCACGGATACCAATTTCTTGTTCACTCCCTACAGAGACGGGAGTCTTCCCCATCTGATAAAGATTTTTTACTATATATACCTAATATCTTCTTCTGTAATTGGCATACTGTTCAATCTCCACTGTCCATTCTCTTCCACAAAGTCAAAGCTCAACTTTAAGTTTCCTTCTGAGATATCCTGACTCAACACTCCCATGAATTCCGAGACGTAATGCTTCTTTCCCTGACCTTCCATCTCCATAAAAACCTGGCCTGCCACTCCTGTCTGGTCTGGCGAAAGCTCTCCTTCCAACTCGTAAATTTCAAAAAAAGTAACTCCCTCTATCCGCCCGTCACTGCGTATGTCTTTGATTTCATTGTACTGCTCAGACACCTCGCCGCTCTCTATCGCTGTCTCAGAGAACAACTCGCTGACCGTTCCAAAATCTTTTCCTGACAACGCGTTCTGAAGAATCATCTGCAAAGCAGCCCCGGAACGTTCTACCAATTCCGTCTCCAATTTCTTAGAAGGCCTCAAAATCACCTCATACTCAAAACCCTGATCGTCTGTTCCCAGAGTCAGGTTCGTCTGATAAGTCTCCATTCCTTCTTTTTTTACCTTTATCTGATAATCCCCTGAAAAAAGCTGCGGAACCTGCAATTCTATGGTTCCATTTTCATCAGAAACGCCTTCCATCGAAACCTCCTGCCCATTCAATTCCAACTGACTGCCCACGGGCAAATAAAACGTGACATCTCTCACTGTCAAATCCTCCACCGTCACTCTCCAATTCTGAAAGAACAACCAGTTCCTTCCTTTGGATACCAACGTTGTCACTTGTTCTTGAGGTTTTCCGCTGTCCCAGGCGGTATCTTCATAAATCACCGTGAAACCCTTTGTCTCTCCTTCCTCGCTTTCACCTTCCATAGACCATGAGTCCACACCTGCTCGATTCCTCATGGCATTCACAAACATCTGCCTGGTCAAAAACTCTGAATCAGACACATCAAGGCAGTCGTAGACACGATTCCAATCTCCTTCCTCGCGCGCCTCCCAATAATTTTCCAGAATTTTCTCTGGCTTTGTCATGGAATTACCAATCACACCAAAGAGTACAGCCAAAGCTATAAGTAGAACTGCCTCGACTCCGATGATAACTTTAGCCAGATTGGAATTTTTCTCATCTCCCTGAAAATCTTCCTCAGACTCCAGTAAATACCGACAATTCATACAGAACCTGGCCCCCTGGGGATTGTCTTTTCCACACCTCGGACAAATCATCCGACCCTCCCCCTTTCTATTGGCTGCC
>UMJR01005886.1_pt1 | contig 28873 bp, 26 predicted proteins | sample 1966121 | NCBI WGS metagenome assembly UMJR01 (sample SAMEA4836155, study PRJEB28245) | human gut metagenome | biome: gut microbiome; material: fecal sample | place: Denmark | collected 2008
GGCGAAGAGGGCCTGAAGCGCATTGCCATGGGCGACTGCGCCGTCAACATCGACTACACCGACACCATCGACAAGGCCACCGGCGAAGTCAAGGTGTCCGCTGCTTCCAAGCTGGCTGAGGTGGCCGTTGAGACCGCCAAGACCGCAAAGCTGTTCGGCATCGACCCGAAGGTCGCCGTGCTGAGCTTCTCCACCAAGGGCTCCGGCAAGGGCGGCACCGTCGCTCTGAGCCACGACGCTACCATCAAGGCTCAGGAGATGGACCCCGAGCTGGCTGTGGACGGCGAGTTGCAGTTTGACGCTGCCGTTGCTCCGGAAGTGGCACAGGTCAAGTGCAAGGGCAGCAAGGTCGCCGGCCAGGCCAACACCTTCATCTTCCCCTGCATCGAGGCCGGCAACATCGGCTATAAGATCGCTCAGCGTCTGGGCGGCTACGCTGCCTACGGCCCCATCCTGCAGGGCCTGAACGCACCCATCAACGACCTGTCCCGTGGCTGCAACGCTGACGAGGTCTACAAGATGAGCCTGATCACTGCCTGCCAGTCCTGATCGCACCCATCTGAGCTGAATTGAACCTGAGGGCCCCGGAAGTGTCTGCGGATGCTTCCGGGGTCCTTTTTTGTCTCCCTCTTGAATTCTGCCTGCGTTTGTGGTACAATATTCAAGCACTCAGAAAAGTGCGTCGGACAGCGCCTGCGGCGTGGTTCGGCATACGGATGCGGGTCCTGTACGATGGAGCCGCTGTGAACCAGGTCAGGTGGGGAACCAAGCAGCCTTAAGCGGTGTGCTCTGTGCGTTTCAGACAGCCTGCATCCGTATGCCGAGCTACGCAGGGCGGGGACAAAACCCCGTCATGCGCTGTCCTTTTTTATTGCCGATTTTGTCCGGAAAGGAGAGTGCTGCTCATGTATCGAGCCCTGTACCGCAAGTGGAGACCCCAGCGGTTTGAAGATGTGGTGGGTCAGCGCGGCATTGTGACGGCCCTGCGCAATCAGATCGCCACCGGCCGTGTGGGCCACGCCTACCTGTTCACCGGCGTGCGCGGCACCGGCAAGACCACCTGTGCCAAGATCTTTGCCAAGGCGGTCAACTGCCTGCACCCGCAGAACGGCGACCCCTGCGGCGAATGCGAGATCTGCAAGGGCATCGACAACGGCAGCATTCTGGATGTGGTGGAGATGGACGCCGCATCCAACAACGGCGTGGACGATATCCGCGACCTGCGGGATGAGACTGCCTACACCCCCAGCGCCTGCCAGTATAAGGTATACATCATCGACGAGGTGCACATGCTGTCCACGGCGGCCTTCAATGCGCTGCTCAAGACGCTGGAAGAACCGCCGGCCCATGTCATTTTTATTCTGGCCACCACCGAGATCCAGAAGGTGCCGGCCACCATCCTGTCCCGCTGCCAGCGGTATGATTTTACCCGCATCGGGCCGGAGGACATCGCACAGCGGGTGGAGTATATCGCCGGGGAAGAGCACCTGGAACTGACATCGGACGGCGCGGAGCTGATCGCCCGCCTGGCCGACGGTGCCCTGCGCGATGCGTTGTCCATTCTGGATACCTGCGCAGGCGTCACGGCAAAGATCGACGCGGACGTGGTGCGCCGCATGGCCGGTGTGACCGACCGCAGCTATTTGTTTCGCATCTCCGACGCGCTGGAAGCGCAGGACGGAGCCGCCGCACTGGCCCAGCTGGCCCAGCTGCGGCAGCAGTCGGTGGACGTTAAACGCCTGACCGAAGAACTCATCGCCCACTACCGCGCCCTGATGCTGGCGGCTTTGCCCGGCGGGCAGGCACTGCTCTCCGGCGTGTCACCGGAAGAGGAGGCGCAGTATCTGGAAAAAGGCCCGCAGCTGGGCCAGCGGGAGGCCATCCGGGCCATCCGCACTCTGGGCACGGCACTGGAGCACATGACCCGCGGCAGTGACCAGCGCATTGAGCTGGAACTGGCGCTGTTCAGCCTGTCGGAACCGCCGCAGCAGCGACAGACCGTACCAGTGCAGGCAGCACCGGTCGCCCGTGCCGCACAGCCCGCTGCCGTGCAGCCGTTTGCTTCGGCTCCGGCGGTGCAGCCATTTGTGAGCGCACCGGTACAGCAGGCTCCCGTGCAGCAGCCGGTCGTGGAACCTGCCCCGCTGCCGGAAATGCCGCAGCCTGCGGCAGAGCCGGTGCAGTCCGCACCGGAACCGACACAGGAACCTGCATCTGTGCAGGTGCCCGTGCAGGCCGAAGAACTGCTGCCGCTTCCGGAGGAACCGCCCGTGCAGGACGGGGAAGCGCTGCCCTGGGAGGAACCCTCCGCACCGGCACGGTCCGTGCCGCCGCCCCGCGAGGAACCGTCTCCTGCGCCGCAGACAACGGCCCCGGCCCCGAAGCAGGAAGCCGCTCCCGCACAGCCCAGACCGGCAGCGGGCAGTCTGGCCCCATACCCGGAGTGGGCACAGATCACCCAGAAGCTGCAGGAAGTGGACCCCATGCTGTACAGTTACCTGCGCAAATCCAAGGCGTACTTTGACGGTACCCGGGTGCTCATCGACGGCGGCAAGACCTTCCGCGATTTCATCCGGGCCAACAAGGACAGCCAGCGGCTGATCAAAAAGCTCATCTTGCAGGTGTCCGGCAAGGCGATCCCCATCGGCCCCTACGAGCCCAGAACCGCAGGGAAAGCCGTGTCCAACGCGGAGCAGTCGCTTCACGCACTGGAAAAGCTGGGGCTGGATGTGTCCATTGAGGACACCGCCCGAAAACAGAAATAAGGCTTCCCCTTTGGGGGAAGGCTTTTCAACCGATAAGACAAAGGAGAACAAACTATGAAAGCAAGAATGCCCGCAGGCTTTGGCCGCCCCGATATGAACGCCCTGATGCGTCAGGCCCAGAAGATGCAGGAGGACATGAAGGCCAAGCAGGCCGAGCTGGAAGCCGCCGAGTACACCGGCAGTGCCTCCGGTGAAATGGTCACCGTGAAGATGAACGGCAAGCACGAGGTGCTGGCCATCACCATCAAGCCCGAAGCTGTGGACCCGGATGACATCGAGATGCTGGAAGATCTGGTGGCTGCTGCCGTCAACGCCACCGTCAAGCAGGTGGACGAGACCGCCGAGGCCGAGATGGGCAAGCTGACCGGCGGCATGAACATTCCGGGTCTCTGATCCGGCTGGAGGGAAGAACATGGGCTACAATGCTGCCCCGCTGGAAAAGCTGATCGAAGAGTTCGGCAAGTTTCCGGGCATCGGGCGCAAAGGCGCGACCCGCATGGCCTATCAGGTGTTGAGCATGTCCGATGAGGACGCGGCGGCCCTGGCTTCGGCCATCCAGAACGCGCACACCAAGCTCCACCGCTGCCGCATCTGCCAGAACTACACCGAGGCCGAGATCTGCCCCATCTGCGCCAGCGCCAAGCGGGACACGTCGGTCATCTGCGTGGTGGAAACGCCGCGGGATGTGCAGGCGTTTGAGCGTACCCGGGAGTACCACGGCCTGTATCATGTGCTGCACGGCCTGATCAGCCCCATGGACGGCATCGGGGCCGAGCAGCTCAGTGTGAAGGAACTGCTGGCCCGTCTGGGTGACGGCAAGGTCAAGGAAGTGATCATGGCCATGAATCCCACCGTAGAGGGGGAGGCAACCGCCATGTATCTGGCCAAGCTCATCAAGCCGCTGGGCATCAAGACCACCCGTCTGGCCTACGGTCTGCCGGTGGGTGCAAGCCTGGAGTATACCGACGAGACCACCCTTTACCGTGCGCTTTCCGGCCGCGGAGAACTGTAAACCGCCTTAAGTGAACAGAGAACGCCCCGTCTGTCAGACTGCAATATCTGGCAGATGGGGCGTTTTTGCGTACAGAAAAAACTGGAGGCTTTCGCAAACCTCTACGGGGGTGAAATATCTGGCGAAATTCTATTTATAACGTTATTTCGTAAAAACCAGAACTTTGCCAGATAACACTACCCCAGTAGACATTCCGGATAGTTGGGGCTGGGACCCGCGCACTCAGCAACAGCCCACTGGGCTGATTGCTGCCCCTGCTGCGCAGGGTCGTGCTGTTCGACTCCTCATCGCCGGGACCACAAAAACAAGAACTCCCCCACCGCAGCGCGGCAGGGGAGTTCTGTTTTTGGTGGAGCATAAACGACCTTGTGCGAACACACAGGGTTCGTCTGGCTCACGTTTGGTGGAGGCGATGGGAGTCGAACCCATGTCCGAAAAGAGTTCAGTGTAGGTGTCTCCGGGTGCAGGCGATCTACAACATTCCCGCCGCGCCACGCCGATCGTCAGGCTAGCGCATTGGTAGCTTCATGAGTTCCTGCCGGTCCGCAAAGCTTAAGTCCGTTCAGGTGCTGTGTCTAAAGGACGCCCCGGCCCCACACGACACAAGAGTGGGCGAGACGCGCAGCACTCAGGCTGCGAGCAACTGATAATTGTTGTTGTCAGTTAATTGTTTGGAGGAGTTATAGAGCAGTTCCCCCGCTGCTACCCGCTGCCCAGACCTCGCTCCCCCCGTCGAAACCTTTACGCCCCCATAAAAGTGCACCTTGCAATGCACGAAAAACAGGAGAAGTTCCGCTTTAGGGAAACCGTCTGAAACGATCAGTAGTACTTGCCGTTGGATTTCATGGCGCGGTCGATGGAACGCTTGGCGTCGCGCTGGGCGGCGTCGGCACGCTTGTCGTAGAGCTTTTTGCCCTTGCAAAGGCCCAGTTCCATTTTTACGCGGCCATGTTTGAAATAGAGCGAAAGCGGCACCAGCGTGTATCCCTGCAGCTTGCACTGCTGGTGCAGCCGCCGGATCTCGTTTTTGTGTGCCAGAAGCCGCCGGACACGCAGAGGGTCCTGGTTGAAGATGTTGCCGTGGTCGTAGGGCGTGATGTGCATGCCCTTGACCAGCAGTTCGCCGTCCTCAATGTCCACCCAGCTGTCCTTCAGGTTGACCCCGCCAGCCCGCAGGCTTTTGACCTCGGTGCCCTTGAGCTCAACGCCGGTCTCCAGCGCTTCCAGAACGAAATACTCGTGGCGCGCTTCGCGGTTGGTGGCGATGGTTTTGGTCGCCGGGCGCTCCTTAGTGGGTGCCATGCTGCGCGCCTCCTTTCTCCGTTCAGTTCGTTGTATTAGTATACCATTTTTTTGTACTTTTGCAAGGGGCATCTTTGAAGAAACTGTAAATTATTGCACTCTGACCGGCCGCGGACCGGTCACCCTTGACCTTCCCCCTTGTGGAAGGTATATTCTAAGGACAGAGGGGCGCACTGCCTCGGACAAAGGAGGGCACTTTATGCTCAACATCGAACATCTGACCAAGACCTACGGCGGCAAGGCGGCCGTGCAGGATCTCAGCCTGCACATCCGCCCCGGCGAGATCTGCGCATTCATCGGCCACAACGGCGCGGGCAAGACCACCACACTCAAGTGCTGCTGCGGCATCCAGCAGTTCGACAGCGGCCGCATTACGGTGGACGGCATCTCGGTGCAGGATGACCCGCTGGAATGCAAGCGGCGGCTGGCCTATCTGCCGGACAACCCGGACCTGTACGAATACATGACCGGCATCCAGTACCTGAACTTCATCGCGGATATCTTTGCGGTGGGGGCACGGGAGCGTGCCGAGCGCATCCGGTCCTACGGCGACCAGTTCGACCTCACGCAGGACCTGGCCCAGCCCATCAGCGCATACTCCCACGGCATGAAGCAGAAGCTGGCCATCATCTCGGCCCTGCTCCACGAGCCGAAGCTCATCCTCATGGACGAGCCCTTTGTGGGGCTGGACCCGCTGGCGGCGCACCAGCTCAAGACCCTGATGCGCCGCTTCTGCGACGGCGGCGGGGCCATCTTCTTCTCGACTCATGTGCTGGAGGTGGCCGAAAAGCTCTGCGACCGGGTGGCCATCATCCGGGCCGGGCGGCTGGTGCGGGCCGGTTCCATGGACGAGGTGCGCGGCGATGACAGTCTGGAAGAGGTCTTTCTGGAACTGGAAGGCACGGAGGCGCAGGCATGATGATCCGTGCATTGCTCCGCAAGCAGCTGCGGGAGCTGGGCGCGGCCTTTCTCCGCAGCAGCAAGACCGGCAAAGCGCGGTCCCGGGCATCGGCCATGGGGTATGCGCTGCTGTTTGCCGTGCTGGTGGTGGTGCTCATGCTCTGCTTTGCAGGCATGGCCCTGCCGCTGGCTTCGGTGCTGCTCCCGGCCGGGCTGGACTGGCTGTATTTTGCCTCTATGGGGCTCACGGCGCTGCTGGTGAGTGTGCTGGCCAGCGCCTTTACCAGCTATTCCGGCCTGTTCCAGAGCCGGGACAACGAACTGCTGCTCTCGCTGCCCATCCCGCCGGCGGTCATTTTCGGGGTGCGGGTGAGCACCGTTTATCTGGCCTGCCTGATCTACCTGCTCATGGCGTGGGTCCCGGCGGTGGTGTGTTACGGCCTGCTGGCAGCCCATCCGCTGGCCGGGGTGCTGTGCAGCATCCCCATGGCACTGGTGCTGGCCGGAGCGGCCTGCATTCTGGCGGTATTGCTGGGCTGGGCCGTGGCGCTGGCCAATGACCACGCCCGGCACAAAAGTCTGGTCACCGTGGTGTGCTCGCTGGTGTTTTTTGCGCTGTATTATGCGGGTTTTCTGCGGGTGCAGGAGATGCTGGACGATCTGCTGGCCGATGCCGCACAGTCGGGTGCGGTGCTTGCCCGTGCAGCCTGGCCGCTGCGGCTGCTGGGCGGCGCGGCGGCAGGGGAGCTCCCGGCGCTGGTCGGCCTCGTGCTGGGCACAGTGCTGTGCTTTGCGGCCTTTTGCAAGCTGCTGGAAAAGCCCTACCTGCGCCGCATGACGGCCCGGAAGGGTACGGTCCGCACGGCATACCATGCGCGAAAAGCACGCCCCGTCAGCCTGCGGCAGGCTCTGCTGCGCCGGGAACTGCTGCATCTGGGGTCCAGCTCGGCCTATATGCTCAACAGCGCCATGGGCACGCTGGGCCTGCTGGTGCTGGGTGGCGTGTCCCTGTGGAAGGCAGACCTCTTTGCCCGGTTTGCGCAGGCCGTGCCGGAAGGGGTCCCGGTGCTGGTGTGCTGTGCCGTGTGTGCGGTGTCGGCAGCCAACTTCCTGACCACGCCCTCCGTCTCGCTGGAAGGCCGGACGGTCTGGCTCCTGCAAAGCCTGCCCATCCCGTCTTGGCAGGCCCTGTGTGCCAAGCTGGAACTGCATCTACTGCTGACCGGCGTCCCGGCGGCATTGTGCCTTGTGTGCATGCAGGCGGCGGTGCAGATGCCGCCGGTGTATTTCTGCCTGACCCTGCTGGAAGCAGAGCTGTTCGTGCTGCTCAGCGCAGAAATGGGCCTTGCACTGGGGCTTGTGCTGCCCAACCTGCATTGGACGAGTGAGGCCGCAGTGATCAAAATGAGTGGCTGTACCTTGCTGTCCATGGCGGCCAATCTCGTTGCTGTGCTGGTGCTGACCCTTGCGCAGACCAATCTGCTGAAGATCCTTCCGCTTCCGGCGGTCATGGCGGCGGCCCTTGTGCTGCTGGCGGGTGCGGACGGGCTGCTGGGGCACTGGCTGAAAACCAGAGGAGCCAGACGCCTTGCAGAACTTTCCTGAAAAACCATAAAACAAAGCAGCGGCCTGCTCTCCCAAAACGGGGGAACAGGCCGCTGCTGTTTGTGCGGGAGGGGCTTACTGGATGCCGGTGACCTCGTAGTCCTGATCCTCGACGGTCTTCTTCAGCACATCGTCGGAAACTTCGGCGCTCAGGGTGACAACGGCGGTGCCGGCCTCGTGGCTCACCACAGCCTCGGTCACTTCGGGCAGGGCCTCCAGCGCCTTCTTCACACGGGCCTCACAGTGGCCGCACATCATACCTTCTACATGCAGAGTCTTTTTCATGGTCATATCCTCCTTGATGGTTCTCTCTTTATCCTCAACCGCTGCGGGCTGCGTGAGGGCAGCGGGCAGGGCAGAAGCGTTTTTCAGCGGGTGGTCGTGTTTGGTGCTGTGCAGATCGAACAGATTCAGCCGCAGGGCGTTGCTCACCACGCAGAAGCTGGACAGGCTCATGGCCGCTGCGCCGAACATGGGGTTCAGCGTCAGGCCGAAGGGGATGAACGCACCGGCTGCCAGCGGAATGCCGATGGTGTTGTAGAGGAAGGCCCAGAACAGGTTCTCGTGGATGTTGCGCAGGGTGGCGCGGCTCAAGCGGATGGCGGCGGGCACATCCGAGAGCCTGGAATTCATCAACACCACATCGGCGGCGTCGATGGCCACATCGGTACCGGCGCCAATGGCGATGCCGGTGTCGGCGCGGGTCAAGGCGGGGGCGTCGTTGATGCCGTCACCCACCATGGCTACCTTGCCGGCGGCCTGCAGCTGGCGGATCACGGCTTCCTTGCCGTCCGGCAGCACCCCGGCGATCACAGCGTCCACACCGGCCTGCTTGCCGATGGCGTCAGCCGTGCGCTGGTTGTCGCCGGTGAGCATGACCACCTTGATGCCCATGGCCTGCAGCTCCCGGATGGCCCGGGGGCTGTCCTCCTTGATGGTGTCGGCCACCGCGATGACACCCAGCAGACGGCCTGCGCCGCCAAAGAACAACGGGGTCTTACCCTGCGCCGAGAGCTCGGCTGCTGCCTGTGCCAGCTCGGCCGGGACGGTGACCTTGGTGCCGGTAAAGGCTGCGTTGCCGCCAAAGATCTCCTTGCCGTCCAGCTTGGCGCTCAGGCCGTTGCCGGGCAGAGCTGCAAAGTCGGTCACCTCCGGGGCGTCCAGCTGCTGTGCCTCGGCATAAGCCAGCACAGCGCGGGCCAGCGGGTGCTCGCTCTTGCATTCCAGCGCGGCGGCCAGGGTCAGCAGTTCGGTTTCAGTCACGCCGTCGGCGGGCAGGATGTCGGTGACCTTCGGCTCACCGCTGGTGATGGTGCCGGTCTTGTCCAGCGCCACGATCTGGGTGCGGCCGGCAGCTTCCAGCGAAGCGGCAGTCTTGAACAGAATGCCGTTTTTGGCGCCCATGCCGTTGCCCACCATGATGGCCACCGGCGTGGCAAGGCCCAGAGCACAGGGGCAGCTGATGACCAGCACCGAGATGCCTCGGGCCAGCGCATAGCCCAGTTCATGGCCCAGAAGCAGCCAGACCACGGTGGTGACCACTGCAATGCTGATGACCGCCGGCACAAAGAAGCCGGACACGGTGTCGGCTACCTTGGCGATGGGAGCCTTGGTGGCGGCGGCATCGCTCACCATCCGGATGATCTGGGCCAGGGTGGTGTCCTCACCCACGCGGGTGGCTTCGCACCGCAGGAAGCCGGACTGGTTGGCCGTGGCGGCGCTCACCTTGTCCCCGGCGGCCTTGTCCACCGGGATGCTCTCGCCGGTCAGGGCGCTTTCGTTCACGGCGCTGCTGCCTTCCAGCACGACGCCGTCCACCGGGATGTTCTCACCGGGGCGTACCACAAAGATGTCGCCCTTCTGTACCTGCTCGATGGGGACGGTCACCTCGGCACCGTCCCGCAGCAGGGTGGCCGTTTTGGGGGCCAGCTTCATCAGGCTCTTCAGTGCATCGGTGGTCTTGCCCTTGGAGCGGGCCTCCAGCATCTTGCCCACCGTGATCAGGGTCAGGATCATAGCCGCCGACTCAAAGTAGAACTCCATCATATAGTGCATGACCAGCTCGTCGTTGCCGTCCACCTGTGCGCGGGTCATGGCAAACAGGGCGTAGGTGCTCCACACAAAACTGGCCATGGAGCCCATGGCCACCAGCGTGTCCATGTTGGGGGAGCCGTGGATCAGCCCCTTGAAGCCGTTGATGAAGAACTTCTGGTTGATCACCATCACGATGCCCGCCAGCAGCAGCTGGACAAGGCCCATGGCAACATGGTTGCCGTCAAACCAGTGAGGCAGGGGCCAGCCCCACATCATGTGGCCCATGGAAAAGTACATCAGTACCAGCAGAAAGCCCAGCGAAGCAATCAGCCGCCGCTTGAGCTTGGGCGTCTCGTGGTCGGCCAGCGCGTCCAGGTCGGCGCTGGGGGAACTGGCGGCGGCAGCACCGGCCGCCTTGGGGCTGGCACCGTAACCGGCTTCCTGCACGGCCTGAATGATCGCCGCGCTGGATGCAGTGCCCTCTACGCCCATGGAGTTGGTCAGCAGGCTCACCGAACAGCTGGTCACACCCGGTACCTTTTTTACGGCCTTTTCCACCCGGGCAGAGCAGGCCGCGCAGCTCATACCCGTTACACTGTATTGTTCCATCGTATTCACTCCTGATAAGTCCAGTATGTCCGCCGCAGGGTCACTTCATGAGCCGGGGCAGCAGCTTGATCAGCTCGTCCAGCTTTTCGTTGCTGCCGGCACGCAGGTCATCGGCCACACAGGTGCTCATGTGCTGGGCCAGCAGCTCCTTGGCAAAGCTGTTCAGCGCCGAGTTCACGGCGGCCACCTGTACCAGAATGTCCACACAGTAGGCATCCTTTTCCAGCATGCCGCGCACGCCGCGCACCTGCCCTTCGATGCGGCTCAGCCGGTTGACCAGTGCTTTGTATTCCTCCGGGCTGCGGTCCTTGTGGCGGCAGCAGGAGGGGACAGCGTCCGGCACATCGGCGGGGGAAACCGTGTCCGCCGCAGGCTCTTCGGTGCTGCAGCAACAGCAGGGCTTCTTTTCGGTGGATTCCATGATGCAGGCTCCTTTAACAAACCCCTTGGGGGTATCTTTTGCTTCCAGCAGGAGTATACCACACCATATCCGACAAATCAAGTAGGAATTTGAAATAAAAGAAAAAAGAGGGAAAACCCGCAGGCTTTCCCTCACACAGAACCGTGATAAAGTTACTTTTCCAGAATGCGCGGAGCAAACAGGCTCCACATCTTGCCCCACCAGTACCAGTCGTGGGACACATCACCGCCCCACAGTTCCAGATGGGCGGGCAGGCCCTGGGCCTGCAGCACATCGGCCAGTGCCTGGGTGTCGGCCTTGGCGTCATCCTCGTAGGCACCCTGACCGGCGCAGAGGATGAGGCTGTTTTCCTCGGCCTTGGCCAGTGCCAGCTTGTTGGCGATGCCGTTCTCCTGCAGGTACAGCAGGGGAGAGCAGCGCAGCACCAGATCGTCGCTCTCGACACCCCAGAAGCGGCTCAGGTCGTAGATGCCGCCCATGCCCACAGCACCGGCAAACAGGGTGGGGCGGCGCAGGCGGCAGTTCACGGCCTGATAAGCGCCCAGATCCACACCGGCGCACCAGATCTTGGTGCCCTTCTCGGCCATGTTCAGGGTCAGGATGCGGGGAGCCAGCTCGGCAGTCAGGTAAACAAAATACTTCTCCTGTGCCTCGGCCCGGCGGCGCAGCGGCAGATCCCCGTTCAGCACGCCTTCACCGTCCACGCTGTCGGCGCAGAACAGCTGGATCTTGCCCTCGTTCAGCAGCTGGGCAATGGCGTCCGGCATGCCGTTGTTCTCCCAGTCGAAAAAGCGGCCGCCGCGGGCGGGCAGAGCCAGCACCGGCACACCGGCGCTGCCATATACCTTAAACTCCATCTCGCGGTTCAGCACACTGCTCCACTCTTTGTAATAGGTACCCTGCATCATAATCAATCAAGCACTCCTTTTTTATCATGATCCGGCCCCGGCGCACAGTCGCTGCACGTCCAGCCGGCAGTAGCGTTTTCAGGATAAATCAGACAAACTGGTTGCGCTGTGCGTCGTACTCGTAGCCGACGGCACGCAGCTTTGCACACAGATCAGTCTTGTCGGCGTCCAGATCTTCGCACAAAGCATCGAGGTTTTTGAAATAATCCCGGAGTTTGAGGTTCACCACGCTCAGCAGCATGATGGGATCGGTGGGAAGAGCCATGCGTTCATCTCCTTTAAGGCAACAAAAAAAGCCGGCCACTCGACAAAGTGACCGGCCACATACACCAAATTAGACAGCGCGGGTAACTTTGCCAGCGCGCAGGCAACGGGAGCATGCGTAGACATACTTGGGGGAGCCATCCACGACCGCCTTGACACGACGGACATTCGGCTTCCAGGTACGGTTGGAACGGCGATGGGAGTGAGAGACCTTAATACCAAAGGTAACGCCCTTGCCGCAGCATTCACACTTAGCCATGGTACTTGCACCTCCTAGAGTGAAGTAAGGAATCAAAATAATCAGCTTGACTATTTTACCAGAGACGCGGGCAAAATGCAAGCCTTTTTTCAAAATTTCCGTCATCTTTTTCCAATCTTTTGCAGCAAGGGTTGCTCAACCGGCCAAAAGATAGTATTATAATAAAAAATGTTGTTTTTCAGGAGATGCTTATGACACGGGCAACCTATTATCTCGTCCGCGCGCTGGTGGCACTGGTGGCCATCCCGTTCCATGAGGCTGGTCATGCGCTGGCTGCCTGGCTGCTGGGGGACCCCACCGCCAAACGCGAAGGCCGCCTTTCGCTGAACCCCTTTGCTCACTTTGACCTGCTGGGCACGTTGTGCATGGTGTTTGCGGGTGTGGGCTGGGCAAAGCCGGTCTCCACCAACCCCCGCAACTTCAAAAACCCCAAGTGGGGCATGGCCCTCACCGCATTGGCGGGCCCGGTGGCCAACATTGTGCTGGCCTATCTTGCCATGGTGCTGTGGAAGGTACTGTACTATTGGGCCCCGGTAAACCAGGCCACTTATTACCTGGCCTACTTCCTCCAGTATATGGTGCTGATGAACGTGAGCCTGGCGGTGTTCAACTTCATCCCGGTGCCGCCGCTGGACGGCAGCCGCATCCTGCTGGTGGCGCTGCCCCAGCGGGCGTACTTCGGCCTGATGAAGTACGAGCGCTATATCATGATCGCGCTGCTGGCGGCGGTGTGGATGGGCCTGCTGGATGCCCCGCTGTATTACCTGAACAATGCTGTGTGGGATCTGCTGAGTGCGGGCACCGGTTACATTGACCGGATCGCCTATTCGGTCTACTACGCAGCAGCCGGGACGGTGGTCTGAGCGATGGCAGAGGAACTGACCTTCCATCTGGAAGATTTTGACGGCCCGCTGGAATTATTGCTGGCTCTTGTGGCCAAACATAAGATGGACCTGCACAACATCCCTATTCTGGAACTGATCGACCAGTACACCCGCACGGTGGAGCAGGCCGACCCGGACCCGGAGACCGCCAGCGCCTTTATCGAGATGGCGGCCCATCTGGTGGAGATGAAGAGCTATCTGCTGCTGCCCCGCAGCGAAGAGGGTGAGCGGATGAAGCAGGAATTCACTGGCCAGCTCATCGAGTACGACCAGTGCCGCCGTATGGCCGCTCTACTGCGGGCAAAAGGGGAGCAGGCACCGGTATTCGTGCGGCAGCCGATGGAGATGGAGTGGGACAACACTTATACCCTGCACCATGCACCCCAAATTTTGGCCGACTACTGGAACGCCCTTGCCGGGCGCACCCGCCTGCGCCGGGAGCCCACCCAGCAGCAGTTTGAGCCGCTGGTCACGGCCCCCATGGTGTCGGTGACCAGCCGGGTGGTATATATCCTGCGCAGCCTCATCAGCGGGGCGGCGGCCCGTATGGGCCAGCTGTTCTCGCCCCGGCAGAGCCGCAGCACCAACGTGGCCACCTTTCTGGCCCTGCTGGAGCTGGTGCGCGGCGGCCGCGTCACCCTGGGGGAGAACGGGGAGCTGACCATGCAGCGCACCCGGATAAAGGAGAAAAAATGAACCAGAAACAGATTCGTGCCGCAGTGGAGGCCATGCTGTTTGCCTGCGGGGAGCCCATCGGCTCCGACAAGCTGGCGCAGGCCGTGCAGCTGCCCAAGACCAGTGTGGAAAACGCGCTGGAAGAGCTGCGCACCCGCTACACCCGGGAGGACAGCGGCCTGTGCCTGCTGCACCTGAACACCCGCTGGCAGCTGGCCACCAAGACCGAGTGGGCCGATTGCGTGCGCCGTGTGCTGGACAGCCGCCGCGCCGTGCCGCTGGGCCCTGCCGCCATGGAGACCCTGACCGTGATCGCCTACAATCAGCCGGTGTCCCGCGCTTTCATCGAGCAGGTGCGCGGGGTGGACTCCTCGTCCAGCGTGTCCGGCCTGCTGGAAAAGGGCCTGATCGAGGAAGCTGGCCGTCTGGACCTGCCGGGCCGTCCGGTGAGTTTCCGCACCACCGACACCTTTTTAAGAGTATTCGGCCTGTCCAGTCTGGCGGACCTGCCGCCGGTGCATCAGCCGGAAGCCCCGGCAGAAAGCGAGGGATGACCCATGACCACCGTTCTTGCCGCTGTGGGCGGGGTGCTGCTGTTCCTGCTGAAGGTCCTTGGCATCCTGCTGCTGGTGGTGCTGGCTCTAATGGTGCTGTTGCTGCTTATCCCGTTCTGTGCGGATGTCAGCTGGGAGCAGGACACCCTGACCGTAAAGGCCGGGGCACTGGGCATCACCTTCCCGGTGTTCCAGTACCCGAAGCCGGAGCCGACGGAGGAGAGCAAGCGCAAAAAGAAGCCGAAAAAGGCAAAAGCGGCAAAGAAGCCTGCCAAGGAGAAAAAGCCCGCAGAGCCGCGCAAAAAGGCAAAGCTGACCCTGAACATCCTGTGCACCATCCTGCGCGGAGCCGGGACGCTGATCCGGGCTGTATTCGGCGCGCTGCGCATCACCCACATCCGGGTATGCCTTGGCGTGCGCGGGGAGGACCCTGCTGCAGCGGCCCGCAATTACGGCAAGCTGCAGGCATGGCTATACCCGGTGCTGGGTGTGCTTGACCGCTTCATTTACCTGCAGTTTGACGAACTGCGCATCGTGCCGGACTTTGGCAGCGCTGAACCCACCGTAGAGGATCGTGTGTCCTTGCGCATTTCGGCAAGGGCGCTGTTTATCGTCGTCGCAGCGGTGCGTGTGCTGGCGGAGTTCTGGCGCGAAAAGGTGCTGGACGTTTTCCTGTAACTGTGGTACACTGAATAAAATTGTGTGACTAGTGTGACGGAGCCTGACCGTCTGCGATCTCCCGGTAAAACTCCGGGGACACAGGCCTGACAAAAACGATCAAAGGAGATTTGCATTATGGCTGAGCATCCGATTCAGGGCATTATGAACGTTACCATGGACAAGATCCACGAGATGGTGGACGCCAATACCATCATCGGCAAGGCTATCACCACCGAGGACGGCACCACCATTCTGCCAGTGTCCAAGGTGAGCTTTGGTTTTGCCTCCGGCGGCACCGACTTTGACGGCAAGAATGCCGCCAACAAGGACCTGTTCGGCGGCGGCTCCGGCGCGGGCGTCAACATCCAGCCGGTGGCATTTCTGGTGATCAAGGACGGCTGCGTGCGCACCATCCAGCTGACGGACGGCTCCAATAGTGTTGACCGTGCTCTGGCCATGCTGCCGGAGCTGGTGGAAAAGGTGTCTGCACTGGTCAGCAAAAAGGGCGAAAAGCCCGCAGACGAGGCACCCAAGGCAGAATAAAAACTCCTTCAGTCTCGTCACCCCGTTCCTCGACAGCTCCCTCATTGAGGGAGGTGGCAAAGCCGTCAGGCTTTGACGGAGGGAGTTCGTCCCCCATCAACCTAAGCCGTAACCGCAGACTTCCAACCTGCGGTTTGAGATACAGCACGTTATGGCGTGCGTTTTGAGCGCCGGGAGGCGCACAAGGAGTTTTTATTATGGCAGAAGAACGTATTCAGAAGATCATGGCCGAGCAGGGCTTGTGCTCCCGCCGTGCGGCCGAGCAGATCATTGCCGAGGGCCGCGTCAAGGTCAATGGCCACCCCGTGAAGGTGGGCGACAAGATGGACCCCCACCGTGATGTGCTGCATGTGGACGATCAGCGCATCTACATCCAGAAGGATCAGCAGCTGTATTATCTGGCCCTGTACAAGCCCCGCGGCTATGTCACCACCGCCAGCGATGAGCTGGGCCGCAAGACGGTCATGGAGCTGGTGAGCGATATCCCCGCCCGCCTGTACCCGGTGGGTCGCCTGGACAAGGACAGCGAGGGTCTGCTGCTCATGACCAACGACGGTGCCTTTGCACAGGCAGTTACCCATCCGTCGGGCGGCATCTCCAAGCTGTACCGCGTGACCGTGCAGCCCCGTGCCGACGAAGCGCAGATCATCAAGATGAGCAGCGGCGTGGTGCTGGACGACGGCACCAAGACCCTGCCTTGTGCCATCAATGTGGTCACCGATGAGCCGGGCCGCACCGTGATGGAAATGACCCTGAAAGAGGGCAAGAACCGCGAGATCCGCCGCATGTGCGAGGCCGTCGGTCTGGAAGTGGTGCGCCTGAAGCGCAACGCCGAAGGTGTGGTCAAGCTGGGCATGCTCAAGCCGGGCACCTACCGGGAGCTGACCAAGGCAGAGATCAACGGCCTGCGTTCGGCCGCCGCCAAGGGCCGCGCCCAGACCCGCAGCGCAGCACTGCAGTCCAAGGCAGCAGAACGCCGTCCCCGTGGTCCGGTGGGCAAGAGTGCCCCGAAAAAGCGGAAGTAAGCACGTTCGTAGGAGAAGGGACCCCTGTGCATGATTTTGCGCGGAGGTCCCTTTTTGCGGTTGAACGTACTGCAGCGCCTACAAGTGAAGAATCGTCATATCTTCATCTGAAAAATGAGCAAAATTGATTCAAGAAGATGTGACAATAAAAATACGCGCATCACCGTCAAAAGATGAAACCGGGGTTTTGCGGGAGGGGAACTGTGTGCCTGCCGGAAACAGGAGATGCTTTCGACAACAAAAGTTCATCCTCCTGAAGCAACCCTGTTCTTCGACGGAAATTGTGCTATAATACAAAAGCAACGCTTTGCCCGGCCCGGTGGGCCTGGCCTGCAGAGTAGATTGGAAACAAGGAGTTTATGGAATCATGGAAAGAGAAACCCTGAAGTCCCGCCTGGGCTTCATCCTGCTTTCCGCGGGCTGCGCCATCGGCATCGGCAACGTGTGGAAGTTCCCCTATATTGCCGGTCAGGGCGGCGGCGGCGCATTCGTGCTGTTTTATCTGGTGTTTCTGGTTATCCTGGGCCTGCCCATCATGACCATGGAGTTTGCGGTGGGTCGCGCCTCCCGCAAGAGCCCGGTGCGGGCCTATCAGGCACTGGAAAAGCCGGGCCAGAAATGGCACATCCACGGCTATCTCACCCTGATCGGTTGCTATCTGCTGATGATGTTCTACACCACGGTGGCCGGCTGGATGCTGCACTATTTCTACATGACCGCCATCGGTCAGCTGTCCGGCCTGAACGCCGAGCAGGTAGCCGGTAAGTTCACCGAGATGCTGGCCAGCCCCGGCGTGATGACCTTCTGGATGGTGTTCGTGGTGGTGCTGGGCATTCTGGTGTGCGCCAAGGGCCTGCAGAACGGTCTGGAGCGGGTGACCAAGGTCATGATGATCGCTCTGCTGGCCATCATGGTGGTGCTGGCGGTCAACAGCCTGTTCATGCCCGGCGCAAAAGAGGGCCTCGAGTTCTATCTGGTGCCCGATTTTGCCCGTATGCAGGAGGTGGGCGTGGTCAACACACTGGTGTCGGCCATGAACCAGGCCTTCTTCACCCTGAGCCTTGGCATCGGTGCCATGGCCATCTTCGGCAGTTACATCGGCAAGGAGCACTCCCTGCTGGGCGAGTCGGTCCGCATCGTGGTGCTGGACACCTTTGTGGCCATCACCGCTGGTCTGATCATCTTCCCGGCCTGCTTCACCTATGGTGTGGACCAGACCAGCGGCCCCAGCCTGATTTTCATCACTCTGCCCAACATCTTTGCCAACATGGCGCTGGGGCGTCTGTGGGGCACCCTGTTCTTCCTGTTCATGGCTTTTGCGGCCCTGTCCACGGTGCTGGCCGTGTTCGAGAACATCATCTGCTGCGGCATGGAGCTCACCGGCTGCAGCCGCAGGAAGTCCAGTCTGGTGAATTTGGTGCTCATCATTGCGCTGTCCATGCCCTGTGTGCTGGGCTATAACCTCTGGGCCTGGGACGGCTTTGCCGTGTTCGGCGGTGCCGTGCTGGACTTTGAGGACTTCCTGGTCAGCAACCTGTTCCTGCCGCTGGGCAGTCTGGTGTACCTGCTGTTCTGCGTCACCAAGTACGGCTGGGGCTGGGACAACTACAAAAAGGAAGTCAACACCGGCAAGGGCCTCAAGATGCACGACTGGATGCGCGGCTACCTGACCTACGTTCTGCCGGTCATCGTGCTGTTCATCTTTGCCTTTGGCATCTACGACAAATTCTTCGCATAAAACTGCGGCTCCTCTTATCTGGTTAAGAGGAGCCTTTTCTGACAGAAAGGAGTTCCGGATGCACATTCTTGTCTGCGACGACGATGCCGCCTTCAGCGCGAAGGTGGCGGAGTATGCGGCGACTTACTTTGAAGCGCACGAGATCCCGGTGCAGGCTACGGTCTGTTCCGACCCGGAGCAGGTGCTGGCGATCCCGGACCTGGAGCTGTACCGCATTGCATTCCTGGATGTGGACATGCCGCAGGTCAACGGCATTGCACTGGGCGGCCAGCTCCGGCACCGCAATCCGGACATCTGTCTGGTCTATGTATCGGCCTATCTGGCCTTTGCGCTGGATGGCTACAAGGTCAACGCCTACCGCTACATCCTCAAACGGGACGTCGCCAAGCAGCTGCCCAGCTGTCTGGAGGACATCTATGCGTCCATGATGCAGGCCGGTACCAAGACCCTCACCGTGCACCACAACCGCGAGAACATTCGCATCCCGCTGGACCAGATCTATTATCTGGAGAGCGAGGGCCGGGTCATCAATGTGTATGGGGACATTGCGCGGGAACATTTCTGCACCTTTTACGGCAAGCTGAAGGAGCTGCCGTCCATTCTGGCCCGGAATGGTTTTTTGCAGGTGGGCCGCAGCGATGTGGTCAACCTGCAGCATGTGTGCGCCATCCGGAATTACCGGGTGCTGATGAAAAACGGCGTGGAGCTCAGCGTCAGCCGCAGCAAGTATGCGGCTGTCCGCGCGGCCTATCTGGAATGGAAGGGGCAGTTCGGTGATGAGTGACAGCCTTATCTGGACGCTGTTGGGGCATCTGGTGTGCATTGCGCAGTGGGCGGCGTTCATTCTGGTGGATTATGCCTATCTGGGCCGGGGCAGGCGGTTCCGTCACCCCTGTGTGTGGGCTGCGTTGCTGGCGCTGGCAGTGCTGACGCTCTCGGTGCTGTGCGGTTTTGGCTTTTTCAATATCAAATCAGTGGTCAGCAATATCATCTACCTGCTGGTCATCGCGCTGCTGTTCGGCGGCACGGCAGTGGACCGGATGTCTGCCTGCATCATCAACGGCATTCTGTGCCTGCTTACCGAAAATACGGTCAGCTTTGTCTTTGCACGGCTCCACGGCATCTGCCCCGGTGAAGTCTGGCACTACAGGACCTGTCTGGCGGCACTGGTGATCTCAATTTTGCTGGTGGGCATTCTGGTAGCACGCTTTCTGTGCCGGTGGAACCACTGCAGTGCGCTGGACCCGCTGCAGGCATTGCTGATGAGCTTTTTCCCGGGCGTCGTGGTGCTGCTGAACATCTTCATCATGATCTCCTCCAACCGCCGCGTGCCCACTCTGCTGGACCTGATGCTGACGGTGGGCCTGACCATTGCGGTGCTGGTGCACCTGGCCATCGTGCAGATGTTCAACGATCAGGTGGTGCAGGGGCAGGCGTCGCACTTTCAGGCCGCGCTGGAACAGCAGCGCGCAGAAGCTCTCATGGAGTCCTACACGGCACAGCGCCGCCTGACCCATGAGTTCACCAACCACATTGCCGCACTGGATGCGCTGCTCCGGCAGGGCGACCTGACCGGCGCACAGGAATACCTTTCCAGCGTGAGCAAGGTGGTGGCCGCCGGAACCACGATTCTGGACACCCACAACCCACTGCTGGACTCCCTGCTCAGCCGCAAGTATGAGGAAGCTGCGCAGCAGGGAGTGGAGCTGTACTTCGACCTGTGTGACCTCAAGGACCTGCCCTTTTGCGGCACGGACCTGGTCATCGTCATCTCCAACCTGCTGGACAATGCCATCCGGGCGGCGGCGCAGGCCAAACCGCCGGAGGTGTACCTGCGGGCGCGCAGGAACGAGGAAGAATACCTCATCTCGGTGCGCAACCGGGTGCAGAAGGACCTGGAGCTGGTGGATGGGGAGCTGCCGCGTTCCACCAAGGCAGAGCCGGGCCATGGCATGGGCCTTGTCAACGTGCGGGAGGTACTGGACCGCTGCCGCTGCGAGTACACGCTCAGCTGCCGGGACCGCTGGTTTCGCTTTACCTGTGCGGTGCCTACCCGCAAGTTGTGACAGTTACCGATGCAGAATATGACATTTTCTCTGCAACAATAGCGTAACTCTGCTATACTGGACCCAGTAAAGGAACGCAAAGCAGTGCAGGCAGAGGTTGCGGCCGGGAGCTTTTCCGGGTTCTGCAGCATTGTGGCGTCAGGCTGCGGTGCGTGTGCAGCTGTGAAACCTTTGCTTTTGCGGGCTGTTCCGGTGGCGTGTGCCGGGCAGCAGAGCGTCTGACGGGGCTTGTCCGGCAGTTCATTTGGGGAATTGCATGATATAAGCTCATGGCAACTGCCGTACTTTGTGCGGTATCAGGGCCGGAAAGTTTCGTCAGACCATTCGGAACAAAACAGGCGGCTTCCCTCCGGGTAACCGGACAGGAAGCCGCCTGTTCTTTTTGTTTGTTTTTGCTGTTTCGGAGCGGGGAAAAGGGGCAGCGGAGGTTATTCCGGCTTGACCTGCAGCTCCTGCTCGCAGTAGAGGCAGCGGTACTTGCCGTTGGAGCTCAACTCAAAGATCTGGTCGCACTCTTCCTCAATGGAGGAGATGCAGCGGGGGTTGCGGCAGCGCACGATGTTCACCAGACGCTTGGGAGGCTTCGGTCTTTCCTTGCGCACAGGCTTGCCGTTCTCGATCACGGTCACGCTGATGTCCGGGTCAAGGTAGGCCAGCACATCCAGGTTCAGCCAGGAAGCATCGCCCTCCACCTTGATGATGTCCTTGCGGCCGGAAGCGGACTTGCGGCTGCGTGCGTTCTGGATCAGAGCCACGCTGGCGGTGCGGTTGTCCTTAATGCCCAGCAGGTCCATCAGACCAATGGCGGTGCCGGCCTTGATGTGGTCGATTACAAGGCCATTCTGGATCTCGTCAATGTTCAGCATATCAGTTTTCCTCCTTTGCCTTGGGGTCGTGCAGGCCCAGCAGGGTCATAATCAGTGCCATGCGGACGTAAACGCCGTTCTGCACCTGCTCAAAGTAAGCGGCACGGGGGTCATCGTCCACATCCAGTGCGATCTCGTTCACGCGGGGCAGGGGATGCAGCACGGCCATGTCCGGCTTTGCCAGCTCCATCTTTTCCTTGGTCAGCACATAACTGTTCTTCAGGCGGATGTAATCCTCTTCGTTGAAGAAGCGCTCCTTCTGCACACGGGTCATGTACAGGATGTCCAGTTCCGGCATGACCTCTTCCAGGCTGCGGGTCTCCTTGTATTCGATGCCGTTGGCCTCCAGCACATCGTTGATGATGTAATCCGGCACCCGCAGCTCTTCCGGGCTGATGAGCACAAAGCGGATGTTCTGGCAGCGGGCCATGGTCTTGATCAGGGAATGCACCGTACGACCGAATTTCAGGTCACCGCACAGGCCGATGGTCAGATCGTCCAGCCGGCCCTTGCGGCGGCGGATGGTCATCAGGTCGGTCAGGGTCTGGGTGGGATGCTGGTGGCCGCCGTCACCGGCGTTGATCACCGGGATGCGGGAGTAGCGGGAAGCACGCAGCGGTGCGCCCTCCTTGGGGTGGCGCATAGCCACGATGTCGGCATAGCAGGACACCACACGGATGGTGTCGGCCACGCTCTCGCCTTTGCTGGCGCTGGACACGTTCTCACTGGGAAAGCCCAGCACATGGCCGCCCAGGTTCAGCATGGCGGCCTCAAACGAAAGGCGGGTGCGGGTGGACGGCTCATAGAACAGGGTGGCCAGTTTTTTGTGGGTGGCCACATCCTGATAGGCGGCCGGATCGTCGTGGATGCGGTCGGCAAGGTCGAGCAGGGTGGTGATTTCCTGCTGGGTGAAATCCAACGGGTCGATCAGATGACGCATGGTTACGTTACCTCCGTTACATCAAAGCGGTTTAAAGCAGTTTGCGTAAAATGGAAAAATCAAAGAAGTTTGTGTAGTAGCTCAGCGAACGCATCACCGGGCGGCACAAACGATTGAAACACACTTCGTCCAGCAGCAACATGGCCTCGCCGGGGGCAAGCCGCATGGCTGCACGGATGGACTCATCGCCGCAGCTGGCTTTCAGGTGGGCCACGTTCGAGGAGATCTGCTGGTGGCACTCCCGCTCCAGAATATCGAACACACCGCCGGTCAGGTCGATGCGGGTGTAGTCCCGGTTGCCGAACAGGCTGCACGGCAGATAGTCGATGGAGTAGATCACCGGGGTGGTGTCGGCAAGGATGCGCTTTTTGATGCAGATCACCTCGTCGCCGGGTTCGATGTCCAGATTATGGGCCAGCTCATCCCCCGCCCGGATGGGGAACACCTGAATGCCGTCGGCATGGGGGTAGCTGCCAAAGCTGCGGATCAGCGGGTAATATTCCAGCTTCTGGTCCAGACGGCTGCGCAGGCCCAACACCGAACGGTTCACCACCGTGCCGATGCCGCGCACCCGCTCTACATAGCCTGCACGCTCCATTTCGCTCAGAGCGTCCCGGATCACGGTGCGGCTTACCCCCAGTTCGGCGGCAAGATCCACCTCCGCAGGCAGACGGTCTGCATGGGCATAGCGCCCGGTGCGCAGTTCGTCCAACAGGCTGGCGACCACCCGGTCGCTGATCACGGCACCGCCCAGTCGGCTGGAGGCGGCAAGAGTAGATTCCTTCATTTCGGTTCCTCCGTTCACAGGCGGGCAGGCCGCCGGGACTTCAAAAGACCCTGCAGGCCGCATGATGCACTGCCCCAAAGCCCTTTGCTTCTATTATAACATAAATTGACATTTAGAAAAGCGGCATTTATACTGGAAACAAAGAAAAAGTACGATTTTATTTTGGAGGGCATTGCAATCATGGAACTCATTCTGCACAAAGTCTGCGGCCATCCGGCACAGCAGGCGGTCACCCTGCGGCGCTGCACACCGGACGAAGCCCCGGCGGTGTATGCGCTGCAAAACGAGGTGCACGCCGCCATGCCGCACCCGGAGTGGTTCGTTACCGACACGCTGGAACATATCACCGGTTATATCACCGACAGCCTGTGCATCGGGGTGTGGCAGGGCAGTCGGCTGGGCGCGTACCTGACTTTCCATTACTGCGGTCAGAGCCCGCACAACTATGCGGCTTTTCTGGGTGTGCCGCAGGCCGAGTGGCCCCATTGGGCCAATGCCGACAGCGCTGTGGTGCACCCGGACTGGCGGGGCAACGGCCTGCAGCGCCGCATGCTGGAAGTTGCCCTGCCGCTTCTGCCGGAGAGCATCACGCACCTGGGAGCCACGGTCAGTCCGGCCAACCCCTACAGTCTGAGCAACGCCCTGGCCTGCGGGTTCAACATCCGTGCCCGCCGCGAAATGTACGGTGGGTTCGACCGCTACCTGCTGGCAAAGGAGCTGTAAAAAGAAAAGAGCTGCTGCACGATGAAATGCAGCAGCTCTTTGTGGTATACAATGCGGTCGGTGCGGGCTGGAAGCTGACCGCCGCGAGATAAGGCTCCCTCTCTGAGGGAGCTGGCATCGCACAGCGATGACGGAGGGAGTATTATGCAGCCTGCAGGTTCTGCCCCTTTTTCTGCAGCTTGCGCCGTACCACCAGCAGGCAGATCAGATGCACCGAGGCGGTCAGAACCCAGCTGATGGGGTAGCTGATGTACAGCATGAACGGGGTGCGGTTCAGCTGGAAGATGGTGGCGATCCACACCAGACGCAGCAGACAGCTGCCGATCAGGCTCACCACCATGGGCAGCACGCTGTAACCCAGGCCGCGCAGGCTGCTGGCCAGTGTGTCCATGATGCCGCACAGCAGGTAGGTGCCGCAGATGATCCACAGCCGCTCGTATCCGGCGGCGATCACGGCCTCGTCCGAGGAGTAGAAGTGCAGCAGCTGCCGACCAGCCAGTGCCGCACCGCCGCCCAAAAGAATGCCGGTGACCACGGCGCACAGCAGGCAGTTGCGCATCACGCGGTCCAGATTGTGATACTTGCGTGCACCCATGTTCTGGCTGGTAAAGGTCACGGCGGCCTGTGCAAAGGCGTTCATGGCCGTGTAGACGAAGCCTTCCAGATTGGACGATGCCGAGCTTCCGGCCACGACCGTGGAGCCGAAGGAATTGATGGCGGACTGGATCACCACATTGGACAGGCTGAACACGGTGCTCTGCAGGCCCGCCGGCAGGCCGATGAGCAAGATCTGCTTCAGGGCACCGGCGTGGAAGCCCAGCTTGTGCAGGTCCAGATGCAGCGCGCCCTTTTCCCGCACCAGCATGGCGGTGACCAGGCAGGCCGACACCGTCTCACTGATGATGGTGGCCAGCGCAACGCCCGCCACGCTCATGGAAAAGCCGATGACGAACACAAGGTTCAGCACCACATTGATGATACCGGCCGCCGCCAGACAGTACAGCGGGCGCTTGGTGTCGCCCACGGCCCGCAGCAGAGCGCTGCTGAAGTTGTACAGCATGTTCATGGGCATGCCGATGAAGTAGATCTTGAGGTACAAAGAAGAAAGGTCGATGACATCCTCCGGGCAGCTCATGAGCTCCAGCAGGCTGCGGGCGGCAAAAAAGCCCACCACGGCCAGCAGTACGCCGCTGGTAAGGCCCAGCGTCACGGCGGTGTGCACGGTGTCCTGTATGCCGTGCTCGTCCTTTGCGCCAAAGCAGCGGGCAGCTACGACGTTCGCGCCCAACGAGAGCCCAACGAACAGGTTCACCAGCAGGTTGATCAGGGAACCGTTGGAGCCGACTGCGGCCAGCGCGGTGCTGCCGGCAAAGCGGCCCACCACCACAACGTCTGCCGCGTTGAACAGCAGCTGCAAAATGCTGGATGCAGCCAGCGGAATGGAAAACAGAATGATCTTTTGCAGCATCGGGCCGCTGGTCAGGTCAGCGGAACGGTCTGCCCGGGTTTGCGTCATGGGGTCACACGCCTCCTTGAAATGTTTTTGATATCTGAATCGGTTGATTTTAGATCGTACCCGGAAAGCCGGGCGCAAATGCCTATTATATGTCAGATTATATGTCAGACGTCCGCAAAACGCAAGAGCCCCGGAACCGCAAACGTTCCGGGGCTGCTGTGAAAACTGGGTCAGTGAGAGGCGTCCAGCACGGTCCAGTGCCCGTCGTGTTCAGGATCCATCGTCTCGCCGTCATCGGTGTACATGCGGTACGCGGCATGGCCGTCGGCGTCCGGGCATGCCAGCAGGGCAATGGGCTGTTCATCCAGCGCGGCGGTGCAGGCAGCGGGCTTTGCCAGCGGCACGGCATGACCCGGCCGCACGAACAGCAGCACTTCGTTCAGGGCACAGTGCACATAGTGGTGGCCTGCAGGCAGGGTCTCGGTGTCGTAGTCCTCGGCGCTGCGCAGACGGTACAGCTGCATGGGCTCCGGCAGGTAGACATGCCGCCCGGCGGCGTTCTGGGTGTACATCGGAGCCAGCATGACGCCGTCGCCCAGCAGCAGCTGGTCCTGCACCTCCCGTGCTTCGGGGTCTGCAGGCCAGTCAAAGCCCAGCGGGCGGAAGTAGCCGGTGTTCTCCAGGGCGCTCTTCATGAACTCGCTGTACAGGTAGGGCAGCAGGGCATAGCGCAGGCGCAGCATCTCCCGCAGGGCGGGCAGCTGGTCGGCAAAGCGGAAATATTCCTGCTCGCGGGTCCCGGCACCGGCATGGTTGCGCATCAGCGGGGTGAACAGGCCAAACTCCAGCCAGCGCAGGGCCAGGTCCGGGGTGGTGTCGCCCGCGAAACCGCACAGGTCGGCACCGGTGTACAAAAAGCCGCACATCTGCACACTGGGCATCATCTGAATGTTGGCCAGCAGCTGTTCCCAGCTGGAATGGTTGTCGCCCAGCCAGATGCCGCCGTACCGGTGGCTGCCAATGATGCTGGAACGGCTGTACAGCAGGGTGCGCCTGCCGGGGCGCAGGTCGGCAAAGGCCTCCCCGGCAGCGCGGGTCATGCTGCCGCCGTACAGATTGTGCACCCGGTCGTGCCGCACCTGCTGCCCGGCCAGGTCGTGGTAGAAGCTGGCGTAGTCGGCAGGGCTGTTCATCAGGCCCATGGCACCGCCCACCACCTTGGCAAAGAACTCTTCCTGTTCGATGTTGTCCTGCCCGCGCAGCTGAGCCATACTGTCCAGGAATTCCCGCAGCCTGTCCGGCGAATAGAACAGCGCGGGTTCGTTCATGTCGTTCCAGAAGCCCTCAATACCGCAGTCGGTCAGCACCTTGTAGCGGTGGCCGAACCAGTCCCGCACTTCCGGGCGCAGAAAATCGGCAAAATAGGCCTTGCCGGGCCACACGGCAGCCACAAAGGGGGTGCCGTCGGCTTTGGTGCAGAAATACCCCTTCTCCAGTCCCTCGGTGCAGGTGGGGTCCTCCGGGTCGATGCGCACGCCCGCGTCGATGATGGGCACCAGCCGGATGCCCTGCTGCTTCAGCTCGGCACTCAGCGCAGCCAGATCCGGGAAGCGCTCCTTGTTCACCGTAAAATCCGCGTACCCCTGCATATAGTCGATATCCAGGCAGATCATGTCCAGAGGCAGCTCGTTCTCGCGGTACTGGCGGGCGATGGCGCGCACGTCCTCGGCAGTCTTGTAGCCCCAGCGGCTCTGGGCAAAACCAAAGGCCCATTTGGGCGGGATGTAGCTGTGGCCGATCAGCTTCCGGAATTCGGTGCAGACGGCGTTCGGGCTGTCGCCGGTCAGGATGTACAGGTCGTAGTCCGGCTCTTCGGTGCGGAAGGTCAGCCGGTCGTGCCGGGTGTAGCCGATATCGTAGAACACCTTTCCCGGGAAATCCACGAACACGCCAAAGACGCTGCGGCCCGCACCGCCGTCGATGAGCAGAAAATTGTGCGCCCCATAGTACGAAAGCCGGTTTTCTCCGTGGTGCGACTCGTCGGTGTTGTCGGCCACATAATGCCAGCCGCGCTTGTTGATGCCGCGGGGCATCTCGCCCAGGCCGTACACCACGGCATCCTCTGCCAAAGAGAAGCTCCAGCTCCCGTCTGGTTCTGCGGTGAGGTGCGGCACTGCGGCGGCGGCAGGCTCCACCGGCAGCACGACGCTCTCGGTGGGCAGCGGGCAGCCAAACGTAAAACGTTGGATCATGGTAAAAACTCCTTGTCCCCAAAAAATCAAAAGCCCTTTTGTACCTTTATCTTACGGCAGGCCCTGCCGGAAAACAAGAGACAAAACCGGCACGTTTTTGCTACAAAACCGTCATGACGGCATAAAAATGAAAAAATTCCGTCCTTCCGGGCGGAATCGAATTGAAAAAGGCAGCCCATGCTGGTATACTGAAGCGGTATTCAGGAAGCAAACAAGAACGGAGGGAACGTTTGTGTATCGCAACGGGATCAAACGCCTGCTGGCTGTGGTGCTGTCGCTGTGCGGCATGCTGTGCCTGTCCTGGCTGTTTCTGATTTTGGCCATTGCCATCAAGCTCGACTCACCCGGCCCCGTGTTTTTCAAACAGAAGCGGGTGGGCCGCGGCAAGCGGCATTTCTACATTCTAAAGTTCCGCACCATGCGCATCGACACGCCCCACGACATGCCCACGCACTTGCTCCATGACCCGGACCAGTATATCACCCGCATGGGGCATTTCCTGCGCAAGACCAGCCTGGACGAGCTGCCCCAGCTGTGGAACATCTTTGTGGGGGATATGGCGGTCATCGGTCCGCGTCCCGCGCTGTGGAACCAGTACGATCTGCTGGCGGAGCGCGACAAATACGGGGCCAACGATGTGCGCCCCGGCCTGACCGGCTGGGCCCAGATCCACGGCCGCGATGAGCTGGAGATCGCCGAAAAGGCAAAGCTGGACGGCTGGTATGTGGAGCACTTGAGCTTCGGGCTGGACGTGAGGTGCTTCTTTGGCACCATTGCCGCCGTGCTGAAACACGACGGTGTGGTGGAGGGCGGCACCGGCACCCTGCATGAGAACAAGAAAAAATCTTGATTTATCCCCGGAAAAGCGTATAATAAAACAGTACAAGACTTTAAAGGAGGATTCCTATGGAACGCACCTATATCAATGAGGTCCAGAAGGAAATCGGCAGCACGGTCAAGGTGCAGGGCTTTATCGAGAACCTGCGCAACAGCAAATACATGGCATTTATCGTGCTGAAGGATATTACCGGCAAACTGCAGATCACGGTCGAAAAGGCCGATCACCCCGATCTGGTGGATACCATCGACAAGCTCACCCCGGACTCCGTCATCACCGTCACCGGCAAGGTGATGGAAAACGACTACGTCAAGATGGGCGGCATCGAGATGATCCCCGAGTCCATTGAGATCGAGAGCATTGCCGACCCGCTGCCCATCGTGCGCAAGGAAATCGCAGCCACCAAGAAGAAGAAGGCTGTGGAGCGCTCCAGCATCGACCAGCGCATCGACTACCGCTGGATCGACCTGCGCACCGACGAGAACCAGCTGATGTTCAAGGCACAGAGCTGCTTTGTCAACGCCATGCGTCAGTTCCTGCTGGAACGCAACTTCATCGAGATCCACACCCCCAAGCTGATCGCTGCAGCCAGCGAGAGCGGCTCTGAGGTGTTCAAGGTGGATTACTTCGACCGCAACGCGTATCTGGCCCAGAGCCCGCAGTTCTACAAGCAGATGGCCATGGCTGCCGGTTTTGAGCGTATCTTCGAGACCGGCCCTGTGTTCCGTGCCGAGAAGAGCTATACCAACAAGCACTCCACTGAGTTCTCCGGCTTTGATCTGGAGTT
>UMJR01010310.1_pt1 | contig 26890 bp, 20 predicted proteins | sample 1966121 | NCBI WGS metagenome assembly UMJR01 (sample SAMEA4836155, study PRJEB28245) | human gut metagenome | biome: gut microbiome; material: fecal sample | place: Denmark | collected 2008
CCGGAACGGCCGACCTGCGCAGAACAGCCGGTCTGCCGCCCGCCAGCAACAGCAGGGACAGGGGTACAATAAAAACCAGAAGCTGCGCCCCGCTCCGCAGCGGGACGCACAGCGCCGGGAAGGCCGCAAAAAGCGCCGCCTGACCCGTGCCGCCATCCGTCGGCGGCGGATGCTCCGCCGTCTGGCAACATTTGGGCTGTTGCTGTGCGTCATCGGGATCGGTATGTACCTCACGGTGACCATGCTGTTCCGCATCAGCGCCATTCAGGTGCAGACGGCGGACGGCACCCAGGTGACCGAGATCGCCGGGTACTCCGCCGACAGCATCCTGCAGACACTGGGGGTGCAGGTGGAGGAAAACATCTTCAGCTTTGACCCCGGTGCCAAGGCTGCAGAACTGGAACGCCAGTACCCGCTGCTGGAATCCATCCGCGTGGTGCGCGACTACCCCAACACCGTGGTGGTGCAGGTGACCGAAGCCACCCCCACCTATGCAGTGCAGGCGGGCAGCAGCTGGCTGACCCTTTCGGACAAGTTCAAGATCCTGTCCGCAGACCCCGCGCAGCCGGACGGGCTGTGCACCCTGTACGGCGGTGAAGCGACCACCGCCGCCCCGGGCGAACAGCTGAGCTTTGCCGCACCGGAGGCCGACAGCACGGCCAGCACCAGTGCCGCATCCGACAGCAGTGCATCCGGCGTGGTGGACGAGGCTGACGCAAAGATGAGCGCGCTGGCGACCCTGCAGACCAAGCTGGACGAGTACGGTATGCGGAGCAACGTGACCCGCATTGAATTTGCGGACACCGAGCAGATCGCCTTTTTGTATCAGGACCGCATCAGCGTGCTGCTGGGGACGCTGAACGATCTGGATTATAAGCTGGACCGCGCCCGCTACATGCTGAACAACGAGGACGGCAAGGGCTGCGCGGCCACCGACACCGGGCGGCTGGACTTCAGCCATGTCAGTGCCGGCAGCACCCGCAAGATCTATTTTGCACAGGGCGACCCGGTCCTGCCCTCCGGCTATGTAGTGCCGGAAAAGGTGGAGCCGGAAACGCCGGAGGAGACTGCGGACAGCAGCCTGACCGATGAAGCGGCCCCGCAGGCCGCCCCGACGGAGGACACGGCGCCGGAGGAGATCCCGCTGACCGACCCCGCCCGCATGACCGCCAACGAGGACGAGAACCCCATGTGACCCCACATCAATGTTTTGGAGGAGCGTAGACTGTATGAAATTGGAACAACTGATGGAGGGTGTGCCTTACACGCTGGTGCAGGGCAGCCCGGAGACCGAGATCAACGACATCATTTATGACAGCCGCAAGGCGGCCCCGGGCCTGCTGTTCGTGTGCATCGTGGGCACCCAGCGCGACAGCCACGAGTTTGCCGCCGACTGCGCCGCCAAGGGCGTCAGCGCACTGGTCATCCAGCACGACATCGACCTGACCGCCGTGCCGGGCGTGACCGTGGTGAAGGTGGAAAGCAGCCGCTATGCCATGGCTCTGATGAGCGCCAACCTCTTTGGCAACCCCTCCCGCAAGATGACCATGATCGGCGTGACCGGCACCAAGGGCAAGACCACCACCACCCACATGATCAAGAGCGTGCTGGAAGCTGCCGGCCGCAAGGTGGGCATGATCGGCACCAACGGCATCTACTACATGGGCCGCCACAAGGACACTGCCAACACCACCCCGGAGAGCTACGAGCTGCAAAAGACCTTCCGGGAGTTCCTGGATGCCGGCTGCGACACGGCCCTGATGGAGGTGTCCAGCCAGGGCCTGATGATGGACCGCGTGGCCGGTGTGCACTACGATGTGGGCGTGTTCACCAACCTTTCGCCGGACCACATCGGCCCCGGTGAGCACAAGACCTTTGAGGAATACCGCAGCTGGAAGGGTCAGCTGTTCCAGCGCTGTGATGTGGGTGTGGTGAACATCGACGACGAGAACACCGAAGCCCTGCTGGAGGGACACACCTGCAAGCTGGTGACCTATGGCCGCAGCGAGCAGGCCGATTACCGCGCCAGCGGCTACGAGCTGCTGCGCACCCACGATTTCCTGGGTGTGAAGTTCCACGTCACCGGCAAGGACGAGATGGACGTGAAGGTGAATATGCCCGGCGAGTTCAGCGTGTACAACGCACTGGCTGCGCTGGCCGTGGGCAAGGTGCTGGGCCTGCCGGATCAGGCCATCCACGACGGTCTGGGCAAGTGCGTGGTCAAGGGCCGCGTGGAGCTGGTGCCCATCAGCAAAAAGTTCACCATCCTGCTGGACTACGCCCACAACGAGGTGTCCACCGAGAGCCTGCTCACCACCCTGCGGGCCTACAACCCCCACCGTCTGGTGGTGGTGTTCGGCTGCGGCGGCAACCGCTCCAAGCTGCGCCGCTACGGCATGGGTGAGATCTGCGCCAAGATGGCCGATTTCTCCATCCTCACCGAGGACAACAACCGCTTTGAGAAGGTGGAGGACATCCTTGCGGATATCCGCGTGGGCATGAACAAGGGCAACCCGGAGGCAAAGTTCGTGGAGATCCCCGACCGTCTGGATGCCCTGCACTACGCCGTGGACCATGCCCAGGAGGGGGACCTGATCGCTGTCATCGGCAAGGGCCACGAGACCTACCGGGACCGCGAGGGCGTCAAGACCCCCTTCCTGGAACGGGAGCTGCTGGAGGAATACGCCCAGCAGAAGGGCCTGGAATAAGCTCTCTCCTTTTAGAACAAACAAAAAAGAAGGCTGCTGCACAGTGTGTGCAGCAGCCTTCTTGCGTTGTGTCAGGGTGCCGGAAGGGGAGATCAGATCTCCTTCTTCAGGGTCTCGCCCATGATGTAGCCGTAGGTCAGAGCGGCGTCAAAGCCCATGCCGTACTGCTTGGCGTCCTTCTCCTCGATGGAGCCGCAGACGTCGCCGGCAGCGTACAGGCCGGGGATGGCCTTCTTCTCCTCGTTCAGCACGTGGCAATCGGTGTCGATGGCCAGACCAGCGGTGGTCAGGTAGAAGGTGGGGTCCACACGGATAGCCCACAGGCCGTCACGGGTCTCGATGTAGGGGCAGTTGCGGCGGCCGAACTCGTCGGGCTCACCAGCCAGAGCAGCGGCGTTGTTGGCCTCGATGGAGTCTGCCAGGTTGGGCAGGTTCAGCTCCTCAGAGGCCTTCTCCACGCTGTCGTAGTGGACAGCCTCGCCCTTCTCGAACATAGCCACATAGCCGTTGAAGCCGTAGGACTCGCTGTCACGCAGCTTCACAGCAGAAGCCTCGTCGAACACATAGTAGAAGGTGTCGCCGTTGTCCTTGTTCAGCTTAGCCTTAGCCATGGTGTAGTGGTTGTCGGAGATGATGTTGCCGATGTTGTCACCACGGACGTTGACCATGATGCCAGGGGCAGACTGGTGGATGAAGGCCAGCTCGAACTTGCTCTTGTAGCTGGACAGGAAGGCAGGCAGAGCGCGGTTTTCGCACTCCACATAGCCGCCGGCGTCGATACCCATCTGGATGCCCTCGCCAGTCATGCTGGAAGCGCAGTTGAAGAAGAAGTCGGCGTAGTCGGGGTTGTACTTCTTCAGCATCTCGGGGTTCTTGGCAAAGCCGCCGGATGCCAGGCACACAGCCTTACCACGGAGGGTGTAGCTTGCGCCGTTGTCGCCCTTAGCGTGGAAGCCCACCACACGGCCCTTCTCGTCCTTGATCAGGTCGGTGACGCTGGTGGAGTAGATGATCTTGCCCTTCTCGTACTTCTCCACACGCTGTGCCATGAACATCATAGCGTAGCCTGCGCCGCCCTCGTAGCAGCCGGGAGCCAGGTAGGGGGTAGAAGCGCCGTACTGGGTAGCACTCTCGTAGTTGCCCATGGTGTTGAAGCCGATGCCGATGCTGGACATCCAGTCCACCAGATCGCCAGCAACAGTGTACTGCTTGGTCATGTAGGGCATCTCACCGTTGAAGAACTCGGTGCGGTGGTACTGCTCCATGGTCTGCCAGAAGTTCATCATGCCTTCCAGGGTGCCCATGGCAGAGCTGCGGAAGCTGCCGTCCACGTCGTAGTTGTACTGCAGCTGGGAGCCTGCGGTGGCCACGCCGCCGTAGGTCATGGACATGGAGCCGCCGGGGATGTCCCGCTTCTCCACCAGGATGACGCTGTAGCCAGCCTCCAGCAGGCGGCAGGCGCAGGTCAGGCCGGAGGTGCCGGCACCCATGATGACCACATCGGCCTCTTCCTCGATGACCTCGTTGGAGGTCTCCAGGGTGACTTCCTTGGAGAAGTCGTCCACGTTGTAGCCAGCCAGCTCGATGGCCTCCTTCACGGCAGCCTTCACAGCCATGGAGGTGATGGAGGAACCACGGAGGTTGGGCACGTTGATGCTCTGGTGCTCGACGATGGCGGCGGGGATGCGGGAGCAGGCATAGTTGCCGATGCCGATGGTCTCCTCGTGGGACAGCACCTCACAAGCGGTGATCTTGCCCTCAAAGAAGGTGGTGGCCACATGGACCCAGCTCTCGTGGCCCATAGCCTTGGTGACGTACTTGCCGTCCACAGGGCTGGAGGGCTTGGTAACAGCGGAGGCTGCCTCAGAGGATGCAGCCTCAGAGGATGCAGCACTGGAAGCAGGAGCACTGGTGGTGCTGGAAGCGGTGTTGCCACAAGCGGTCAGCAGACCGGCAGCAGCTGCGCCCATGGTGCCCATAGCGGCACCGCGCATAAAGTTGCGGCGAGAGATCTTAGCCATAGTAGTTTGCCTTTCTTTCTTCTTGTTCTTCTAATAGGTTCTTCTTCGTTTTCTTCTGTTCCATCGTATGTTTTGAACATTGACATGATTATAGCAAAGTTTCGCTCTGCTGTAAAATCGAAAAAAATCCCGGATTTATCAAAAATGCTTATAAATAGATGTCACTTTACCGCAGAAAAGAAATCCGCTATAATAAAAGAAGTACAAGTTTTGCAGGGATGGGGGCTGTTTCTATGACCATTTACCAGTTGGAGTGCTTTATTGCCGTAGCAGAGGAGCTGAATTTCAGCGCAGCGGCCCAGCGGCTGTTCACCACCCAGCCTGCCGTCACCTACCAGATCAACACCCTGGAAAAGGAGACGGGGCTCCACCTGTTCGACCGCACCACCCGGCGCACCAAGCTCACCGCCGCCGGCCAGTCCTTTTACCTGGACATGGTGCAGATGACCAGTTTTGGCCGCCAGGCCCTGAAAAAGGCCCAGGATATCCAGGCTGCAGACCGGTCCCATCTGGTGGTGGGGCTGCGGCAGCTCTTTGATTACGGCACCTTTGCCAGCATCCTGGCAGAGTACCAGCGGCAGTACCCCAATGCCCAGGTGGAAGTGATCCCCCAGAGCAACCGCCGCCCTCTGGAGGAACTGCGGTCCGGCCAGCTGGATATCGGCTTTTTTTACGCCACTGAGCATTCCAGCGACCGGGATGTCTCCTTTACGCCCCTGTTCTCCCTGGCCTATTATGTGCTTATGAACCCCAACTGCCCCCTGGCAGACCGCAAGGCCCTGCACCTGGCGGACCTGAAGGGCCAGAGCGTGGTGTCCTCCGGAGCCTTTGACAGCTTCCTGTCTGCCTGCCAAGGCCCCTCCCTGGAGGAGCTGGCCCAGGTGGGGGTGGATTGCAGCAAGATCACCCCCAGCTTTGAGGGGGCTTTGATCATGATCACCATGGGCACCGCCATGTCCATCGTGCCCTGTCTGGACGATGCAGTGATCCCGGGCATCACCAAGGTGCCTTTGCTGGATTACCCCCCGGTGACGGTGGAGATCGCTGCCATGCGCCACACGCCCCGGCTGGAGGTGCAGTCTTTTATCGAGATCGCCAAACGGAAATACAGCCGTTCCTTCCCGGAGCATCCCCAGGTAGACGGCATCCTGCTGTGAAAAAAGGAGCCGCCGTGCAGCTGCACGGCGGCTCCTTTGGCAGGGGAGGATTTACAGGATCCGGACCCGGATCACGGCGGGGATTGCGCTCAGCTTTTCGCTCAGGCGGGCATCCACGGCACCGGTGGCGTCCAGCATGGTGTAGGCCATATTCTTTTTGCTCTTGTTCACCATGTTTTCGATGTTCAGGCCGGCCTCGGTGGTCAGGGCGGTGATCTGGCTGATCATGCCGGGCTCGTTTTTGTGGATGATGCAGATGCGCTTGCCGCCGGCACGGGGCTGGTGCACCTCCGGCATGTTCACCGAGTGGGTGATGTTGCCGTTTTTCAGGTAGTCACTGATCTCCTGCGCGGCCATCACGGCGCAGTTGTCCTCGGCTTCCGGGGTGGAAGCGCCCAGGTGAGGGGTGCACACGATGCCGGGCTTGCCCAGGATGGCTTCCGACGGGAAGTCGGTCATGTAGCCGGACACCTTGCCGGTATCCATGGCCTCCAGCAGGGCGGCAGTGTTCACCAGCTCACCGCGGGCATAGTTCAGGATCTTGACCCCGTCCTTGCACAGGGCCAGGGTCTGGGCATTGATGGTGTCCTTGGTGGTGGGCAGGTAGGGCACATGGATGGTGATGTAGTCGCACAGGGGCAGCATGTCGTTCAGGTTCACACAGTGGTGTACCTGGCTGCTCAGGTTCCAGGCTGCCTCAATGGAGATGTAGGGGTCGTAGCCGTACACTTCCATGCCCAGCTCGATGGCGCAGTTGGCCACGCGGGAGCCGATGGCACCCAGACCGATGACGCCCAGCGTCTTGCCCTTGATCTCGTTGCCCACGAACTTCTTCTTGCCCTTTTCCACGGTCTTGGCCATGGCCGGGTCTCCGGCAAGGCCCTGGCACCACTGGGCGGCGTCGGCCACATTGCGGCTGCCGGCGATCAGCATCCCGATCACCAGTTCAGCCACGGCGTTGGCGTTGGCACCGGGAGTGTTGAACACCACGATGCCCTGCTCACTGCAGCGGTCCAGGGGGATGTTGTTGACCCCGGCACCGGCGCGGGCGATGGCCAGCAGATTGTCGTGGAAGGTGGTGTTCAGCAGGTCGGCGCTGCGCACCAGAATGCCGTCCGGGGCATCGGCGTCCACCGCCACGTCAAACAGGTTCTTGTTCAGCTTAGCCAGGCCCACCGGGCTGATGGCGTTCAAAGTCTTGATGGTATACATATCTTGAATCCCCTCTGTTATGCGTTCTCCTTGCGGAACTTTTCCATAAAGTCCACCAGCTTGTCCACACCCTCGGCTGGCATGGCGTTGTAGATGGATGCGCGCATGCCGCCCACCAGGCGGTGGCCCTTCAGGTTCACGAACCCGGCCTCGGCGGCCTCGGCGCAGAACTTCTTGTCCAGGTCGGGGTTGGGGCTGGTGAAGGTCACGTTCATGGTGCTGCGGTAACGGTGCTCCACGGGGTTCGTGAAGAATTCCTGCCCGTCCAGATAATCATACAGCACCTTGGCCTTGGCTTCGTTGATCTTCTGCATGTTGGCCAGACCGCCGATGTCGTTTTCCAGATACTTGAGCACCAGACCGGTCATGTAGATGCACCAGCACGGCGGGGTGTTGTACATGCTGTCCTTGTTCAGCAGGGTGGTGTAATTCATCATGGTGGGCACATTGTCGGCGGCATGGCCCAGCAGGTCGTCCCGGACGATGGCAATGGCCATGCCGGCGGGGGCCACGTTCTTCTGCACACCGAAGTAGATGCAGCCGTACTTGGTCACATCCACGGGCTTCGAGAGGATCATGGAGCTCATGTCCGCCACCAGCGGCACGCCCTCCACCTGGGGCACCTCGACGTACTGGGTGCCGAAGATGGTGTTGTTCTGGCAGATGTGGATATAGCTGGCATCCTTATTGTAAGGGATGGCGTTCACATCCGGGATGTAGGTGAAGTTCTTGTCCTTGCTGGATGCCACGATGTTGGCCTCGCCGAACTTGGCGGCTTCCTTGGCGGCCAGGTTGGAGAAGTTGCCGGTGACGATGTAGTCCGCCTTGCCGGTGGTCATGAAGTTCAGCGGCACCATGGCAAACTGCTGGGTGGCACCGCCCTGGAAGAAGCCCACCTTGTAGTTGTCGGGGATGTTCATCACGCGGCGCAGGGTGGCCTCAGTGTCCTTGATGATGGCGTCGAACCACTTGCTGCGGTGGCTCATCTCCATCACGCTCTGGCCGCTGTCGCCGTATTCCAGCAGCTCTGCCTGTGCCTGCCGGAGGACCTTCTCGGGCAGCATGCTGGGGCCTGCGCTGAAGTTGTATACTCGTGCCATAATGAACTCTCCCTTTCCTGTATCACGAAGCATCGACTGTTTTGCGATGTTTTCTGGATCATTTCCGTAGCCGTAGTATACCGGTTTTGCGGGCACGAAAACAAGAGCATCTTTGCACAAAGATACTGCCGGAAAAGCCCCTGTGCAGGCACAAAGCACACAAATGTACGCCGAGCAAAGACAAGAACAGAGACAATTGTAAAAACAGGCTGAAATAGCCTGATTTCATCGGGATTTCTGCCTCTTGCACTTCACAGCGGAAAATGGTATAATAAAGAAACAGAGACAAATGTAAAAGCAAAATCAGCGCGAAAGGAGGGGCTGCGCAGATGTACGGACTCCCGGACCGGCTGCGGCCGCTGTCGGCGGCCGAGGAGCAGGTCATGCTGGCGGTATGGGCCTGCCGGGAACCCGCCACCCGGCGGGATATTGACGAAAAACTCCGCAGCAAAGGCTGGGCCCCGGCCACGGTGCTCAATTTTCTGTACCGGCTGGAAGAAAAAGGCTGGGTGAAAAGCGGAAAGCAGGGCAACCACAACATTTATGCGGCCACGGTCACCCAGCGTGCCTACGGTGTGTGGAGCATGCGCCAGCGGCTGGACACCCTCTTTGGCGGGGACCTTGCCGCAGCCGTGCGGGCGCTGGTCAGCGAGAGCGGCTGCGGGCAGAGCGAACTGGAACAGGCCATGAAGGTGCTGGAGGAAAAGCACCTGGAAGCAGAAGAATACGATCTGTATGACCCCTACGGGTAAAAGGAGAGAGAAACATGGATTGCAAGCTGAGAGCCAAGAACTGCGGCGGCTGCCCGCTGCTAGGGCTGGACTATGCCGAGCAGCTGAAGCAGAAGGAAGCCACCGTGAAAAAACTGCTGGGCAAATACGGCCCGGTGAACGCCATCCGCGGCATGGAAAACCCTTACCATTACCGCAACAAGGTGATTTCCACCTTTACCACCGGCTGGGGTGGAAAACTCACCTCCGGCATCTACGCAGCGAACAGTCACAAGGTGCTGCCGGTGGAACGCTGCCTGCTGCAGGACGAAGTGCTGGACAAGACCATGGAGGCCGTGCGGGCGGCGGCCATCGCCTGCCGTTACCAGCCCTACGATGAGGACAAGGGCACCGGGCTTGTGCGCCACTGCCTGCTGCGCCGGGGCGTGGCCACCGGGCAGGTGATGGTGGTGCTGGTCACTGCGCAGGCCGTGCTGCCCGGAGCCAAGAACTTCGTGCGGGCCCTGCTGGCAGAAGCCGAGAAGCGGGGCGTGACCGTGACCACCGTGGTGCAGAACGTGAACCCCCGCAAGACCAGCGTCGTGCTGGGTGATGCGGAAAAGGTGCTGTATGGCAAGGGGTATATTCTGGATGAGCTCTGCGGCAAGACCTATGCCCTCAGCCCCCGCAGCTTTTACCAGATCAACCACAGCCAGACCGAGGTGCTGTACGGCCTGGCTGTGGAAGCGGCGCATCTCACCGGGAAAGAAGTGGTGCTGGACGCCTACTGCGGCATCGGTACGATCGGCCTGACGGCTGCCGACCACGCAAAACAGATCGTGGGTGTGGAGCTGAACCGCGACGCCGTGCAGGACGCCATCGGCAACGCAAAGCACAACGGCGTGAAGAATGCCCGCTTCTTTGCCGCCGACGCCACCCGCTGGATCAGCGAAGCCGCCGCTGCCGGGGAGCGTGCGGATGTGATCTTCATGGACCCGCCGCGGGAAGGTTCCACCCCGCAGTTCCTTGACAGCGTGGCCCGCATGGCCCCGAAGCGGGTGGTCTACGTCAGCTGCAACCCGGAAACGCTGGCCCGTGACCTCGCCCTGCTGACGAAAAAGGGTTACCGCGTGGAGAGCAGCACCCCGGTGGATATGTTCCCGCACAGCGAGCATATCGAGACGGTATGCCTTTTGTCCAAACTTCAAAGTAAGGAATTCTGAGAAAGCCCCAGAAAGAGCAGTTCTGCCAGAACCTTAATGTTTCCACCGGTCAGGAAGCGTTTGAAGCTGCGGTTGTGCTTGAGCTGTCCGAAAGCTCCCTCTGCCTGAATAGTGCCTATCAAAATAGCATATTTGCAGTATGCAGTTTGCGGATGTTGCTTTTGCATTAAAAACGCAAATACGCAGTTCCCGGTTGAGAAAAGTGCTGCGGAGTGATACAATAATATTGTATCTGCCCCGTCCGGGGCGTCAGTTCACTGAACGGTATAGATTGCAATGGATAGCTATTTTTTTATTTTAACGACCATTGATCTTTTTGTGCTTGGCTTTATGAGCCTTCTTACAAAGCTGAGCGAATCTTTGAACAAAAAGCAGAAGCGCGGGTTCCTTCTGGCTTTTGCGCTCATTGCGTGCATCTCGGTGCTGGAAGTCATCACCATCGTGGTGGACGGCGCACCGACGGGCTGCCGCTGGCTGAACATTTTGTCCAACTATCTGGGCTTTGGGCTGACACCGGCGGTGGCACTGTGTCTGGTATATGTGCTGGACAAAAAATCCATTATCCGGCGCGGGTTCAAGGCGGCGGTCTGCTGCGAGGGTGCGTATCTGCTTTTTCTGGCGGCAACACTGCCCTATGGGCTGGTATTCTCGGTGAGCAGGGAGAACCTCTACGCCCGGGGAGAATACTTCTATATTTATGTGGCGATGTACTATGCCGCCATGTTGTACCTTATGGTGGCTACGGTGCGCACGGCAGCGGCTTTTCAGAACCGCAGCCGCACGCTGATCTACCCGCTGACCCTGTTTCTGGGGGCGGAGACCGTGATCCAGATCGCGCTGCCATCGCTGCACGTCACATGGCTGTGCGTCACCCTGCTGTCGGTGTTGTATTATATCTATTGCAGCGAGATGTGGAACCAGCTGGACGCCCTGACCGGACTTTTGAACCAGAACAGCTACCTGAACCGCACCGCCGAGATGCGCCGCAGCGGCGGGGTGCTGGTGGTGTTCGATGTGGACAGCTTCAAACAGATCAACGACCGCTACGGCCATTTGCAGGGAGATGTCTGCCTTGCCGAGATCGCAGACTGCATCAAAAAAGCCTATGCCCGCTGCGGGTACTGTTACCGTATCGGCGGCGATGAGTTCTGCGTGCTGCTGAGGGATGCGGCAGATGAAGCCCGCTGCGCAGCGGCGCTGCAATCTCTGCTGGCAGAGCGGCGCAAAGAGATCACCCTTTTGCCGACGCTCTCCCTTGGCTCTGCTGTTTTTTCCGGGGAGGACGTGGTTACGGTGAAAGACCGCGCCGACCGTGCGCTCTACTGTGCCAAAAACGAGCTGAAAGCTCGCGCCGCAGCGGCAATGCCCGCAGGCGGCAGTGGGGAAAAGGATTGAACGGATCGTTCGGCGGGAAAAAACGCCCGCACACGTTATAAATGGAGGAACACCGATGATCACCGATTGGAACAGCCCGCAGGGCGATTTTGACCCCACCGAAAAGCAGGGGGAGCTGCTGATGCTGCTGAGCGGCCAGCAGGTGACCGTGCACACCAGCGCGGAAGATGATTTTGACTATATGGAAAACGAGGATGTCGCTTTTGTGGTGAAGAACCCGCACAGCGAGGAGGATCTGCTCATTGAACTGTGCGGCGAGTTTTCCGTCTTTTTTGAAAAGTGGCATGGGGAGTACCCGGCCACCGAGGAGGGTTATGCGCAGATGACCCAGGACGTGCAGGCTGTTCTGGCAGGCAGCGCCGGGGCACTGAGCCTGTACACCGAGGACGGCTGGCAGGGCACGGCCCTCTGCACGGAAAAGCCTGGCCCGGATGCCGACGCAGCCGGTCTGCTGGAGCGCTGCTGGAGCGCCGAAAAGCCCCACAAGCCTCTGGAGAAGGGCAGCCGGGTGGAGCTGGTGTACTGGGACCCGGCGCAGAACCGGACCCTGACCGTATAAACCGCCGGACGGCAGAAACAAAGAACGTCCCCGTACTCTTCGGAGCACGGGGACGTTCTGTATAACAGGGCGGGGACTTATAGCTGGTACAGGGCCACCATCAGCGGCATGGTGAAGATGCACAGGAGGGTGGTCACCACATTGATGGCGCTGGCGTAGTCGGCATCCTTGCCGTAGATCTGCGCCATCTGGGTGATGGTGGAAGCCGAGGGGGTGCAGGTGGCCAGCAGGCTCACCAGCAGGATGGTCTGGCCGTCCGGCACCAGATGGGACAGGCCGCTGAGCTTGAGCAGGGCCACAGCTGCCAGCGGGATGCCCACCAGCCGCAGGGCCGTGACCAGCCACAGCCGGCGGTAGCCCAGGATCTTTTTGAAGTTCATGCCCGCCATCAGCATGCCCAGGATGATCATGGAGATGGGGCCGATGGCACTGCCCACCATGTCCAGCGAATCCTCGATGACGGCCGGCAGCTGGATGTGCAGCAGAAACAGGGCGGCACCCGCCAGAATGGCGATCATGTTGATGTTGGTGAGCACCTTTTTCAACGCAAAGCTCTTTTCGCCGCAGAGCATGCTCTTGGCGTGGCTCCACAGCAAAAACAGCTGTACCGACAGAAAGGCACTGGAGTAGATCACCCATTCCTTGCCCAGCACCGCCGTCACGATGGGAATGATCAGGTTGCCGGCGTTGGAGTAGATCATGGAGGCCTTTTCCACGGCGTCCAGATGCAGTGCGTGACCCAGCAGGTTCACCACCACGATGATGCCGACGTGCAGCAGAACCGCCGCCGCCAGCGCCAGCAGCAGCCCGTGCAGCACATCCGGGGTGTACTGTACCTGAAAGGCCGAGATGATCACACAGGGCGAGATCAGGTACAGCGAGATCAGCGAGAGGGTCTTGCTGTCCTCGGCGTGCAGCAGGCCCCAGTGCACCACCGCATAGCCCATAAACATAATCAGAAAAAGCGAGAAGATCTTTTCTGCAAGGATCAGACTGATCATACGAGTCACGTTCCGTTTCTGCTGCTGCAAATTTCGCCCGCCGGGGCCGTTCTGCAGACCACTATAATACGCAGGCTGCGAAAAAGCAAGAGAAAATGCGGTTTCCAAAATGGTATATACAAACCACAAAATACTGTTTGTTGACAAAAACGCTGCGTCCGCCCGCTCATTCATAAAATGTTCAAAATAAATTCATATTCAGTCCACCAAATTTCGGTATAAGTGTGGCAGCAAAGGCGTAAACGGCGCCGAACCCACGCAGGTCTGGGCAAAAAAGGCAGCGGGCAAAAAGGCTGCGGCACATTTTTGCACCAAGCAGGGCTGCACACCCACACCGGCACAGGAAAGGAATTGGATCATTATGAAAATTGGTTTTTGGGAACTCGTCGTGGTCGTCATCGTGGCGTTCGTGTTCATCGGCCCGGATCAGCTGCCCGTCTACGCAAAGAAGATCGGCAAGATGCTGCGTGAGCTGAAGAAGTACACCGGCGCTGCATCCGAGGAGATCCAGAAGAACGTGGTGGAGCCGCTGAACGAGATCCAGGCTCCCCTCAAGGAGGCCGTCGCTCCGCTGACCGATATCAAGAAGGACATCGACAACAGCGTGAAGGACGTGACCAAGGGCTTTACCGGCATCGGCAAGACCAGCAAGGAAGAAGCCGCCAAGAAGGCTGCGGAGGAAGAGGTCACCGACCTGACTGCCGAAGAGCCGGTGGAGGAGCTGCCGGAAGAGAATGCAGCCCCCGCCGCCGAGGCTGCCGCCGAAAAGGCTGAGGCCCCGGCCGAAGAGAAGCCCGAGACTGCCCCTGTGCAGGAAGAAACCGCCCCCGCACCCGAAGCTCCGGCTGCGGAAGCGGCCCCGGAAGCTGCCGAGGCTGCCCCGGCAGAGGAAACCACCGTTTAAGTTTGGATACACCGCGCCCGCGGTTGTCATACATCAAGCAATAAGCCCGCCACGCGGCGCGGCAAAGTAAAAAGGAGATTTTTATTATGCGTATTGGTACCAACGAACTGCTGATCATCCTGGTCGTTGCACTGCTGATCTTTGGACCCAAGAACCTGCCGAAGCTGGGCAAGATGCTCGGCAAGACCATCAACGGCTTCAAGAAGGGCATGGAGGAGCCGGAGGATTCCGACGATTCCGAGGAGAAGGCTGAGAAGAAGGCCGCTAAGAAGGACGAAGACGAGGAGTAATTGTGGCTACGAACATGAAGCGCAAAAAGAAAGCCGAGGTCATGGAAGATGACGGCAGCATGACGCTGACCGGCCATCTGAAGGAACTGCGGAACCGGCTCATCATCTGCGCAGTGGTGTTTGTGGTGGGTGTTGTGGTCTCGCTGGCTTATGCAGACCGCCTGATCGACCTGCTCACTGCCATGGGCCGCGATTACTATCAGTTCGTGTCCATTGCACCGCAGGAAAAGCTGATGCAGTACTTCCGCGTGTCCATTCTGGCTGGCGTGGTGGTCACGGTGCCGGTGGCATTCTACCACATCTACGCCTTTGCAAAGCCGGGCCTGAAAAAGAGCGAGAGCTTTTTCTTCAAGATGGTCATGCTGCTGGGCCTGGCATTGTTCTGCGTGGGCGTGCTGTTTGCTTACAAGCTCATGATGCCCTTTATGCTGCGGTTCCTCAGCACGGGCATCGAGGGCGCTGAGTACATTCAGACCACCACCAGCATTGAGAGCTACGTCAACCTCTGCCTGACGATGTTCATCATCTTCGGCTGTGTGTTTGAAATGCCCCTGATCACGATCATCCTGTCCAAGATGGGCATCATCAACCCCACGCTCCTCAAGCAGGTGCGCGGTGTGGCCATCGTGATCATCTTCTTCATCGCGGCTGTTGTCACCCCGCCGGACATCGTGTCCCAGTGCATGGTGGCAGGCCCCATGGTGCTGCTGTACTTCATCAGCATCTTCCTGAGCGGCATCTTCTACAAGCCGAAGTCGGACGATGACGATGAGGACGACGAAGAAGAGGACGACGAATAAGCGCCCTGACCCGGTTTTCTCAGAAAAACAACAAAAGGCTGCTGTGCCGCTTGGCATGGCAGCCTTTTTGCGTATGCGGCGCGGCAGCCTCGATTTTAAATCATCCCGGCTATACAAACCACCCGCCCTGTGCTAGAATGGAGCCAACAAACAAAAGGCGGTGAGCGGATGCATCCTCTTGCAGAATATCCCCGCCCGGCCATGCGCCGGGACAGCTGTGAGATCCTGAACGGCCCGTGGCAGTATGCCATCACCCAGACGGCCGAATACCCTGCGGCCTGGCAGGGCAGCATTCTGGTGCCCTATTCGCCGGAGGCCCCGGCCTCCGGGGTGGGGCGCACCCTGCAGCCGGGGCAGTGGCTGCACTACCACCGCCTGTTCGCCCCGCCGGCGGGGGAGGGCGGCCGGGTGTTGCTGCACTTCGGGGCCGTGGATTATGCCTGCGCCGTGCAGATCAATGGGCATCTGGCAGGCGGCCACCGGGGCGGCTACTGGCCCTTCACACTGGACATTACCGACCTGCTCAACGGTACCGACCGCAACAGCCTGTGGGTGGCCGTGCAGGACCCCACCAGCCACGGCACCCAGGCCCGGGGCAAACAGACGTTGAAACCCGGCGGGATGTTCTACCCGGCCCAGAGCGGCATCTGGCAGACCGTCTGGCTGGAGCGGGTGCCGGACAACTATATCCAGACCCTGACCGTCACCCCGGACTACGACGCCCGCACGGTGACGGTGCGGGTGCACACGGCAAAGCCCGGCGGTGCGGTCAACCTGTGGGCCATGGTGCGGGCCGGGGGCGTGACCATCGCCGAGGACTGGGGCAGCGACGAGGCCGACCAGGACGGCGAAGTGACCCTGAACATCCCGGAAGAGCATTTCTTCCCATGGAGCCCGGACACGCCCTTCCTTTACGACCTGACGGTGGGCACCAACCAGGGGGAGGAAGCCGGGCTCGACACGGTGCACAGTTACTTTGCCCTGCGCAAGTGGAGCTGTACACCGGACGCCCACGGGGTGCTGCGCTTCTGCCTGAACGACAAGCCCATCCTACTCAACGGCCTGCTGGATCAGGGCTACTGGCCGGAGGGTCTGTATACGCCACCCTCGGACGCAGCCGTGGAGCGGGAGCTCAGCGAGGTGAAAGCGCTGGGCTTCAACCTGCTGCGCAAGCACGCCAAGATCGAGCCGCAGCGCTGGTATTACCACTGCGACCGGCTGGGCCTGATCGTCTGGCAGGACATCGTCAACGGCGGCAGCGCCTATAATTTGTGGTTCGTCACCTACCTGACCAATGTGCTGCAGCCGCTGCTGCGCCGCTTCCCGGACGGCAAAGCCTGCCGCCGCCTGCTGAGTCGGGCAAAACCCGCCGGCCGGGAGGAGTACGCCCACGAGCTGGCCGACACGGTACAGGCGCTGCGGTGCCACCCCTGCATTGCCTGCTGGGTGCCCTTCAACGAAGGGTGGGGGCAGTTCGATGCCGGAAAAGCCGTGCAGGCCCTCCGGACGCTGGACGGCACCCGTCTGGTGGACGAGGCCAGCGGCTGGTTCGACCAGGGCGGGGGCGATGTGCACTCCCTGCACAATTATTTCTATCCGCTGCGCATCCGCCCGCAGAAGCGCACGGTGGCCCTCAGCGAATACGGCGGCATTGCCTGGCCCATGCCCGGCAACGAGCCGCCCCGCAAGACCTACGGCTACAGCACGGCCAAAGACCGGCAGGAGCTGACCGCCCGCTACAAGAAGCTGCAGCTGAAAACCGTGCTGCCCCAGCTGGAAAAAGGCCTTTCGGCGCTGGTGTACACCCAGCTCACCGATGTGGAGGACGAGGTGAATGGGCTGTTCACCTACGACCGTGCCGCCGTCAAGCCGGACGCCAACGCGGTGCGCTCGGTGAATGCGGCACTGGCCGCCGAGTTTGCAAGAGTGACAAATCCCGCGAAAAAATGAGCAAGATCCCCGGTGCAGGAAACAGAGAACTGCACCGGGGATTTTTTACCGGACAAGATTTTGTTTTTTGTTTACAAATGGTTACTTGACATGGAAATATCCATTTTGTAATCTGAAAGGGTATTCAATTTACATGAAATGCCGCTGGAAACGCGGGCCGGTGCACCGGCTGCGTCTGCCAGCCTCCGGGGAAAGGAGCAACACACCATGGACTACCTGCAGAACGTGATGGGATATTTTGACCAGCAGCAGCCGCTGTGTGCACAGCATGATAAGATCAGCAAGGATCTGTATCAGGAATATGGCGTCAAGGCCGGTCTGCGCGACGAGAACGGAAAGGGCGTGCTGGCGGGCCTGACCAACATTTCGGACATCCGCGCCTTTGAGTATGTGGACGGCGTCAAGCGCCCGGCCCACGGTCAGCTGCTCTACCGCGGCTACGACGTCAAAGATCTGATCAACGGCAGCCGGGGCGGCCGCTTTGCCTTTGAAGAGGCGGGCTACCTGCTGCTGTTCGGTGAGCTGCCCACCCCGGAAAAGCTGGAAGAATTCTGCCGGGTGCTGGGCGAGTGCCGTACCATGCCCACCAATTTTACCCGTGACGTGATCATGAAGGCCCCCAGCCACGACATCATGAATTCCATGGCCCGCAGTGTGCTGACCCTGGCCTCCTACGACCCCAAGGTATCGGATCTGTCCATCCCCAACGTGCTGCGCCAGAGCATCCAGCTGGCCAGCATCTTCCCCATGCTGGCCGTGTATGCCTACCACGCCTACGACCACTACGAGAAGGACGGCAGCATGTACATCCACCGGCCCGACCCGCAGCTGTCCACCGCCGAGAATTTCCTGCGGATGCTGCGGCCGGACATGCAGTACACCCCGCTGGAAGCCCGTGTGCTGGATGTGGCACTGCTGCTGCACGCCGAGCACGGCGGCGGCAACAACTCCACCTTTACCACCCGCGTGGTCACCTCCTCCGGCACCGATACCTATTCGGCCATGGCGGCGGCGCTGTGCTCCCTCAAGGGCCCGCGCCACGGCGGTGCCAACCTGATGGTGATGCAGATGATGCAGAACATCCGCGAGAATCTGCACGACCAGGAGGACGACGAGGAGCTGGAAGCCTACCTGAAAAAACTGCTGCACGGCGAAGCCTTTGACCACAAGGGCCTGATCTACGGCATGGGCCACGCGGTCTACTCCCTCAGCGACCCCCGTGAGGTGGTGTTCAAGGGCTATGTGGAACAGCTGGCCCACGAGAAGGGCCGGGACAAGGACCTGGCCCTGTACGCCAAGATCGAGCGCATGGCCCCGCAGCTCATCGCCGAGGAACGGAAGATCTTCAAGGGCGTCAGCCCCAACGTGGATTTCTACAGCGGCTTTGTGTACGATATGCTGGGCATCCCCATGGAGCTGTACACCCCGCTGTTTGCCGTGGCCCGCATCATGGGCTGGAGTGCCCACCGCATCGAAGAGCTGCTCAGCGCCAACAAGATCATCCGCCCGGCCTACAAGAGCCTGGGCGGCACCCACGACTACATCCCGCGGGATGCACGATAACAGGAGGGCTGTGCCATGAAACAGGAAGCCATGCAGAAGCACCCGGAAGAATGGTTCTTCTTGCACAATTTTGATGTGGACCGGGTGTTCAGCACCATCCGGCGCACGGATTATCTGGTGCTGTTCTACATCAAGATGCGGCAGGAGAGCCACCCGGACGAGAAACTCTATCTGGCTGATCTTGCCGCCGAGATGGGCGTGAAGGTGACCGAGCTGTCCAAAGGCATCGAGAAGCTGCAGGACCAGGGCTATGTGCGCTGGCTCACCGACCGGGAGGCCGGCCGCACCTATGTGGAGCTGACCAGCAAGGCCGTGGAGCTGATGGCCGAGGAACGCGATCTCATGAAGCGCTGCTATGCCCGCCTGCGCACCGAGCTGGGGGACGAAGAGCTGCGCCGCACCGTGGACACCCTGCAGCACATGCGGGACATCCTGAAGGATGAGCGGGAGCGCGGCGCGTAAGCTCCGCTCCAAAATACAACGCCGAAAAAGGCCCCGCTTCCGGGTGTGGAAGCGGGGCCTTTGTGCGTTTGGGGACAGATCAGCTGTTGCTGGAAGAGGACGGGTTCACGATCTTGCTGGCGGGCATCTTGTTCATGGCAGAGGTGCTGAGGTTATTCTCCAGCGTGCTGCCATAGGCGGTGAGGGCATCTTCCAGCTCGTCGCCCTTCATGTCGCTCAGGATCTGGGTGCGCAGGGCGTCCAGCGTGGACACCTGCAGCGGGTCAATGCGCATCATCAGGATGATGGAAGCGGCATTGTACTGCACGGCAGCGGCCTCGCCGTACACAAGGCCGCGCACGGCGTCGGCGGCACCGTCCTGGGTAAAGGCACCGGTCAGGTCGCTTTCGGTCAGCAGTTCGGTCTGCACGTTGGAAGCATCCTCGGCGGGGGTGGAGTCCAGCACAGCGTAGATGTCCGGCAGGGCGGCAGAAGCGGCAGAATGCAGGGCGCTGACCTGCTCGGACACCGAGCCGTCCTGCGTTTCGCTGCAGCTTGCGGCGGCCGCCTGTGCCAGCTGCAGCATCTGGGCCTTCTGGTCGTCGGAGGCGGACACAAAGGTGCTGGTGTTGTACAGCGGGATGTTCACATAGGCCAGCTCGTACATCTGGCTGTCCAGATGCTCGGTCAGGTCGCTGTCATCCACGGGGCTTTCGCCGTCCGGACCGTACACCAGCGTCAGCAGCAGGGTGTGCTTGAGCTGGATGCGCTCAAAGGCTTTGAGGGTCTCCAGGCCGATGCCGTTGGCGGTGTAGGTGCTGCCGTACTGGTCCATCAGCTGCTGGGCGTAGTTGTCGGCCACCTGGGCCTGTTCGGCGGTCAGCTCCCCGCCCAGCTCGGCAAAGCGAGCGTCGATGGCGGCAAAGGTGCGCAGGGTCTCCAGCGTCTTGTCGGCCACATAGTCCTGGACCACGGAGGTCTCGCCGCTGTCGGCATCGGTGGTGATGGTCTCCTTCAGGAAGGCTTTCACGTCGGTGGCGTCCTGGTCGGTGCCGGCCAGCTGGGCAGCCTGCTGGTAGGCGCTGAACTGGGCCAGCAGATACAGGCCGGAGGACACTTCAAAGTCGCCGACCTTGCCCACGGTGTCCGGGGTGGACAGGCCGCAGCTTGCCAGACTGAAGATCATGACGAGTGCGCATACCAGCGCAAGCAGTTTCTTTTTCATGTGTAATGCTCCTGTTTTTTGAAATTGTAGATGGCTCGCCCTCTCAGGCGCTGGCATCGAGCGGATGCGAGAGGACTGAGAGGGCGAGGATGCTATCGGTTACTTGCTTTCCTGCGGTTTGTCCTTGCCATTCAGGATCTCCGCCATTGCCTTGAGGATGCTCTGCAGCAGTTCCAGCGGCTTTTCGTCGGGGTGCAGGGTGACCGAAAGGTAAGGCTTTGAGCCTGCACCGGCGGTGACGCGGCCGTTGAAGGCCACCAGCAGGCCCCGGATCATGGGCACATCCAGGTGTTCCAGATTCAGCACAATGGTGTCCTTCTTCTGGGTCACCTCGTACACGCCCACGGCGGTGGCCTGCACCCGCACCAGCGAAACGTTCACCAGGTCGCTCACCGAGGGCGGCGGGTCACCGTAGCGGTCGATGAGTTCGTCCAGCACGTCGGCAGCGTCCTCCGGGGTCTGGATGGCGGCAATGCGCTTGTAGGCTTCGATGCGGCCCGGCCCGTCGGCGATGTATTTCTCCGGGATGTAGGCGTCCACCCGCAGGTCCACCAGGCATTCGCTCTTGTCGCGCTGCACCGGCTCGCCTTTGGCGCGGGCGATGGCCTGCCCCAGCATCTTGACGTAGAGGTCGTAGCCCACGGCCTCCATGTGGCCGTGCTGGCTGTGGCCCAGCAGGCTGCCGGCACCGCGGATCTGCAGATCGCGCATGGCGATGCGGAAGCCGGAACCAAAGGCCGTGAACTCCCGGATGGCGGAAAGCCGCTTCTGGGCAATGTCCGTCAGGGTCTTGTCCCGCCGGAAGGTGAAGTAGGCATAGGCCTTGCGGCCGCTGCGGCCCACCCGACCTCGGATCTGGTACAGCTGAGCCAGACCCATGCGGTCGGCGTCCTCAATGATCAGGGTATTGCAGTTGCGCACGTCGATGCCGGTCTCGATCAGGGTAGTGCACACCAGGATGTCGATCTCGCCGTTGAGCAGGTGCTGCCACACGGGGTTCAGCTCCTCCTCGGTCATCTTGCCGTGGGCAATGCCCACCCGGGCACCGGGCACCATCTGGCTCACATGGGCGGCACAGGCCTCGATGTTGTCCACCCGGTTGTGCAGGTAATACACCTGCCCGCCGCGGGCCAGCTCCTTTTTCATGGCCTCGGCCAGGATCACGTCGTTGTACTCCAGCACAAAGGTCTCCACGGGCTGGCGCTCAATGGGCGGCTGCTCGATGGTGGAAAGGTCCCGGATGCCGCTCATGGCCATGTTCAGGGTGCGGGGAATGGGGGTGGCCGACAGGGTGAGCATGTCCACCCCGATGAAGTTCTCCTTGAGCTTTTCCTTGTGCTTGACGCCGAAGCGCTGTTCCTCGTCGATGATCACAAGGCCCAGGTCGTGGAACTTCACGTCCTTGGACAGCAGCCGATGGGTGCCCACCACGATATCCACGCTGCCGGACTGCAGGCCCCGCAGGGTCTCCTTCTGCTGCTTGGCGGTGCGGAAGCGGGACAGCATCTCCACCTTCACGGGGAAGGCCTCCATACGGGAGAGGATGGTGTTGTAGTGCTGCCAGGCCAGCAGGGTCGTGGGGGCCAGAATGGCGCACTGCTTACCGCCCATCACGCACTTGAAGGCGGCCCGCAGGGCTACTTCGGTCTTGCCCACGCCCACGTCGCCGCAGAGCAGCCGGTCCATGGGGTAACCCTTTTCCATGTCCTGTTTGATCTCGGCGGTGGCGTTGAGCTGGTCGTCGGTTTCGTCGTAGTCGAAACGGGTCTCAAAGTCCCGCTGCCAGTCGCCGTCGGGCGGGAAGGCGTAGCCGGTGGCCTGCCGACGGCGGGCATACAGCTCGATGAGCTCCTGGGCCATCTCCTCGGTGGCCTTTTTGACCTTGGCACGGGTGCGCTGCCACTCGGCACCGCCCAGCTTGGCCAGCTTGACCTTTTCTTCGTCGCCGGGGGCGGTGTAGCGGCTCAGCAGGTCCAGCTGGGTGACCGGAACATACAGCACGTCCGAGCCGGAGTACTGCACCTTGAGGTAATCTTTCGTGGCACCCTGCACTTCCAGCCGCTGGATGCCCGCATACATGCCGATGCCGTGGCTCTGGTGCACCACATAGTCGCCGGGCTTGATATCGGAAAGGCTGGACAGGGCGTTCTTGTTCTTTTTGCGCTTTTTGGTTTCGGCGGCGGTCTCTTCGTCCAGACCGTGGCGGCGGGACGAGAGCACGGCCGCGTGAGCAAACGGGAAGGTGCACCCGGCGGTCAGATGGCCCGGCAGCACCTGTACGATGCCCTTGGCGGGGCGCACATCCCGGCTCATGCTCACCGAGTAGCCCTTGTCGGCCAGGTCACGGGTGAGGGCAGCGGCACCCTTGGGGGTGCCGGAAAACAGGGTGATGGCATACCCCTGTGCAAGGAGCGGGTCCAGGTCCTCCCGCAGGGAGGCCAGGTCGCCGTTCCAATTGGGGGCCGCAAAGGCCTCGGCATTGATGAGGTCTTTCAGTTTGAACTCGTTCATGCCGCGCAGGAAGTTCTCGCACAGCAGGGTGCTCTGCTTCTGGGCGGCGATGACCAGATCGTCCATGGTCTGGTACAGCACATCCAGCCCGGGGCAGAGCACGCCCTCTTCCAGCAGGCCGGTCAGCTCCTCGCTGCGGCGGAATTCGGTGGCCTTCTGGGCATCCCGGATGCCGCCCACCTCGTCCAGAATGAACAGGGGCGCGTCCAGATGATCCAGCAGGGTGGCCGGTTCCGGGTAGCGGATGCCGTAATACTTGTCCATGGCTTCCGGCATCAGGCCGGAGTCCAGCTGGGACAGGTCGGCCTCGGTGGCCTTTTCCAGCGCGGTGCGGTGTTTGCCGCGGGCCTTTTTCACAGCGGCACGCAGAGCCTCGGCAGTCTCTTCGGTGCTGCCGAACAGCACTTCGCGGGCAGGGGAAAGGTAGATCTTTTCCAGTGCGCCGTCCCGCCGCTGGGTCAGCAGGTCAAAGGAGGCCATGGAGTCGATCTCATCGTCCCAGTATTCCACACGGGCAGGCTGACGCATATCCGGGGCATAGATGTCCACGATATCGCCGCGCACGCTGAACTGGCCGGGGCCGTCCACCTGACTGCGACGCACATACCCGGCGGCAAACAGCCGGGCCACCAGCGCTTCGCGGTTGTACACCATGCCGGGCTTGAGGGTGAGGGTGTTTTTCAGGAATTCATCGCGGGGCACGGTGTACTGCAGCAGAGCCTCGGCCGGGACGCAGACAGCCTGGAGCCGCCCCCCGGCCAGGGCACCCAGCACCGAAAGGCGGCGATACTCGTATTCGCGCCCGGCACCCTCCACCGGGCGCAGCATGAAGTCCCGGGGAGGGAACACGGCGGCGGTAAGGCCCAGGGCCTTCAGGTCCTCAGCAAAGTGGGTGGCCTCGGCTTCGCCCGGGGTCACGATGCAGAGCACCCGGCCCAGATCCTTCTGCAAAGCGGCATACAGCAGGGCCCGGCCTGCCGGGGGCAGACCGAACAGCGCTGCCGGGCCGGGCTTTGCAAAGCTGGCCGCGATCTTCTGGTATTCCTGGGTCGCTTTCAACAGGGCTTCGTACATGGAAAAACCTCCTTTCCTGTTGGGATGACCATTTGAAATTGCCGCCGCATTCGCTTTGGCAATGGCAGAGGAATGATTATTTTTATTTGCAGCAGAGAAAAGCCTGCGGGCTTTTCTCTGCTGCTTTTTCACGAGAGGGGTCGTGACATCAAAATGCATCAAAGAACAGAAATGCAGTTCGCCAGTGCTGCCCCACTCGGTGAAAATGTGTTTGGAGCGGCCCGCAGGCCGCGACAAACACGAACAATAAAAATAAAATTCCGCTGAAAATGCCCAGAGCGCAAGCGGAGGGCAGTTTAAATGAGGTTCTTACCCGTTATACTTGCTCTGTGCCAGACTTAGCTTGCCGTCCATGATGAGCTTGGCGGCAGCTTCGATGTCCGGGCAGCGGTCCGCCAGAGCCTTGGCGTCCTCGACCGGAAATTTGCCCAGCACCCAATCCGCCAGGTCGTAGTCCGGGCGGGGCTTGGCTCCCACACCGATGCGGATGCGGGGGAAGCCGTCGCCGCCCAGCCGGGCGATGATGCTCTTCAGGCCGTTGTGGCCGCCTGCCGAGCCGGAAGGCCGGATGCGCAGCTTGCCGGGGTTCTGGGTGATGTCGTCGCACAGGACGATGACATGGTCGGCCGGGATCTTGAAAAAGCCCGCCAGCGGCGCGATGGAATCGCCGGAAAGGTTCATGTAGGTCAGGGGCTTGAGCAGCACCACCTTGTGGCTGTCCACTTCACCCTGGCCCCACAGGCCCTGGAATTTGGTCTTGCTCACGCTGATGCCCCATTTGCCGGACAGGTAGTCCAGCGCGGCAAAGCCCGCGTTGTGGCGTGTGCCGTCGTATTTGGCCTCGGGGTTGCCCAGGCCGGCGATCAGCCAGATATCGTTTGCATTCATGATATGATAGTACCTTTTCTTGAAAATAGTGTGATACAACATCTAAGTATAACATGGCCGGGCGCAAAAAGATATACATTATAAGCAAAAAATGCCCCCGGGCCGTAGGGCTCGAGGGCAAAAGGGATTCTTACAGGTCCAGGGTAAGGGCAGCGGCCTTCCAGCGGCCATCCTCCTTTACCATGGTGATGGTGCCGGATACCTGGGCTGCCGGGGTCTTGTCGGCCACGGTCTGCAACTCAGCAGAAAAATCATAGCAGTTGCCAGCACCGGAACGCTTTTTCAGGGTAAGGCTTGCAGGTTCCAGCTTGTCGCCGGACTGCCCGGCCAGCGCAGTGATGCGAGTGGGCAGGCGGTTAGCCAGGACCTGGTCCAGGCAGTCGGCGGTCATGACATCGCCCAGCTGCGCCTGAACATAGGTGTACAAGCCCTGGGTGTCCACTGCGGTAAGCCCCGGCTGGCTGCCGGAGGGAACGGCGGCGTCCACAGCCTGCTCCACGGCAGAGGAGCAGGACAGCAGCTGCTGCACCACGAACTCGGCCTGCTTTTTGGCCGGGTCCTTGGACAGGCCTGCCAGGGCAAACACGGCAGCTACCGCTGCAAAGAAGAGCACCAGGCTCACAGCCTGCTGGCGGAAACGGTGGAACAGGTCAGGCTTCATAAGCGGCTCCTTTCCCGGCAGCGGCTCAGTTGCCCTGCTCGTTTTCCAGCTTCTGCTTCTTGGCGATGTAGGCTTCCATCTTCGGTTCAGCCCAGCCCTCCAGATTGGTCTGGCGCTCCCGGGCGATGCCCAGCGCCTGTGCGGGCACATCCTGAGTGATGGTGCTGCCGGCGGCGGTGTAGGCACCGTCGCCCACCTTGACCGGGGCCACAAGGTTGGTGTTGCAGCCGATGAAGCAGTAGTCCCCGATGGTGGTGCGGAACTTGTCCTTGCCGTCGTAGTTGCAGGTGACGGTGCCGCAGCCGAAGTTGCAGTACTTGCCCACGTCGCTGTCGCCGATGTAGGTCAGGTGGCTCACCGTGTTGCCGCGGGCAAAGTTGGAATTCTTGGTCTCCACATAGGCACCCAGATGCACACCGTAATCGGTGACCGTGTTCACCCGCACATGGGTGAAGGGGCCGATGTTGTTGTGAGGGCCCAGGTGGCTGCCGTAGACCTGGCTGGCGTTGACGGTGGTGCCCTCGTCCACGATGCTGTCCTCGATGAGGGTGTTGGGGCCGATGATGCAGCCTGCCCCAATGATGGTATGGCCCCGCAGGATGGTGCCGGCCAGGATGACGGCCCCCGGTGCGATCTGCACGTCGGGTGCGATCTGCACGGTGCGGCTGTCGATGATCACGCCGTTGGCGATGTGCTGCAGCAGGATCGTTTCACGGGCGGCCTCGGCGGCGTCCAGACGGGTACGCGCTGCATCCAGTGCAGCGGAAGAAACACAATTTTCCATGGTTCAGGAGCTCCCTTCCGATACGGCTCCCGCGGGACGATGCGGCCCGGTGCACCCGGATGCAGATGCAGCAGGAGCTTTGTACCGACAAAAAGAATGTTTGAAGTTTCAGGAATAGAAAGTTGTATCCAACAGACAAAGAAATTGCGTCAGAAAAAGAAAAACCTCTCGAACTTTCTCCCATTTTATATTACCGGAAAACTTGGTAAAATTCAAGTGATTTGCATAAAAAACACCAAACAAATTCGGGATTTTGCATGGTGGCAACCCTTGGATTTTTTGGTATAATAGTTTAGCATTCACGAAACAATGTTCATCGCCTATTGAGACAAAGGTAAACGATGAGACGGACGGGCCCTTCCGGCACGGCCGTGAACTATGGGAGGTAAACAACGCATGAGCAAAAAGTATCTGTACTACTTCAGCGAAGGCAACGATGCTTTCGGTGGCGACAAAGTCACCATGAAGAACACTCTGGGCGGCAAGGGCGCTGGTCTGGCTGAGATGACTGCAGCCGGCATGCCGGTGCCGCAGGGCTTCACCATCACCACCGACGCCTGCACCCAGTACTATGCAGACGGCCGTCAGATCAATGACGCCATCACTGCCGACATCTTTGAGCACCTCAAGGGTCTGGAAGAAATCACCGGCAAGAAGTTCGGTGACAACACCAACCCCCTGCTGGTCTCCGTCCGTTCCGGCGCACGTCAGTC
>UMJR01035854.1_pt1 | contig 26583 bp, 20 predicted proteins | sample 1966121 | NCBI WGS metagenome assembly UMJR01 (sample SAMEA4836155, study PRJEB28245) | human gut metagenome | biome: gut microbiome; material: fecal sample | place: Denmark | collected 2008
GAAAGGGAATAATCAGTGGCCTTGAAAGCTGCAAATATTCAAATTATTGTACCTTGCTCCAGGAAAGATAGGTATTGCTCTTTTTTACTTATCTCAGTTTGGTTCCTTGCAAATAAAGATATAACGGTACGAAGTGCATGTCGTAAAATTTGGCTTTTATGGAGAGAATTATTTTTTGGGAATATTGTGGGTATGTGTTGCCGGTTATTTATTCCTTCTTTTGAGCCTATGTCTGTGAATGATTGGTGGTCCAGTTGGCTGAATTTATTCTTCCCTTTGACTCGGAATGAATGGTGGTATGTAAGTAGTTATGCGGTTTTTTTTGATTTTGCTCCCGTTTGTCTTTCCAGCTCTTAAAAGTATGGGGAAAATAACCATAAGAAGTGCTGTGTAGTGCTATTTGTGTTATGGGGCATTTTAGCCTTAGTTCCTGGCTCTAATTTGAATAATGGTCTAATGTAGTGGGATTTGAATACGTATTTGTGCTTATTTCGTATTACAAGTGGTACATGAAGGAGATTCCAATTCATTATGCGGCTTGGATGGTTACTTTAGGTGCGATAGTGATTTTAATCTGGAATGTGGTTCTTCCCATGTTAATTCCTAATAATTCAAGACTTCTTATTGATCTTTTATGGCCGGTTGAAAAAGAATGGTCCATTCCAATTATGCTAATTAGTTTTGGCCTATTTGAAATATTTCGAAGGATGGTGTTCTATAGCAGGATAGTCAATATAATTGCGGCATCTTCTTTTGGAGTTTATCTTATTACTGAACAACCGTTTATTCGAGAACAATTATGGTCTAAATGGGTTGTGTTGTCAGGTTTTTACGATTCAAAATATGCAGTAGTACAGACTATTTCATATGTCATTATCATATGCGCAGTGGCGGGTGTTCTTGATTTATTAAGGGATTCACTTTTTAGAGTGACAATTGATCGGCATCGTGGAGTTTGGTTTGATAAAATATGGAATTTAGTTTTCTTTAAAAATAGAAGAAAAATACAACATCCTATTACTTCTGTAAATCCATAGATATTAGAAGCGGAATTCAGTTTTCAGACCGAATTCCGCTTCTAATATCCACATAGATAATATCCATGTGGATTATTTTAATGGATCATCATCAGGTTGTGAAATGATTTTATGATTGGCAACATCCTTAAGATGCTTTCCATATGGGGATTTTCCGTATTTGATAGCTGCTTCCATGAGCTGATCTGCAGTAATCCAGCCATTTTCGAAAGCAATTTCTTCAGCGACGGCAATTGGCAGCCCCTGAGCACGTTGAACGGTACGCACGAATTCTCCTGCTTCATATAAAGAATCCATGGTGCCTGTATCGAGCCAAGCATAGCCACGGCCTAAAGTTTGCACATGTAAACTGCCGTCTTTAAGATACAATTTGTTCAAATCCGTGATTTCTAATTCGCCGCGTGCGCTTGGTTTAACTTGTTTAGCGAATTCGGTAACACGAGCATCGTAAAAGTAGAGACCGGTAACAGCATAATTAGATGCTGGATGCTCGGGCTTTTCCACGATTGAGATAGCTTCATGGTTGCTGTCAAATTCGACGACACCGTAGCGTTCGGGATCATCGACATAATAGCCGAATACCGTAGCTCCATGTTCGACTGCTGCTGCACGGCGTAAAGTCTTTCCCAAACCATTGCCGTAAAAGATATTATCGCCTAGAACAAGCGCACATGGATCGTTATCGATGAAGTCTTCACCAATAACAAATGCTTGAGCAAGACCATCTGGCGAAGGCTGAATTTTGTAACTGAAATTCACACCATATTGGCTACCATCGCCAAGAAGACGCTCAAAATTGGGTAAATCCTGTGGTGTACTGATGATGAGTATATCTCGGATACCTGCCATCATCAGCACACTCAGCGGATAATAAATCATTGGCTTGTCGTAGACAGGCAATAATTGTTTAGAAGTTACAGTGGTCAGAGGGTACAGACGTGTACCTGATCCTCCTGCGAGAATGATGCCTTTCACTTGTTGAGTTCCTTTGCGAGATAGTTGTGAAGGGAGGTCTCCCAATCGGCTGGCCGATAACCGGTAGCTTCGATTTTGCTTAAATCGAGTGAGCAATTATGTGGGCGCAAAGCCGCGTTATTTTCCTTGGCATATTCTTCAACAGAATTCGCGACGATCTTTGAACTGTCAGCGCCTGCTGCATCAAAAACAATTTGGGCAAGATCGTACCAGCTCACGATGCGCCCCGAACCTGTCATGTTATAAGTTCCAAAAGAAGCGTTGCTATTCAAGAGATGGAAGATGGCCTTTGCCATGTCATCAGTGAAAGTCAATCGGCCGAACTGATCATTCGGAGCTTCTGCTGAAGCTCCGGATTGGGCAAGGTCCAACATGCGGGTTACGAAATTACGGCCTTCCCCGATAATCCAGCTGGAACGAATCAGATAATGCTGTGGAACGTTTTCCACAAGTGCATCGCCAGCGGCTTTAGTTTGGCCGTATACGCTTAATGGTGCGAAATCTTCATCTTCCTTGTGGAATTGCGAAGTACCATCAAACACATAATCGCTGGAAATATGCACTAAGATGATTTTATGCTCTGTTGCGATTTTAGCGAGATTTTTAACACCACGAACGTTAGCATTCCAAGCATCTTTACGTCCCTCGGATGTTTCGGCTCCATCGACGGAAGTATAGGCTGCAGCATTGATGATGGTACCGTATAAATCCCAATCGATGTTTTCATAAGATGCGGTATCGGAGATATCGAAAGTGTCGGCATCGTGATATTCGAAATTCTCTAAAGAATGATTCTCGGCATATTCACGGATTGCCCGTCCTAGTTTGCCGTTACTACCAAGCACCATCGTTTTTTTCGGTGCCATAGGTTTCGCGTCCTTAAGCATGGGGTGATGCAGGTCGGCCTCGCTTCGTTCCGAATCCTCCAACGGGATGGGCCACTGGATGTGCAGGTCCGGGTCCGCGAGGTTCACGAACGTGTACGTCCTCTTCTGCTCCAAGCTCCAGTGCGCGTTCACGAGATACGTGTACACGGTACCGTCCTCGAGCGCCTGGAAGCTGTTGCCCACGCCACGCGGCACGTAGATCGCCTTCGACGGATCCAATATGGTCGTGTACACCTGGCCGAACGAATCGCCCGGACGCAGGTCCACCCACGCGCCGAACACCGAGCCGGCCGCGATGGAAATGTACTTGTCCCACGGCTCCGCGTGGATGCCACGCGTCACGCCCTTCTTCGCGTTGTAGCTGATGTTGTTCTGCACCGGCCCGAAATCAGGCAGGCCCAGGTTCATCTGCTTCGCCCGCTGCCAGTTCTCCTTGAACCAGCCACGGTTGTCGCCATGCACCGGCAGGTCGAACACCAGCAGTCCCGGGATGTTCGTCTCCACGGCCCTCAGATCCTTCTCGAAATCCATCACTCACTCCATCCTCAAAAAACATCAAAACACATACGGAAACCGGCACGCCCGGACCCGCGTTCCCCACGCGGGCGGACGAGGAAAGGAACACAATTCAGCTCCCCTCGCCCGTCCACGCGGTCCGGGCCTTACTGGCCCTGCTGCTTGTAGCGTTCCTCGGTGGCGGCCTTGGCGGGCTCCCACCACGCGCGGTTCTGCGTGTACCATTCGATCGTCTGCTTCAGACCGGACTCGAAGTCGGTGTGCTTCGGTGTCCAACCCAATTCGGTGCGCAGCTTGGTCGAATCGATCGCGTAACGGCGATCATGGCCCGGACGGTCCTTGACCCAGTCGAACGCGTCCTCGTCCTGTCCCATCATCTTGAGAATCATGCGCAGAACGGTGATGTTGTTCTTTTCACCGTTGGCGCCGATCAGGTACGTATCGCCGATGCGGCCCTTCGTCAGGATCGTCCACACGCCCGAGCTGTGGTCCTCGGTATGAATCCAGTCGCGCACGTTCTCGCCCTTGCCGTACAGCTTCGGACGCTGCCCGTCCAGGATGTTCGTGATCTGACGCGGGATGAACTTCTCCACATGCTGGTACGGGCCGTAGTTATTCGAGCAGTTCGAGATCGTGGCACGGATGCCGTACGTGCGCGTCCACGCGCGCACCAACATATCGCTCGCGGCCTTCGTCGACGAATACGGCGAACTCGGATGATACGGCGTATGCTCCGTGAACCTGGCCGGATCATCCAGGGCGAGATCCCCGTACACCTCGTCCGTGCTCACATGATGGTAACGGATCCCATACTTCCTGACCGCCTCCAACAGGCGGAACGTGCCCTCAACGTTGGTCTTCAGGAACGGTTCCGGATCCGCGATGGAATTATCGTTGTGCGACTCGGCCGCGTAATGCACGATCGCGTCATGACTAGGCACGATCCTGTCCAACAGGTCCGCATCGCAGATATCACCAACCACGAGCTCCACACGATCCTCGGGCAGGCCCGCGATGTTCTCCGGATTGCCGGCATACGTGAGCTTGTCCAGCACGGTCACGTGCACGTCCGGATGATGGTCCACCACGTAATGCACGAAATTCGACCCGATGAAACCACAGCCACCGGTCACAATGATGTTCTTGGGAGTAAACGTCTCTTCAACCATATAAGCAATATTAGCTGCTTGCGCGTACGAGTTCTTCTTGAAAACGTGAAAATTAGGCTAGACATTCAATTGTTTGTTTTCTACGGAAAGCCTGCTGGTAGACTTTGTAAATATGGCTAAGAAAATTCTGGTAACTGGTGCTGGCGGATATATTGGGCGTCATGTCGTAAAAGCATTGCTTAATGCTGGGCAAGACGTTATTGCTTCAGATTTACGACTCGATGGTGTCGATGAGCGTGCCATTAAAGTTCAAGCGAATATTTTCGAGCCGAACGATGGTTTATTTGAGGAATTAGGAGCTCCGGACGTATGCTTGCATATGGCTTGGCGTGATGGTTTTAAGCATAATTCCGATAATCATATGGGAGATTTGTCTAATCACTATCGTTTTTTGAAGCATCTGCTTGATGCGGGGCTTAAGCAAGTTGCTGTTATGGGCACCATGCATGAAGTCGGCTATTGGGAAGGGGCAATTGACGAAAATACGCCTTGCCATCCTGCGTCTATGTATGGAATTGCTAAAAATGCGTTACGCGAAGCAACGTTGATGCTTGCCAAAGAACATGACGCGACTGTGCAATGGATTCGTGCTTATTATATCGTTGGCGATGATGCTCATGGTAGTTCTATTTTTTCGAAGTTGCTGCAAGCTGCCAGTGACGGCAAGCCGACTTTTCCGTTTACTACAGGTAAGAATAAATATGATTTCATTGATGTAGATGAGCTCGCACGCCAGATTAGCGCGGTTGTTTCGCAAGACGCGATTAATGGCATTATCAATTGTTGTACTGGTAAACCAATGACATTGGCCGAGCGTGTGGAACAATATATTAAGGAAAACAATCTTAATATTAAGCTTGACTATGGCGCATTTCCCGATCGCCCATATGATTCACCTGGTGTTTGGGGTGACGCTTCCAAGATCAAGCAGATTTTGAAAATTCAGTAAATTAAGGCATTTGACTATGGCATGCGCATCAGCAGCGGAACCAATAATTAACTCTACGGTTAAGGAAAAAGGAAAATATTCTGATGAAAGCGGAGCCACCGAAAAGGCTACGTCGATTCTTCCTTTAAAAGAGCAGTATACGTTTTATGGGTTCATGCAGTTTTTGCGCATGAACCCATGGGACATGGTACTGAGCATATTCTTATTGCTTATGGGGTATGAGTTGAAGATGTTCGGTAATTCATACTCCATTGATACGGAGGCAATGATACAAGTCCAAAGTTCACTATACCAATCTTGGATTGGATTAGAACGTTTTGGATTGTTGCTTCTAAAAAAAGTATTAGGGCTATATTGGTATAACAATGCGCTAGCCTCATTCCTAGCTGCTGTTTGTTTGTTTGGAGCAGCTCTTTTATGGGCCTATCTTTTTTCTGGAGTCATAAATTCTAAAGGGAAATTTCATCCAATTTATTTTATAGGACCGTTCATCACATCCCCGGTCCTAGCAGAGATGCTAGGGTTCACCCTCATGGGAGCAGAAGTAGGAATGGCCATAGCTTTTGTAGCCATAGCTTTGATGTGTTTGATGAATTTCGTTGTATACAAAAAATGGTGGATGGGGCTTCTGACGGTATTGTTTGCTGCCGCTTCTTTTACGCTATACTTGGCAATGGTAACAGTTTTTGTTGCGGGCTTTGCCATGATGTTTGTTTTGCTATTTTGGAATAGCTCTGAGTTTGCTCTAGCTCGTCGTTTTATTTTTATCGTGATAGGGGCTGGTTTTTTTTGCATTTCTTATTTTTTATATATGGCGGCTAATGCGTGTGCATTAAAAATTTATCATATGACGACGAATTCTTATATTAATGATCAATCGAGATGGGGCAAGGATTCTATTCGTTCTATTGTGAAATCAATAAGGCAACATGCTGCATCATTGTATTTAGGTGAAGGAATATATTATTCAAAAGTTTTCACTTGTTTACTGGTGGCATTTATTGTAGTAATTTTGATTTCTGTATTTCGTCATAGCGCTGATGCATTGACACTGATTGTATCTTTGTGCCTGTGCATGTCTCCAATGATGATGAGCATCATTCTAGGAAGTGCTCCTTCGGTACGAACAGAGATGTCTTATCCATTGATGCTTGCCTTCACCGTTGTTTTTCTAGCAACGTGGATTTCTGACTTTTTTATGGAGAAGCCCACAGCGGTTAAATGTGTTGCTGTTGCTTTAGTCTTTGCCCTTGGTTGGAGCCAAGCGCTTATTGTGAACCGCATTTTTTATACTGAAGCTATTAATCATCAGCAGGATATGGAATTAGCGCAGGATATCAGGAATCGTATTGATAAGCTTGGTGTGACTGATCAGTCAAAGGAAACTTTGATATTCTTGAATTACCACCCCTCTGCGTGTAATAGTGATTGTTACACTTCTGATCAATTGGGGCTTGTCGGGCGCTCTCTTTTTGAAGTAACTGTTTCGCCTGAACAAGGAACTTTTGTCAAGACGAATTTTATGAATATTATGGGTAGTAAGTTTAAGCAAGCTAGTGAGTCTCAATTGCAAAGTGCTATGAAATACGGTGCTACTATGCCACACTGGCCTGCGTCTGGAAGCGTTATTGAGAAGAATGATTTAATAATAGTTAATTTTTAATGCAGGTAATAAGGTATTTTAATTGATATCGTTTTTGGCTTTTTGAAGAACAATTTTGGGAATTAGGAGAGCGTTTTAGTGAGCAATATTACAACTTTACCTATTGTTTATTTTGTTTTGCCTTGCTACAATGAAGCCGAAGGCTTGAGACGCACTGCTTTTGTACTTGGGGGGAAAATTAAAGCCTTAATGACTAAAGGCGATATTTCGAAGGAGAGTCGCGTTTTATTTGTTGATGATGGTTCTAAAGATAGTACTTGGACTTTGATTCAGCAGCTGCATCATGAGGATGGGACATTGTTTGGTGGTGTGAAGCTTGCCCATAATCGTGGACACCAAAACGCTTTATATGCAGGACTTATGCAGGCATTGCAAGATGGATGCGACGCAGCTATCTCCATGGATGCTGATTTGCAGGATGATGTTAATGCTGTAGACGAGATGATTGAGAAATTTAGTCAAGAGCATTGCGAGATTGTGTATGGTGTTCGATCTTCTCGCGAGAAAGATTCTTGGTTTAAACGTAATTCAGCATTGTTTTTTTATCGTGTTTTTGAATGGATGGGTGCGGAAACTGTAGCTAATCATGCTGATTATCGGTTAATGAGCCGTTTGGCTTTGGAAGCTCTATCTGAGTATCATGAAGTCAATTTATTTCTTCGGGGTATTGTTCCCTCGATAGGTTTCAAAACTGGCAAAGTTTATTATGCGCGTGGCGTGCGTGAGGCTGGCGAGTCAAAGTATCCATTGAAGAAAATGGTTGCTTTTGCTTTGGAAGGCATTACATCATTCTCTACAAAGCCTTTGAAGCTTGTTACTGGTTTGGGAGTGATATCCATACTTATAGGTCTAATTATGCTCGTGTATGTGGTTGGATCTGTCTTTACTGATCATGCTGTTGTTGGGTGGGGATCTATGATGTGCTCTATATGGCTCATTGGTGGCTTCTTGATGATTTCAATGGGTATTGTAGGTGAATATATAGGTAAGATATATATGGAAACTAAGCATCGTCCTCGCTATTGCATCGAGATGACTCTTTAATAAGGTTGATAAAAATGTGTCCGATATATCGAATATCGGACACATTATTCTTTCAGGAAAGGAATAAATTTCTTTTTAATCGACTGAAAACATTGATTGCACGTATTTAATAGTAAGCTTCTCAAGCTTGTACAGTGCAATCGACAACGTCATGATTATTATAAAGTCTACGAAGAACAGCAGATATCCGTCAGGGCATGATAGTGCAGTGGAATCGACGACTGTGAATATCTGCGAAATCGTAACATGGTGTACAAGGAAGATTGGGTACGAGTATTTTGCTACAGTCTTCACAGGTGTCCGTACGGGTTGCACATCAAGCCACTTTGCGGCATAAACAATAACGACGAATGTGCAAATACCCACTATTGTCACAGCTAGGGATCCATTAAATACAGGGTGAATTTCTTGTGTAACAAGAAGTAATAAGGCTATTGCAGCTGCGTATGTAGGTATTTTTTTTACGTATTGTATGAAATACATACCGAATAGCAGCTCAGGCAGCCTCATTGTGAGTAATAAATCAGATGGCAGTCCAAACGGCATTGGATGGAAATAAAGCGTTAAAACGTACAAAATAATGGAGATGACGCCAGTGACAATAGGATGTTCTTTTACTCCGTATCGCAATAGTGGGAATACTGCATAGAATATAAGAATAAATCCAAGGAACCATTCGCCAAGCGTGTAGAACGTTGGAAGTGAAGTATTGGCTACTAAACCGTCAACGCCAAATATGGAGAAAATTAATGTCCATTTTGACGCATTCGCAAACACATGTCCACCATTACGTAAAAAAAGATAGGCATTTGCAATAATGAAAGCAATCCAGAACATTGGGTAAATGCCGATAAAACGCTTGAAGTAAAAATGCCTGTAGTTTAGTTTCTCCGGTTCACCATAGGTGTACATCAAAGCAGCACCGGAAATGATAAGGAACAGGGAAACACCTAACCCGCCGATATAAATACCGAATGGTTCATAGGCGAATACGGGATGTCCGATCATGTATGGGTTGTTAAAGTGTGTGATAACGATGAGGATTGCGGCAATTGCGCGAACTAAGTCTAAATAGAAAAGCCGCGGACGTTTACCCTGTCGTTTCGTTATATCGGACATCGTAGATTCAGTAGAAGGAATATTCCCAGTCATGCACGATCCTTTTTCAGATGGGCATCATCGTTCTCGTAACGTTCTTTATACGTTCTAGGATGACGGAGGTGACGATACAAGTGTATAACTTTGGCGCCAGCATGATATGCGAATGGAGTACCTATCAACACGCGTTTGAACCACAACAGGATAGCGGCGCGTAGCGTAAATCCTCTTGCAACATTTAGACATGTTCCTCGTAGTGTGGCATCAAGATAAGGTGCTGTGTCACCCGCAAGCGTTTGCACATCGAATGATAGATTGGTGAGTTCGATACGTGCGAAATGATCGGAATATATGAAGCCTGTGTAGTAGCCGTTGGCCTGGGGCACATATCCGTAAGCTCGTTCGATAAAGTGCAACATGGAACCATCAATTTTATTCGGCTCAGGTGGGAAATCTTCGTATTCCCAATCAATGTCGAATAGTTGATGCAAAGCCTTTGGCCGGAACCAAAACATAGTGCCTAAAGGCGCGATTGGTTCTTTGTATGGATTTAGGGGCACCTTAACACCTAAAGTCTCTTCGAGCATCTTCTTGGTGCCTTCGTAATTTGGTCCCCAAAGACTTGCAAAATTACCGAAATAGTCGGCATGATTTGGTGGTGTCGGTGCGAGTACGCCAGCACGTGGATTCTGTTCGAAATGATTGATGATATTGCTCACTAGTGCCCTGTTACCCAATATATTTTCGAAGCACTTATAGGCAAAACCGTCACCGATGCTATAGGGAGAAAGCTGCGTTACTTTCTTATCATGCGCAAAACAAACGTAATCATATTTCATGCAATCTTTGCCGGCGCCAATGAGTAACGCGCTTACATCACGTCCACGGTTTTGGATAACGCGGACATCGACGTTATAGGGAAGTTCTTTACAATGTTCGCGTACCAGTTTTGCATTTTCCTCGGAGCCGACTGTGAAAATAAAATCACAGCCTTCCGGCATGGATTTTGCATATTCCAAGGTCTTATCAAGCAAGTCCATATAGTACAGGTGCATGACTAGTGCTATGCGTCGGCCATCGGGAATCGGCATAATGGTATTTGATGGTAATACGAAATTGAGATGTAGATTCTTAACCAAATCTGCGAGATTCATTGTGCGTAATGCGTTTTGCCAAATGAGATTAATATCATAATCAGTATGATCTCGTAGATATTCAAACAAATCTAAAGCTGCATTCCCCGCGGATTGGCTAATTGTATCCATGTAATCATGGAAGAACGAACGTCTTTTGAAAATGGGACAGCGTTTTTCTTTAATAAGTGTCTTAGCCGCAAATGTGATGGGACTGTAAGTGAATCCTTCCAGATCGTCAGTATTGACATAGACATCCCACTTAAAGCCTTGATCTGCAAATCTTTTAGTGAACAGTGATTCATGCAATCCAACCGAGTCATAATAACTGTTGATTTCAGGCATATTATCCCAATAATCTTGGAATGCTTTACTTTGTACAAGGCTTCTTCGATAAGCGTGGAAATGGGATTGAATGTGTTCAGGAAGGTACCCAAACGGGCTGCGACCGAATGGATCTTGCGGAACTTTATGGAACTTTGTGATACCCCAGAAATCAAGATCTCGTTGATTCATTGTATCGAACATCTCTTTGAAAGGATAGACAGGGCCCATGATGGTCGCGTTGAAAAGAACTACTTCGTCAAAACGTTCGAGTTTCTTCCAACCGTAGGAGTCAAGTGCGGTTTTATATGCCCAGACATCAAAACCTTCGTTGGGACGTACGATAAGATTGGCAGTATACTTGGATAATGTAGAGTGGCCTTCGTCGCTAAGTTTGCCGTTGCAGACGATGGTCATTTCGGAGAAATGTGGTTTGAAGCCGTCTAACAATGCAGAAACATAGTCGTCTACAATTCCATCAGAATCATAGAAGAAAAAGATGCCAAGCCGATTTACATTTTTATTATTTAAAAGCATATGAAATTGTCCTTCCAACGTTAAAAGACTTTTATAATAAAATATTTTGGCAGTATCTGTCCTGATGCCTAATTAGCTGTGATTGCTTGAAATAAATCTCTTTACTGCGGAAAGTCTGTAGCGTAATGTTTTTTGATAAGCTATTTCAAGTTGTTCTTTCTCTCGTTCAAGTTTTTCTTTTTCTTGCTTAAGCTGTTCTTTTTCTGCTTCGAGGTGTGATTTTTGGATTTTGAATACATTAACAAAGTTAATGTTGGTGTCAAGGGCTTCTGTTAACTCCTTGACACGTTCCCTAAGTCCGGCACATTCATATGTGTTTGAGAAATAATAGTGCGCTAAATCAGAGAAATTAGTTGCTTGTGAAGAAGGATTTGGCTTGGCATGAGGATCCATCAAAATAGATGTGATGATGTCAAAATGCTTCTTAAGTTTGGCCTGGATATCGGAAAAATCAGCAGGCTTTTGTTCAAGAAATGCTTTTTCAACTGTGCTCGCTAACTGGGAGCCATCAGTGATGTAGTAGTCGCTATATCCAAGAATGTTGTACAAGTCTTTTGTTTTTTTTGTCTTTTGGTAGTCAAAAGAAACAACTTTACGCCCAAAAACAGATGCGGTCACTGTCCCGTGCAAGCTAGTGCCTATATATGCTGCACAACCAGAAAGAACAGAGATGATTTGAATCAAAGAAAGCGGAATCTTAGGCATTAAGAATCGACTGCCTGATTTGTCTTGAATTTCTTTGAGTTTCGAATCATCATTATGCGTGTAGGCTAGAGGAAGTAAGTAGATTTCATACCCTCTTTTATTTAATGAATTTAAAACATCAATTACAGCACTTACATCTTCATTTGTTATAAAGCGATTGCAATGGAAAACTACGTATTTTTTTGTATCAAGCTTCAATTCATGGCGTATGGCTTTAAGCTTGTCGGGAGTCTCGATTGAGGTAAGAGCGAATCCTGTGTCGGGCACTAAATGAACTGTTTCTTGAGGAATTCCGCAATCTAGTAATACTTGCTTTGAAAAAGCATTACGAACACTAAGATAATCAATATTGGAGAATAGGAGATTTGCGCTTTCCTTTACAAGGTTGAAATCATATGGAATTCCTGGGGCATTCCAAAGTAATGGAATACCATATTTAACTTTCATAAAGAAAGGTATAATCCAGATTTTATCCATTGGATAGTTTTCGAATGAACTACTTGTAAAAGAACGTTTTTGTGGATAACGGTGCCAATGAATAATTTCACCACCTCCGACAATAATAGCTCGGAATGGCTTTTCCTGATGCATTTGTTCCATTTTGTCTAAGGAATAAACATGCGAATCCTCGACAAAACTTTCTTTCGCCTCGAATGGCGAAAAGAGAACTACTTCAAAGTCGCATCCTCTTTTGTGCAATTCTGATTTAAGAATAAGCGGGAATAGGTGATCTCCGTAATTCGGAATGTCAAAAACACCACAAAGTGCAATTCTATCCATATTTATTATTCCTTTAATGAATCAACCAATTTGTGTGAATTTAATTGCACGGTCATTGAGTATGCCGTTTTCTGTATTTTTTTCATTTCGAATGGCAAAATAGCAACAAAAATCGTCATTGGTGAAAGCAACATATTCGGGACGCTCTGCCTCGTTATCGGCTTTCATTCGTATCGTGGCAAAAAGTCGGTATTCTCCATTATTGAGAAGATTCGTTGGTATGGAATATCGAATCTTATGATGTCCTTTTTCGATAGGCAATCCGAAATAGTTACTTTGTGCATCGGCATCGTAAATTTGTCCTCCGCGACGAGCATCTTGCAAAATCAGCCCAAGATACCCAGGATAATCTTCGACATCAAATTCATATTCAACATCGAAAATGAAAGGATCTATTCCGTCGCATATTTTAGAACTTACTGGCGTAATTTGGAGGAGTGGAACTCGCGAATTAAGTCCTTCGGGGCGAACCAGATGCGGGTTTTTTGTATTCTTAGTTTTATAGATATTAAGTTCTTGTGCATTTTCAAGAGAATATTGATCAGCAACGTTTTTGGGTTCGCCTGAAGCGACGATCTCACCATCTTTGATAAGAATCGCTTTGTTGCAGTATTTCTTGACGGCATTCATACTATGAGTAACAAGGATGATTGTTTTTGTAGGGTCATCCTTAACCTGCTTGAAGAAACGATCGCATTTCTTTTGGAATGCTTCGTCTCCTACGGCAAGTACTTCATCTAGAACGAGAATGTCTCCTTGTGCTTTAATTGCTACGGAGAAGGCAAGTCGTACCTGCATGCCGCTGGAGTAGTTTTTGAGTTTTTGGTCCATGAAATCGCCTAATTCGGCAAATTCTACGATTTCGTCGTACATTGAATCAATTTGAGTGCGTGAAAATCCAAGTAGAGCACCGTTAAGATAAACATTTTCACGACCGGTTAATTCTGGATTGAAGCCGACACCTAGTTCGATGAAAGGGACTAAAGTTCCATTCACTGCGACATGCCCTTTTTCTGGAGAATAAATGCCAGAAATAATTTTTAGAAGAGTTGATTTTCCGGAACCGTTTTTACCGACGATGCCGAAAAAATCTCCTTTATTGACTTCAAATGAAATATCACGTAGTACTTGCTGCTCGCGGTATCCCTTAATTCCTTTGGTCCAGTTAAGGAATGCCTGTTTTAATCCGCTTGCTTGTTCGGTTGGGAGGCGGAAAGATTTGGCTACATGTGAAACAGATAGAGCCACATGATTATTGGGGAATAGTTCAGTTGAACGATTGAACGTAGTCATTAGAGCGCCTCCGCAAATTTGCTACAGTGCTTTCGGAATACATGTATTCCAAGCCAAAGAAGGAGAATTGACAAAGCATAAGGGACTAATGAAAGGAGAGGATTATTTATCCAGGTCCAGACGGTCGGTATGTTTTCTGGAGAAAGGAGGTTGTGTCGTATATCCATGATGGTTTGTGCAATAGGATTTAGCAGCATGATTTTAGAAACCATGGGGAAATAGCTAGCAACCATTGACAGCGGGTAAATTACCGGGATCGCATAAAACATTGCTTGAAGGATGACTTCCCAGATGTGAGACACATCGCGGTAATAGACGTATAGAGTCCCTAGAAGGAGTGATATTGCGAGCGCCAATGCATATAGTTGTAAAATGTTGAGGGGGACGACAAGGACGTGCCATGTATAGTGAGCATGGGCAAAGAATCCGAACACAATTACTACCAGTAAGTTAATGCCCAGAGAGATCATAGACCCCATCGTGGTAGCGGCTACGATGATATAGCTGGGGAAATGAACTTTCCTGAGTAGGTCACCTCGGTTTACGATTGATTGCATTCCCATGGTCGTTGCTTCAGAGAAAAAAGACCAAAGGCACGTTCCACATAGGAGCGAAATTGCGAATGTCGGTGTTCCGTCCGTAAATTTCAGGAAACGCACGAATACCATATACATAACTGCAAAGAGCATTAATGGTTTAAGAACAGACCAAAGAACACCGAGGAATGAGCCCTGATATCTGAGTTCGAAATCAGTTTTGACCATTTCCTTGAATACCACAATCGCATAGTGGTATCTGTTTCTAATTTTTTGGACTTGCTCTTTCATAAGAAGACATTCTACAAAGCCCTAGGTATAGAAAATGATAGAGACCATTATTGTGCTAGTCTACTTCATGTTGTGAATTTTACGGTCATAGATTTTGTTCTCAAAGTGGCGTAATACATACAAAATTTGGCAATAAAGCCTTTGCAATGGTGTCAGCTGATGAATGAGTCGTTTTGTCGAATTCAAATCATCATGAAGATTTTGCCAATCTGCGTCGGTAACTTCGTTGCGAGAACTGTTCAAGCCCCTTTTTTCATCTTTAGTGCTTGCTACTAAGCCGAAATAGTTACGGCAGGGGACAATGCCTTGATTGAGAGTGGCTTGGAAATTCTTTGCAGCCGCGGTCACATTATCATGCCAGAAGTTCGGTGTACGTTTGGAATGGGTCACGGAATCTGGTTCCTGTAACCAGTAATAAAGCACAGCATCGATGTCGGTCACTGTTTTCATTCTGGAATAAAGAGGGGCTGCCATGCGAATATCTTGAGCGTAATGTCCCAGATCGAAACGAAGCCCATCCCACAATTCGCGCTTGTACAAACGGCACCAATTCGCTTCGTTGAAGTAGAGGGCTTCGGTGTTTTTGCCGAATAGGCTTCCTAATATGCGTAGGCTCTTGCAGAATACGGTTTGATATGCGCGTAAGGGATTTTTAAAGGAAGTGGTTTTGCTTGGTGTGGTAGCACCTTGTGCAGCCTTTTTTTCGATTTCTGATAGTTGGGAAACTCCGAATTGCTGCCATCTTCCCTTGCTCATATCAGCTCCGGTGCTCAGAAGTGCCTGCAGCAGCAGTTCGATATTTTTACTATCTAAGATGTCATCATTGTCGGCAAAAGCGATATATTCGCCATGCGCTGTGTCCAATCCAGTGTTTTGAGCTTTAGCGATGCCGCCGTTTTCTTGGTGGATGACAATGACTCGAGAGTCTTTATCTGCATATTTATCGCAGATACTTGGGGAGGTGTCTTTTGAACCGTCATCTACGAGAATTACTTCAAGGTTGGTATATGACTGGTTCAAGATTGATTCCACACAATAAGGCAAATAACGTTCGGAATTGTATACAGGAACAATTATTGAAACCAAAGGTCTTGAAGTCGCCATGGAATCTCGTCTGTACTCCTTGATGCAAATGAGGCATCGGTCGATTTATATGTGTCGTTTAATGAATATAGCTTACTTTGTTTTAGTAAAATTCGTATTTGCTAGGTATCCTTTGCCTGCGGTCATATCGTATTGAACAAGTTTGTAATCGAGTAACAGTTGTTTTGTTTCCCTTGAAAATGTTTCTTTTTGAATTGGATTTCCTTGTTGATCAAGATCTGCTTCGTCGCCAGAGCTGGCTCCGCCGGTGACATATGCTACTCGGGCGGAAGCTGGAAGATTGTTGTGCAGCATAGTCAGCAAAGCGAGATAGGGGGACACTTTGGCATTCATGTGTGAGGCTGCAAGTGCCATAAAATAGTTTGGTGATGTGTAAGCGGCGTCCGATTCGGAGAGCTTTGTGCCATGTGCTGGTGAAGCATTATTGGACCATATGAAATAGTCGGTTTCATGTAGCACCGAAGAATTCTCAGGGTTTTGCTCGGCTGTTGAGTAAATGCTGGGAAGGTGATCTCCATAAAAAATAACAGTGATTGGCCTATTTATCTGGTTGAGCTGGTCTAAGAAAGATGCTGTTGCTTGATCAGTGAGGCTGAGTCCTTTGGAATATGTTTCAAGGTTTTGATGTTCGTCTGCTGAAATTCCGGTTGATGAGTCCGCGCCGGCGAATTCATTATTGAGATACCATCCGGTGTAAGGCATATGATTTTGCATGGTGGATAGCTGCAGAAATTGTGGATGCGTCTGATTTTTAATCAAATCTAGCACATTCTGATATGCTGCCTCATCGGTGACATACGGGTTGTAGTCAGTGGTCTGTTTGTGCGCGATTTTTGGTTTACTGTCAAGCGTACGCAGGTGAGCAAACCCGAATTTGCGGTAGTCCACATTTCGTAAGTACATGCTCTGAAGATATGGGTGCACTGCGTCTGATCCGCTACTGCCATAGCGGGCATTCCAGATTTGATTGAAGGCATAAGGTGCCTTTTGATTTGGCACAAGTTGTTGAAAGGGAATAATGAGCGATTCGTCAAAATTGGTGAGATTCAATCCAGTAAGTGCCTGATATTCCATATTGGCAGTTCCTCCGCCGTAACCGGAAGAGAGCATGAGGCCGGAGGTGGTATTCCCCTTAAGTTGACGAATGTTCGGAATTGGATCTGTTGAGAGACTAATTCCCGGTACACGTGTTGGGTCAGAGAATGTTTCAGATAAGATCATGATAACAGTGCTATCTGAAACATTATTCTTTCGGTTAGTATTGATGGAATTAGCTATTGAAGTATATTTTTTTGCTATCTTATCCATCGTTTCACGGCTATAATTTTCTGGTTTATCCATTACCTTTGTTTTGGTAAGGCTAAGAAAAGTAGTGGCTGGTCCATTGGTTTTAGCATCGACTTTTACATCAAATAAAGAAGGTGTATATCCAAGCTGACCGGCAAAAGTAAATGCCCATGAACCAGGAGCGCTGAGATTGAAAGAATAGGAGCAGATAAGCGCGATGCAGGCTATAGCGGCAAAAATGCGGGTTAGTGAACCGACAAAGATCCCGAGATTTGAGAATGGATGTCTCCATGAGCAAGGGATAAACTGTCTTCTACCGTCGATGATAAAGAAAAGCGCACAGAGACAGGCAAGCCATATAGCGATATTGATTGTTGCCTCAACGAATTGCTGACTCTCTTTTGGAATAAATGAAAGAAGGCTTTCTGAATTTCCACTTGTAATAAAGCTCAAATCGGCAGGAATAATTGGTTCGTTCCGGAGTCTCATTTTTATGCTGTTTGCCGCACCGTAGGTAGTAAACAAAAGGCCGAAAATGAGTGTGGCAACCCAAAAACGATTAGTGACGAAGATGAAAATAAGATAGATAATGGCAAGTGCAAATAGATTAAGTAGGAAATTATACTTATTCTCGAGCCACATTTGACATATGAACTGGGTGGTTTTCCCGGATACACTTTGAAGAATCTTCGCGGTTTCGGAAATTTTACTTCCTTTACTATATTTCGGTTCGGAGTACATGCCCCATTGCAGGAAAATGACTTCGGCTGAAGTGAGCAGGAAGAACACTGCGGTATAGAACGCATAAGAGAACTTCATGCGTTTCTTCCACAAGGCATGCGCACCCCGGAAGAACTTGATGATAAGCTGGACGGCTTTGAAACTCGTGAAGGTGCGCCATGCGTTACGCACCGTGGTCGCAGCGGTACGTGTGACGCGTGCGGTGGCGTGAGCCGCACTGGCAATAGTCTGGCCAATTCGTTTCAAGCTATGCCTGGCAGTCGTCAGGGCCGTCCGAACCGTTTGAAGAGTGCGCGGCATTGCCTGTAATGCGTGATTGCCATTAACTTGCGCCTCTGCAGCAAAAGAGGAAATATGCTGCTCGTCCGTAATCGCAAGAATATCCGTATCACATGGTGCGACGGACGCTTCCGTTTCCGGTATGTAGATGCTTCGGTGCGCGGGTTCCGCATGAAGAGGGGCTTTATGCGTGTACAGTTCCGCGCGGTGGCGCACATCGAAACAAGAGGGGGTGTCTATCATGCTCTCGTCAGCCAGTGTCCGGTAAGTTCCGCCTATAAACGATTGTTTGGAATGCCTGACGTATGAAGGCTCGAAGGCATGAACGGCAGACTGGATATAAGGCATCGTCGCTTCCTTCACGGCAAATAACCCCTTGTGTAAACGGGGGTTTATGAGCATGTAAAACCGAACTATATATTAGCCAGTGTGTCTGGACGAGTAGGTGTCTTGATGGTAGCTGGTGGGTATCTGAATGATGAATGAAACCAAGGGCATGTTCTTAAGCGCAGTCAAATAGTTATGCGATAGTGGCGGTATGAAGGGAAAGAAGCTTTTTCGATGCATGCCAGTGTTGGTGGCGTTGTGTGTGCTGCTTGAGGGCATGTTTTTCATGGCTGTTACCAAGCCTGGCCATGTGCCGGATATTTGGACGCATGTTTATCGAATTGACTCCATACTTAACGGGGATGTAATCGCACGGCCAGTCACTTCGAGAAGTATGCTGCATAATACTGAGACAGGGGTAGTCGGTGGCGCGGTCGATCGCAGTTGGATGCAGTATTCCTTAGATCAGTATGACGGATATGATCCAGGAATTGTGATTGCGGAATCCGTTGCTGACAATGGATCATCGACAACGGTTGACCTGCCTTTTAACAACACGGCAACAAATTCTCCGGTCGTATATGCTCCACAATTACTGGGCTTCAGAATCGGACGAGTTTTTAATTTCAGTTCTGGAATGACATACCGCTTGGCAGAAGCGTGCATGTTGATCATTTATGTGTTGTTCATGTATGGTGCAGTACGCGCATTGCCGCGATGGCGTATCCCAGTTGGAATACTTTTATGCTTTCCTTTGATGGTGTTTCGTTACTCATTCGCTATTTCTGCGGATTCGCTGACACAAGCTGTGATGATTCTGTTCTCCTGTTTGCTGTTCCGGGGAATTATTGGTAAACGATCACAACGTGGAGCAGTGGCGCTTGCGGTAACGAGCGTGCTATTGGCAATGTGCAAGTTTGTGTACATGCCATTGGTTTTGCTGGTTATTCCGTTGATGTTTGATCGAGTTTCCGGTCGCTGGCGTGTGAATCGTGGTCGGGCTGTGCCATTGTTGATAGGCGTGGTTGCGTCTGGTATATGGACCATATTCTGGTTGGGCGTCAATGCTTGGTATACGAATTGTCCGATGCTGGTTTCGTACAAACAAATGAGCGAGCGCAAGCATGCATTGTTGACGGATCCCGTTGCCATGTTGGATGCTGTGAAGAACATTGCATGGGCGATAATGCATGCTCAATCGAATATGAATAACAGGACGGACAGCATCATGATTGCCGCGTGTTGGTTGGCAATTGTGGTTTCCGTAGTCGTGTTGGCTGTGACCAGTGTGGTGAATGCTTGTGTCAAAAGCCGCCGAAAGAATCCGGTTAGGACTGCCAATGGTTCTATAAATGCATGCGGTGTGCTTTCCTTACCATACGCATGGTTGATCGCGGTGGTCTGTATCGGAGATATCCTACTGATTTACCTTGCCTTGTGGCTGCAATACGATGCGGATGGGCTAATCGGAGTCAACGGTATGCAATTCAGGTATTTCCTTCCTTATGCGCCTTTGTTTGCATTCGTAATGTTGGAATCGGGAAGGCGGTTGCTGAAACAGTGAGCGAACAGGGATTCAAACCGAAACATATTCTGGTAACCGGCGGATGCGGGTTCATCGGTGCGAATTTCGTACGGTACGTGGCGCGCAATCATCCGGACGTGCACATCACCGTGCTTGACAAGCTGACGTATGCGGGCAATCCGGCGAACATCGACGGGCTGCCGCAATCGCAGGTCGAACTTGTCATCGGCGATATCTGCGATGCGTCGCTGCTGGAACGCATTGTGCCCGGCTGCGACGCCATCGTGCATTTCGCGGCGGAATCACATAACGACAATTCCATCTTCGACCCGGAACCGTTTATCCGCACGAACGTGGAGGGCACGATGCGGCTGTTGGAGGCCGCGCGTAAATACGACGTGCGATTCCACCACATCAGTACCGACGAAGTGTACGGAGACCTGGCGTTGGACGATCCGGCGCGATTCGGCGAAAACTCGCCGTACCGCCCGTCAAGCCCGTACAGCGCGTCGAAAGCCGCGTCCGACCATCTGGTGCGCGCGTGGACGCGCACATACGGCCTGCGCGCCACCATTTCCAACTGTTCCAATAATTACGGGCCATACCAGCATGTGGAAAAATTCATTCCACGACAGATCACATCCATTCTGGAAGGCGCGCGGCCGAAACTGTACGGCACCGGCGAGAACGTGCGCGACTGGATTCATACGGAAGACCACTCTTCGGCGGTATGGGCGATTCTGACGCGCGGTCGCATCGGCGAAACGTATCTGATCGGCGCGGACGGCGAAATGAGCAACATTGCCGTAATGCGTATGATTCTGCGGCTTATGGGGTGTGCGGAGGACGCATTCGACTGGGTGCGTGACCGTCCTGGGCATGATCGACGTTACGCGATCGATTCCGATAAGCTGCGTACCGAACTCGGCTGGCGGCCCGTGCATACCGATTTCGAAGCCGGTTTGCAGGCGACCATCGCTTGGTATGCTGCCAACCGCGCCTGGTGGGAGCCCGCCAAAGCCGCCACCGAAGCCCGCTACCGCGCCCAAGGCCAGTAAGAATTCGGTTCGTGTGGCGCAAGCCGGACAATTGAAGTTCGGTAAGCGGTGATCGAGGAGACGCGTTGCAGGCGAGTCAACCTCGCCGGGGAATGGATGTGTGGTTTGGCGTACATTTTGTTCGCTAGCCTTAGTTGCAGATCCAGGTTTGGTGAAGGATGAAAAACGGCCGCACCTCGAAGGTGCGGCCCCTATTGCGTCTCCTGGTGCGTGGCAACTGATAACTTTTGTCAAATGGAAGGTGTTGTCAAGCCTCTAAGCGACGCGAGGTCGCGCCTGCACAGCATAGATGCGTAATTCATGGGCATATCTCGCTTATGTATGGCAGATTTTGGGGTTTGTACGGAGGCATCTCGCCTATGTATGGCAGTCTGTTTTTGAAACAAGCTAGTTAGGGGGTAATTTTGTACCCTCTAACTGCGGTCTTTCCGGAATGACCTGCCATATATAAGCGAAATGTCTCCGGGCGACCTGTCGAATCTGCCATATATAAGCCCGATGTGGTGCGAAAATGCTTGTAATGGGGGCGAAGTTGCAGACTTGGATGACTTTGGCCCCGTTAAACGTAGGGTTTGGCGCTGACGTCGGCGCTAACCGTCGGGGCGGCTTACCTGACTTACTCGGCGGACTCGAGTCTGAGTTCTTGGCTGGCGACCACCGACTTGGCGGCCGCGTCGAGTTCGTTGGTGATGTTGCGCAGGTTGTCGGCGTATTTGCGAATGTCGTCCGTCGCTTTGGTGAAGTCGCTGGCATTGCCGCTTGCGGGGCATGCTGGCGCGCTTTCCACGGCTTTGGCCAGTGTGATCGCATCCTTCAGGGTTTCGAGCGTGGTGCCGTCCGCCACGTCATTCACGGTGAGTTTCGCTGCTTCTTCAGCTTCTTGTTGCGCTTCTTCAAAGCTCTCCTGATGCGTGGCGAGCGCCTTCGCATTCAACGCGCAGGTGTCGCTGGCGGCTTGTGTCATTTCGCGCTTGTTGGAGACTGCGATGATGGCGACGGCTGCGAGCGCGATGGCAGCTACTGCGATCATGGCGATGATGGCGATGGTCTTGCGCTGTTTCACATTGTTTTTCTGCATGGTTGGCTGCATGGTGGTTCCTCTCTTCTCGTGTGGCTCTCATTTCAGACAAAACGTTGCGAGTATACAAAAAACACTTCCGAGAAACGATTTACCGCTGGAAATAATGCGGATTATTTTGCTGTGAAAGGAATTTGTTTGTGATTGCGATGCTGGGCGCGTCAGGATCGCATGGCATTTATGCTGGAGGGAGAAACGTTTTAAGGGGGTTTGATGGCGTATCGTGCGACACTGAAGGATGTGGCCGCTGCCGCGGGGGTGTCTGTGACGACGGTTTCGCTGGTGTTGAATAATCGACCGGCTCGCGTGTCCGAGGAGAAGCGCAAGGCCATTGCCGACGCGGCAAAGAAACTGAATTACGTGCCGAATCAGAGCGCGCGAAGCTTGGTGACCAAGCAGTCCCAGCTGGTTGCGCTGATCGTGCCTGATATTGAGAACTTGTTTTTCGCGGCGCTTGCCAAGTGCGTGGAGGATGAGTGCGCCGCGCAGGGGTATTCGCTGATTGTGGCCAATTCCGATGATTCGCGTGTTACCGAGCATGAGTTGTTGCAGCGCCTTCCGGCTCGTGGGGTGGACGGTGTGATGCTGATTCCGGCGCGCGAGTCCTGCGCTGGCGATGCTGCTGAGCGGTTGCGTGAGGATGTGGCGCTTGTGTCGTGCCCTGTGGTGTTGATTGATCGTTTGACGCAGTGCGGTTGGTGCGATGCCGTTGGTTTTGACAATTATCTTGGTGGTCGTTTGGCTGCCCGTTATCTGTTGGAGGGTGGTCATACTCGTATTGGCATTGTGACTGGCGATACTGCGGAGTCGAGTGCTGCGGAGCGTCGTCGTGGGTTTGTGGATGCCGTCGAGCAGGCGGGGGAGTGTTTTGATTCGTCGCTATGCGTTGAGGGGGATTACCGTTTCGGTAGTGGCTATCATGCTGCGGATCAGATTATTGATGGCGGTGCGACGGCCGTGTTCTGCTGCAATGATGTGATGGCGCTTGGTTTCCGTCAGCGTATGGCGGAACGTGGGTTGCGCGTTACTGAGGATATGCAGGTGATTGGTTACGACAATATTCTCAAACGATTCGGTCTTGGTTGGCGTATGACCACCGTTGAGCAGAGCGTGGCTGATTTGGCCGCCGCCTGTTGGGGTATGTTGCGTGAGCGGATTGATGTTGCGGTTCGTGCCAAGTCCGGTACGGAATCAGGGGATGCTCGCCCGTGGCTTTCTAATCCGCAGGTTGAAGTGCTTACGCCGAAACTGGTGCAGGCCGCCTGCGCGTAGGATTGAGGATTTTTAGATACCTGCGGATCATGATGAGACGGGTGGCGCTGATAAATCTTGATTAAAGTGTCGTCGGAGTTTCTTATACGGTTAAATTGCTGGAAATAAAAGCAACACGCCGTATGGTAGTGCCGAATTTGCGTTCCTGATAAAACGCTTTATCATAAATCTTGTCAACACACAACATAAATGAGAAAGTGTTCGATACATAACTGACGACGCACCCGTATGGTGGCGGACCGTCGTCAGGCCCGTCAAAGAGGAAAGGCACACACATGAAAAAGATGATTCTTGATCTTGATACCGGCGTTGATGACGCGCTTGCCATTTCGTATGCTCTGGGAAGCCCGGAGATTGAACTGATCGGCATCACCGGTACCTACGGCAATGTGCTCGTCGAGCAGGGTGTGCGCAACGCACTGGCCGTGACCGACCTGCTCGGCCACCCGGAAGTCAAGGTGTATCAGGGTTTGCCGCACTCCAGCACCACCGACCATTTCGAAGTACTGCCAATCTCCGCGTTCATCCACGGCAACAACGGCATCGGCGACGTGGAAATCCCTGATTCCAACCGCTCCGTCGAAACCGAATCCGCGGTAGACTTCATCATCGACGCAGTGAAGACCTATGGCAAGGATCTCGTCTACGTGCCGACCGGCCCGATGACCAACATCGAAGCCGCACTGAAGAAGGCTCCGGAAATCAAAGACGAAATCGGCCAGATCGTGCTCATGGGTGGCGCACTGACCGTGCCCGGTAACTGCAACGCCTGCATGGAAGCCAACATTTCGCAGGATCCGGAAGCCGCCGACTACCTGTTCCGTTCCGGCGCTCCGACCACTATGATCGGCCTCGACGTGACCCTGCAGACCCTGCTCACCTACAAGGAAACTCAGCAGTGGCGCGATCTCGGCACCAAGGCCGGCAAGTTCCTGGCCGACATGACCGACTTCTACATCAAGGCCTACGAGACTACGTCCCCGCACCTGGGCGGCTGCGGTCTGCATGATCCGCTCGCCGTCGGCGTGGCGGTGGACCCGACCCTCGTCACCACCCTTGACATCAACATGAAGGTCGATGTGGACGGCCCGACCCGCGGACGCACCATCGGCGACGAAACCCGCCTCAACGACCCGGTCAAGACCATGAAGGTCGCCGTCGGCGTGGACGTGCCGAGGTTCCTCAACGAATTCATGACCCGCATCTCCGGCCTCGCCGCAAAAGCGCAGTGAACGACGGCTCGCGCGGAAAACGTTCCACGGAGCGTTTCCCGCGCAACCCTCACCACGGAATCACCATCGAAATAATCGCAACACAACATCACAAAAACCAAGCGAAGAAGCGAAAGAAGAACTGACATGTCTACCAGCAACGCAGCCGCAACGGCAGTCAACACCGCACCATCGCAAGCCCCCGTCGACCCGTTCGACGATCCGGTGACCAGCAACAAGATGGCCGTCCGCGCCCTTATTCCGCTGCTGATCACCTTCGTGCTCGGCACCCTGTGCCTGCAGGGATTCAACCTCGTGTTCCAGCAGGTCGGCGCCGACGTCGGCGCGCCGGCGCAGGCGTCCCTCATCACCGCGTTCCCCAGCATCGTGCTCGGCATCGTGTGCTTCATCTATGGATCCCTCGGTGACTTCGTCTCCCTGAAGAAGCTCGTCACCTTCGGCCTCGTGACCCTGTTCATCGGCTCCATCTTCGGTTTCGTGGCCAACTATTTCTTCGCCGCGAACCTGTGGACCGTGATCATCGCTCGAGTGCTGCAGACCGCAGGCGAGCAGGTGGCAGGCTCCGCCTTCCTGGTGGTGGCCACCAAATACCTGCGCAACGACCTGAAGGTCATCTTCTTCGGCCTGTTCACCGCCGCATACCAGCTGTCCGCTTCCATCGGCGTGTTCGCGGCCGGCATGCTCAGCTCCATCGCATGGCAGTTCCTGTTCCTGATCCCGTCCGTCACCATCCTGTTCCTGCCGATCCTGCTCAAGACCCTCCCGTCCAAGAGCGGCAACGGCCAGAAGGTCGACGCGTTCGGCTTCGTGATCTTCGGCTTCGCCACCGCGTTCCTGACCCTGTTCTTCTCCTACATGTCCTGGTGGATGCTCGTGGTCTCCCTGCTGCTGTTCGTGGCATTCGCCTTCTACATCAACAAGGCCTCCAACCCGTTCATCACCCCGGCGTTCTTCAAGAACACCCGTTGGCTGCGCGCCATCTGTCTGATCCTCGTGTTCTACTTCGTGAACTACGCACTGAGCCCGATCTTCAATGCCATTGGTACCAACATCTACGGCATGACCACCACCCAGGTTTCCCTGCACATCGTGTGGGCCTTCGTGGTCGCCGCTGTGGTGGGCACCTGCTCCGGCATGATCATCCGCAAGATCGGCATCAAGGCCGGCATCGTGACCGCAGGCACCCTCATGTTCCTGGGATGGACCGGCGCGGCATTCTGCGTGAACTCCGGTTTTGTGGTGCTGACCCTGTGCGCATGCGTGTTCTACGCGGGCTGTGGCCTTATGTACTCTCCAGTCGTTTCCACCGTGCTCGGCACCATTGAGAAGGACGAATCTGGTCGTGGCGTCGGCATGAACGATCTGGCTATGAACGTATCTCCGTCCATCGGCATTGCCATCATCGGCAGCCTGCTCGGCTCCAACGCCCTCGCAGGCAGTTCCGTCACCGGTGCTACCGGTGACGCCGCCAACTATTCCAACCTGCTGCTGATCGCCGCCGGTACCGCACTGCTTGGTCTGATCGTGTTCTTCGTCTTCAAGAAAAAGATCTACGAAGGCAACCATGCGTTGGAAACCGAGGAATCGGCTAAATAATCGCACATAACATCCTCAATATAAACAATGGAGATTTGCGATAATTGCGAATACTGAAAAACAATATTCCGCAAATCTCCTTTTTATTTAATTAATGTAAGGAAGTCAAAGATGAGTGCGACTGAAGTTCTCTCTGCATTGGACCGC
>UMJR01024369.1_pt1 | contig 25669 bp, 20 predicted proteins | sample 1966121 | NCBI WGS metagenome assembly UMJR01 (sample SAMEA4836155, study PRJEB28245) | human gut metagenome | biome: gut microbiome; material: fecal sample | place: Denmark | collected 2008
GCCCTGCTGCTGTAAAATGCGCACAGCTACGGCGCATTCTCTGCTGCCGTCCATCTGCACCAGAACCTTATCCTGACTCTCGTAGGTGTCGAACCCACTGCCGGGCAAAAATGTGTCGCTCATGTTCCCTGCCTCCCGCCATGTGCTTTGCTTTGGGCCACGGCCAGCTGGTCGCAGCGTTCGTTCTCCGGGTGGCCTGCGTGGCCCTTGACCCAGACATAGGTGATCTTGTGCCGGGCTTCCTGCTCCAGTGCCTGTGCCCAGAGGTCCGGGTTCAGGGCAGGGGAGCCATCTGCTTTTTTCCAGCCCCGGCGCTGCCAGTTTTTGGCCCAGCCCTTCTGAAGCCCGTTGATGACATACTGGCTGTCGGAGCACAGCCGTACCTCGCACGGCTCCTTGAGCTGGCGCAGTGCTTCGATAAAGGCTGTCAGCTCCATGCGGTTGTTGGTGGTGCTGTCGTCGCCGCCGCTCAGCTCTTTTTCGTAAACTTTGCCGTTAAAACGGTAGCGCAGCACGGCACCCCAGCCGCCCGGGCCGGGATTGCCGCTGCATGCGCCGTCGGTGTACACTTCGACCTGCTTCATGCGGTTCTCCTTCTAAAATGAGTTGCTTCTATTTAGCGCTATTTTCCGGCTTCTGTCAAGTGCGAATGTATATTCCGTGCCGGAGCTGCCAAACCTTGGAATTGACAAAAACGCCGGGAAATACTATACTTATCCTAACAAAATGCGTATAGGGGCGCACCGCAGGCGTGTGCCCGGGCGTTCCAACAGAAAAGCCACGGTCGCATCGAGCAGATGGACCTATCTGGCACAAAACCTCTTACGGAACAGGCAGCGGTTTGCAAAAAACACGCTGAGAAATAAATTCTATACGGTGCATCCAACGGAAGCCGATGCGATTTTTCAAGGTGCTTCCCATGCACAGCGCGGCTGTTTCCACAAGCGGGGACGGCCTGCGCTGTAATTATTTTGGAGGTCAGAATGGCACAGTCGAAAGAAAATACCAATAATTCCGCACGCAGCAAGGCAGCAGCTGCTGCTCAGAGCACCGGCGCACCCGCCGCGCAGACGGGCGAAAAGCGCCCCCGCACCACCCGTCGCCCTTATTATAACCGTCGGCCCCGCCGCCCGCAGCAGCCCAGAGAGGCCGCTGTGCCCATCCACATCTACCCGCTGGGTGGTCTGGGCGAAGTGGGCAAGAACATGACCGTGTACGAGTGCAACGGCGACATGATCATCGTGGACTGCGGCCTTGTGTTCCCGGACAGCGACATGTACGGCGTGGACATGGTCATCCCGGACTTCACCTTTGTGATGCAGAACAAGGATAAGATTAAGGGCCTGCTCATCACCCACGGCCACGAAGACCACATCGGCAGCATCCCGTATCTGCTGCAGAAACTTGACCTGCCCATCTATGGCACCCGCCTGACCTGCGGCCTGATCCGCAACAAGCTGGAGGAGTTCGGTCTGGCAGGCAAGACCAAGTTCGTGGAGATCACCCCCAGACAGAAGATCAAGCTGGGCTGCTTTACCATTGAGCCCATCCATGTGAACCACTCCATCCCGGACGCGGTGGCCTTTGCCATCGACAGCCCGGCGGGCACCATCATCCAGACCGGCGACTTCAAGATCGATTACACTCCGCTGGCCTGCGGTGTCACCGACCTGTCCACACTGGCCGAGTACGGTCAGCGCGGCGTGCTGGCCCTGCTGAGCGATTCCACCAACTCCGAGCGTCCGGGCTTTACCGCCACCGAGCAGAAGGTGGCTGCAGGCGTGCGCAATCTGTTCGCCCGTGCCCGCAACAAGCGGATCATCATTGCCACCTTTGCTTCCAACATCTACCGCGTGCAGCAGATCATCGATCTGGCTGTGGAGGATGGCCGCAAGGTGGCATTCAGCGGCCGCAGCATGGTGAACAACACCGCTATGGCGCAGGAGCTGGGCTATATGCACATCCCGGAGGGCACCCTCATCAGCGTGGATGAGCTGAACCAGTATCCTCCGGAGCAGGTAGTGCTCATTACCACCGGCAGCCAGGGCGAACCCTTGAGTGCCCTTTCCCGTATGGCATCCTGCAGCCACCGTCAGGTGCGCGTGGGCCCCGGCGACTTCATTATCATTTCGGCAAATCCCATTCCCGGCAACGAGAAGAGCGTGACCAAGATCGTCAACGGTCTGTTGCTGCTGGGTGCAGAGGTCATTTACGAGAGCATGTACGATGTGCATGTTTCCGGCCACGCCTGTCAGGAAGAACAGAAGCTCATGCTCACCCTGACGAAGCCCAAGTTTTTCCTGCCGGTGCACGGCGAGTACAAGCAGCTCAAAAAGCACGCCCTCACCGCTGCCAGCCTTGGCATCCCCACCAGCAACATTCTGATCGCGGAGAACGGCTCCAATGTCATTCTCAGCCAGGACGAGATAAAGCTGGGCGAGCCTGTCACCGCCGGTGCAGTGATGGTGGACGGCCTTGGCGTGGGCGACGTGGGCAATGTGGTCCTGCGCGACCGCAAGCACCTGTCCGAGGACGGTCTGGTCATCATTGTGGCCACCGTGGACAGCAAGACCGGCAAGGTGCTGGCCGGCCCGGACCTTGTGAGCCGTGGCTTTGTGTATGTGCGCGAGAACGAGAGCCTGATGGACGGTGCACAGAGCATCGTGGAAAATGCGCTGGACCGCTGCGTGGATGAACATGTGCGCGACTGGAACAGCGTCAAGACCCGCGTGCGCGAGGCACTGAGCAGCTATATCTATCGGCGCACCAAGCGCAGCCCGATGATCCTTCCCATCCTGATGGAGGTCTGATCCGGGCACGCTGCCGCAAACAATGCGGCGGAAGGCAGGAGATTTGATGAAACAAAAACCAAGATGGACATTGGAGATGCTCACCGCCAGTCTGGCCGTGCTGTGCGGCCTGCTGGTGCTGGTGCTGCTGATCCAGCGGCCCACGGCATGGCTGGCGCTGCTGGCACTGGTGGTGCTGTGGGGCGTTGTGGTGGTGCTGTTCCGCTGCCAGCTGCGCAAGTGGGTGGCCCGGTGGATGTGCGGCGGCAGCTTTGAAGGCTCCAAGCTGCAGTTCAGTCTGGAACCGCTCTCTCAGCCGGCCGCGCTGCTTTCCGGTGAGACGGTGCTGTGGTACAATGCACAGTTCCGCACCCGCCTGTTGAACGGGCAGGATGCGCTGGTGAACCGCGTGCAGAAGGTGCTGCCCGGCCTTGATCTGCAGCAGTGCCGCAAGCAGGAGGGCCAGCTGCTGACCCTCGCGGACGGCATGTGGAGCGTACACAGCTCCACGGTGCCCGGCGATGCGGAGAGCATGACCCTGCTGGTGCTGAACGAGGAGACCGCCCTGCGCAAGGTGGAGGCGGAATACAAAGCCAGCCGTCCGGGCTATCTGGTGTTTCTGGTGGACGGCTACGACGATGTGTTCGGTGACATGCTGGACAGCGAGCGTGCCCGCCTGCTGGAAGGCATCAACCGCACGCTGGAGGATATGATCGGCCGGGGCAGCGGCTTTTTGCGCCGTGTGGCCAGCGGCCGCTATATCGCTGTGGTGGAAGAGCGCCAGATGGAGCAGTTCGCCAACCGCGGCTACGATGTGCTGGACAAGATCCGTGCGCTGGATCCCAGCGTGAACCTTTCGCTGTCCATCGGCATTGGCCGCGGGGCCAAGACCCTGCGGGAAGCCCAGGATATGGCCGTGCAGGCGCTGGATATGGCGCAGGGCCGCGGCGGCGATCAGGCCGCTGAAATGACACCGGACGGCTTTACGTTCTACGGCGGCGTGAGCCACGGCGTGGAAAAGCGCAGCAAGGTGCGCAGCCGCATTGTGGCCGATCAGCTGGTGAAGCTGATCAAGGAGGCCGACCATGTAGTCATTATGGGCCACCGCATGAGCGATCTGGATGCCATCGGCTCCGCCGAGGGCGTGCTGCGCATCTGCAAAATATGCGATGTCCCGGCGGTGATCGCGGTGCGGCGTGACGCTACCCTTGCGGGCAGCCTGATCGATGCATTGTGCCGTGCAGGCCAGAAGGACGACTTTATCGACCCGAAGGACGCACTGCCTATCATCTCCAAGCGCACTTTGTGCATCGTGGTGGATACATATCAGGTGGGCCTTGTGGAAAGCAAGGATATTCTGGAAAAATGCGGCAAGGTAGCCGTGATCGACCACCACCGCAAGGGCGTGGGCTACATCGAGAACCCGGCGCTGGTCTGCCATGAGCCGTATTCTTCCTCAGCCAGTGAGCTGGTCACGGAGCTTTTGCAGTACGTGGGCGAGCGCGACGACAAGCCCAACCGTGTGGAGGCCGAGGGCCTTTTGTCCGGCATCATGCTGGATACCCGCGATTTTACCCTGCACACCGGTGTGCGTACCTTTGAAGCTGCCGCTGCGCTGCGCCGTTATGGCGCGGAGACGGAGCGGGTGCGCCAGCTGTTCGATGTGACCATGGTGGAGTACAATGCCAAGGCAGATCTGGTGGAAAAAGCACGCATGTACAAAAATTGCGCGATCTCCGTCAGCGGCGAGGTGGCACCGGAAGCCCGCGTGGCCATTGCACAGGCGGCAAACGATCTGCTGACCATTCAGGGCGTGGATGCCAGCTTTGTGGCAGTGCAGGTGGGCACAGGCGTGAACATCTCGGCCCGCAGTTTGGGTGCCGTGAACGTGCAGGTGATCATGGAATCTTTGGGCGGCGGCGGCCACCAGACCATGGCAGCAGCACAGCTCAAGCATATCACGCCGGAAGCAGCCCGTGCCCGCATCGAAGGTGCCATCGACAAATACTATGCATCGCAGAAAAAGGGCGATGTAGAAGGAAAATAAACGGAACAGAGAGGATCACACCCATGAAACAGTACGATTACCTGATCGTTGGTGCCGGCCTTTATGGCGCGGTCTTTGCACAGGAAGCAAAAAAGGCAGGCAAGAAGTGCCTTGTGATCGATAAGCGCAGCCACATTGCAGGCAATATCTACACGGAGCCGGTGGAGGGCATCAACGTCCACCGCTACGGTGCACATATCTTCCACACCAACAACAAGGCTGTATGGCAGTATGTGAACCAGTTTGCAGAGTTCAACCGCTACACCAACAGCCCGGTGGCAAACTACCACGGCGAGATCTACAACCTGCCCTTCAATATGAACACCTTTAATAAGATGTGGGGCGTTGTTACCCCTGCCGAAGCCAAGGCCAAGATCGAGGAGCAGAAGAAGGAAGCAGGCATCACCGACCCGCAGAATCTGGAAGAGCAGGCCATCAGCCTTGTGGGCACCGATATCTACGAAAAGCTTATCAAGGGCTACACTGGCAAGCAGTGGGGCCGCCCCTGCACCGAACTGCCGGCCTTCATTATCAAGCGTCTGCCGGTGCGCTTCACCTACGACGACAACTATTTCAACGCACTGTATCAGGGCATTCCCAATGGCGGCTACACCGCCATGGTAGAAAAGATGCTGGACGGCACCGAGGTGCGGCTGAATGTGGACTATCTGGCCGACCGCGAAAATCTGAATGCTCTGGCCGAGAAGGTGGTCTACACCGGCCCGGTGGATGCCTACTTTGGCTACAGGCTGGGTGCTCTGCAGTACCGCAGCGTCCGCTTTGAGACCGAGGTGCTGGACACCGACAACTATCAGGGCAACGCGGTGGTCAACTATACCGATGCGGAAACTCCCTACACCCGCATCATCGAGCACAAGCACTTTGAGTTCGGCACCCAGCCCAAAACGGTCATCAGCCGCGAGTACAGCACTGAGTGGAAGAAGGGCGACGAGCCGTACTACCCCGTCAATGACGAGAAGAACGGTGCCCTGTATGCCGAGTACAAGAAGCTGGCCGATGCAGAGCCGGACGTGATCTTTGGCGGCCGTCTGGGCGAGTATAAGTACTATGACATGGACAAGGTCATTGAGGTAGCTCTGGACGTGGCTGCAAAGGAACTGAAATAAGAAAACTCCTTCCGTCATCACTTGCGTGATGCCAGCTGTTCCCCTTCTGGCACTTTGTGCCACCTCCCCCGGCCGGGGGAGTCTGTCTCAAAGAAGGAGCCTCTGGCGAAAAGGACAGGCCTTCGGTTTTGCCAAAGGCCCCATCTCAGAGGGGGCTGTCTGCGAAGCAGACTGGGGGGAGAGTTCACTTGAGGATAATGCTGCAATGCGCGCTTCCTCTTGCTCAAAAGCGACAAATGCGCTATACTATAAACACAACAACTGCACCGGTTTTCCGGTGAGAAGTGAGGGATAACATCATGAAAGTGATTCTCAAGCAGGATATCAAGGGCATTGGCAAGAAGGACGAGATCCACGAGGTCTCCGACGGCTACGCCCGCAACTATCTGTTCCCGCGCAAGCTGGCCGCTGTGGCAGATGCCAGCGCTGTGAACGTTGCCCGCAGCAAGGAAGCTGCTGCCGATTTCCACGAGGCTGAGACCGTAGCTGCTGCCAAGGATCTGGCCGCAAAGATCGAGGGCAAGACCGTGACCATCAAGGCCAAGGGCGGTGCATCCGGCCGTCTGCACGGCAAAGTCACCGGCAAGGAAGTTGCCGATGCTTTGGCTCAGCTGGCAGGCGCACCCATCGATAAGAAGAAGATCGAGCTGGAGACCAAGGACATCAAGGATGCCGGTGTGTTCAACGGCAAGGTCCGTCTGCACGTTGGTGTGGTCGCTTCTTTCAAGATCATGGTGGAAGTGGAACAGGCCTGATTTTTCTGCCATCTGCGCCCCCTCACAGCAGGGGGCGCTTTTTGGCTTTTCAGCGAAATGATGCAAAAGGATAAACTACCATGCCGAACGAACGACATTATTCCAATGAACTGAATCTGGAAAGCGTGGGCATCAACCTGCCCTACAACATGCAGGCAGAGCAGAGCGTGCTGGGTGCGGTGCTGCTCAAACCGGAAACGCTCACCGACTTGGTGGAGATCATCCGGCCGGAGATGTTCTACACCCGGCAGAATGCGCAGATCTACTCTGAAATGCTGCGCCTGTTCACCGCCGACCAGACCATCGACTTTGTGACGTTGCTGGACGCTGTTATCTCGGACGGCGTGTTCCCCAGTGCCGACGAAGCAAAGGTGTACCTGACCGGCCTTGCTGAGACGGTGCCCAGCATTTCCAACGTGAAGGCCTATGCCCAGATCGTGCAGGAAAAGTATCTGGTGCGCCAGCTGATGGGCGTTGCAAAGGACATCCTGCAGGATGCCGGAGATGAGCCGGATGCCGACCTGCTGCTGGAAAACGCGGAGCAGCGCATTTATGAGATCCGCTCCGGCCGCGATTCCAGCGCACTGACACCGCTTTCCTCCAGCATGGTGGAGACCCTGACCAACCTGCAGAAGATCAGCGGCCCGGATGCGGACAAATACAAGGGCATCCCCACAGGCTTCCGCCTGCTGGATACGGTGCTCACCGGCCTTGGCCGCGGCGACCTCATCATCCTTGCGGCCCGCCCCGGTATGGGCAAGACCAGCTTTGCGCTGAACATCGCCACCCGCGTGGCCATGCAGCAGAAGGTGCCGGTGGCCATTTTCAGCTTGGAAATGACCAAGGAACAGCTTACCAACCGCATCCTTTCTGCTGAGGCCGGCATCGACAGCCAGGCATTCCGCACCGGTGCCCTGCGCGCCGAGGACTGGGAATATCTGGCCCTTGCCACCGAAAAGCTGCACGATGCACCCATCTATATGGACGATACCTCCGGCATCACCATCACCGAGATGAAGGCGAAGATCCGCCGGGTGAATCAGGACCCCACCCGCCCGAATGTGGGCCTCATCGTCATCGACTATCTGCAGCTGATGACCACCGGCCAGCGCAGCGAAAACCGCGTGCAGGAGATCAGCTCCATCACCCGAAACCTCAAGATCATGGCAAAGGAAATGAATGTGCCCATCATCGCACTTTCTCAGCTGTCCCGTGCGGTGGAAAAGCAGGGCAACAATTCCAGCCACCGGCCCCAGCTTTCCGACCTGCGCGATTCTGGTTCTATCGAGCAGGATGCCGACTGCGTTCTGTTCCTGTACCGCGATTCCTACTATGCCAGCCAGAACCCGGACGGCGCTGAGGTGGATGCTGATACGGCAGAGTGCATCGTGGCGAAGAACCGTCACGGCGAGACCAGCACGGTGCCGCTGGGCTGGGATGGTGCCCACACCCGCTTTATGGATGTGGACTTTAAACGCTGATGAACAATGAAAAAATTCTGGCGCATGTGCGCATGTTTGTTCTGCGAGAAAAGCTGCTTTGTCCGGGTGAGCCGCTGCACTTGGCCGCGGCAGTGTCCGGCGGGGCGGACAGCATGGCACTGCTGCGCATCCTGCTGGCCCTGCAGCCAGAATTCGGGTTTGTGCTTTCGGCCTGCCATGTGAACCACGGCCTGCGCGGCGAGACCGCCGACCGGGACGAAGCCTTTGTGCGGGCGGAATGCGCCCGGCTGGGTGTGCCGCTGCGGGTGTTCCATGCTGCAGAGATGGCCGACGAAGTGGGCCTGCCGTCGGAACATGCCGGGGAGGACTGGGCGCGCCGCCTGCGCTATGCCTGCTTTGCGCGTTTGTGCGGGGAGGGGATAGATGACGTTGCAACGGCCCATACTGCAAATGATCAGGCTGAGACCCTGCTGCTGCGGCTGGCCCGGGGCACGGGGCTGCACGGTGCGGCAGGCATCCGGCCAAAGCGCGGGTGCTACCTGCGGCCATTGCTGGCCCTTACCCGGCAGGATACCGAAAGCTTCTGCCGTGCAGCCGGGCAGGCATGGGTCACAGATGAGACGAACGCGACCGATGCCTATGCCCGCAACCGGGTGCGCCGTGCGGCACTGCCTGCACTGCAGAGCACCAACGGCGCAGCGGCGGAAAACCTTGCCCGCTTCTGCGAGAAGGCAGCCCGCGCGGATGCCTATTTTGCCCGAAAGGCCGAAGAGCTGCTTTCTGCTGCACGTCTGGATGCGGCACAGGCTGCCATCAAAAGCCCGGAAGCCTGCACGGTGTGGCGGCTGGGCCCGCTTTCCGCTGCGGATGCGCTTATTTTGGAAGCAGCCATGCATTCGCTGACGGCTCCCGTGCGTGACGCAGAGGAAAAATATGTGCAGCTGCTGTGCGGCCTTGTGCGGCGCGGCAGCGGTGCGGTACAGCTGACTGACCGGGTGCGCTTTTGTGCCGGAGACGGATGCTTCTGGCAGGAGATTGTGCCGGAACGGCCCCGGCAGCAGGAAGACAAACGGCCGGAAAGCCAGCCCTTTCAGCCGGAAAAACAGGCAGAATACTGCCTTGCGGGCGGCTGGAAGGTGACTGCAGGGCTTTTTACGGCTGATTTTGAAGAAAAAATACAAGTCGTTCATAAAAAAGACTTAAAAAATCAGGCGGATTATGCTAGAATAACTACGTTGTATGCTGGTCTTGTCCTGCGCACCCGCCAGCCGGGAGATGTCTACCGCCCGGCGGGGCGAAGTGTACACAACCGGCTGCGCAAGTGGATGAACGAAACGGGCATCCCAGCCAGCCAGCGCGATCAGCTGCCGCTGCTGGCGGCGGGCAGCGAAGTACTGTGGGTCTGCGGTGCGGGCTTTGCCGAGGGCCTTGCCCCGGATGCAGACACTGCGCAGGTGCTGCAGATGGAAATGGAACATAGGGAGGAAATAACATGAGTATGCATGATGATATCAAGACTGTTCTGGTCAGTGAAGAAGAGTTAAAGGCAAAGGTTGCTGAGCTGGGTGCCCAGATCAGCAAGGATTACGAGGGCAAGAACCTTGTTCTGGTGTCCATCCTCAAGGGCTCGGTGGTGTTTATGGCCGACCTGATGCGTGCGGTGAGCATTCCCTGCAGCATCGATTTTATGGTGGTGTCCAGCTACGGTGGCAGCAACACTGTTACCAGCGGCCTTGTAAAGATCATCAAGGATCTGGACGGTGATCTGTCTGGCAAGGATGTGCTGATCGTGGAGGATATTCTGGATACCGGCGTCACCCTCTCGAACCTTGTGCCCATGCTCAAGATGCGCAACCCCAACTCGGTAAAGATCTGCACCATTCTGGACAAGCCCAGCCGCCGCAAGGCCGATATCCAGCCTGACTACGAGGGCTTCCAGGTGCCGGACGAGTTCGTGGTGGGCTACGGTCTGGACTACGATGAAAAATACCGCAACCTGCCTTATGTGGGTGTGCTCAAGCCTGAAGTCTACGAGAAGTGATTTCTCACACTATAATTCATCCAAGAACTGGAGTTGATTTTTTTGCAATCCAAAAGACCCCGTTTCAATCCGCTGATCCTTGCTCTGGCGCTGGCGGCGGTGCTGATGGTCTGGTCGGTGCTGGGCGGCACCGGCTCTGCCAGCAGCTCTTCCATGGAATATTCCACGGTGGTGCATTATTTTGAAAGCCTGCAGGTCACGCAGTTCTCGCTGGACCTGAACACCGGTGTCATCACCATGAACCTCAAGGAAGGCGGCAAAAATAACCTGCCCCTGCCCGATACCACGTCCCAGAGCACCACGCAGGCCACCGGCGGACTGCTGAGCGGTATGCTGTCCTCCTCGGATGAGGATACTGCTGCGCAGAAGAACAGCGACGGCACTGTGACGGTGCGCTACAAGCTGCCCTATGCATCCATGTTCGTCAAGTATGTGGGCGACTACATTGCCGCCTACGATGCCGCAAACCCGGATGCTCCCATGGTGTACGATTATACCCCTGTCAAGGAAAACATCCCATGGATGGAGATCCTGTTCTATCTGGCAATGCTGGGCTGCACCGGCTTCCTGCTGTTCTCCATGATGCGCGGCGGTGCTGGCGGCGGCGGGATCATGAACGTTGGCAAAGCCAAGGTGAAGGACGAGCACGAGAACCAAAAGACAGCCACCTTTGCCGATGTTGCCGGTGAGGACGAGGAAAAGGAAGAGCTGAAAGAGGTCGTGGAGTTCCTGAAAAGCCCGGAAAAGTTCAACACTCTGGGTGCCCGCATTCCCCACGGCGTGCTGCTGGTAGGCCCTCCGGGCACCGGCAAGACCCTGCTGGCCCGCGCCTGCGCAGGCGAGGCCGGTGTGCCCTTCTATTCCATTTCCGGCTCTGACTTTGTGGAAATGTACGTCGGCGTGGGTGCATCCCGCGTGCGTGACCTGTTCGATAAGGCAAAGAAGTCCATGCCCTGCATCATCTTCATTGACGAGATCGATGCTGTGGGCCGTCAGCGCGGTGCCGGTCTGGGCGGCGGCCACGATGAACGCGAGCAGACCCTGAACCAGCTGCTGGTGGAAATGGACGGCTTTGAGGCCAACGACGGCATCATCGTCATGGCGGCCACCAACCGTGCCGACATTCTGGATAAGGCCCTGCTGCGGCCAGGCCGCTTTGATCGTCAGGTCTATGTGGGCCTGCCGGATGTCAAGGGCCGTGAGGAGATCCTCAAGGTCCACACCAAAAAGAAGCCGCTGGCCCCGGATGTCTCTCTCAGGGTCATTGCACAGCGCACCGCAGGCTTTGCGGGCGCAGACCTTGAGAACCTTGTCAACGAAGCGGCTCTGCTGGCTGCACGCCGCAACCGCAAGGCCATTACCATGGAGGATATCGAGGAAGCTTCCATGAAGGTGATGGCCGGCCCCGAAAAGAAGAGCCGCGTTGTGACCCCGGAGGAAAAGAAGCTGACTGCTTACCACGAGGCAGGCCACGCTGTGGCGGGCTTCTACTGCAAGCATCACCCCCGTGTGCACGAGATCACCATTATCCCGCGTGGTCAGGCTGGCGGCTACACCATGTACCTGCCCGAGAAAGACCGCAGCTACGTGACAAAGGGCGAAATGTTCGAGGATATCGTTTCCAGTCTGGGCGGCCGCGTGGCCGAACAGCTGATCCTGGAGGATATCTCCACCGGTGCTTCCAATGATCTGCAGCAGGCCACCAACATTGCCCGCCAGATGATCACCAAGTACGGCTTCTCGGAGCGGCTTGGCCCTGTGGTGTACGGTACCTCGCAGGAGGAAACCTTCCTGGGCCGCGATCTGGGTCAGGGCAAGGGCTACAGCGAGACCACCGCTGCCGAGATCGACGGCGAGATGCGGGATATCATCGATGAAGCCTACGAGACCTGCCGCCGCACCCTGACCGAGCACATCGATCAGCTGCACGCGCTGGCACAGGCCCTGATGGAACGCGAGAAGCTCAACGAGCAGGAGTTCAACACCATTATGGCGGGCGGCACACTGCCCCCGCGTGAAGGCGATGAACCGAAGCCGGAACAGCCTGCTCAGACCGTGCAGGCTGCCCCTGCAGAGACTGCTCAGCAGGCCGAAACTGCTGAACCTGCAGAGACCGCTGAGCCTGCGGAGCAGGCCGAAACGGCCCAGCCGCTGCCGGAGACCGCTGCACCGGAAACGCCGGATGCACAGGACCCGCAGAACTGATTTGATCCAAACGGAAAGGAGCGAGTGTCGTGGAGGAAAATTTTAACCCGGTCGCACGGACCCGCGCAAACTATTACACCCCCGGCAGCCCGGTGCAGTTCGTCTGCGTGGAGCTGCTCAAGGGTGATGTCAGCGGGGAGCACGCGGTCTGCCTGACCTTCAAGAATATTTCCAAGGTGACCCTGACCGCGCTGGAGATCCACTTCAAGTGCAAGGGCGTGGACGGCGTGATCCTGTGCGAGGACCGGTTCGAGTACCGTGACTTGGAAGTAAAGCCCGGCGAACTGTTTGGCATGGACGATGCGGTGTTCGTTACTGCAAAGGCCATCACCAGCGTGGATGTTTCGCTGTGCAACGTGTACAACGGCAAGCGGGTGGTGCATCTGGACGGCATCAAGCGCGTGCGCCTGCCTGCCCCCAAGCGCCTGTCTGCTGAGCTGGAAAAGGCGCTGGAGACCCGCATGAACCGCCCGGAGCTGAAGTATCAGCCGCAGGTGTTTGAAAATGGCTGGTACTGCGCCTGCGGTGCCTTCCACCCGAAGGAGGAGGATACCGTGTACTGCTCGGAGTGCGGCTGCGACCGCATCCTGCTGCAGAACGCGCTGAACACCCTGCTGCAGCCGGAACAGCCTGCCCAGACCGAGCCGGAACTGGAAACGCCTCTTGCCCCGCAGGCCGAAGAGCCTACCCGCATTATGGGCGCAGCGCCCGTGCAGGAGGAGCCGACTCGGATCATGGGTGCACCGTGCCGTGAAGCAGAACCACAGCCGGAAGAACCTGCTGCAGAGCAGACCCGTGTGATGGATGCCGGAATGCGGGCACAGTTCCCGGGCAGGGTATCCCATGCAGCTGCGGACGAAGGCACCCGTGTGATGCCTGCTGCAGCCCGCCGTGCACAGCCGATATCTCAGCAGCCGGAGCCTGCCTATGACGACGAGGAAGAATACGAGGACGAGCGCGACAGCGTGGCCGAAGCGCTGATCCGCTGGGTGCCGCCCATCACTGCCATTGTCTGTGCAGCAGTGGCACTGTGCGGCTTCGTGTATTACCAGTTCGTGCTGTAACACAAACAGCAGCGGAGAGGGCGGTATGCCTTCTCCGCTTTTTTGTATGCCAGAAGAAGGGAGAACCATTATGCCGGAAGAAGCCTTACAGGCTGCCTTTGAGATCAAAACTGCCTGCGATGAGATCAGCCGCCGCCTGCTGCGCTGGCACTGGGAGCACAAACCCGGTGCGCACAGCTTGGGTGCATTGCTGGATCACGTTGCACAGCGCCAGCAGGAAAGCCCGGACTATTACGACCGTATGCCGGATCTTTCCGGCAAAAACAGCTGGCAGCAGCTGGATACCACCATTTGTATGCGGGTTCTGCTGGACCCGGAAAAGGATGCCGCCAAACCGCTGGACCTGCTGGGCAATACCAGCAATCCGGGTGCGGCCCGCCGCGCCTGCAATGCTGTGCGCACCGCCCGCAACGAAGCCGCCCACGCCACCGATCACACCGATGCCGCTCAGGCGGCGATCCTGTTCAACGAGGCGGTGGAGAGCTTGGAAGACGGCTATGTGGGCACGGCTTTCCGCGAGAATGAGCTTGCCCGCTATTACCGCGATGCAGAAAATTATCTGGCACGCTGCGGCGCAAAGGAGCCGATCGCATCCAGCCGTGCGCCGGAAGAAAAAACGGCTGCGCACGAGCCAGCCCGCCAGAGCACAAAGCAGGGCCAGAACCGCAGCACCCAGAGCCGCAAAACGGCCGGCAGCCGTTCCTCCGGCAGCAGAAGCACCACAGCGCGCAGCAGCTCGGCCAAAAGCCGCAGCACGGCAGGCCGCAAAAAGAAACAGAGAAGAACTGGCAATAAAACCGTGTTCATCGTTCTGCTGGTGGTCCTGCTGCTGGGGCTTGCCGTGCGTGCATGGAGCATGGGTGCAGCCTGACCGCCTGTAATGCCCTGCTTCTCAGAAAAAAGCCGTCTTTTGTACACAGTTGCCAGAAAAACAAAAATGCGTTCGGAATAAACCGGGAAAAGCGCATCTTGCGGGATGGGTGAAAGCGGTTTATAATAAGCATGAAAACGTTTACACATAACAATGCATCCCAAAAGAGAGAAGTACTGCAAATGACCATCAGTGATATTGCAAAAATGGCGGGTGTATCCAGTGCGGCGGTCAGCCGCTACCTGAACGGAGGCCCCCTGAGCGAACAGAAGAGGGCTGTCATCCACGAGGTAGTGGAAAAGACCGGCTACCGCCCGGATACCGCCGCCCAGACTCTACGCACCGGAAAAGTGAATCAGGTAGGGGTGATCGCTCCCAGCATCGGTTCCCAGTCGGTGGGGCAGATCACGGCAGGCATTGCCAGTGAGCTGGATGCAAAGAGCTATCTGATGCTGCTGGGAAACACCGAGCTGGACGCCCAGCGGGAATTGGGCTATCTGACTGCCATGCAGCGCAACCACGTGGCGGGCATCATCCTGCTGGGCAGCTATTATACTCCTCAGCTGGCGCAGGCGCTGAAAAACTGCCGTGTGCCGGTGGTGGTAACAGGCCAGCGTTTTCAGGATGTGGCCTGCGTGTACAATGACGACCGCACTGCAGCCCGGGAACTTGCCCAGCGGATGCTGGACCATGGCCGCAAAAGGATCGTTTATATTGGCGGTACAGAGCGGGACGATGCCACCGGTGTGCAGCGCCGTGAGGGCGTGCAGGATGCGCTGAACGCTGCCGGACTGAACGGCGAACAGATGCCCCGCATCTGCTGCAACGCCTTTACCATGGAGGAGGGCCAGCGCTGTATGCAGGAACTGCTGGTGCGCTGCCCGGATCTGGACGGTGTGGTCTGCGTGACTGACACGGTGGCCTTTGGTGCCATGCGTGCCCTGCGGGAAGCAGGACGGCATGTGGGGCAGGATGTGGGTCTTGCAGGCGTTGGCGACAGCTGGGCTGGCAGCGTGATGGAACCGGGGCTGGCAACGGTGCGCTTTTACCAGAAGCAGGTGGGGCAGGAGGCTGCCCGGATCCTGCTGCAGATGCTGGAAGAGAATGGGAGCAGCGGGCCTGTGCGTCAGGTGACGCTGGGCTATCAGATTGTGGAGCGAGGCTCCCTTTGATGATAAAGGATAAAAGTATGGGTCGTAAGCTGATTTTTCTGGATATTGACGGCACGCTGCTGCCGCCGGGTGATATGCTCATCCCGGAAAGCACTCTGGCTGCACTGGATCGCGCCAGAGCAAACGGACACAAGCTGCTTTTGTGCACCGGCCGCAACCACCGCATGACCGAACCGCTGCTGCGGCACGACTGCTTTGCGGGCGCAGTGTGCAGCGCCGGCGGCTATGTGCTGTGCGATGGCAAGACTCTGGTGGATATCCCCATGGAGCCGCAGCAGGCTGAAGGCGTGCGCGCGGCGCTGGAGCGCAATGGCGTGGAGTGCACGCTGGAAGCCCGGGATGCCACCTTTGGCGGAAGCAAGATGGCTGAGAGGTGGAAATTTATCCACAAAAAGAACGGTGCACCGCTGAACAGCGAAGCAGAACGCTGGCGCAAGGCCATGGAAGAGGGCATGTCCATCCTGCCGCTTTCCGATTACAAAGGAGAACCGCTGTATAAGATCGTGTTCATTGCCGACCACGAGAGCGACCTTGCCGAGGCAAAGCAGCTCTATGCCGACCAGTTCGTGTTCTGCGAAAGCAAGCTGGACCGCCTGACCGATGGCTTTGTGAATGGTGAGCTCATCAACCGCAAATTTGATAAGGGCACCGGAATCAAGGCCATCTGTGATCATCTGGGCTGCACGCTGGCGGATACCATCGGCTTTGGTGACAGCGATAATGACCTGCAGATGACCGATGTTGTCGGCATCAGTGTGTGCATGGCCAATGGCTCCGAAAACCTGAAAAAGCGGTGCGACCGCATTGCTCCCTCGGTATACGAGGACGGCATTGCAAAGGAGTTCAAGGCGCTGGGTCTGATCTGAAAAAAACAACAAAGGCTGCGGCAGGGATAAGACCCGGGCCGCAGCTTTTTTGCTGCCACAGGGTTTTATAAAACGGAAAAACGTGGTAGAATAAACCAGAATGCCGGGTTCAAAGCCCGGCAAAAAGGGAGGAATTGAAATGCGTTCCGTTCTGGAAGTATGTGTGGACAGCACTGCCAGTGCACTGGCAGCAAAACGCGGCGGTGCCAGCAGGCTGGAACTGTGTGCCGATCTGATCGTGGGCGGTACAACGCCCAGCCTTGCGCTGGTGCGTCAGGTCAAGGCGGAGACCGGCCTGCCGGTGCGTGCTCTGCTGCGGCCCCGGTTCGGAGACTTCTGTTACGACAGCTACGAGCTTGCCCAGATGGAACAGCTGGCCGCAGAGCTGGTGGAGGCCGGGGCGGATGGTATCGTGACCGGTGTGCTGACCCCGGAAGGGCAGCTGGATGCGGAGGCCATGCGGCCCATTTATGCGGCGGCGCGCAGGGCAGCGGAAAAGGCAGGCCGTCCGGTGGCGTGTACCCTGCACCGTGCCTTTGATGTCAGCGCCGACCCCTTTGCGGCACTGGAAACGGTCCGGAACATGGGCCTTTGTACCATCCTCACCAGCGGGCAGGCGGCGAGTGCCCCAGAGGGAGCGGAGCTTCTCGGCCGACTGGTGGAGCGGGCAGGGGACAGCGTGGAAATTCTGGTAGGTGCCGGTGTCACGGCACAAAACATCCCGGCACTGGCCGCACAGACCGGGGCACATGCGTTCCACCTTTCCGGCAAGCAGGTGCTGCAAAGCCGCATGACCTTCCGCCGCGAGGGTGTGCCCATGGGGCTGCCGGGCTTTTCAGAGTTTGAGGTATGGCAGACGGGTGAAGAAAACATCCGTGCTGCACGGCAGGCACTGGATGCGATCAAGAACAACTAAAACGAAAGCGCTCTCCCAACGGAAACCCGGTGGGAGAGCGCTTTTTTATGATGATGAATTTGAAGGGTGAAGATAGCTTAGTAATGCAGCTCGTCGCCGGTCAGTGCTTCCAGCACCGGCAGCATGGCAGCGGCTTCGGCCTTGGCGGCGGGCAGATCCATATCGCGGTAGTTGCCGCACTCCACTTCGCTGGCCCCGGGCACAGCGCCCTCAAAGCCAGCCATGAAGCGGAAGGATTCCACCGTCAGCTCCAGTGCCTCGGCGGGAGTCAGGCCGCGGGTGAGCAGATAGAAGCCGGTGCGGCAGCCCATGGGGCCAACGTAGATCACGCTGTCTTTAAAGGCGCTGTTGCGCGCATAGGTGGCAAACAGATGCTCCAGCGTGTGGGCGGCACCGGTGGACAGGTAATCGCCGTGATTGGGCCTTTTCATGCGGATGTCCCATGTGAGAACATCGCCGTCCTGACGGCTCAGATACATGCCGCGGTCCAGTTTGGTATGGTCAACACAGAAGCTTGCAATGCGTTCCATGATCTTCTCCTTTGGCTTATGCCTGCAGGCGCTGCACGCTGCCGTGAGCGCAGTCCACAGCGATCATCAGACCGTCACGGATGTGGCTGGTAGCACCGGCGGCACCCACAACGGTAGGCTTGAGCAGGGCCTTGCCGGCAATGGCAGCGTGGCTGTTCAGGCCCGGCTCTTCCACCACCAGAGCGGCGGCATCACGCACATAGCTCAGCATTTCGTTGCTGGTGGAGGGCACCACCAGAACCATGCCGGGCTTGAACTTTGCACGCACCTCTTCCAGAGTGCGGCAGACGCAGGCCTTGCCGGTGGCGCTGGTCACGTCGGCATTCTCGCGGCCAACGCCCACACCGGTAGCCAGACAGTTGCCTACCATGTGGATCTTGATCATGTTGGTGGTGCCGGACACGCCCACAGGCACGCCTGCGGTCACAACGGCCAGCTCACCGTTGTGCAGGTAGCCGTTCTCCTTGGCCAGAGAGGTGGACATTTCGATCAGCTCATCAGTGCTGTGTGCCAGAGGCATCATCAGCGGGGTGATGCCCCAGCTCAGGGCCAGCTGACGCTGCACCTGCTCCTTCATCACGCAGGCGATGATGGGCTGCTCCGGGCGGTACTTGCTCAGCAGACGGGCGGTGTTGCCGGACTCGGACACGGTGACGATGGCGGCAGCGTTCACGTCCTTGGCGGTCAGGCAGGCAGCGTGTGCAGTTGCATCGCTCACGCTGATCTTGCCGGTGTTCTCGGCGAGGGGCGCAAAGCGGGCGTGGTTCTCCTGCTCGGTGCGCTCAGCAATGGCAGACATGGTCTTGAGGGCCTCCACGGGGTAAGCACCGGCAGCAGTCTCGCCGGAGAGCATGATGGCAGAGGTGCCGTCGTAGATGGCATTTGCCACGTCAGAGATCTCGGCGCGGGTGGGACGGGGGTTCACGATCATGCTGTCCAGCATCTGGGTAGCGGTGACGATGGGCTTGCCAAAGGAGAAGGAGCGCTCGATGATGTTCTTCTGAATGCCGGGCAGCTCGGTAAAGTCGATCTCAACGCCCAGATCGCCGCGGGCCACCATGACAGCATCGGCTGCAGCCAGAATGCTGTCGATGTTGTTCACGCCCTCACGGTTCTCGATCTTGGCGATGATGCGGATATCGGAATCATACTCGTTGAGCAGGTTGCGGATATCGTACACATCCTGTGCGGTGCGCACGAAGGAAGCAGCGATGAAGTCAAAGCCCTGCTGTGCGCCAAAGATGATATCGTCGCGGTCGCGCTGGCTCATATACGGCATGGACAGATGCACGCCGGGCACATTGACACCCTTCTTGTTCTTGATCTTGCCGTTGTTCAGCACCTTGCAGACGATGTCCGTATCGTTCACGGTGATGATCTGCAGCTTGATCAGGCCGTCGTCCAGCATGATGGTGCCGCCGGGCTGCACATCCTGCGGCAGGTCCTTATAGGTGATGGAGCAGATCTCCTTGGTGCCTTCCACCTCGCGGGTGGTCAGGGTGAAGGTCTGGCCGGCTTCCAGCATTTCAGTGCCGTTCTTGAAGTCCTTCAGGCGGATCTCGGGGCCTTTGGTGTCCAGCAGGGCGGCGACCGGCTTGCCCAGCTCTTCACGAATGGCTTTCAGCTTTTCAAAGCGGCCCAGATGCTCTTCGTGAGAGCCGTGGGAAAAATTAAAACGGGCAACATTCATGCCGTTGGCGACCAGCTCGCGCAGAACGCCTTCCTGATCGGTGGACGGGCCCAGAGTGCAGATGATCTTTGTTTTTCTCATATACTTTTACTACCTCCAACTACAACTTCACATTCTCTATTTTGCGGCAGGCTGTCCGCTGTCATACAGACAGCTGCACGTGGCCAACGGGAAAAATCCCGTGCTGTGGTACAAAAGCGGAAAAATCCTGTGGTTCAAAACTTTTCCACCTATTATTATATCCGCTGGGATACAATAGGGCAAGGAAAACTTTGCGCTGTGGCTGAATTTTTTAGGCGGTCAAGAAATCTTTGCCACGGAATGACGCATTTACGTTTAAAAATGAAAAAACGCCCGGTCAATTCGTGAACAAAATGACGAACATTTTGGTGAAAATGACGGATATTTGCGGGAAGGCGAAAAAGCTTGCATCCGGCACAGGATTTGCTTATAATGATAAGTAAAGATAGTGTCACTTATCCGGGGCAGGTCCCCGGAAGAAATGGAGAAAAAACGATATGGAAAAGCGTGTTTTTCTGATCGTCCTCGACAGCTTTGGAATCGGTGCAGAGCCGGATGCCGCCGCCTTTGGCGACGAGGGCACCAACACCCTGGGTGCCATTGCAAAACATCCCAACTTCAACTGCCCCAACCTGCAAAAGATGGGCATGTTCAACATTGATGGTGTGACCGCAGGCGAAAAGACCGCAGCGCCCATCGGCTCCTTTGCCCGCCTGCAGGAGCAGAGCATGGGCAAGGATACCACCATTGGTCACTGGGAGATCGCCGGTGTGGTAAGCCCCAAGCCGCTGCCCACCTTCCCGAACGGCTTCCCGGATGAGCTGATCCACGAGTTTGAGGAAAAGACCGGCCACAAGGTGCTGTGCAACAAGCCTTACTCCGGCACGCAGGTACTGAAGGATTACGGCGAGCAGGCCATGAAAGAAAACGCCCTTATCGTTTACACCAGTGCCGACAGTGTATTTCAGGTGGCCGCCAACGAAGAGCTGGTGCCGGTGCATGAGCTGTACCGCTACTGCGAGATCGCCCGCGAGATGCTCAAGGGCGAGTACGGCGTGGGCCGCGTGATCGCACGCCCCTTCCTGGGCCACACTGCGGATACCTTCTACCGCACCACCAACCGCCACGACCTGAGCCTCAAGCCGCCCCGCGCTACCATGCTGGATCTGCTGAAAGATGCTGGCAGGGATGTGATCGCTGTGGGTAAGATCTTTGACATCTTCGACGGTGAGGGCGTGACCGAAAAGATCAAGACCACTGGCAACACCAATGGCATCGCCTTCACCAAGGCACTGCAGACCCGCGACTTTGAGGGCCTTGCCTTTGTGAATCTGGTGGACTTCGATATGCTCTACGGCCACCGCCGCGATGTAGCAGGCTATGCCGCCGCTGCCACCGAGTTTGACAAGTTCGTGGCCGACTTCATCCCCGGAATGCGGGAGAGCGATCTCCTCATGGTCACCGCTGACCACGGCTGCGACCCGTCCTATACCAAGACCACCGACCACACCCGCGAGTATGTGCCGTACCTGATCTGCGGCAAGGGCGTGAAGCCTGGCGTTGACCTTGGCACCCGTCTGTGCTTTGGCACCATCGCCCAGACCATCTGCGAGTATCTTGATGTGGATGCTTCCTCTCTGGACGGCAAGAGCGTCTGGAACGAGATCAAGGCATAATGATTTTATAGAATGAGAAAGCCGCCTGCATTGGTTCAAGATGCAGGCGGCATTTTTATGCAGTTTATCGGCACGGATTTTCTGGTGAAAAAGCAAAACAGGAAACGACCGCAGTTGTTTCCTGTTTTGCAAATAAAATAATATTTCCGCGATAGAGTCCGGAGCTTGCGCGGAGGACATTTTAAATCGTCAGGCCGCGTCGTTCTGCTGCGAAGCAGCATCCTGAATGGCACCCCAGATGGAGGAAGCCGCATTGTAGATGGACGATGCAGCCTGTTCCACCTCTTCCTGTGTGGGCAGGGAGATGGACGGTGCTTCTCCGGCCGTATCACCGCTGCCGGTCTCGCCCTCGGCGGGGACCTCCGGCTCCTGCGGCTGGGTGTCGGCAGGCTGCTCTGCATCTGCAGGCTGGTCAGCCGGGACGGTCTCTTCCGGCAGGCTGTCGGCGGGCACTTCTTCGGGAACGCTCTCCGCAGGCACCTCCGAAACGGCAGCGTTCGGGTCGGTGGTAGGGGTGAACACATCGGTCTTTTCCGGCTTCTGGGTGGTGTCGGCAACGGTGCCCTCACCGCCCAGCACGGACGCGATCATTTCCCTGGCCTTGCTCACAGAAGCATCATCCGGTTTCATGACGTAGAGCTTCTGTCCCTTGGCAGAGTAGCACTTGGTGCTGCTGGAGCTTGTGCCGGTGACGGTATAGCTTTCAATATCCCACTCGGCAAAGTCGCTCAGCTGCATCCGCACCAGCGCACTGATCTGATCCTGTGAAAAGCTGGTGACGAAGCAGTCGGCTGCGGCATCCATGATCTTGGAAAAGCCCATCAGCAGGGCAGGGGACTTGATCTTGTTCAGCATGGCATCGATCACCTTCATCTGGTTGATGCCGCGCTGGATATCGCCGGATGCAAAGGCGTGACGCTCACGGGCAAAGGCCAGAGCGGCCTTGCCGTCCAGATGGTTCCAGCCCTCCACAAAGGTGGTGGGGTCATAGTAGCCGGGGCTGCCCACAGAAGTGAACGCCTGATCGGAGTAAACATCCACGCCGCCCAGCGCATCGATGATGCTGATGAAGCCCGCAAAGTTGATGCGGATGTAATGGTCCACATTGACGCCGTACAGATTGCCCAGTGTGGCCATGCTGGTTTCCACGCCGTACAGACCGGCGTGAGTCAGCTTATCCTTGCTGTCAGTGCCGGCAAGGTCTACGTAGTAGTCGCGCGGGGTGTTGATCAGGGCCACCCTCTTGGTGACAGGGTTCACGGCAGCAAGGATATTCACGTCGCTGCGGGCATTTTCGGTCAACTCGCCGCGGGTGTCCACGCCGCTGAGGTAGATCACAAACGGCTCCTTGGTGATCTTGTTGGCCTCGGCACCGGTGAGCAGGCCAGAGGTCATGCTGCCTAGGGCAGAAAGGCCCTGCTGGGCCCAGAAGCAGCCCAGTGCCATGGCAGCGCACAGGAACACCGAAAATACCCGGGCCACCTTGCCGGGAACATTGTACTCCTGACAGCGCTTTACCAGCAGCCACAAAAGCGCCAGCAGCGCGGCCAGAATGACCAGATACAGCACCGGCAGCATCTGGGTGCGCCACAGCTGCACCAGTGCTAGAATGCTTAAAATACCTTGTAAGATCAGCAAAATTTTCCCCCACTTGGAAGGTACTGCCACGGCTCCATCCACGGGCGGCTGGGCCTTGGGCGGTACGGGTGTGTTGTGGCCGCTGCGCGGCGGCTTCTGGGGAGGCTGGGCCGGAGGCGGTGTGCTGGGCTGTTCCGGCGGCAGCTCGGAAAAAAACGCCGAGCTGTCTACCTCGATGGGCGCAGTATCCTCAGAGCCTTCCTTGCGGCTGATGTGCCGCAGAGAACGGTAATCTTCGTGGGAACGATCGTTTTCATCCATCATTCAAAACCACTCCTTTTTGTCAGGAAACAGGTACAATGGTCAGCACTGCACGGGCCGGAAGGCAGGTGGCGGTCTGATCTTCGTTGGAAAGCCAGCCAAAGCCTTCACAGATGTGATCCGGGCAGGGTGAATCCACGAACCGGGCTGCACCGTCCTTGATCTGGATGTGGACGGTATAGTAACCGGTGTCCACATCATAGGTCTCATCCACGTCCAGCGGCAGGTTCATGGTGGTGTTGTTGTCGCCGTAGATCAGCTCGGCCCGCAGCCCGGAGCCGGAAGCGTGCACGCGGCGCACCACCAGCAGCACAGCGGCAATGGCCAGAATGACCACGGCAAAGAGAAGATTGGTAAGCAGCTTTTTGTTTTTCATGCGTTAATCCTTGATCTGTAATTGTTCCAGCTCAGCCAGCCACAGTGCGGCACAGGCATCGCTGGGCATCCGCCAGTCGCCGCGGGGCGAAAGGGTCACGCTGCCCACCTTGGGGCCGTCGGGCAGGCAGCTGCGCTTGAACTGCTGGGCAAAGAACCGCCAGTAGAAGTTGCGCAGCCACTTGTACAGCACGCTGTCTGGGTACTCCGGCCGGCCTGCGAATGCAGCCTTTGCCAGCCGGAAGATCTTGGCCGGGCCAAAGCCGAAGCGCAGCACCTGATACAGGTAGAAATCGTGCAGCTCGTAGGGTCCCACAAGGTCCTCGGTCTTCTGCGCGATCTCGCCGTCCTTGGCAGGCAGCAGCTCCGGGGAGACGGGCGTATCCAGAATATCCAGCAGCACCGTGCGCAGAGCATCGGTGGCGGCAATGTCGGCTTCGTAGCGCACAAGGTGGCGCACCAGCGTTTTGGGCACACCGGCGTTCACACCGTACATGCTCATGTGGTCGCCGTTGTAGGTGGCCCAGCCCAGCGCCAGCTCCGAAAGGTCGCCGGTGCCCACCACGAGACCGCCGGTGCGGTTGGCGGTGTCCATCAGCTCCAACGTGCGCACGCGGGCCTGTCCGTTTTCAAAGGTGACATCCAGCACGCTCTCGTCCTGACCGATGTCCGCAAAATGGCTGTGCACGGTGTTGGCGATATCGATCTCCTTAAAGGAGACCTGCAGCTCATCGCACAGGATCTCTGCGTTGCTGCGGGTGCGCTTCGTGGTGCCAAAGCAGGGCATGGTCACAGCCAGCACATCCCGGGCGGGGCGGCCCAGCTGCTTCATGGCACGCACAGCCACCAGCAGTGCAAGACAGCTGTCCAAGCCGCCGGAAATGCCGATAACGGCGGTCTTTGCGTGGGCGTGTTCCAGCCGCTTTGCAAGGCCGTCCGCCTGCATTTTCAGAATCAGCTCACAGCGCTCGGCGCGGCGCTTGGGGTCGCCGGGCACAAAGGGTGCGGGGTCGATCCAGCGGGTCAGCGTGGTCTCTGCCGGTTCCAGATCGAACTCCACGGTCTGGTAGCCCTCGCCGCTCAGCTCAAAACTGGTGTTGCGGGCACGCTCGGCTTCCATGCGCTGGCAGTCGATCTCAGTCTCGGCACAGCCGCCGTCAAAGGGGGCGTTCTCCGCCAGAATAGTGCCGTTCTCGGCGATCAGGTCGTGGCCGGCGAACACCATGTCCTGCGTGCTCTCACCGTGCCCGGCGGAAGCATACAGGTAGCCGCACAGCAGGCGGGCAGACTGGTTGGACACCAGCGCCCGGCGGTACTCGGCCTTGCCGACGGTCTCATCGCTGGCGGAAAGATTTGCGATCACGGTCGCACCGGCCAGCGCGTGGAAGGTGGAGGGCGGCAGGGCGCTCCACAGATCCTCGCAGATCTCCACACCCAGCACAAAGCTGGGCATCTGGCGGCAGCGGAACAGCAGGGAGGTGCCAAAGGGCACCTGCTGACCACACACCTCCACCAGCTCCACCTCGGTGCTGCCCGGGGTGAACTGGCGCTTCTCGTAGAACTCGCCGTAGTTGGGCAGATAGGTCTTGGGCACAAGACCCAGAATGCGGCCATGGCATAGCACGGCGGCGCAGTTGTACAGCTTGCCGTGCACCAGCAGCGGCAGGCCCACCAGCGTGACAACGTCCAGTGCTTTTGTTTCATCAAGCAGGGTGCTCAGGGCATCCAGTGCACCGGTCTGCAGCGTGCGCTGCAGAAACAGATCGCCGCAGGTATAGCCGGTCAGGCAGAACTCGGGGAACACGGCCAGCTTTACGCCGCGGGCTGCAGCTTTGTGCAAAGCCTCGGTGATCTGCCGGACATTATAGGCGCAGTCGGCCACCCGCAGTGCGGGAGAAAGGGCGGCTGCTTTCAAAAAACCATCTTTCATCGGAGGATTTCACATCCTGTCTTTCTTAGTTGACTGCAATTTCCTGCAGTGCACATAGTATACCACAAACAGACCCAAACGGGAAGTAAAAGAACAATGACAAAAACAAAACAGCCGCGCTCTCTCCATCTCGCACTGCCCGACGGAGAAAGCGGGCAAGATAAAAAATAAAAAATCCCACACAAAAATGTGCGGGAATCAAAGACTGAAAAATGGAAAACGAGATAGACCGTAAGCCGGGTTCTGTATTAAA
>UMJR01042605.1_pt1 | contig 25523 bp, 24 predicted proteins | sample 1966121 | NCBI WGS metagenome assembly UMJR01 (sample SAMEA4836155, study PRJEB28245) | human gut metagenome | biome: gut microbiome; material: fecal sample | place: Denmark | collected 2008
TTTTCCCGGTACTGTGCTATACTTCTCTGCGAACTGAACAAAAACAGCAGGTGCGTTCCGCCGCAGGCGCTTTGCCGCGGCAGGAACGTTAAAAGGGAAGCGGGTGCAAATCCCGCACGATCTCGTCACTGTGATAAGGGAGCCCGCGGCCCGGGTGCTTCTGGCACCGGCCACTGAAGCGTTGCTTTGGGAAGGCGGCGGCGGGCGCAGATCTTTCAGCCAGGAAACCTGCCTGCTGTTGGTACAGGAGCGCACCGCTCCGGACCACGAGGAATTGGTCGTGCCGAAAAGCCTATGGATCATGGGTCTTTTTGTATTGCCATTCCGCAAGCAGAAAGGCCTTTTTTGTTTGCGGAAAACGCCCTTTCAGCGCCATGTTCAGGGGTATGCAAACTGTTCTGTACGAACAAAAAGGAAAGGAACTCATCATGAGAAAACGCAACATCCGCAAGGCTGCTGCCGCCCTGACTGCCCTGGCTCTGTGCGCCGGTGTGCTCAGCGGCTGCGGCAGCGCCGCATCCAGCACCGCTTCCAGCGCAGCAAGTTCTTCTGCCGCTGCCAGCAGCGAAGCATCCGGCGAGGACGCCGACGAGGCTGCCGCAAAGAACGTGGCAGACCTGATCGATGCCATCTATGTACAGGAGCGCAACGACAACACCGACGAGCAGTGTGCTGCTGCCAAGGCTGCCTGGGACGCCTTGACCGACGCTCAGAAGGAGCTGGTGGAAGGCGAAAATGCTGACCCCGATTACTTTGGCCGTAACACCGGCGATGCTTCCAAGGATGCCGCCCGCAACGAGGACAACATCGGCGAGAACGAGCTGCTGGTGGTCTCCTTTGGCACCTCCTTCAACGACAGCCGTGTGAAGGACATCAAGGGCATCGAGGACGCCCTGCAGGCCGCCTACCCTGACTGGAGCGTGCGCCGCGCCTTTACCGCACAGATCATCATCAACCATGTGCAGGCCCGTGACGGCGAGAAGATCGACAACATGCAGCAGGCCATGGACCGCGCTGTGGCCAACGGCGTGAAGAACCTGATCGTGCAGCCCACCCATCTGATGCACGGTGCCGAGTACGACGAGATGATGGAGATGATCGACTCCTACCGCGACAAGTTCGAGAGCGTTGCCGTGGCTGAGCCCCTGCTGGGCGAGGTCGGCTCTGACGCCACCGTGATCAACTCCGACAAGGAAGTGGTTGCCAAGGCCGTGACCGAGGCCGCCGTGAAGGATGCCGGTTACGAGAGCCTGGACGCCGCCGCTGCTGAGAAGGTCGCCTTCGTGTTCATGGGCCACGGCACTTCCCACACTGCAAAGGTGAGCTACAGCCAGATGCAGACCACCATGCAGACCCTGGGCTATGACAATGTGTTCATCGGCACCGTGGAGGGTGAGCCTGAGGAGACCGCCTGCGAGAACGTGATCGAGGCTGTGAAGGCCGCCGGTTACACCAAGGTCGTCCTGCGTCCCCTGATGGTAGTGGCAGGCGATCACGCCAACAACGACATGGCCGGTGCAGACGAGGATTCCTGGTTGAGCCAGTTCAACGCTTCCGGCACATTTGAGTCTGTGGACTGCCAGATCGCCGGTCTGGGCGAAGTGCCCTCCATTCAGGAGCTGTACGTTGCCCACACCAAGGCTGCCATTGATTCTCTGAACGGCTGAAAATAACTGCCAAATTGCCCGGAGGGAGTGATCTTTTCGGGCAATTTTTCTTTTTGACAGGATTGTGGTATACTGAGACCTGCAGGGAGTTTCTCCCTTTCTGATTCTGAAACATTGAGGTATTTTTCTATGCGCTGCAAACAGATGCTTTCCCTTTCCGTTGTCACCGTGCTGCTGGCCGCTTCTCTGGCGGGCTGCGGCACTTCTTCCACCGCTCCGTCGGCCGTCTCTTCCGAGGTCCCTTCCAGCGCGGCAAGTTCCGCCGCATCCGAAGTCACGGAGACCGCCGCTCTGCCGGACGGCGTATACACTGCCGAGTTTGATACCGACAGCGGCATGTTCCATGCCAACGAGGCCTGCGACGGCAAAGGCACCCTGACCGTCAAGGACGGCAAGATGACCTTCCATGTCAGCCTGGTGTCCAAAAAGATCGTGAACCTGTACCCCGGCCTGGCCGCTGATGCCGAGGCCCACAAAACGGACTGGCTGCTGCCCACCACCGACACGGTGACCTACTCCGACGGCACCAGCGAAGAGGTGTACGGCTATGACATCCCGGTCACCGCATTGGATGAGGACTTCCCGCTGGCCATTCTGGGCTCCAAGGGTACCTGGTACGACCACACCGTGAGCGTGCGCAATGCCCAGCCCACGACCGAGGAGACCTCCGAGACCCCCGCAGACGGCGAATACACCGTATCTGTGGCACTGGAGGGCGGCTCCGGCCGTGCCACCGTGGACAGCCCCGCCACTCTGACCGTGGCCGACGGCAAGATGACCGCCACCATCGCATGGAGCAGCCCCAACTATGACTATATGGTCGTGGACGGCGAGAAGTACCTGCCCACCAACACCGAGGGCAACTCCACCTTTGAGATCCCGGTCGCTGCCCTGGGCACCCCGCTGGCCGTGACCGCCGACACGGTGGCCATGAGCACCCCGCACGAGATCGAATACACCCTGACTTTTACGCTGGAATAAGATGAACAAGATCACACGCAGCCAATTTCTGAGGCTCCTGCCCGCTGCCGGGCTGCTGCTGACCGCCTGTGCCGAGCAGGCCGGTCCCACGGTGGAAGTGCAGCTGGTACCGGCCGGGACTGCTGCACTGGACTACGCACAGCAGTTCACGGCTACAAAATACGAGGGCGGCTATACTCTGCTCTCCATCCCGGCCGACGGGGCACAGTTCCTTGTGGTGCCGGAGGGGGCTGCCGTTCCGACCGATGTGCCGGGCGGCGTGACCGTGCTGCGTCAGCCGCTGCAGAACATCTATCTGGTGTCCACCTCGGTGATGGACCTGTTCCTTGCACTGGACGCACTGGACTGCATCGCCCTGAGCGGCACCCGCGCCGAGGGCTGGTATCTGGACGAGGCCCGGCAGGCCATGCTGGACGGGCGCATTGCCTATGCGGGCAAATACAGCGCCCCGGACTACGAGCAGATCCTTGCCGCGAATTGCGGCCTTGCCATCGAGAACACCATGATCTACCACATCCCGGAGGTCAAGGAGCAGCTGGAGCGCTTCGGCATCCCGGTGCTGGTGGAGCGTTCCAGCTACGAGAGCGGCCCGCTGGCCCGCATGGAGTGGATCAAATTCTACGGCATCCTGCTGGGCAAGGAGGAACTGGCACAGCAGGTGTTTGACCGACAGGCGGAGCGCATCGCTCCCCTGCTGGACCAGCAGTCTACCGGCAAGAGCTGCGCGTTCTTTTCTATCTCGGCCAACAATCTGGCCAACGTGCGCAAGGGCGGCGACTATGTGGCCCGCATGATTGAGATGGCCGGGGCCGACTATGTGTTTGCCGATCTGACCGACAGCGGCAACAGCCTTTCCACCATGAACCTGCCGCTGGAAGACTTCTACGCCGGTGCACGGGACGCCGACTTCCTGATCTACAACAGTACCATTGAGGGCGTTGTCTCCACCACCGACGAGCTGGTGGCCAAGTGCTCCCTGCTGGCGGACTTCAAGGCTGTGCAGAATGGGAATGTCTGGTGCGTTGCCCAGAGCTTTTTCCAGCAGAGCATGGAATTGGCCGATTTTATCCTGGAGTTGAACCGTCTGTTCACCGAGGATGCGCCGGACGGATTGCAGTATTTCATTCACGTTGAGTAAGGAACCGCTTATGACCCGCAAAAAACGCTATCTGTTTTCTTATCTCCTGCTGGCGCTGGCGCTGGTGGTTCTGTTTGCCGCCAACCTGTTCTGGGGCAGTGTTGCCCTGACCCCCGGTGCCGTGCTGGCGGCCCTGACCGGCCGCGGGCAGGACGCACTGTCGGTGGGCATCATCACCCAGCTGCGCCTGCCCCGGGCCGTGATGGTGGTGTTGCTGGGCGCGGCACTCTCTGCAGCAGGCTATCTGCTGCAGACCTTTTTTGCCAACCCCATCGCCGGGCCTTTTGTCATGGGCATTTCCAGCGGAGCCAAACTGGCCGTAGCACTGGTGATGGTGATGTTCCTGAACCATGGCCTGCTCACCAGCTCCCTCACCCTGATCCTGGCCGCCTTTGCGGGGGCTATGGCCGCCATGGCCTTTGTGCTGGCGGTGGCCCGTCGGGTGCAACGCATGAGCATTCTGGTCATCTGCGGCGTCATGATCGGTTACATCTGTTCCGCTGTCACCGAGTTCGTGGTGGCATTTGCACAGGACTCTAACATCGTCAACCTGCACAACTGGTCACAGGGCAGCTTTTCCGGCATGACCTGGGGCAATGTACAGGCGGCGGCACTGGTGGTGCTGCCTGCGCTGGCAGCAGCTTTCTGCCTCTCCAAACCCATGAGCGCCTACCAGATGGGCGAAGCCTATGCCCAGAGCGTGGGCGCGAACGTGAAGCGTTTTTCCCGGCTGCTGGTACTGCTTTCCAGTCTGCTGGCGGCCTGTGTCACGGCCTTTGCGGGGCCCATCTCCTTTGTAGGCATTGCAGTGCCGCATCTGGTCAAGCAGCTGCTGGGCAGCGCAAAGCCGCTGGTGGTGCTGCCGGGCTGCTGCCTGGGCGGGGCCGCCTTCTGTTTGCTGTGCGACCTGATCGCCCGCAGCCTGTTTGCTCCCACGGAGCTTTCCATCAGCGCGGTCACCGCCGTGTTTGGTGCGCCGGTGGTCATCGGGCTGCTCATCCGCCGGAACCGGGAGGGCGCACAATGAAGGAATTTCTCTGTGAAACGCAGGAGCTTGCCATCGGCTACGGCAAAATGCCGCTGGCCTCCGGCATTGCACTGGGGGCAAATCCGGGGCAGATCCTTGTCCTTGTCGGCCCCAACGGTGCGGGCAAATCCACCCTGCTCAAAACACTGGCCGGACAGCTGGCCCCGCTGGGCGGCACTGTGCTGCTGGACGGGCAGGACCTGACCGCCTACACCGGCACGGCCCGGGCGCAGAAGCTGGCCCTGATGCTGCCTCACACCCGCCGCACCGAGCTGACCACCTGCTTTGAGTTTGCCGCCGCCGGGCGCATCCCTTACACCGGGCGGCTGGGCATTCTGTCCGACGCCGACCGGCAGGCCGTGCAGGATGCACTGGAAATTGCCGGAGCTGCGCATCTCGCGGACCGGGACTTCAACTGCATCAGTGATGGGCAGCGTCAGCGTGTTTTGCTGGCCCGTGCCATCTGCCAGCAGCCTAAAGTGCTGCTACTGGACGAGCCCACCTCCTTTCTGGACATCAAGGGCAAGATCGAGCTGCTGACCATCCTGCAGAAGCTGGCCCATGAACAGGGCCTTGCGGTCATCGTAAGCCTGCATGAGCTGGACATGGCACAGAAGATCGCGGACGCAGTGGTGTGCGTGTTCCCGGACCATGTTTCCGGCGTGCTGACCCCGGATGCCGCCTTTGCCCCGGACAACATCCGCGCGCTTTATGCGCTGAGCGAAGCGCAGTACACGGCCCTGTTCGGGCAGGCAAAGCCCCAAAAGCCCACGTTCGAGCACTACGTCCGCAGCGGGCAGAAGCTGCTGCGCTGCGGCTATACCACCGGCACCTGTGCGGCGCTGGGGGCAGCGGGCGCGGCCCGGCTGCTGCTCACCGGCCATGCGCCGGAGACGGTGGCGCTGCGCACCCCAAAGGGCATCGTGGTGGAGGTAGCACCCCTGTTCTGCCGCCGCACCGACACTGGGGCCGAATGCGCCATTGAAAAGGACGGCGGCGACGACGTGGATGTGACCACCGGCTTGCCGGTGATCGCCACAGTGGAACTGCTGCCGGGCTGCACGGAAATCCGCATCGACGGCGGCAGAGGTGTGGGCCGGGTGACAAAACCCGGCCTCGACCAACCCGTTGGTGCCGCCGCCATCAACCATGTGCCCCGGCAGATGATCGCCGAGGCCCTGCGCCGGGAGGCTGAAGCCGCCTGTTATACCGGCGGCTTTGCGGTGACCATTTCCATCCAGAACGGCGAGGAAGTGGCCCGGCGCACCTTCAACCCGCACATCGGGGTGGAGGGCGGCCTTTCGGTGCTGGGCACCAGCGGCATCGTGGAGCCCATGAGCCAGCAGGCCATCCTGGACACCATCCAGCTGGAAATGAACCAGGCTGTTTTGCGGGCCGGTACCCCAAAGCGGCTCATCCTTGCCCCGGGCAACTACGGGCTGGACTACCTGCACGACACCTACCCGGCCTTTGCGGCCATCCCGGTGGTCAAGACCTCCAACTTCATCGGAGATACGCTGGATATGGCAGCTTCTGCCGGATTTGAACAGGTGCTGCTGGTGGGCCATGTGGGCAAGCTGGTCAAGGTGGCCGGCGGCATCATGAACACCCACTCCCACACGGCCGACTGCCGCACCGAGCTGTTCTGCGCCCATGCCGCCCTCTGTGGGGCAAGCCGGGAGCTGTGCGCGGCTTTGTACGCCGCCGCCACCACCGACGCCTGTCTGGAGCTGCTGGACGCCGCCGGACTGCGCGCCCCGGTGCTGGAAAGCCTGCTGGATGCCATCCAACTGCACCTCGACCGCCGGGCGGGCGAAGCCTTCCGGGTGGGTGCAGTGCTGTTTTCCAACCAGCACGGGCCGCTTGGCGCAACACAAACTGCAAAGGAGCTGCTTGAACAATGGAACAACGCATGACCGGCACCTTTTACGGGGTCAGCGTCGGCCCCGGCGACCCGGAACTGCTGACTTTGCAGGCCGTGCGTCTGCTGCGGCAGTGCCCGGTGCTGGCTGCGCCGCAGACCGCTTCCGGGCAGATGCTGGCGCTGGACATCGCCCGCCGGGCGCTGGGCAGCGAGCTGGACGGCAAGACCATTCTACCCCTGCAGTTTGCCATGAGCCGGGACGCCGCCGTGCTGCGCGCCTCTCACGAGACCGCTGCCAGCGCAGTGCGGCCTTTTCTGGATGCCGGGCAGGATGTGGCCATGCTGAACCTGGGTGACGTGTCCATTTATGCCACCTTTGGCTATCTGCAGGAGATCCTGCAGGCGCAGGGCTATGCCACCGCGATGGCGGCGGGTGTGCCCAGCTTCTGCGCGGCAGCAGCCCGGCTGAACCAGCCCCTTACCGGCGGCATGGACGCTCCGCTGACCATCGCCCCCGGCAGCCGGGCCGACGAGGTATTGGACGCTCCCGGCACGAAAGTCCTGATGAAAACCGGGCGTCAGCTGCCCGCCCTGCTGGACACCCTGGACGCCCACGGTGCGTTGAGCCGCAGCGCCCTCGTGTGCAGCTGCGGCCTGCCGGATGAAACGATCTTCCCCGACCTTTCGACTGCGCGCCCGCCGCAGGATGGCAGCAAGGCCGGATATTTTGCAACGGTACTGGTAAAGGAGTAACTGCTATGGTACACTTTGTAGGCGCGGGGCCCGGTGCCCCGGACCTGATCACTCGGCGGGGCGCAACCCTGCTGCAGGAGGCTGATTGCATCATCTACGCGGGCAGTCTGGTCAACCCGGCCCTGCTGGGACTGGCAAAACCCGGCTGCGCCATTTACAACAGCGCCGAGATGACGTTGGAACAGGTGCTGGATGTGATGCGCACCATGGAGGCAGACGGCAAAATCACCGTGCGCCTGCACACCGGCGACCCCTGCCTGTACGGGGCTATCCGGGAGCAGATGGATGCACTGGACGCCGACGGCATCCCCTACGATGACACGCCCGGCGTGTCCAGCTTCTGCGGCGCGGCGGCGGCACTGAATGCCGAATACACCCTGCCCACCGTGAGCCAGACCGTGATCATCACCCGCATGGAAGGCCGCACCCCGGTGCCCGAGCGGGAAAAGCTGGCCAGTCTTGCCGCCCACGGGGCCACTATGGTGATTTTCCTGTCCATCGGTCTGGTGGACAAGGTGCAGGATGCTCTGCTGCAGGGCGGTGCCTACACGCCGGACACCCCCGCCGCCGTGGTATACAAGGCCACCTGGCCGGAGCAGAAAACCGTGCGCTGTACCGTGGGTTCTCTGGCGCAGAGCGTGCACGACGCCGGCATCACCAAAACAGCGCTCATCGTGGCAGGCGATTTCCTTGGCACCCGGTACGAGCGCAGCAAGCTGTACGACCCCGGTTTTACCACCGAGTTCCGCAAGGGGTCCGACCAATGACCCGGGCCTATCTGGCCTTTACCGACACCGGTCTGGCACTGGCCCGGCGGCTGGCAGACGCCCTGCCCGGCAGTGTGGACCGCTGCGGCAGCGGCGGCGTCTCCCTTGCCGGGTGGACCGCCCTGCAGTTTGCGCAGAGCGACGCCCTTGTTTTTGTGGGAGCCGTGGGCATTGCGGTGCGGGCCATTGCGCCGCACTGCCGCAGCAAGGCGTCGGACCCGGCGGTGGTGGTACTGGACGAATGCGGCCGCTTTGCGGTGCCGGTGCTGTCCGGTCATCTGGGCGGTGCCAATGACCTGGCCCGTGCACTGGCCGCCGTGTGCGGAGCCGTTCCGGTGATCACCACGGCCACCGACGCCCACGGCATTTTTGCGGTGGACGAGTGGGCAAAGCACCAGAACTGCACGGTGCTGGAAGCGGAGCGCATCAAGCATGTCAGCAGCAAGCTACTGGCCGGGCAGTCGGTGCGGTTTGCCGCTGAGTTTCCCGTGCAGGGCACCCTGCCCGCCGGGGTGGATCCTGCACGGACCCCTGCCGAAGCCGATTTTGCCCTTACCCTCTCCCCTGCCGGGGACGCTTTGCATCTGGTGCCCCGCATCGGGGTGCTGGGCATCGGCTGCCGCAGGGGGACATGTGCCGAGCAGTTGGAAGCCGCCTTTGCTGACTTCTGTGCCCGGCACAGCCTTGCCCCGGCGTGCATCGCGGCGGCGGCCAGCATCGACCTGAAGGCTGACGAGGCCGGGCTGCTGGCGTTCTGCCGGGCCCACGGCTGGCCCATCACATTTTATTCTGCGGAGCAGCTGCGGGCACTGTCCGGGCCGTTCACACCATCTCCCTTCGTGCAAAGCGTCACCGGGGTGGACAACGTGTGTGAGCGGGCCGCTGTGCTGGCGTCCGGCGGCTGCATCCGCATCCCGAAACAGGCGGGCGGCGGTGTGACCTTTGCGCTGGCGCTGTGCCCCTATGCCCCGGACTGGAGGTGGCAGAATGGCTGATATCGTATATGTGGTCGGGCTTGGCCCCGGCGACCCGCAGTTTTTGACCGCACAGGCGCAGAGCGCCCTGGAAGAAGCCGAGGTGCTGTGCGGCTATCCGGTCTATCTGGATCTGGTACGCCCCTATTACCCGGAAAAAGAATATTACGCCACCGGCATGACCAAAGAACTGGACCGCTGCCGCTGGGCGCTGGAAACTGCCCACAGCGGCCGGACCGTGGCTCTGGTGTGCAGCGGCGACGCCGGAGTGTACGGCATGGCCAGCCCCCTGCTGGAGCTGGCCGAAGGCTGCCCGGACGTGACCGTGGAGGTGGTGCCCGGCCTGACTGCCGCCCTGAGCGGCGGCGCGGTGCTGGGTGCCCCGCTGGCCCATGATTTCTGTGTGCTCTCTCTTTCCGACCGGCTCACTCCGTGGGAGGTCATCGAAAAGCGGCTGGCCGCAGCGGCCATGGGCGATTTCTGCATGGCGGTGTACAACCCTTCTTCCAAGGGGCGGCCGGACTATCTGGCCCGGGCCGTGCGCATCCTGCTGCAAAACGGCAAGGCCCCGGACACCGTCTGTGGGCTGGTGCGCAACATCGGCCGGGAGGGCCAGAGCGCTCAGGTGCTGACGCTGGCCCAGCTGGAGCAAACGCCCGTGGATATGTTCACCACCGTGTACATCGGCAACCACAACACCCGGGTGCTGCAGGGCCGCATGGTCACGCCGCGGGGGTACCGCGTATGAGGGCAGTGGTGTTCAGCGGCACCACCGAGGGCCGCATTTTTTCCCGGCAGCTGGCCCAGTTTGGAGCGGACATTCTGGTGAGCGTGGCCACCCCGCTGGGCAGCGAGGAACAGGGCAGCTTTGCCGGCATCACAGTGCACTGCGGCCGGTTGACCCCGGACGAGATGGCCGCCCTTGTGCAGGGAGCCGACCTGTGCGTAGACGCCACCCACCCCTATGCAGTGGACGCCACCCGCAATATCCGCACGGCCTGCCGCACCGCCGGGGTGGAATATCACCGGCTGCTGCGTGCGCAAAGCCCCCTGCCTGCCGGGAGCATGGTGTTCCAGTCGGCGGCACATGTGGCGGATTTTCTGGTCCAAACGCAGGGCAATGTCCTGCTGGCCACCGGGGCCAAGGAGCTGCCTGCCTTTGCGCAGCTGGCCCCGGAACGGCTGTACCCCCGTGTGCTGCCTACACTGGACGGCATTGCCGCCTGCGAGGCCGCGCACATCCCCCACAAGAATATCCTTGCTTTGCAAGGGCCGTTCTCCTACGCGCTGAACCGGGCCCTGCTGGAGCAATTCTCCATTCGCTTTCTCGTGACCAAGGACGGCGGGGCCGCCGGTGGCTTTGCCGAGAAAGCGCAGGCTGCCGCCGACACCGGCGTCCAGCTCATCGTGATCCGCCGCCCGGCCGAGACCGGTGAGACGGCAGACCAGATCCTGACCCGCTGCAGGGAGGTACTGAAAGGATGATCACACTCATTGGTATGGGCTCCGGCACCCCCGGCAGCCTGACCGCACAGGGTCTTGCCGCCCTGCAGGGTGCCGACCGCATCCTGGGCGCAAAGCGGCTGCTGGCCACACTGCCGGAGGGCTGCACCGGAAACCGGCAGGCCCTGTACAAACCGGACGAAATTCTGGCCTGTCTGGCCGCGCACCCGGGCGAGGAAATTGCGCTGGTGTACAGCGGCGATACCGGGTTCTACTCCGGCGCATCCCAGCTGCTGCCCATGCTGCGGGCCTTTGGCATCTCCTGCCGGGTGCTGCCCGGCCTTTCCAGCGTACAGCTGCTGGCCGCCGCCGTAGGCCGTCCCTGGCAGGACTGGACTCTTGTTTCTGCCCACGGCTGTGCCTGCGACCCGGTGTCTGCCTGCATGAACCATAAAACCGTATTCTTTCTCACCGGCGGGGCCGAGACCCCGGCCACCCTGTGTGCCGCACTGACCGCCGCTGGGCTGGGCGATGCCCACGCCCTTGTGGGCGAAAGCCTTGGCACGCCCGACGAAAAGATCCACTTTGGCACCGCGCAGGAACTGGCCGGGCAGGCCTTTGCTTCCCTGAGTGTCCTGCTGGTGGAACATGCCGTGCACCCGGAACGCCGCACCCCCGGCCTGCCGGATGAGGCCTTCATCCGGGGCGAGGTGCCCATGACCAAGCAGGAAGTGCGGGCCGCCGCGCTGGCCAAACTGGCCGTGCGCCCCGCCGATACCCTGTGGGACGTGGGGGCCGGTACCGGCAGCGTGAGCGTGGAGCTGGCACTGGCCGCCCCGCAGGGGCATGTGTATGCGGTGGAGTGTGAGCCGGACGCCTGCGCCCTCATCCGCCGGAACCGCGAAAAATTTGCGGCGTGGAACCTCTCCCTCATTGAGGGCCGTGCCCCTGCCGCACTGGAAGCCCTGCCTGCCCCGGATGCCGTGTTCATTGGCGGCACCAAGGGCAGCATGGCCGCGGTGGTGGACACGGTTCTGGCCAAAAACGCCAATGCGCGCATCTGCATTGCCGCCATTGCACTGGAATCCCTGAGCGCCGCCATTGCAGCCCTTACGGCTCATGGCCTTTCCGCTGAGGTGACCCAGCTTGCCGTGAGCCGTACCAGACCGGCAGGCAGGCTCCACCTGCTGACCGCCAACAACCCCATTTTTCTGATCACGGGAGAACGCAAATGATGCAGTTCGTCATCGCCGCACCGCGTTCCGGCAGCGGCAAGACCACCGTCACCTGCGCCCTGCTGGCCGCTTTGAAAAAGCGGGGCATGGACCCCTGCGCCTTCAAGAGCGGGCCGGACTATATCGACCCCATGTTTCACCGGTCGGTGCTGGGGGTGGAGAGCCACAATCTGGATCTTTATCTTTCTGCCAAAAATACGGTACGGGAACTGTACGCCCACTATGCTGCCGGGCACGGGGCTGTGGTGTGCGAAGGGGCCATGGGTTTTTACGATGGGCAGGGCCTGACCACCCGCGCCAGTGCCTGGGAGCTGGCCGATGCGCTGGACCTGCCGGTACTGTTGGTGGTACAGCCCAAGGGGGCCAGTGTGACGCTGGCCGCAGAGATCCAGGGCCTTGTGCATTTCAAACCGGAGAGCCACATTGCAGGCATCCTGCTGAATGACTGCTCCGAAAAGCTCTTCCGGATGCTCAAGCCCCTGCTGGAAACCGAGACCGGCCTGCCGGTGCTGGGGTATCTGCCCCGCCTGCCGCAGGCGGTGGTGGAGAGCCGCCATCTGGGCCTGAAAACCGCCGGAGAGATCACCGATCTTGCCCAGAAGATCGGCCTGTTGGCCGATGCGCTGGAAGCAAATCTGGACTGGGCAACGCTGGAAGCGCTGACCGAACGACCGGTTCCTGCCCCGGTGCCGCCGCCTGCTCTGCAAACGGCGGGCGTCCGCATTGCTGTGGCACAGGATAAGGCATTCTGCTTTGCCTACGCCGAAACGCTGGACTGCCTGCGCACTGCCGGGGCAGAGCTGGTGTTCTTCAGTCCGGTGCACGACACCGCCTTGCCGGAGGACATCTGCGGGCTGTATCTGCCCGGCGGCTACCCGGAACTGTATGCCCGGCCGCTGAGCGAAAACAAAACCATGCGCGATGCCATCCGGGATGCCGTAAATGGCGGCCTGCCCACGGTGGCAGAGTGCGGCGGCTTTCTGTATCTGGGGCAGACGCTGGAAGATGCCAGCGGTACCACCTGGCCCATGGCAGGCGTTCTGCCCGGCAAAGGCGTCAAGGTGGGGCGGCTGGTGCGGTTCGGCTATGCCGACATGACCGCCAAAGCCGACAGCCTGCTGTTCCATGCCGGAGAGCATTTGTATATTCACGAATTCCATCACTGGGATTCTACCGACAATGGTTCGGGCTTTTCCGTTTGGAAAAGCGAAAAAGTACAGTGGGAATGCGGATTTGCAAGCATGAGTTTGTACGCCGGTTTCCCGCATCTTTACTGGGCAGGCACTCCCCTGCCCCGCCGCTTTGTGAGCGGTGCAAAGTTCTATCAACGACAAAAGAGAAACACACATGACTGAAACGGAACTGAAAACTTTACTTTCCGGCATCACCCCGCCGGATGAAGCTGCCCGCGCCGCCGCCCACGCCCACTGGGCCGGGTTGGCCAAACCTCTGGGCGGGCTGGGCGCACTGGAAACTTTGCTGGAAGATGCCGCCGCCCTCACCGGCAGTGCGGCGCTGGATGTTTCCCGCCGGGCAGTGCTGGTGCTCTGCTCCGACAACGGCGTGGTGGCTCAGGGCGTGAGCCAGACCGACCAGAGCGTGACCCGCGCAGTGGCGGAGAATCTGGCTGCCCGGCGTACCAGCGTGTGCCAGATGGCCCGTACTGCCCACTGCGATGTGGTGCCCGTGGACATGGGCATGGCCGGAGACCCGGTGCCGGGGGTGGCAGACTGCCGCATTGCCGCCGGCACTGCTGATTTCACGCAGGGTCCCGCCATGACCCGCGCCCAGGCTGTGGAGGCCGTCGGCCGGGGCATCCGGCTGGTGCAGGAGCAGAAAGCTGCCGGTGTGCAGCTGCTGGCCACCGGCGAAATGGGCATTGGCAACACCACCACTTCCAGTGCGGTGGCAGCGGTGCTGCTGGGCCAGCCGGTGGAACGGATGACCGGCCGGGGAGCCGGCCTTTCGGATGAAGGGCTGGCCCGCAAGGTGGATGCCATCTGCCGGGGCATCCTGCGCAACGAGCCGGACCCCACAGACCCTCTGGACGTGCTGGCCAAGCTGGGCGGCTTCGATCTTGCCGGGCTGTGCGGCGTCTTTCTGGGCGGTGCGCTGGAAGGCGTGCCCGTGGTAATGGACGGCTTCATCAGCGGCGTGGCGGCCCTGTGCGCCGTGCGGCTGTGCCCTGCCGCGGCCAAAGCGGTGTTTGCCAGTCACTGTTCCTCGGAGCCTGCCGCCCGTCTGGTGCTGGATGCACTGGGCAAGGCCCCGCTTCTCACCGCCGGGCTGCATCTGGGCGAGGGCACCGGCGCTGTGGCCAGCCTCCCGCTGTGGGACATGGCACTGGCGGTGTACGACCACTGTTATTCCTTTGCGGAGGGCGGCATCACGCCGTACACCCCGCAATGCTGACGCTGGTGATCGGCGGGGCGGCCAGCGGAAAAAGCGAATACGCCGAGAGTCTGGTACTGCGCAGCACTCTGCCGCGCTATTATCTGGCCACCATGCAGGTGTGGGACGCCGAATGTGCCGCCCGGGTGGAAAAGCACCGCAGAATGCGGGCGGCAAAACAGTTTGAAACGGTGGAGTGCCCCCTGCATCTGGACGCCGTGCATCTGCCCGCCCGTGGTACCGCGTTGCTGGAAGATCTGGGCAACCTGACTGCCAACGAGCTCTATGATCCCGCCGGGGCCGGGCCGCAGACCGCGCAGGCCATTCTTTCCGGGCTGGACGCCGTGTATGCCCAGTGTGAAACCCTGATCGTCGTCTCCAACGAGGTGTTCAGCGGCGGGGCCGACTACGCAGGCGACACCGACCGCTATCTGCTGGCGCTGGCGCAGGTGAACAACGCGCTGGCCGCCCGGGCCGACGCCGTGGTGCGGGTGGTGTGCGGCATCCCTGTTTATTATAAAGGAGTGGAAAAATGATCGTTTTGCAGACCGTTGCCGTGGCGTTCGCCATGTTTTCGGCTGTGCCGGTGCCGCAGTTCAACTGGACCGAAAAGAACATGCGGTATGCGATGTGCGCCTTCCCGCTCATCGGGGTGGTCATCGGGCTGCTGTGGTTCCTGTGCGGCGTGCTGCCCCTGCCGGGTGCGGCGCGGGCGGCGGGCTTCTGCCTGATCCCGGTCTGGGTCACCGGCGGCATCCATCTGGACGGCTACGCCGACACCTGCGACGCACTTTCGAGCTACGGCGACCGGGAAAAGAAGCTGGAGATCTTAAAGGACCCTCACTGCGGGGCCTTTGCCGTGATCCGTCTGTGCAGCTACTTTGCGGCCTATCTGGCCCTGTGCGCCTGTGTACAGTTCACCCCGCAGGCAGGGCTGCTCTGGATGATGGCATTGGTGCTGGAACGGACGCTCTCCGGCTATGCGGTGGCGGCGTTCCCCATGGCAAAGAACACCGGCCTTGCCCACACCTTTGCCTCGGCAGCCGACAGAGCCACTGTACGCCGGGTGCTGGCCCTTCTGGCCGCTGTACTGTGCTGCGCCATGCTGGCACTGGGTGGTTGGGCGCTGGTGCTGGCCGCACTGGCTGTGCTGTGGCGGTACCACGCCGTTGCCTGCAAGCAGTTCGGCGGCATCACCGGTGATTTGGCCGGGTGGTTTTTGCAGAAAACCGAGATCTGGATGCTGGCGGCACTGTGTGCCTGCCAGTGGGGAGGGCAGTTATGATCTTTATCACCGGGCCGCTTTACAGCGGCAAGCGCACCTTTGTCAAGACCCTGTCCGGACGGTGCATCTGCGATGTACAGGAGCTGGCCGCCGGGGCCGAAAATCTGGAAAACCTTGCGGACGAGCTGGCCGCTTACGATATCGTGCTTGCCACCGAGGTGGGCGGCGGCGTGGTACCCATGGACCCCGCCGAACGTGCCGGACGCGAAGCCGCCGGGCGGCTGGCCTGTCTGCTGGCCGCACGGGCAGACTGCGTTGTGCAGATGTTCTGCGGCATCCCCACCGTTCTGAAAGGAGAACTGCCAACATGCTGATCTATTTCCTGCGCCACGGCCTGACCGAATACAACGCCGAGAAGCGCTATCAGGGCCAGCGGGACATCCCGCTTTCTGCCGCTGGCCGCACGATGCTGCGCAAGGCAGACATCGAGCCAAAAACCGTGTACATCACCCCGCTGTGCCGCACCCGGCAGACCGCTGAGGTGCTGTTCCCCACTGCAAAGCTGGTGGTGGTGGATGATCTGAAGGAGATGTGCTTCGGCAGCTTTGAGGGCCGCAATTACATCGAGATGGAGCACGACCCGGACTATCTGGCCTGGGTAGCCGCCAACTGTGAGAGCCCCTGCCCGGACGGCGAGACCAAGGCCTCTTTTTCTGAGCGCATCTGCCGCGCCTTTTCGGCACTGGTAGACAAGGCACTGGCCGACGGTGAGGAACTTCTGGTCATCCTGGCCCACGGCGGCACCCAGATGGCCGCGTTGGAGCGCTACGCCCTGCCCCATAAAGACTACTACGAATGGTGCGGCCCCAACGCGGGCGGCTTTGTGCTGGACGCCGCCGACTGGGCCGACAAGCGGGTGCTGCACCTTGTAAAGACCGTGCAGTACATCAGGGAGGCCGACGTATGACCGGGCTGGCCGTTCTGGGCGGCTTTGTGCTGGACACCCTCTTCGGCGACCCCGCGTGGCTGCCCCACCCGGTGGTGCTCATGGGCAAGGCCATCTCCGCGCTGGAAAAGCGCCTGCGCGCCCGCCTGCCCAAAACGCCCCAGGGCGAACTGCTGGGCGGCGGCATCGTGGCTTTTTGCCTGCCGGTGGGCACCTTTGTGTGCACCGGCCTTGTCTGCCTGGGCGCAGCAAAGCTCAACCCGTGGCTGGGGCTGGCCGTACAGATGTTCTGGTGCGGGCAGGCACTGGCCGCAAAGGGCCTTGCGCAGGAGAGCATGAACGTGCACAAAGAGCTTGTGAAGGGCGACCTGCCCGCAGCCCGCAAGGCTGTGAGCCGTATTGTGGGCCGCGACACCCAGAATCTGACCGCTGAGGGTGTGACCAAAGCCGCCGTGGAGACCGTGGCCGAAAATGCCAGCGACGGCGTGATCGCGCCGCTGCTGTATATGCTCATCGGCGGGGCACCGCTGGCGCTGACCTACAAGGCCATCAACACCATGGACAGCATGCTGGGCTACAAAAACGAAAAGTACCTCTACTTCGGCCGCATCCCCGCCAAGCTGGACGACGCGGCAAACTATCTGCCCAGCCGTCTGGCGGGTCTGCTGTGGTGCGCGGCGGCGGCCCTGACCGGCAACAGCGCCAAAGGGGCGTGGCGTATCTGGCGGCGGGACCGGCGCAACCATGCCAGCCCCAACAGTGCCCAGACCGAGAGCGCGTGTGCCGGAGCACTGGGCGTGCAGCTGGCCGGGCCTGCCTACTATTTTGGGGAATATTACCCCAAGCCTACCATTGGCGACGCCCTGCGTCCCATTGAGCCGGAGGACATCCGCCGCGCCAATAAAATGATGTATGCCGAAAGCCTGCTGGCCCTGCTGCTGGGGCTGGCGATCCGAGGGGTGATCTTATGACACAGCTGACACACGGCGGCGACTGGGCCGGATATCGGGCACAGTACGGGCACGACGCGCTGGATTTTTCGGCCAACGTGAGCCCGCTGGGCCTGCCGCAGGGCGTGGCGAACGCCATTGCTGCCGCCCTGCCTCACGCCGACCGCTACCCCGACCCCCTGTGCCGGGCACTGCGGGCAAAGCTGGCCCCGCACGAGGGGATCCCGGCAGAATCTATCCTCTGCGGCAACGGCGCGGCAGACCTGATCTTCCGGCTGGCGTGGGCGGCAAAACCCCGCACCGCGCTGGTGACCGCCCCCACTTTTGCCGAGTACGCCGCCGCGCTGGAAAGTGCGGGCTGTGCGGTGCGGCGACATTTTCTGCAGGCAGAGGTCGATTTTGCCGTGACGGATTCCATCCTCTCCTCCATCACGCCGGAGGTGGACATGGTATTTCTCTGCCAGCCCAACAACCCCACCGGGCAGCTCACGCCGCTGCCCCTTGTGGAACGCATCCTGCGCCGGTGCGAAGCCTGCGGGGCACTGCTGGTGGTGGACGAATGTTTTCTGGATTTTCTGCCCGACTGCGACGCCCTGACCGCCAAAGCCCTGCTGGACAGCAAAAATCTGCTGATCCTCAAGGCCTTTACCAAGCTGTACGGCATGGCCGGGGTGCGGCTGGGGTACTGCCTGTGTGCCAACACGGCCCTGCTGGAAGCCATGCAGGCCGCCGGGCAGCCGTGGGCAGTGTCCAGTCTGGCGCAGGCCGCCGGGCTTGCCGCACTGGACGAAACGGCCTATGTGGCACAGGTGCGGGCACTCATTGCGCAGCAGCGGCCCCGGCTCACGGCCGGGCTGCGGGCACTGGGCCTGCGGGTGCTGGACGGCCGAGCAAACTACCTGCTGTTCCAGGGGCCGGAAACGCTGGGCGATGCCCTACGGCAGTGGGGCGTGGTGCTGCGCAGCTGCAGCAACTACCCCGGGCTGGACGGCAGCTGGTACCGCACCGCCGTGCGTACCGGGCCGGAAAACGATGAACTGTTAAAGACCCTTGCGGAGGTACTGGCATGAACAAAGCAACCTGCATTATGGTGCAGGGCACCATGAGCGGTGCAGGCAAAAGCCTGCTGTGCGCCGCACTGTGCCGCATTTTTGCACAGGACGGCTACCGGGTGGCTCCTTTCAAGAGCCAGAACATGGCCCTGAACAGCTTTGTGACCCGGGACGGGCTGGAAATGGGCCGGGCGCAGGTGGTGCAGGCGCAGGCCGCCGGGATGGAACCGGACGTGCGCATGAACCCCATCCTGCTCAAACCCAGCAGCGACACCGGCAGTCAAGTGATCGTGAACGGCGAGGTGCGGGGGCAGATGCCCGCCGCCGCCTACTTTAAAATGAAGCGGTCGCTGATCCCGGACATCCTTGCCGCCTACAACAGTCTGGCCGAAGAGGTGGACATCATCGTCATTGAGGGAGCTGGCAGCCCGGCCGAGATCAACCTGAAAGCCGACGACATTGTGAACATGGGCCTTGCCAAGCTGGTGGACGCCCCTGTGCTGCTGGCCGGAGACATCGACCGGGGCGGCGTCTTTGCACAGCTGTACGGCACGGTGGCCCTGCTGGAGCCGGACGAGCGGACCCGCATCAAGGGGCTGCTCATCAACAAGTTCCGGGGCGACGTGGAGATCCTGCGTCCCGGCCTTGCCATGCTGGAAGAAAAAACGCAGCTGCCGGTGCTGGGGGTCATCCCCTACCTGAAGGTGGACATTGAGGATGAGGATTCCCTTTCCACCCGGCTGGAGGCAGGGCGGGCCGTCAAACCACTGGATGCGGCCATTCTGCGCCTGCCGCACATCTCCAACTTCACCGACTTCATGCCGCTGGAACAGCACCCGCTGCTGGGGGTGCGCTATGTGCAGAGCCCCCGCCAGCTGGGCACGCCGGATGTGGTGATCCTGCCCGGCACCAAAAACACCATAGACGACCTGCTGTGGCTGCGTCAGTGCGGGCTGGAAGCGGCGGTGCTCAAGCTGGCCGCGCAGGGCACCCCTGTGCTGGGCGTGTGCGGCGGCTACCAGATGCTGGGGCACACCCTTGCCGATCCGGACGGCGAAGAAAGCGGCACCCCCTGCACCCTGCGCGGGCTGGCGCTTCTGCCCACGGACACCGTGTTCAACGCCGAAAAACAGCTGCGCCAGACCCATGCCACCGCCGAGGCCATCCCCTTTGCCGGGGCAAAGCTGACCGGCTACGAGATCCACGCCGGGCGCACGACAGTGCAGGGCAGCCCGTTCTGCATTCTGGCCGACGGCACGCCGGAAGGGTGTGTGCAGGCCAATGTGTTCGGCACCTACCTGCATGGGCTGTTTGACACCGGCGAGCTGACCGAAAAGCTCACCGCATTTTTGTGCAAAAAGAAGGGCATCTCCCCCGCCGACGCACCGTTGCTCTCGATGGAGCAGTACCGGCAGCAGCAGTTCGACCTGCTGGCCGACGGCGTGCGGGCCGCGCTGGACATGGATGCCGTATACGCCGCCATGGGCATGGACCGCAAAGGAGGGAACCGCGTATGACCCCGCAGCATCATCTGCCCGCCGACATCGAGCGGACAAGCCTTTCCATCATCACAGCCGAGCTGGCGGAACTGGGCCTGACGCCTCCGCCGGAAACCGCCGCCGTGGTCAAGCGGGTGATCCACACCACCGCCGACTTTGACTATGCCCGGAATCTGCGCTTCACCCCCGGTGCCGTGGCGGCCGGGGTGAAGGCCCTGCGGGCGGGCACTCCCATCATCACCGACACGAACATGGCGCTGGCCGGCATCACCAAGCCCGGCCTTGCCCGCCTGGGCGGCACGGCCCTGTGCTACATGGCTGACCCGGAGGTGGCCGCCCTTGCCAAAGCAGGCGGCACCACCCGGGCGGTGGCTTCCATGCAGCGGGCCGCGCAGGAGCACCCCGGTGCCGTGCTGGCCGTGGGCAACGCCCCCACCGCCCTGCTGACCATCGCCGACCAGATCGAAGCCGGGCTGCGTCCTGCACTGGTCATTGGCGTACCGGTGGGGTTCGTGAATGTGGTGGAGAGCAAGGAGCGGCTGTTTGCCACCTGCGAAGCCTTTGGCGTACCCGCCATCGTGGCCATGGGCCGCAAGGGTGGTAGCAACGTGGCCGCTGCCATCTGCAATGCCCTGCTCTACTCTGCCGCCGAAATGCTGGACCCCGCGGCCCGGGGCTGGCGGTGACCTGTTTTTGACCGGAATACGCAAAAAGGACAGAACTGCTGTCATGCAGTTCTGTCCTTTTTCTTGTATTCGTTCAGGGGCTCACCGGGTAAATCTCGGTTGACGGTCTCTCATTTTCGGGGGGGGTAACAAGGTACTTCCGGACAGCACGCTCCAGCACCGCAATGTCCACCGGCTTGGACAGATGCTCGTCCATACCGGCTTCCTTGCTCTTTTCCATGTCCTCGGTGAAGGCGTTTGCGGTCATGGCAAGGATGGGGATCGTCTTGCCCAGCGGGTTTTTGCCGCTGCGGATGGGTGCACAGATACTGATCGGCTCATGGACCCCGTTGGATACCGAGGCACCTGCACTGCCCGACGCAGAACCGCCCCCGCAGGCCGTCAGGGCTGCCGATGCAGCCAGCAGACCGTGTAATGCTTTTGCGACGCAGAGAAAGCCCCGGCGGCCTGCCGCGTTTGCAGCATACCGCCGGGACCTTTATCGAATTGCAAAATACAGATCTGCGCAAGCGGGACCGCACTGCCCGCCAACCATGCTGCCCCCGCGCAAAGGACCAGTTTTCCAGAGGCCGCCTGCTTCAAGCGGACGTTCAGAACAAGCTGTCTGTGCCCCGCTTGACCGTACCCGGGCAGTCTTCAAAGGCATCCTCTGCGATCTCGGTATCGTCCGACAAAACGGCAATGTTCTGCAGAGAGTAACATTCCCAAAACGCATGCTCTCCGACTTTTTCCACTCCCGCCGGGATCACGATCCGTTTGAGCGCCCAGCAATGCGCAAATGCGTCCTCCCCGATCTCGTTCAACTCCTCCGGCAGTTGAACTTCCTGCAGAGACTGACAGTAGTAAAACGCTGCTCGTTCGATTTGTCTCACCTGCGCAGGAATCGTGACCTTCTGCAGAGAACGGCAATATTCAAATGCGTCATCCTGCAGTTCTTCCAGCCCGTCCGGCAGCTGCGCTTCCAGCAAGGATGTGCAGTTCTCAAAAGCCCCCCGACAAAGCCGTTTCAGGCTGGCCGGCAGAACGATTCTAGTCAGGGTGTCGCAGTCCTCAAACGCAAACATTCCGATTTGTTCCAGTCCTTCCGGCAGATGGACTTCCTGCAGAGCCCTGCAGGACTGAAAAACTGCCGTTTCGATGCATTTTACGCCGACAGGAACGGTGATCTGCCTGAGCGACCGGCATCCACTGAATGCGTCACTTCCAATTTCTTTCAGTCCATCCGGCAGCCGGATCTCCTGCAGAGCTTCGCATTCGCTGAATGCGCTCCTCCCGATCAATTCCAGTCCATCCGGCAGCCGGATCTCCTGCAGGGCGGTGCATTCACAGAACGTTTTCTCCCGGATGGACCTTACTCCCTCAGGGATCACGATCCGTTTGAGAGAACTGCACCCCTCAAATGCGCTTTTCCCGATTTCTTCCAGTCCTTCCGGCAGTTCGATCTCCTGCAGCGACATGCAATTCACAAAGCACTCCTTTGCAATGGCTGTCACTCCGGCAGGCACGATCACGCAGGCGTCGGTCCCGTGGTATTTCTTCAGGACCGTACCGCCCTCGGCAAGGTCCATCGGGCCGGATCGTTTCACTCCCTCAACAGGGTCCTCCGGACGTTTCACGACGCCCGGACAGTTCCGAAAGGTATCCGTCTCAAAGGTGGTGTCCTTGGACAACAGCGTGATCTCCTGCAGGACGGTGCAATCCTGAAATGCTTCCAACTCGATCTGCTTCACACTGGCGGGGATCACGATTTTTTCCAGAGCATTGCAGCCTTTGAATACATAACCGCCAATTATCTCCAGTCCTTCTGATAGCTCGATTACCCGCAGGGCTGTGCAGTCCCGAAATGTTTCCGTGTTGATCTGCTTCACAGAGGCCGGGATCTCGATTTTCCTTAAAGCACTACAGCCATAAAATGCAGCGCGGCCAAGTCTCTTCAGTTTGTCTGGCAGCCGAATCTCCTGCAATGCTGTGCACTCCTGAAATGCACATTTCAGGATCATCGTCAAGTCCTCTGGCAGTTCGATCTCCTGCAGTGCCGTGTCATTATAAAAGCTGTATTCTTCGAGCTCCTTCACGCCTGCAGGCACCACGACCTTTGCTTCCCTGCCAGAGCAGCTCAGCAGCGTGTCCCCCATGATCGCAAGTTCAACCGGATGGTCGGAGTCCTGTTCATCGGCAGAGTCATCGCCGACCCAGGCCCCGCAATTCGGACAGATCCGGCTCGCAAAGATCCAGCTTCCACAATTCGGACAACTCCACATAGTGTTTTCTCCTCTCCTGTGCATTCCCGCCGCTTTTGTTTCTTCCAGTCCACAGCCATTCGCCCGGATAGTCTATCCCCGACCGACTGCCGGATGTTTTTTAGTATACTCCCCCGGGCAGCATGCGGTCAATCTTTTTTGCGATAATCCCGGAAATTCATCCCCATGCCATGCTCCGCTGACCCACATCGGCGGCTTATCTTTTTGCATTTCAGTCAAACGCTTCAATTTTGTGCATATTTTGTTGTATATAGAAAAGATTTGCAACAATTGGTACTGGTATAAGGCTTCGTTCTAACACTCTTCAAAAAGAACTGGTCGTAGGAACAACTTTTTATCGAGCCTATCTGGTTCAGCATAGAAGAGTATAACGAAAAAACGGTGACGTTCCGCATTGTGGAAAGTCACCGTTTTCTCTTATGCTGTGCAGTGGTCGTTCACTGCACAGATTGATAAGAAGGAGAACTTAAATTTCATACCATCTGATTTCATTGGCATCCAGATGCAGGTCAAAGCTGTTGCCATCAGTCGTATAAACTGTGGTATCCTGCGGCTCGTAAGTGTTGTTCACAACGCAATACTTGCCATTTTTGACATAAGCATGGACTTCCACATTGTAGTTGGAACTGAACCAAGTGTGCAGTTCATCCTCGCTGTGGGCACTCCACAAGATGGCTCGGTAAAGGGTGCGGCTGTTGGCAAAACTATACGGTACACCGCTGATGTATACGGCACGTCCCTTGCCGAAATCATGCGCCGCCATCTGCACTTCCTTATTCCGCTGCACCAGCACTTCCGTGCCTTCCAGGGCATAAATGTTCTTCTTTCCCTCACCGAAGTCGATGGGCTGGTCAGCATCCTGCAAGATGAAATGATTCGGATGCTCTTCCCAGTTGTACTTGTCGTAGTTCAGGGTAAAGCCATTTTCTTCCTCCACGCCCAGAACACTGGCCATCTGGAGGATATGACCCTGATATGGATGACCGGACGGTTCTCCAACGCCGATGAAGCCGCCGCCGTTCCAGACGAACCGGCGAATGGCGGAGGAGATTTCCGGGTCTTCCCACCAGATACCGCCTGTGTGGGCGGTGTCGGCATCGCCTACATTGATGATGACATCCACCGTTTCCAGCAGCTTCGGATCGTTCTTGATATCCTCAAAGCTGATAAACTTCACATCAAACGGTGCGCCGGACAGCATTTCGATCACGCCCGAATAGCTGTAGTTCTGCTTGTAGTAGAGGGCATGATGCACCATGTGACAGCCCCATGCCCGCATTTTACCCCAGCAGTTCAGCACTGCCACACGCTTGACGCAGTAAGGCGTAGTGCCCTTGATATTCTCATACAGTTCGCGGAACTCCTTGCAGACGCTCTCCACATAATCCACGAACTCCGGGAACTGCAATGCCAGCTTCAAATAGCCGCCATAGCCAATGCGGTCAATGGGCTTGCGCAGGATGGCGCGGCGGGCTGTGACCCAGTTTTCCTTGGCTTCTTTCACCGGGTCGCCGCCCTCATGGAACGTGTCCGGGAAGAAGTAAGGCAGAAAGCGTCCTTCCGTGTACTTCACGCCCTCGATGTCGGAGAGCAGGCGCAGCGTGGAGCCATTGCCCACGCTGCCCACCACGGCATCCAGCCCGATGGTCTTGAACTCCGGCATAAAAGGCTCGGTGCCGATCCAGTGATCGCCCAGGAACATCATCGCCTCGCAGCCGCACTCGTGCGTGATGTCCACCATTTCTTTGGCCAGCTTTGCTACTTCGCGCCGCTGGAACGCCTGAAAATCACGGTATTCCTTGCTGGGCACACGATACTGGTTGTTGTAGTAGCCCTGGTCGATGATATACTCCGGGCGGAACTTGTAACCCACTTCCTGCTCAAACTGATTGAGGATATAGGGGCTGACGGAAGCAGAATAGCCATACCAGTCCACGAATTTTTCCCGCTTGAGTTCATCGAAGATCAGGGTGAACTGATGGAAGAACGTGGTATAGCGGATGACGTTCACATACGGATGCTCTGCAATGAATTTCCGCAGACGCTCCATGGAATATTTGTGGGTTTTCGGCTGGCGCACATCAAATGTGATCTGATGCTCGAAATTCGTCCAGCCGTTGGTGGTGGCATTGTACATATGCACCGGGTCCCAGATGAGGTAGGCAAGGAAGCTCACGGTATACTCATGGAACGGCACCGCCTGCACGGTCACGCTGCCATCCGCATAGCTCCACTGTTCTGGCGGCACAGGCTGACCCGTGGAGCGATCCATGACCTCCCACCAGCGGGTGATGTCATCGTGATCGTTTACTTTCATCAGCTCCGGGCTGATGCCTTTCATCAGAGGGATGGTCACGGTGTTGCCGGGGGCGGTGTAGAAGCCCGTCATAATGTAGCACTGCTGCACTTCGTCCGGGTTTGCTTTGGCCCATGCGTTATCCTTGCGCGTGGTATAATAGGTGGAATAGATCTTTGCATCGGCGTTTTTCAGTTCCTGCGGAAAATCCGTACCATCGCAGTCACGGATGGCATCCGCACCCCACTTTTTCAGAATCTCCAACGTTTCGGGCACCACATCCAGGTCGGTCGGAATGGTAACGCGCCCGGTCTTGCACTTATCTTCCATAGTTTTCCTCTCTTATCCTTAATCCTGATAGGTTGCGT
>UMJR01030336.1_pt1 | contig 25139 bp, 21 predicted proteins | sample 1966121 | NCBI WGS metagenome assembly UMJR01 (sample SAMEA4836155, study PRJEB28245) | human gut metagenome | biome: gut microbiome; material: fecal sample | place: Denmark | collected 2008
TCAAAATTGATCATTGGAACCTCCTTGCTCCATTCCATGCGTTGGTTAGCATGTTCTAACTATTGAGCCTTTGAAAAGCCGCTCCTTGTTGGCGGCTTTCTGGGGGCGGACTGATCGGAGCAGCTCTGAACAAAAATTTGTCAAAGCGCCTCCTTGGCCACACTGCACCCTTGAGAACCGCCCTGCTGCCAAAAAGCAGCGGCGAGATGTGGAGTTGCAGTGCTGCATGAACTATAATAACAAAGATATCGGTCAAAAGCAAGAGGAAATCGGTGGATTTTGCACAGCCTTAGCCAGCTGTGTGTCTGTACAGGGTGCACGAATCGGGCAGAAAAAACTTTACTGCAAAAAAGTTCCGGAAAATTTTCAAATAAGGGTTGACAAGACTAACTGCGTATGGTATTCTGTTCTCGCAACGAGGTTAGATGAACCTAACCGCTTGAAACGCGTTGCACCAGAACAGCAGAGGTACCTGCAATGCTTCTGCGCAAAACTCAAGTCTGCTATAGCGGTTAAGCTATATCGGACGTCAGGTTTGTCGTGGCGAGGCCACTCCATCTTGCTTGCGCAAGACCACCTTGTGGCTTAAAAGCCTCACTGGGGCTTTCATTGCTGCGCAAACGCCAATTCCTCCATTCCATTCTCTTTTTCAAAAGGAAGCTGCAGCATGGTTTGCTCTGCGGCCTCCGGCGCGGCATTCGGTGTGATTGGTACCGCATCGCGTGCAAAGAAAACAAAAACGGGACGTGCAGCTTGACCACCTGCACGCCCCGATTTTTGTTTTAAAGGTATCAATATAATGAAAATTTCACAGTCACTTTGAAAAATCACTTTTTCGTGATATACTTTTGACAGATTGGAATGAAGGGAGAGATATACTATATGGCTGTAAGCTACAAGAAGCTGTTTCATATGCTGATTGACAGAAATATGACGGCGGCAGAGCTTCAGAAGGAAGCTGGGTATAGTGCCAATATTTCGACGCGAATGCGCCGGGATGAATATGTGTCCCTTGAATCGATGGAAAAAATATGCAGAGTGTTGAATTGCAGAATAGATGATATCGTAGAGTTTACTCCGGAAGAGGATAAGGTGCCAAAGAAATGAGATACATAGGAAATAAAGAGTCGATGGTAGAGGAAATCGATTCTTTTATTGAAAGCAGAGTGGAGTCTGAGGAATCTCTCACATTGTTTGACGCATTTTGCGGGACAGGTGCAGTGTCAGATCGGTTAAAAAATAAATTCAATCTTGTCATTAACGATAACCTTAAATGGGCGACTGTTTATACAGCAGGCAGGCTGTATGCCTCGTCTTGTCATTTTGAACGGCTTGGGTTTGACCCCTTTGCGTTCTTGAACCAGAGTGACGAAAAGGTTCAAGGGTTTATTTACAAGAATTATGCGCCAACTGAAAGCAGTAGAATGTATTTTACGCCTGAGAACGCTGCGAGAATAGACTACTTCCGAAAACAGATCGAAGAATGGCACAAAAACAAATTGCTTTCAGAGGCAGAATATATGCTTCTTTTGGCAAGTCTTGTGGAGTCTGTATCGAGAGTATCCAATACGGCGGGAGTGTATGGTGCATTCTTGAAAAAATGGGATGGGCGTGCGCTGAAACCAATCGAATTTATAAAACCTGCTTACAATGCATGTGATTCGCTGAATATTAAAATTTATAACGATAAAACAGAGAATATCATTTCAGATGTCAAGTGTGATATTTTGTATCTTGATCCGCCCTATACACAGAATCAATACGGGACACAATACCATTTGCTCGAGACATTGATTTTGAATGACCATCCTTCTGTCAGCAAGGTGACTGGCTCGCGGCCGGTTATGCCTATGCGGTCGGATTGGTCTAAGGAATATAAAGCACATATTCTTTTGGACAGGATCATTGCGAACACGACAGCACGCTACATTGTTATGAGCTATAACAACGACGGACTCATGTCCAAGGAATACATCGAAGCTGTTATGAAGCGTTACGGAAAGCCGGAAACGTACTGCTGCAAAAAAATCAGCTATAAAAAATACCAGAACTGGAAATCACAAAATCACAAAGAACATTTTGAATACCTGTTCTTCGTAGAGAAAAAAGACCCGGCAGATGTGGTGTATGAATCGCCGCTGAACTATATCGGAAGTAAAGCTCGTGTGATTCCGGCAATACGGGAAAACCTTCCGAGTGATATTGACGATTTCATTGACGCATTCGGAGGCGGTTTTAATGTTGGAATCAATATCCGTTCAGAAAGCGTCGTGTACAACGAATACAATCATTTTGTCAAGGAACTCATAGAGTCATTCTGGCAATATGATACCTTTTCTTATATCGTATATATGAAGAAAATGATCCGGCGTTTTGAATTGGAACCTGGAAGAAAAGATGCTTATCTCAATGTGCGGGATTACTATAACTCTCTGCCGGAAGATAAACGTGACCCACGGTTGCTGCTTGTGGTGATATTGTATAGCTTTCAGCAGCAGATTCGTTTTAATAGCAATCACGGATTTAACAATCCGGTTGGAATGCGGTGGTTCAACGACAACCTTTTAGAAAAGCTCGTCAGTTTCTCTCGTCGAATCAAGGAGTTAAATGTTTGTTTTTCCTGTGCAGACTATACGGATACGTTTCGATATGTTGATGACGGACATACATTTGTATACCTTGACCCGCCGTATATGCTTACGAATGGTTCATACAATGACGGAAAACGAGGCTTTAAAGGCTGGGATGTATCGCAGGAGGCAGCCCTTTTTGAATTTTTGGATAAATTGAACCACGAAGGAAGTCGTTTTATGCTGTCTTATGTATTGGAGCATAAGGGGAAAGTTAATCAGAACCTGGTGAACTGGACGCAGGATAACCATTACCACATTATTGAATTGGGGGATATTCTGGGTATATCTGGTAGTCGGAGAAAGGAAATACTGGTGACCAACTATGAAAGATAAACCGCTGTTTGTGATCAAGAAAAATCTGCAAAAAACTGCGCAGACAGGAATTACATTTCAGAGCCAGTTGAACGATACGATTCTAAAAGACATCTGCAAAAAGATAACGGGACGTACAGATTACGACTGCCAATATGTAGATGATGACTATAGCGATGATGTTTTGTCGAATACTTATAACAAGGGGCGGCTGGCAATTCTTCGCGACGGCGAGTATGTGCACTTCATAACGTTTTCGGAACAGAATATCAGGGGGCGGAATTCAAGCGTTCAAAGTGTACCGACGGCATTTAACCTGTTTTACCTGTGTCCCAGAAAAAAGAAAAAAATCTACTACTACTTCATCTGTGAGGATGGAAATTCAGCAACCGATTATCATATGTTTGTCTATAGACTTATGAAGACGGTAGGATTTGTTTTTCTCAACGCCTCACTTGCTTCGCCGATAAACAGCTTTGTGACGATAGAAGACATGATGCGTGCTCGTGCCGAAAATCGCGAAATCAACAAAAGCAATCATTCTACCTTTATCAGTAAAAATGAAAATGGTGAGTATGAGGCATACTGCAAAACTTTTGGTGCAAGTAAATATGAATCCAGCCTTATATGCTATGCAATGTCGATGATTCACGGGCAAGCAGGAAAAATAAGGTTGTATGAAATATTGGAAGGGAACTTAAAGAAACTTCCCAAAGCGAGTTTGCAGGTCCTTGAAAAAATGGGAACGGTTGATATCATTGAAACGGACCTGACCTTTGAAAAAAGAGCATTTGAGGCAAGCCGGGGAGATTGCCTTCGCTCACCGAGATATCAATATAATTTACTCAGGAAACTTGGAGAAAAACATTGTGCACTGTGCGGATGTGCAATCCCGGACTTGATTCAAGGGGCACATGTTTGGCCGGTTGCCAGTATAAAAGCGGATCGTTCCATCAGCGCAGAGGATAAAGTTCAGATTGCAACGGATGGCGATAATGGTATCTGGCTCTGTGAAAACCATCATAAACTGTTTGATCGAAATATCATTGCAATATCCGGGGATGGTACAGTCAAATACAATCGCGATCTGCCGACAGAGTATATTCCGTATCTGCAAGATTTTACAGAGAACCGACAGTTACCGTCGGTGTATCTGAACGAAAAGTTCAGGCATTATATTGAACTTCGGAACAAAGCTTTGGATGCGGCAAGGTACACAAACTTTTAACATTTACTTGCCCTTTCTTTGAAGAATGGTGCAAGTGGTTTATAGGATGATTTTATTCCACGATCTCCGCAAGCGCCTGATACAGCTCTGCGGCCCCGCCGCCGGGGTATTTGACCGAGACAAAGGCATTGTTCAGGATGCACACCCCGTCGGAATAGACGGTAAGCAGCAGCTGATGCTGCTCGGCGTCATCGTAATAGCTCACGGTGATGGAATCCACCGGAAATTCGTGGGAGTAGGAGGAATAGTTCTGGCTGAGCCGTCTGACACAGCGCACGCCGGAAAGCACTTCCGAAATGTTCTGATAGATCTCATCCGAACTGGAATAAACCTCGAACTCCATTTCGTTGGAGCTGGCAAAATTCTGCTGGTGCTCCGCCCGGACACTGGCCTGTGTGCTGGCGCTGATCTTTGATGCAAGGTCGATCTTACCGGACGGCAGGATCAGCACCAATACCAGCAGGATCAGCAGAACAATGCCTGCACGGGACAGGATGCTCTTGTTCTTCATAAAGAGTCACGCCTCCTTTGGCGGTGTCCGGGTCAGACGCCGCTGGGCGAGGAAAAAGCCCATGGCGCTGGCGGCAAACACGAAATAATAGCTGGCGATGCGGTAGAGCATGAGCACGCTCATCACCTCACCGGAAGGCAAAAAGCTGCTGTACAGCAGCAGAAAGGCGGTCTCGATGGAGCCCATGCCTGCCACGTTGGGCAGGGCGTTGGAGACGAACAGCATCAGGCTGGTGAGCAGCTGCACCCGCGCAAAACTCAGCGGGGACAGCTGCATGAACCGGATGCACAGCCACGGCAGGCAGAACAGCAAAAACAGCTTGAGCGCCTGCAGGGCAAAGATCTGCACACAGCGGGCCTTGTCGGCCAGCAGCAGGCGGCTCTCGGTGCCCAGGACATCCAGCTGCTCCAGCCAGTCGGCCCGGCGCTGCTGCCATTTTTCGGTCTTGGGTAGAAAGCCCAGTGCCCAGCGGGCCAGATTCTGCACCAGCGGCGACACGCACACCAGCACCAGCGCCACGATCACCAGCGCTACCACAGCATATGCCATGGGCAGATATTTCAGCACGCCGGTGGTGTTGGCGGCCAGCCATTTGTGCTGGAGCAGCAGCATCACGGTGGCGTACAGCAGCACCGTGGTCTTGTGGAATACATATTGCAGGGTCATCAGGCCCACGCCGGGGCCAATGTCCAGACCTGCCTGATGCAGATACCAGGTCTGCACTGGCACGGCACCCGCGCCCAGGGTGACCACGTTGCCAAAGGTGCCGCACCAGGCGTTGTCGATGCCCTGCCGCAGGGTGAAGCCGGGCAGCCGCCCCCGCACGATGACGTAGGAGACACAGCCCTCCAGCAGCGGGTAGCTGATGCCCAGCGCCAGTACCACCAGCACCTGCCACAGGTTCAGCTGGGCAAGGGCGGCGGTGATCTCAGCCCAGTGATCCCGGAAGATGAGCACGATCACGCAGGTGAGCGCCAGCAGGATCAGCAGAGATAATACGGCCTTTTTGCGGGAAGGCTGAGAGGCGGCAGATTGGTTCATGAGGGCAGGGACTCCTTTCAGACAGGATGAAACTTTTTAAAAGTATAGCACAGCCGCCGGCCGTCTTTGTGAACGGAAGCCAAATTTTCTTGTGCAATCCGGCCCGGATGATAAAAAAGATGTCCGGAACGGAAAGAAACGGACAAATATTGCAGCTTGTTTTGATGCACTGCGTGCAAAAACGCCCCGGAAGATCACACGGATTTTCCGGGGCGTTGAATTTAACAAGAATAAAACAAAAGGCTTAGCGGGACTCGGTCAGCTCCCGGATCAGACGGACCAGGGTGGAGACATAGGCTTCGTTGGTGTAGTAGCGCTCGTAGAGCTTGCGGCAGTCGGCCTTCATAGCGGCCAGCTGGTCGGGATGCTCGATGGCATGGGCCAGCACCTTGGAAAGCTGGACGGGGTCGTCGTTGCGGTACACAAAGCCGTCCACCCCTTCCGTGATGAGCCCGGCGGTGCCGGTGTGCTCCGACACGATGGAAGGCTTGCCGAAGATCAGGCCCTCGGTCACGAAGGTGGGCATGGGGTCATCGCGGGAAGCGCACACAATGCAGGTGCACTGCTCCATCAGCGACTTGATCTCCGGGCGTTCCAGCCGCTTGCGGTAGAACACATTATGAGGGAACTGCTCGGTCAGGGCGTGCACATGGGCGGAGACGTCCCGGTCGGAGGCCTTGCCCACGAAGAGGAAGGAGGCCTTTTCCCGCACTTCCGGCGGCAGCAGGCGGATGGCTTCGCAGTAGATGTCCTGCCCCTTGCGCATCTCCATGGAGCCCACCGTGACAAACAGGGGCCGCCCGCCGGTGTAGCTCAGGTCGTAGCGAGGGAAGCTCTCGCGGGCGTAGTCGGGCAGGCCGTAAATCAGCTGCTCCACCTTGAACTTGGGCCGCACCGAGTGTATGGCGGCGGTGGCGTGAGAGCCTACGGCGGCGATATGCACATTGTCGGCCAGCTCCTTAGGAATCTTGTGGGTGATGAAGGGATAGCCTGCAAAGGCGTCGTGCAGCCACCACAGCACCGGTACGAAGCCGCCGTTCAGGGTGCGCACGGCGGGGGCTTCCACTACCGTATTGGCCAGCACGAGATCCGCGCTGGAGGCCAGCTCCCACAGGGTGGAAGAGGTCACGCAGTCGCGGCGGGTCACCACGGCGGCACCGGCGTCCAGAAAGAGCGGCAGGGAGCCCTCGTCCGAGGGGCCCAGCACCACCACTTCATAGCCAAGACTGCGCAGCACCGGGATGGCGCTCACCAGCACGATGGGCGCACCGGTCATGGTGAGTTCATGGCTCAGCACCACGGCGCGTTTGCCGGTGGCCGAGAATACGTCCTCGGCGCACAGCTCCCGGCGGAAGTGCAGCAGTGCCTGCGGGACGCAGCGGCAGTTCTGCGCCAGCTGGTTTGCCAGCCGCAGCAGTTCCAGCACATCGTCTTTGCCGCGGGCCGCCGCGCGGCAGCGGTCCAGCAGGGCGCGGGAGAGCAGGGCACAGCGCTGGCCGGGCAGGTGCTGGTCGGTCTGGTACAGGGCACTGCCGCCGTCGTAGCCGAACACGGCATCGCACACCACAAGGTCAGCCCCCTGCTGCAAGGCGGCTGCAAAATAGGTGAGGGCGGTGGAGGTGCACTCCACATCCTCGCTCACCAGCAGCACACCGTTCACGGAGGGGGTCAGCTCACCTTCCAGCCGGTCCACCAGCCGGAACTTGCGGTGCAGCTGCTCGGCCAGAGAAAGGGTCAGGGCGTTGCGGCGGCCTGGGGCGTACACCAGCAGATAGGTGCTCTGGGTGTCGGTATAGGTCTGTTCCCGCAGCTGGCGGCGCTGCAGGGGGCTGTAACTGCTGTACATGTACGAACCCCCTTCAATGTCGGTGGAACAGGCCCAGCAGCTTGCGCAGCGGTGCCGTGAGCTTCCAGCTGCTGCTGCCCAGCACGTTTTCCAGCGAGGCTTCGTAGGCGGCCCGGCTGCTTTGCAGGTCGGCCAGATGCTGCTGCTGGTCGGCCAGCTGCTGGTGCAACTGCTGGATCTCAGCGTTTGCCTCCAGCAGCTGTTCGGTGCCCTGACGGGACACGGCCTCGGTCTCTTCCTTGAGCACGGTCAGCGCCCGCAGCAGGGCCTTGCCGGGCTGCTCATGCAGGTAGCGGCCCAGGGGATAGTAGCGATATTTCACCGCAAACCGCAGCCCGGCGGGGAAGCCTACGGCACTTTCCACTGTCAGGTTGGGGTCGATGTTCATAAACAGCATGGTGCCCTCCTGCAGGGCGTTGCCGTTGATGATGTGGTAGCTGAGCCGCTCGTCTGAGAGGGAAAAATCAGTGATGCAGCAGGCAAATTCACCGGGGTCCAGCCGCAGGGCCCTGGCCTCCACGGGCAACTCGAACACAGCCGACACTTCGTGGGTCAGCTCGTCGTAGGAGTCAGGGGCAACGGTCAGGCACTCATGGGGCGAAAAACCGGAGCCGGAGTCGTAGAACAGCTGGGGCAGAAGCAGAGCACCCTGCTCGGTGTCGGCACCCTGCGAGGCCAGCACGGCCTCATATTTCAGCACCTGCTGCTCCAGCTCCAGGCACCGCTGTGCCAGGCGGGAAACGCCTTCGTCCGACAGCCGGAGCTGCTGTTCCAGTTCGGCCACGCGGCTGCCTGCCGCGTCCAGGGTCTGGGGGGCATCGTTGTTCATAACCGGATTCTCCTCTTGTTTTATAGGATACGGCTGCACCGCAGCAGCCGGGGAAATCAATGCTGCGAAAGCGCGGGGGTACGCCGCTGGGCCTGCCGCCGTGCGGCTGAGGCTTTGACGATCCAGCTGCGCCGCAGGTTCAGCAGGGCGCACACCAGCCCGATGGAGGTAAACGCGATCACGTTCTGCAGCAGCATACCCCGCAGCGGGTGGTCTGTAAAGTGAGCCGCGAACAGATACCACGGAATGGCGATAAGCTCCACCGTGTGGATGCAGAAGATGTTCAGCGAGTTGCGGCCGATGGCCTGCAGGCCCTGTGCGATGGGGCCGGTAAAACGGTTGAGCCGCATGAACAGGCGGATGAACAAAAAGCCGGTGGCGGCATCCAGCAGGATGCTCAGCGGGCCCAGGGTCCACTCGCCCATGGAAATGCAGTCGGTGCTCTGGGCAAGCAGGGCTCCCACAGCGGTCAGAGCTGTGCCGCCCAGCAGGATGTACAGGGTGCGGCGGGGCAGGGGCTTGTCCAGCCAGCGGTTCTTCTTGGCCAGATAGCCGATGTAAAGGTAGGGCACGATCACGGCCCCCTGCGAAAGGCTGAAGGGCAGCTCCCACACCAGTGTGGTGCCCCAGCCCAGCAGCATGATGCCGAGCACAGCCCAGTGTGTGTATTTCTCCGGGAAGATATTCAGGATGGCGTCCAGCAGCACCCAGCCGATCAGCAGCGAGAGCAGATACCACATGGGGCCGGTGGAAAAGAACTGCTGCCCGGCATAAGTAGTGGTGTGGGGCAGCCCCAGCAGAAAGCCGCCGGCCACCTTGAGGGTCTCGGTGACGCTGCTGGGGAAGTAATGGAACGCCATGTAGTGGCACAGCAGATGCAAGAGCGAAGTGCACGCCGCCGTGATGCAGTAGGGCTTGAGCAGCGCTCTGAGCTGCTGCTGGATGCACTTGCCGATGGAGCGCTTGCGGAAACCGTAGCCGCTGGCAATGAAAAAGGCCGCCATCAGGGCCTCACGATAGATGAACGGGAAAAACGCCGTGAGCGACAGCCCGCCGGAGATCTGCATGGGGTAGAGTTCGGCGGTGTGGGCCAGCACGATGGTGATCATGCCCACGCCCTTGAGCATGTCGAACATGCCGATGGAGTTGACGGTGCTGGGTCTGGTGCCTTCCATGAAAAGGGTCCTTCCTTGCGCCGTCCGGAAACATGTGACCAACAGGCGCATACAGTAAAAAATGATCCATTTATAAGGATATAAGGCTAGTATAATGCTTTTTGTGCACACTGTCAATTTTGAATTGCCCACCGCCGGGTGGCAATTGTTGTCTTTACCGATAAAAAAGCCCGGCAGAAGGGCCGAATTTCTGGGCAGACGGCACAGGCTGCCGGATGGAAAAAACAAGATGTGCAAGATTTAATTGCCAAAAATGGAAATTAAATCTTGCAAAGGTATTGCATTGCCAATGGCGGTATTGTATACTGAACACAATCGAAAAAGCGGCCCGGCCCCGGGTGGGCCCGGCTGCAGGAATGTAAAAAACAGTGACGTGGAGGCTAACATGGTTCATTCGCTGTATCAGTCTCTGAACAATCTGGAAACGATCTACGCAGACCGGATTGGTATCCGCTATTATGATGAGGCCAAGGGCGGCGTGGTGGAGGTGCCCTTCCGGCAGTACGCTGCAGACCTGCGGCGGTTCGTGGCATTTTTACGCAGCCGCACCCCGAACCCCTTGGGGCAGCGAGTGGCCATCCTGGCCCGCAACAGCTACCACTATGTGATGTGTATGTACGGCGCAGTGCTGGCCGGGGCTGTGGCAGTGCCCCTGAACACCGGCAAGAACTGGGACGAGATCCGCTACGAGCTGGATCTGGTGGAGCCGATGTGCGTGCTCCATGACGGCGAGTACATGAGCCGGGAGCCGGCCCTGGGCCAGGCGTACGGGGACCGTCTGGTGCCTATGGACGCCTTTACTGCCTTTGAGCCTGCCATGGACATCACCGAGGTGCCGGACCTCAGCGCACTGGCCTTTATCATGTTCACCTCCGGCACCACCGGCCGCAGCAAGGGCGTTATGCTGTCCCAGAAGAACCTGTTCACCGCCATGCCTGCCTTCCTGACCCCCTTTGAGGACGTGCGGAGCCAGACCGGCTGGAACACCGACGCGTTCAGCTCTCTGTCCTGCCTGCCCATGTTCCACATTTCGGCCATGACCAGCCTGGTGTCCTGGAGCATCACCGGCCACTGCGTGAACCTGTGCAACGACCTGAAATATTTCTACCGGGACCTGGGGGCCATGCGGAGCGACGTGATGGCGGTGGTGCCAGTGCTGCTGAAGAGCATTTATCATGATGTGATGAAGGGCAAACGGGAGCGTCTGAACGGCCTGCGTATGCTGACCTGCGGCGCAGCGATGTTCGACCCTGCCGTGCTCCAGGACCTGATGGACCGGGGCTTCTTCATCGCCCAGATGTACGGCCTTACCGAGACCTGCGGGGACGGTGCCTGGAACTCCTCCCAGGAGGAAAAGTATCTGACCAGCGTGGGCCATGTGGACGACAGCTGCCAGTACAAGCTGGAGGACGGGGAACTGTGCATGCGTGGCGACCCGGTGATGCTGGGCTACTACAAGGACCCGGAGGCCACCGCCGAGGTGCTGGACGCCGAGGGCTGGTTCCACACCGGCGACATTGCCCGGGTGGAGCCGGACGGCTATATGTACCTGACCGGCCGCAAAAAGAACGTGATCATCCTGGGCAGCGGCGAGAACGTGAGCCCCGAGGAGCTGGAAAAGCTGCTGGCTCCCTGCGCTGCCATCCGGGAGTGCAGGGTCTGCGAGCGGAACCAGCGCATCTGCGCCGTGGTCTGCTGCGACCCGGACCAGCAGGACGCTGTGCGGGACTTTGTTACCAAGGTGAACCGCACCCTGCCCCTGTACAAGCACATGATGGTGGAGTTCTCGGCCCAGCCCCTGCCCCGCAACGCTGCCGGAAAGCTGCTGCGGTCCTGAATCTTAGCGGAAAAAGCCGGTCTCATGGTGGGAAAGTTCCCACAAGGCATTATGGCCGTGAGACTGGCATTTTTGAAGAATAGAGAGGGAAACGATAATGGAACTACATAAACCGAAAAATCTGTATGAGCTGCTGACGCTGAACATGGAGCAGCGATTTGCGGACCGGGTGGCCTTCCGCTGGTACGACGCCGACCAGGATGTGGTGGTGGAAAAGCACTTCGGGGAGTATGCGCAGGACATCCGCCGCGCGGTGAACTACTACCTGAGCACCATCCCGGACATTCAGGGCAAGCGGGTGTGCGTGTGGAGCAACAACAGCTACCACTACGCCGTGAACTGCTACGGTGTCATGATGGCGGGCGGCGTCATCGTGCCCATGAACCAGCGCAAGAGCTGGGATGAGCTGCACCGGGAGCTGGAGCTGGTGGAGCCTTCCGCCATCCTGACCGACGGCGATGACTACGGCTGCAACGAGGAGATGCAGGCGGCTTACGGCAGCCTGCTGCGCCCCATGGATGCCTACAAGGCTTACGAGCCTGCAGAGCTTGTGAACCGCATCCAGCCCGAGGAGCTGATGGTGCTGATGTTCACCTCCGGCACCACGGGCCGCAGCAAGGGCGTCATGCTCTGCGAGCGGAACTTCTTTGCGGTGATGCCCCACCATGTACGGGTGGGGCAGCGATTCTGCCAGCTGAAAAATGACCCGGACCTGCTGGTCAGCCACATGACCCTGCTGCCCATGTTCCACCTGGGGGCCTTTGGCTGCCTGTTCACCTGGGCCTGGATGGGCTGGGCCCAGAACCTGGGCAGCCTGCGGTCCTTCTATAAGGACCTGAAGCGGATGCCCAGCCAGGCCATGGCCGCCGTGCCGGTGCTGGTGCAGTCCATCCACCACGACCTGATGACCGGCAAGCAGGACAAGCTGGGGGATCTGTGGGCTCTGAACTGTATGTCTGCGATGTTTGACCCCCAGACCCTGATGGACCTCCACGACCACGGCATGGTGATCTCCCAGCTCTACGGCAGCACCGAGACCACCGGCGGCGGCCTCATCAACTTTGCGGAGGATGCCAAGCACATCGGCTCCATCGGCAAGGACGACGGCCACTGCGAGATCAAGCTGGACAACGGCGAGCTGTGTATGCGGGGCGGCGATGTGATGCTGGGCTACTATAAGGATCCGGAGGGCACCGCCGAGGTGGTGGACGCCGAGGGCTGGTTCCACACCGGAGACCTGGCCCGGGTAGACGAGGATGGCTACTACTTCCTCACCGGACGCAAAAAGAACGTGATCATCCTGGGCAGCGGCGAGAACGTCAGCCCCGAAGAGCTGGAGGGCCTGCTGGAAAAATGCCCTGCCGTGAAGGAATGCCTGGTGAAGGAAAAGGGCAAGAAGATCTGCGCTGTGGTCTGCTGCGAGGAAGCCGACCAGCAGACGGTGCGGGACTTTATCACCGAAACCAACCGCACCCTGCCCCTGTACAAGCGCATGAGCGCAGTGGAATTCTCCGCCCAGCCCTTGCCCCGCAACGCCATGGGCAAGCTGATGCGCTGAGGCCTGCAGCCCTGATTTTGCGGTTTGTGCCGCATACTCTGCAAAAAAACTGGGCAAACCCATAGGGGTTGTGCTATACTGAGGGCAGAACCGTGCTGATCCTGATCGGCACACCCAAAATCCGTCACGGAAAGGAAGAACATTTCTTATGGAACGAGCAGAAATCATGTCCCAGATCCTGGCCATCCTGGAGGATGTGGCAGAGATCGCGCCGGAGGATGTCAACGAGAACAGCGTCCTGATGGACGACCTGGATCTGTCCTCGATGGAGATCCTGACCATCGTGGCTGACCTGGAAGAGACTTTCGGCCTGCGCATCCCGGAAAAGGAGCTGCGCAACTTCGTCACCATCAGTGACCTGGCCGATTATCTGGTAGCCAATGCCGGGTGAGCCGATGGAAGCAGCACAGCGTTCGGCGGAGTATGTCTTTCAGGGCATCATGTACTATTTCCGCCGGGAAAAAGTGTGCCCCCGGTATCAGTTCACCCTGAAGGACCCGGTGGACCCGGCCCTGCTGCAGCAGGCGTTGGACCGGGCCCTGGAAGCTGCCCCCTATTACCGGGTGCAGCTGGTGTGGGAGAAGCGCCGGGCCTTTCTGGAACCGAACTCGGAGCCCTGTCTGGTGTACCCGGACAGCGTGATGCGGGAGATGCCGGAGCAGACCAACGGCTATTTCTTTGCCGTGCTCTGGCAGGAGAACGTGGTCTACTTTGACTGGTTCCACTTTATTGCCGATGGCCACGGGGTCTCCCCCTTCCTGACCAAGATCCTGGAGCAGTACTGCAACCTGCGGTACGGCACCGCCTTTGCCAACAACGCCCTGCCCTGCGGCCCGGCCTACGACATCGCCGCTCTGGTGGAGCAGTACCCCCTGCAGCGGATGGACGAGACCACCCTGCAGCGGGAGGTGGTGCAGACCTGCGAGGACCCCATGCACCGGGTCCGGGTGCGGTTTGCCAAAAAAGACCTGGTGGCTCTGGGGGTCAAGAACAAAGTCAAGCCCTTCTGCGCCCTGCTGGGGCTGCTGTCCATGGCTGTGGGCCAGTATCTGGGCAAGGAAGCCATCCAGTATTCCTATTCCGCCGACACCCGGGACGCTGTAAACGTGCCGGATGCCCTGTACAACTGCGTGTGCTCCTTCCAGGGTGGGGTGGACCTGCCCCAGGGAGTGCGGTTGGAGCAGTTCGTGCAGGAGATGGACGCCGCCGTCAAGGCCAGCCTGACCCCGGAGCGGAAACGCCGCCGGATGGCTGACCAGATGGGCTGGGTCTACAAGGTAGACCAGCAAAAGGCCCCTCTGCGGATCAAGCAGCGTGTGTTCCAGATGGGCGAGTACATCAGCGGTATTCCGGCAGATTTCTGGTTCAGCTATCTGGGCAATCCCCTCATGCCGGCAACGCCGGAGCTGGAGCAGTACACCACCGATTTTGGGGTGTGGGTGCCGCCGGAGGGCGGCTCCCTGTGCGTGGAGGCCTCCACCCTCAACGGGGTGATTACCCTTTGCATCGAGAACAAGGTGCCGAAGGCCGGCCTGCCCGGCATCCTGCGCCGTGTGCTGGAAGCCGAGGGCATCCCGGTGCTGGAAGCCCAGGCACTGGACGAAGTATAAACAAAAGGCAAAAGCAGCCTTACCGGAACCATTCCGGGAAGGCTGCTTTTTTGCATCTTATTCGGTCCGGGCTGGGCGGGTGGTCACCTCGCCGCAGCGTAATGCCTGCGGGCGGCCGTTCTCCCGCTGCACCACCAGCCGCCCTTCCTCGTCGATGGCAAGGGCCTTTGCGGCGTAGGTCTCGGTGCCGGTGCACACGGTGACCCAGTGTCCAGGCACAAAGCAGCGGGCGCGGTACTCGTCCAGACAGTCAAAGGCGGGGCAGAGGGCCAGCAGATGCCGGGCGATGGCCCCGGCCAGCGCGGCCCGGCTCACAGGGGCAGGGCCGCCCGGATAGAGACTGCCGGCCTTTTCGGCCAGCTCCGGGGGCCAGTCGGCGGCGGTGGCGGTCAGGTTCAGGCCGATGCCCACCACCAGCCACTCCAGCCGCCCGCTCTCCAGGTCGGTGCCGGCTTCGGTGAGGATGCCGCACACCTTTTTACCCTGATAATACAGGTCGTTGACCCACTTGATGCCCAGTTCCAGCCCGCACAGCTCCTGTACCGCCCGGCACACCGCCACGGCGGCCCCGATGGTGGCCGTCTGGGCGCTGGCCGCCGGGACCGCCGGGCGCAGCAGTACCGAGAGGTACACGCCCTTCCCGGACGGGCTTTCAAATACACGACCCAACCGTCCCCGGCCTGCGCTCTGGTGGGCTGTGAGCACCAGCGTGCCGTGGGGCGCACCGTCCAGCGCCAGCAGCTTGGCCGTCCGGTTGGAGCTTTCCAGCGTGTCGTACACCTGCACCGGGGCGGGGTAGGGGCCCACGGCCTCGGCACAGAAGGGGTCGCCGCCCAGCAGCCGATACCCCCGGCGGGAGACGGCTTCCAGTGCGTAACCCTGTGCGGTGAGGGCGGCGGCCGCCTTGTGGACGGCGGCGCGGCTCACGCCCAGCCGTCCGGCCAGCTGCTGGCCGGAGATATAGGCACCCCCGGCGGCACTCAGTGCCTGCAGAAGGGCCTGACGGGTGGTAGAAGGCATGGCGGTAAGGCTCCTTTCGTGCTATACTATAACCACATTGTAGCATGGAACGGGCAAAACACAATGTTTTTGAAAAAAATCTGCGGTTTGTGCAGGGAATGCGGCGGCTGTCTCGTTTGAATCAACAGAAGGGCCGTGCAGAGCACCGCCCTCCACAGCCGGAAAGGAGGATGAGCAGGTCGTTGACAACATTGGAATTCAGCGCGATGGTGCAACAATATCAATCCCTGGTCTACACGGTCTGTCATCAGCTGGTGCCGGACGTGGGGGATGCGCAGGATCTGACCCAGGAGACCTTTCTGGCGGCATGGCGGGCCATCGACCGCTGTCCGTCCGGCTTTGAAAAGCAATGGCTGGCCCGCATTGCGGCCAACAAAGCCAAGGATTACTTACGCAGCGCATGGGTGCGCCGGGTGAACACGCCGGGCGACGAGGTGCTGGCGCTGGAGGGGGCACCGCCCGGCCTGGAGCCGGAACAGCAGGTGCTGGACACGCTGGGAGCGGAAGAACTCACCCGCATGATCCTGGACCTGCGGGAGCCCTACAAGACACCCTGTCGTCTGGTGCTGCTGGAACAGCACACCATGGCCGAGGCGGCACGTCTGTGCGGCCGCCCGGAAAAAACCGTGAACGCGCAGATCTACCGGGCCAAAAAGATGCTGGTACAGCAGATCCGGGAACAACAGGAAAGGAGGAGCGTACATGGAACTGTTTGATCAGAACGGATGCCTGACTGAGGAAGGGCTGCACGCCGTCATCGGCGGGCAGCTGGACGAGCTGGGCAGGCTGGAAGCCGCCGAGCACCTGTCCTACTGCGACGAGTGCATGGACCGGTACACAGCCCTGCTTACCGCCGATGTGTTGGAAGAGCCGCCGCGCTCCGCCCGCGGGGCGGTGATGGGCACCATCTGGGTGCGGCTGATGCAGAACACCTGGGGCCGGGCCGCCGTAGCCGCTGTGGCGGCGGTGCTGGCGCTGACCATGTGGCGCACCGGCACCCTGGAACAGATCCTGTCCACCGGCGAAACAGTGCGCAGCTGGCTGCCCGAAACCACCCAGACCACGGAGCCGGAACAGCTGGGCAGGCCCGTGCAGGACGACGAACGCACCCCCACCCAGCCGGAACAGCTGGGCAAGCCGGTGCAGGATAAAGAGCCTGCGCCCACCTTGTCCCAGAAGCTGACCGGCACGCTGGACAGCCTGCTGTTCGGCAAAAATGAATCTGCGGCAGAGCCTGACGCTGCCGTTTCCAACCAGAAGAAATGAGGGAATCGACTATGAAGAAAAACGGAATCCTGACCCTGCTGTTTGCCTGCATCCCCGGCGCGGGCCAGATGTATCAGGGCTATATGAAGCGGGGACTCTCGCTCATCACCATGTTCTGCCTGTTTATTATCGTAGGCAGCGCCACGGGGCTGGATGCGCTGGTAGTCGGCTGCATCGTGGTGTATATGTACAGCTTTTTCGATACCTTCAACCTCCGCGCCCAGATCATCGCGGAGAATGCCCCGGCAGACGACTATCTGGTGCACATCAACTGGAAAGACAAGCGGATGCAGGACTTCATGATGGACAGCCACAAGCTGCTGGGCTGGGCCCTCATTGCCCTGGGCGGCCTGGTGGCCTACGAGAACGTCATCATGCGGGTGTTCGGCGATGTGATGTGGCGCTGGGGCCAGAACAATCCTGTGTTCCGCGCCTTCTATCTGATGCTGGATGAGCTGCCCCAGATCGTGACCTGCGTGGCCCTCATCGTCTGCGGCCTGTGGCTGGTGCGCGGCCCCAAGGGCAAAAAGGTGCACCGCAAAAAGGCAGAGGAACCGGAGGACGAGGACTTCCGCGAGTACACCGCAGCCGAAGCCGATGCACCGGAAGCCCCGGAGGAAACCGCAGACTTTGCCATGCCGAAGCTCAGCGCTCTGCTGGGCGACCCGGTGACCCCGGAGGACCCCGAAGAGCCGGAACAGCCGGAGAATGCGGAGGGCGACGATGGACGAACTGAATAAGACGGCAGCGACGGAGCCGAAAACCCGGCCGGAAGCTGCAAAGCTGCAGGACGCCCCCCGCCGCCGGGTGGGCAGCCTGACGCTGGGCGCCTGCCTGATCGCAGCGGGCATCTTCTTCCTGTGTTATTACTTTGTGCCGGGCTTTGACTGGCAGCTGGTGGTGCGCATTGCCCCGGCGGCAGCCCTGGTGCTGCTGGGATGTGAGGTGCTGTTCTTCGCCGCCCGGCCGGGCCGCTGGAAGTACGATTTTGTCTCGGTGCTGGTCTGTCTGGGGCTCATCGCAGTTTGTATGTGCCTGAGCTTTCTGCCCATGGTGTGGAGCGAGATCGACCCTGCCCGCGGACAGAACGAGATGAAGCTGAGCAAGGCGTACACCACACAGGTGTATGAGGCCCTCCGGAAGGAAAACCCGGACCTCCGCCTGCGGGATGTGTACACCGACCTGTATCTTTACGCCAACAGCGTGGATGACCTGCAGGAGCTGCAGCCAAGTGACGGGCACCTGAGCCTGACCGTGATGCTGTATGGCCCCTACGACAGCACCGGAGCCTTTGCGCAGGACTGCCGCAGCGTGGCCGGTACGGTGCGGGCTGGCACCCTGCAGCCGGATGAACTGCGCATCGTGTGGTCGCCGGACAACGACCCGGGCCAGAGCCTGGATTCCGGTACCCTGCAGCGTGTGGAACAGTACACGCTGGAACTGGACGGCACGGTGCAGCTGGACTGGACCGCAGATGAGATGGAACGGCAGGTCGAAGTGCAGTATCTGATGGACGAAGAAAATGAGCCGGAAGAGGACACTGCGCCCAGCGAAGAGGCCGAGCCAGAGGCGGCTGTATAAAAACTGAAAACGCGCCCGCTGCGGAGTTTTCCACAGCGGGCGCGTTGTTTGTTGAAAAAGAGCTTACAGCTTCTTGCCGGTGAGCAGTTCGTAGGCCTCCAGATACTTGGCGATGGTCTTGTCGATCACGTCCTGGGGCAGATCGTAGTTGCTGTCCGGATGGGCCTTCAGCCAGTCACGGACGAACTGCTTGTCGAAAGAGGGCTGGCCGTGGCCCGGCTCGTAGCCCTCCAGCGGCCAGAAGCGGGAGGAATCCGGGGTGAGCATCTCGTCGCCCAGCACCACGTTGCCGTCCTCATCCAGACCAAACTCGAACTTGGTGTCGGCGATGATGATTCCGCGGGTCAGGGCGTACTCGGCGCACTTCTTATACAGGGCGATGGTGTAGTCCCGCAGCTTGGTGGCGTACTCCAGGCCGTGGCCGGGGAACTGCTTTTCCAGCACCTCAATGCTGCGCTCGTAGGAGATGTTCTCGTCGTGGTCGCCGATCTCGGCCTTGGTGGAGGGGGTGTAGATGGGCTCCGGCAGCTTCTGGGACTCCTGCAGGCCCTCGGGCAGCTGGATGCCGCACACCTTGCCGGTCTTTTGGTAGCTGGCCCAGCCGCTGCCGGTGATGTAGCCGCGCACGATGCACTCGATGGGCAGCATGGTCAGCTTGCGGCACAGCATGCTGTTGCCGTCGAACTGGGGCTGCCGGAAGAACTCCGGCATATCCTTCACGTCCACGCTCAGCATATGGTTGGGCAGCAGATCCTTGGTGTAGTCGAACCAGAACTTGCTCATCTGGGTGAGCACGGTGCCCTTTTTGGTCACCTTGTTTTTCAGGATGACATCAAACGCAGAAATGCGGTCGGTGGCAACCATGATCAGGCTGTTGCCATTGTCGTAAATTTCACGGACTTTGCCTTCTTTGATGGGCTTGAATGCAGTCATAGTCAAACACTCCATTTCCCTTTTTCCGGCCGCCGGGCGCGGCACATCCTTACAGCACTATTGTACCATGCCCGCTGCCGGTTTGAAAGAAACAGATGGGAGAGATTTGCCCCGCGTTTTGCAAATTTCTCGTGAAAAATGTGCAAAAATCATCGGATGAATTCGTCGTTTTGACGATAAAAGTCGTACTTTCAGTGCGAATGAGACAAAAAACGACCCGCTTTTTTGTGGAATGCGCAGATGGACACAGCCCGGCGGATAGGGTATGCTGAAAGACGGCAGCTTTGCTGTACAGAAAGGAAAATTCTGCTTATGATACCTCAGATCATTGCGCACCGTGGCGCATCCTATCTGGCACCGGAAAACACGCTGGCGGCCTTCCGCAAGGCCATGGAGATCGGCGCGGACGGTGTGGAAATGGACGTACAAAAGACGCTGGACGGCGGCCTTGTGATCCACCACGACTATATCATTGACCTGCACACCGATATTTCCGGCCGTATCTACGATATGACCGAGGGCGAACTGAAAGACCTGGACTTCGGCAGCTGGAAGGACGTTGCCTATAAAGATGAGAAGATCGCCACCCTGGCCGAGGCCCTGGCCCTGTGCAGGAGCATGGAGGGCTGCACCGTGCAGCTGGAGCTGAAATCCACCATGGACAACGACCCGGCTTTTGTGCCCGGTGTGGTGGATGCCATCCGCGCGGCAGACATCGCCGACCGACTGGTACTTATTTCGTTCAACCACGACCTGCTGCGGCAGGCCAAGGCGCTGATGCCGGAACTGCGGGTGGGCGTGCTGCTGTACGGCGCATTCGAGAGCATGGTGCTGCCGCCGCCGGTCATCTGGAAGGACTTGGGCCTGGTGAACGGCATGGAGGATGAGGAAGCGGCGCTGGACGAAGAGCTGGCCGCCCTGCCGGTGGATGCGGGCATGGACCCGGATGAGGAAAACGGCTGGATGACCCGCTGGGTGAACGACAAGGTGAGCATGCTGCGGGCAAACTTCCCCGGGGAGAGCCTGCAGGCGGTGGCAAAGCATCTGGCCGACCAGCACAACCCGGTGGCCTATGTCAAAAGCCTGGACTTTGCGCCGGAGTACGTCAGCTGCGAATACCACACCGCCTACAGCAACCCGGACTTTATCCCAAAGCTCCAGGCCATGGGCATCAAGGTGGCCCTGTGGACCGTGGACACGGAAAAGGCTGTCCGGAGCCTGCTGCCCCTGGGGCCGGACTGCATCGTGACCAACCGCCCTGACCGCGTGCGGGAATGGGTGGAAGAAAATCAGTGACACAGAGATCGGAAAGGCTTCTCCTTTGGGAGAAGCCTTTTTTGCTGCCCTTGACAAACAGGGACAGTGAGATTACAATAGTCTCATATCGAACAGTTTTATAGAAAACAGTTTGAGCAAAAAACAATTCAGAAGGAACCGATCGTATGTGTGACGAAAAACAGAACGAATGCAGAGACCACGGGGATCCGCCCTGGGAGGGGCCGCAGGTCATCCCGGCCCAGATCCGCCGGGTGGACAACCTGATCTTCCGCAAGATCAACCAGTTTGCCCGCGCCAACGGTGTGGAGCAGGCCACCCCGATGCACGGCTGGATCATCGAGTATCTTTACCGGCACCGGGAGGAGCAGGTGTTCCAGCGGGACATTGAGCGGGAGTTTTCCATTACCCGCTCCACCGTGACCAACATCCTGCAGCTGATGGAGCGCAAGGGCTACATCCAGCGCCAGAGCGTGCCGCAGGATGCCCGGCTGAAACAGCTGGTGCTGACGGAAGAGGGCGTCCGCTTCCATGAAAACACCATCCTCTCCTTCCACCAGACGGACGACTATGTGGCCAATCTGCTGACGGAAGAGGAAAACGCCGAGCTGCTCCGGCTGCTGAACAAGCTGAGGGACGCGCTGAAGTAAACCATTTGAAATGGCCGCCGCATGCGCTCTGGCCATATTCAGCGGAAGAATTATTTTGCTTTGCATTTGCGTGGAAAGCTCCCGGTTGGCTCGCCCAAGTATAACGCAAGAGTGTTCGACTCTTGTCAAAACGCCGAAAAGATGTTTGTGAAAATGTTAATTATGAACAATTTCCGAAAGTTTTGCAAACATCTTGACATTAAATCTGTTTTGTATAGAATTGTTTTGTACCAAACAAATAAAATTAACAGGAGGTAACTCAGATGATCAAAAAGCTCGTGTCACATCTGGGCGAGTACAAACGCGCCGCAGTCCTGACACCGCTCTTTGCAGCCCTGGAAGCCGTGATGGATGTGCTGCTGCCCACCATCATGGCCTTTATCATTGACCTGGGCATTGAAAAGGGCGATATGCACGCCATCGTCAAGTATGGTCTGCTCACCTTTCTTGTGGCAGCCATTGCGCTGCTGCTGGGCGTTCTGGCCGGTAAATATGCCGCCGAGGCATCCACCGGCTTTGCCGGCAACCTGCGAGAGGCCATGTACGAGAACATCCAGCATTATTCCTTTTCTAACATTGATAAGTTCTCTACCGCAGGCCTTGTCACCCGTATGACCACCGATGTGACCAACGTGCAGAATGCGTTCCAGATGATCGAGCGCATGTGCGTGCGTGCCCCGGTGCATCTGGTGTTTGCACTGTTCATGGCTGTGGTCATCGGCGGCCCGTTGTCGCTGGTGTTCGTGGTGGCGGTAGTCTTTCTGGTGGTGGTGCTGGCCAGCATCATGATCCCCACCTTCCACATCTTTGACCGGGTGTTCAAGAACTACGACAACCTGAACGCCTCGGTGCAGGAGAATGTGTCCGCCATCCGCGTGGTCAAGAGCTTTGTGCGCGAGGGCTTTGAGAACGAGAAGTACACCAAGGCCTGCGAGAGCCTGTACAACCAGTTCGTCAAGGCCGAGAGCCGCCTGAGCTTCAACAACCCTGCCATGCTCACCGCCGTTTACGGCTGCAACATCGCCCTGAGCTGGCTGGGTGCCAAATATGTGCTGCACGGTGCCATCACCACCGGTCAGCTCAACGCTCTGTTCGGGTACATCATGAACATCCTCATGGCCCTGATGATGCTGAGCATGGCCTTTGTCATGATCTCCATGTCGGCCGCTTCCGCCAAGCGTATCGTGGAAGTGCTGGATGAGACCACCGACCTGCCCCCGGCCAAGCAGCCGGTGCAGCAGGTGAAGGACGGCAGCATCGAGTTCGACCATGTTTCCTTTCAATATAAGCATGGTTCGGGCCGTCCGGTGCTGAACGATATCACCTTTTCCATCAAGCCCGGCGAGACGCTGGGCATCATCGGCGGAACCGGCAGTGCAAAGTCCAGCCTGGTGCAGCTGATCCCCCGCCTGTACGATGCCGAAAGCGGTACCGTGCGGGTAGGCGGCGTGGATGTGCGGGATTACAACCTGGACGTCCTGCGCCACGAAGTGTCCATGGTGCTGCAGAAGAACGTGCTGTTCAGCGGCACCATCCTCGACAACCTGCGCTGGGGCGACGCGAACGCCAGCGAGGAAGAGTGCATCCGCATGGCCAAGCTGGCCTGTGCGGATGAGTTCATCGAGCGCTTCCCGGATAAGTACAATACCTGGATCGAGCAGGGCGGCACCAATGTGTCCGGCGGCCAGAAGCAGCGCCTGACCATCGCCCGCGCTCTGCTGCGCAAGCCCAAGGTGCTGATCTTGGACGACTCCACCAGCGCGGTGGACACCGCCACCGACGCCAAGATCCGCAAGGCCTTCCGGGAAGAAATCCCCGGCACCACCAAGATCATCATTGCCCAGCGCATCTCCTCGGTGCAGGATGCAGACCGCATCCTGGTGCTGGACAACGGCCAGATCAACGGCCTGGGCACCCACGAGGAGCTGCTCAGGACCAACGCCATTTATCAGGAAGTTTACAACAGCCAGACCCAGGGTGGCGGCGACTTCGACAAGCAGGGAGGTGAGCAGTAATGGCACAGGTAAAAGAGGTAAAAGGCCCCGGTTCCGGCAGAATGGGCGGCCCCCGGCCTAAGGTAGAAAACCCGGGCAAACTGCTCCGGCGCATCATGAATGAAGTGTTCCGCAACTACCTGCCCCACTGCATCCTTGTGCTTATCTGCATCGTGGTCAGTGCGCTGGCCAATGTGCAGGCCAGCCTGTTTTTGCAGACTTTGATGGACGATTATATCGTGCCCATGACCCACCAGCAGAACCCCAGCTTTGCACCGCTGGCCGGCGCACTGCTGCGGGTGGGCTGCATCTACCTTGTGGGTATTCTGGCAGCATGGATCAATGCCCGCGTTATGGTCAACGTAACGCAGGGCACCCTGCGGAACCTCCGCATCCAGCTGTTTACCCACATGGAGAGCCTGCCCATCCAGTATTTTGATCAGCACCCCCACGGGGATATCATGTCGGTGTACACCAACGATGTAGATACCCTGCGCCAGATGATCAGCCAGAGCATCCCGCAGCTGGTGTCCAGCGTCATCACCATCGTGTCGGTGTTCTTCAGCATGTGTATGCTCAGCTGGCAGCTGACCATCGTTACCATGCTCATGGTGGCGCTGATGCTGTTCTGCTCCAAGCAGATCGCAAAGAGCTCTTCTAAGTACTTCATCCAGCAGCAGCGGGATCTGGGCAAGGTGAACGGCTACATCGAAGAGATGATGGAGGGCCAGAAGGTGGTCAAGGTGTTCACCCACGAGCAGCAGACCCTTGATGGCTTCCGCCAGCTGAACGACCAGCTGAAGGAAAGCGCCAAGCAGGCCAACGCCTTCTCCAACATCATGATGCCTGTCAACGCCCAGCTGGGCAACATCAGCTACGCCGTGTGCGCGCTGGTGGGCGCCGCCATGGCCGTTGGCGGCGTTGGCGGCATGACCCTTGGCACGGTGGTGGCCTTCCTCAGTCTGAACAAGGGCTTCAATATGCCCATCAGTCAGGTGTCCATGCAGGCCAACAGCGTCATCATGGCACTGGCCGGTGCAGAGCGCATCTTTAAGATGATGGACGAGCCCAGCGAGACCGATGAGGGCTATGTGACCCTGGTGAACGCCAAGTACGACCGCGAGGACAACCTCGTGGAGACCGAGGAGCGCACCGGCATCTGGGCCTGGAAGCACCCCCACCACGACGGCACCACCACCTACCACAAACTGGAAGGCGACATCACCTTCACGGATGTGGATTTCGGATATGTGCCGGAAAAGACGGTGCTGCACGACATCAACCTGTATGGCCGTCCGGGCCAGAAGATCGCCTTTGTCGGCTCCACCGGTGCCGGCAAGACCACCATCACCAACCTGATCAACCGCTTCTACGATATTCAGGATGGCAAGATCCGCTACGACGGCATCAACATCCACAAGATCAAAAAGTCCGATCTGCGCCGTTCGCTGGGCATCGTGCTGCAGGACACGCACCTGTTTACCGGTACGGTCATGGAGAACATCCGCTATGGCCGTCTGGATGCCAGCGATGAAGAGTGCATGGCCGCCGCCAAGCTGGCCAACGCGGACGGCTTCATCCAGCGTCTGCCGGATGGCTACAACACCATGCTGACCGGCGACGGTGCGAACCTGTCGCAGGGCCAGCGCCAGCTGCTGGCCATCGCCCGCGCCGCCGTGGCTGACCCGCCGGTGCTGATCCTCGATGAGGCAACTTCCTCCATCGACACCCGTACCGAGGCACTGGTGCAGCGCGGCATGGACGGCCTGATGTACGGCCGCACCAGCTTCGTCATCGCCCACCGCCTGTCCACCGTCCGCAATGCAGACTGCATCGTGGT
>UMJR01033850.1_pt1 | contig 25003 bp, 24 predicted proteins | sample 1966121 | NCBI WGS metagenome assembly UMJR01 (sample SAMEA4836155, study PRJEB28245) | human gut metagenome | biome: gut microbiome; material: fecal sample | place: Denmark | collected 2008
TTCTCCTGTAACAAGATCTTATGGCCTGTTATGACTATAAGGTCTTGTTTCAATGTCCACTTTCTCTTCTAATTAGTCTGACAAAAAATATCATCTCTTATTGATTCTAACATAATTGTTTGTGGTGTAGCATCATAATTTTCATCCATCCAAGCTACAGACTCATCGTCCAAATAATCCATGAAATCAATATATGTATTCTCATCATCCATTTCGAAAATTCCTTCTTTCTCAAAGCTCAAAACTCTCTGAATCAGCTTATTATCAGGATATGTCTTTTTAAGAAATTCAATGTGCTCTTTTTTAAGTTTAAATTTTATCATACTTAAAATCCTCCATTTCAATCCATACACCAAAATATTCTCTTTAATAATATCAGTCATTTTTATTGGATTTATTTGGATATTTTAATTTTCACCACTTTACTATAAGCTCCAAAAGTTTTCTTTCCAGAAGCAGTCTTTTTATATGCTCTTACTTTTATATAATATGTTTTCTTTTTCTTTAACTTTTTAATTGTGCAATTTGTTTTTGTTGTCATAACTGTAGATGCCTTTTTAAAGTTTTTATTGTTTGCATACACAATCTGATAACCATTTACATTTTTTATTTTATTTATCTGAACTATCACTTTTTTGCTTTTTTTATTTTTCAGCTTTTTAATAGATGCCTTTGCTATCTTCTTCTGCGTTGTCTTATTAGTTTTAGATGTTTTAGTTTTTTGTGTTGTTTTAAGACTGTTTGTATCATTTATTTTTGCCCTTACTGTGACATGCTTTGTTATCGCTGCTTCAGGGTAGCCATTATAATACATGATAATATCTGCTGTTCCTGGATTTTTTGCAATCAGTCTTTCTCCATTCACTTCACAAACTGAAGGATTGGATGATTGAATGATCAATCCAGAATCTTTTATACAACTTCTATTCCATATAACAGAAATGTCAGCAGTTTCTCCAACATTCAAATTATTAGATGAAAGCTCAATCTCCACATTATAATATTCTTTATCTTTTTTAACTAAAACACTTCTTGTATTATCTTTATCCGTATAAGCACTTGATGAAACAGACGTGTCTACATCTGTTCCGAAACACTGTACCCAATAATAAGTTCCCTGAATATAAACACAACCAATACCAATACTTTTATAAGTTGAGCCAAGGATATTTGCACGATGTCCAGAAGAATTCATCCAAGCATTCATAACTTGTTCTGGTGAAGTCTGACCGGTTGCAATATTTTCACCCATCATTCTGCTATTCGCACTAAAACATTTTTCACCATCCGGTCTTGTATGTGACCAATAAATAACATTTTCAAATCCTCTCAGCATTGCTGTTTCAAGTAGACTTTGATCCATGACAAGATCAGATAGGCCTTCTTTTCTTCTTTCTTTATTTACAAGTTCTAATACTTTAAAAGCATTTTTATACATTTCTTTTGCTGCCACATTTACATAAAATCCAATTGTAAAAGATCCATCTTCTAAACGTATCAGATTTTTATTTTGTGTAATTACTTTTGTATCTTTTTCAAATGGGCGAGTAATCTTTGTTATACTTGTTGGTAATGTAACAGATTCTAAGGAAGTACACCACCAAAATGCTGCATCTTCGATGGTCGTAATTCCTTCAGGAATTGTAACATTCTTTAACCCTCGATCATAATAACAACAGCAATACGGAATTGATGTTGCTCCCTTTCCGAAAATCAGTGTCTCCAAACTTTCGTTATATTCAAAAGCTCCGTCTCCTAATTCTGTTACTGTATCAGGAACTACAATTTTTGTTAAATTTGAATACGCAAATGCATCTTCTGCAATTTTGGTTACATTAGATGGAATCGTATATTCTCCTTTCCTCTTCGCCGGATATAAAAATAACGTCTTTCCACCATCGGCATAAAGGATACCATCTTTTGATTGATATAAATTACTTCCAGAAATTTCAATATTCTCTAAATCCCAAAGTGCTAAAAGACTATAATTTGTCAGATTTTTAATACTTGCAGGAAGTACTAATGTTTTAATACTAATTCCGTATAACGCATCCATTTCTATTGTTTCTACGGAATTTCCAAGAGTTAGATCAGTTAAACTGTCATCATTTGTAAATGCATATTCGCCAATTGATTTTACGGAATTTCCGATAACTACTTTTGTTAATGAATAGCAATCTGAAAATGCTCTTGCACCTACTTTAGTTACTCCATCTTTAATATAAACTTCTTTGATTTTACCTTTATCATTCTCCCATGGACAAGGATGAGATTCTGATTCTATGATTTGCCCGGTGTTGCCATTTTTAACTATTACAAAATCATCCATTGTTCCATTTCCAGAAATCGTTAAAATACCATCTTTTAATTCCCATGTAACATTATCGCCACACGTTCCATTAGCTTCTGTACTATAAGTAGCAATGTCAGAATTTGAAGATTCTCCTGAAATTGATAACCTCTTACCTTTTCTATATTTTATAGATCGATTTTGCAAATGAGTTGTAGATTTTATTGTTTCAGATTTTGCAATCTTCGAAGATTTATTATTTTCTGCTGCATTTGTATTTACAAATATTAAGGATGTTAATAATGTAGTACATACTGATATTGCAAATAATTTTTTTAGGTTCTTTTTGAATTTTTTCATAATCTTATCCTTTCTGGAATACTTCTTACCTCAAACACATTTTTCTCCCCAACTTCAACCAATCTCTCCTGTCTTCCGTCCATACTTTAAACCTCTCTCTACTGCTGATGTCAGCACATTGCTACTTCTTGCATATCCCATCGTTCGAATTGTTGCTTTAATCAAGTCTTCCTTTTTCATCTTACATTTTTCGAGAAGTGTCATACATACTGCATTTTTTAATTCCTGCTGGTAGATATCGTTTGCTGATCTTCTGGTATTGGCGTTTTTATCCTCTCTAAAACTATAATAGTTCGATGAATCTTGATCTTGCAATATTGAAAGTTGCAAGTCAGTTGTATTTTGGCATCTTCCATAGTGTATACTCCCGTTACTTTTTTCATTTGACTTTTTCTTTGAATTACTGCGTTTTTTTGTTATGTTTATTTTAACATATTTATGGAAGTTCCATTTGTACTTTCCTAAATTTCTCAAATAATCAATTCCACTTTTTCCAAACATCTGGTTGATATCCTAGTGTTGATTGCTTTCCATTTCGAACAACTGGTGTCTTGATGACTTGTGGATTTTCTAATACTTTTTCAAGTTTATCTTCATTGGCAATATATTTGATCAGTGCAAGCAAGTTCTGATCTTTGCCTTCCCAATTGATCATATGATCTAAACCACCATTTGCCTGAGCTACTGAATTGAATTCGCCTTTGCTCATGCCTTTTTTCTTCATATCAACAAACTGATATTTGATTCCACGTTCTTTGAAAAAACGTTCTGCTTTCTTTGTTTCGTTGCATTTTTTTGTTCCAAATATTTGTATGTTCATGCTGGTTTAAAATCCTCCATTTAGATATGCTCTAGTTCCTTTATCTCATTCATCATTAAGCGCTACAGCCTGCATTTTGCAACTTTTTGACTTCATCTTTGTATTCAGATTTCACAAGGTTTCAACTCAGGAATGCTTAAGTTACAAAACAGCTTTCTCATCTAATCAGCTTTTATTACACCAGTAAAATGAGACTCAACAATCCTATCCATCTGTGCTGCAATCTCTACAAACGGCAAATTCAGATCAAGTGTCTTAACACTTATCTGACTACCATGCATCTGATACACATTATCAGGCTGGATTTCTTCTTCCGTCTTAGCATAAAGAAGCATTCCTGAAACCGTATTATCTTCTTCTCCAAATTGATAGCTTCGATTTTTTACATAGGTAAAAATCTGATACAAATTGTTTGAATGAAGCGTATGTTTATCAAAATGAACCTGTGTAGTGTGACTGTAATATTTTGCATCAATAATAAGCACTGTATTGCCACGTTGTAAGTGAATATCAGTTTGCATAACCGGCAGCATCGTTCCAACACCATCGTCTAGTGCCCACGGAATCTGCGATGCACTAACAGACAATTCTGGATAATGTCTGCTGTAATATTCCAGAATAAATTTTTCATACAGCCTGCACATACGCTGTTCGTCTACAAAGGATGCTAATCTATAGTTACCTGCATCTGTTGTGATCAGCATTCCTTCAATCATCAACTGACAAATACTAACTAACATTCTATATGTTTGATTATTACGCTGAAAACGAATTGATGACCATTTAATTTCTGTATGTTCTATAGAATCTACATTCGAAAAATACAACATTTTCTTCTTCAGATCATCTTTGTATTTTGCTTTTACTTTGCCGTTTCGTAAAAGAAGCATGACTGTTGTTTTCAAGATTTGATTCAACGTGTTATTTTCTGAAAGCTCATCAAAATCACAGGTAAGTACTTGTTTATGTAGCAGTTTATTTTTAATTGTATCTGGCATATTTATTTTACCACGCATAACCGTCAGCTCTTCCTGATGACTTATATATTCTCTGTAAAGCCCCTGCTTTAACTGCAGCCCTATGCCCTTGGCTAGGATTGCAGCCAACAGATTATACATTTCGTCAAAAGACTCTACTGCAACATCCTCATATGTCTCTTGCTTCAGTGTCTGAAAAGCATAGGAAAGCATATGGTAAATATTATTGATCAGAATACTCTTGTCCTTTGTCATTGAAATACCCCATGCAAAATATTCTCCCAACGCTGCAATTTATCTGTATCATCAAACCAATACTCTGCTAACATTGGTAATATATCAAAATCAACTACATCTTGCATCCACTCATCCGTACATTCTTTCGCATTACAAAAATAACTATGTCCAATACAGAATCCTTTCCCTAGAGATTTGTCGTTTGCAATTTCTCTGTTTAGTTCCTTAATGCGGTCAATCAACGTATTAAATGTATCATTTGCAAATGCTTCCTGATATTTAATAAATCCTTCCGAATCAAATCCCGGTTCTATGTCAAAGAAACTAAATCGGCGGCGAAGTGCATAATCAATCATTGCCAAACTTCTATCATCAGTGTTCATCATACCAATGATATGTAGACGTTTTGGAACGGAAAAGCTGAGACCATTATAGGCTAATGTTGTCTTTGTCTCTCGATAGTCAACCTCAATCAACATCAATAATTCGCCAAAGATTTTACTCATATTGCCTCGGTTAATCTCATCAATGATAAAGAAATAATCTTTATCTGGATGGTTTGCTGCTTTCTGACAGAATCTATAGAAAATACCGTATTTCAGTTCAAATCCATCCTCGACTGGCTTGTACCCCATCATAAAATCTTCATAGGAATAATTCTGATGAAACTGTACAAACTCAATGCGGTCATCATCTTTCTCTTCCATCATCGAATAAGCTAGACGCTTAGCTGCATAAGTCTTTCCAACACCGGGTGCTCCTTGCAAAATGATGTTTTTCTTCCTTGTTAGAACAGCTACGAGACGATCATATTTTGCTTCTGTCATGTAAACCTGATCTAAGAATTTTTCTTTCGAATACTCATCTTTATTTTCCTCAGCTGTTGGCACTGGATTTTCTTCACGGATCAAATCAATAATAAATTCGTATTCATCCTTTGTTAATTTAAATAGACTTCCCTGAATGATACTGAAATATTCCATTTTTTCCAGTTCAGGACAGGCTTTCAATGTTGCAAAATCAATTGGTGATGAGAGTCCTTCTAACTTTTCAAAATATATTCTCTCTCCATCCTGCTCTGCATTTACACGAAATATAGCTACAATTTGTTTCACCGGAGTAGACTCATATCCGATCACCATATCTCCCGCCTTTGCATCAAGGAAGTTTTGGAAGATTCTACGCTTATTTCCATTATCATTAAACAAAGTATAATTCTGAACTTCTCCTACTGGCATACTGGACATACTCCATATTTTTGGATTTGCATTCAAGAACCAATATTGCTGTCCATCATCTTCTTGAGGTTGAGCATAAAGAGGAACATTTGTTGAATCTTTCTTGTTCCAATAACGAAAAATGAAAAATCCAACATCTATTGTAAGTGTCCGTAATTCAGGGTCAGTATAGCAAGTCGATGTGATCTGAGAATTAAGCAGATTTCTAAGCTCATCGTCCTGCTGTAATTCTGCACATACCTCATCATATAATGCCATGAAATTTCTAATATTATCTACATAAGCCCCTTTCTTAAAACGATAGTCGCTTGCAAGTTCCGATGAGACAGCTTTTACTTCACTGAATTTGTAGATATAATATTTGTCTGGATAGCGCAGCCACAAATATGCCATGATTGCATTTTCATACTGATAGTGTTGCGCAGCTCCATTTCCGTAGCGTTCTAATAACTCATTCGATCTGTTTTTAAAGTTAGCAATTCTCTCACATAAATCCTTACTCTCGTCATATAGTTCCATATACATGGAACGTACCTCTTCTGGTGCGGTCTCTGCAAAACCGATAATCATTTTTGCTGGAAAGTTATTCGCAGACGCAAGCAAATTACCAACTTGATCCAGAGATTTCTTAAGCATCTGTGCAAAATCAGGTGAATTAATATCCCAATTATTCTGGAAGCATTGTACAGCTTCCCATTTGTATTTTTCGTTCGGCCACTGTTGCTGCACAAAAACTTTTTTGTATTCTGATAGTATTTGTTTTAATCGAATTTTATTGAACATTGTTATTCACTACCTTTGTAATTTCTTTTTCCAACACGATTATTATGATTTCGTAAGATTCCCGGAAACTTAAGGTTACATGCTCCTCTCACCCTATAATTTTCCAATTTGTTTTTCGTTTCGTTCCGGTTCTGTACCAATCTACATTTTTCCTGTAAAGAAGCAAACATTTTCGTAAAAGAAAACGGTATCCGTCAGAGCATGGATGGTAAAAATCACTGGGCTGATAATATCATGATTGAACGATGGTTTCGAAGTTTTAAGTATGAAGAAGCTTACCTGACACAATATAATAATATCAAAGAAGCCAGAGCTGCAATCAAACGATATGTTCATACCTATAACTTTGAAAGATATCATTCTGCATTGGATTATCATACACCAGCTGAATGTTATTATCCTATCCAGCAATGCTGATGTCATATGTCGCTTAACATCTGTGAAGTAAATAAGTTCAACCTATTTACTTCTCTACAGATACAGTAACTTATCAACCTATCAGTTCATTATAAAAGTCTTAGATTTTTGTCTTGACAACTGAACCACTATATCCGGAATGCTTAAGTTATATACTTGCATATCTCTGTTAAGGAAAATATATCTTTTAATGTTTTACTCTTAATATTAAAATGTATACTATTTTTGCAATTTTTAACAATTTGTATTTAATGTTGCAATTTACTTTGATGATTTTTTAATATCTACGGGAACTTACGTTTATTTTAATAATTATACTTTATAACTGTTTTCTGATTATTGAATAATTTTTTTGAATATCTTCCTTATTTATTCCCCAAAATCCTTTTTCATTTGGTGTAATTTCATAAATTTGTTCCATTTTTTTAACATATACCTTCTCTTTACCTTTATCTACTTCTAAACAATATGCATATTGTTCATTATCATTTCCTACAAACATTAAATACATTAGTTTGTTTTTTCCATTCTTATAGTTACAAACAACTTTAATCTTTTTAGGTAGGATTCCATAATGTTCTATAAACCTAGACTTTATATCAATTTTCTGGAATAACCATTCGTCTTCTGAATTTTTATCATCTTGCTTATATATTATATATCCTTCTTTTATTTTTCCTTGACCCTTTAATGTTATTTCTAATTCTGGAGCAAAATAATCTTCTTTAGATAAATCTTTTTTTCCATCCGTTGGTATTGTAAAAGATTTTCCAACATTAGGACTGCTATTAGTTGGAGATAATGTAAATTTATCACTAATAATGTTCACAGTTAAATTGCACAGTTTCATATCTGGATTAAATATCCATCCATAAAGTTGTGCCAATAAGAAAATAGGTATTGTATATGCAATAATGTTGATTATTTTATTTTTAAATTCCTTTTTTGATTCTTTAAATATTTCATTAAGTGAATTTTTCAATTTCTCTTTCATTTTAAATAGAACCTCACATTTCCTTTCAATTAATTTCTTTATTAGATTAGGGTGTCAAAAGTCCCTTTTTTGATATTTGATTTTGTTTGTACCTTGAAAATTTAACACGAACTGGTAAAGGATATGATTTTTGATTTACGATTTTCTGATATCTGAAACGGTAATTCATTGGTTTTATGCTGTTTCCTCATTTGAAGCATACGGATCCAAGCTATTTATATAATCTAATAGCTTTTGAAAATCTAATGCCGTTATTTTAAATCCAAAGAATAATCGGGTACGCTTTTTGCCATGTACAGGGATCTTATCCACATGATATCTTCGGCGGAGAAGAGATGGAATTGCTTCAACTCCATTTCTAAATTTTGCGTATTCAGAAAATTCTTCCGTTTGCATATACTGTAATTGTTTGGCACGACCAACGGATTTCCAAGATACTTCTTTTCGTACGCGTGTTTTTAAAAAACGTGGCTGACATCGGTCTCTATAACGACATTCTTCACATTTACTTCTCTGAAAATATGCAACGGAACGATCATTTCCAGGATCATAGCTGCATTCTTCTGGGGTACAGTCATTTTTGCATTTGATGAGATATTTACCATCTTCTGTAAACACAAAATCAGCATATATTTCATCTGGTTTTCGTCCTGTGAAATTGGTTGTAACAAGTTTCAGATTGTGCTCAGATGTTAAACGTGAGTTTTTTTTTCCACTGTATGCTCCATCGGCAACAAGAAAGGAACCATCTGAAAAATCCCTTTTTCGTTTAAGATAATCTTTCATAAACTGATTGTCTGCATAAGTGTTTTACTGGTAATCATAATCTATAATCAAACTGCCGTTTTCTCCAACAGATTCAACTATGTTTCCAACATAGCCGAGATGTTTGCCACCTGCCTTATATCTAAAAGTAGCTTCAGGATCAGAAGGATTAAGTAATACTTCCAAAGGATTTTCAACTTCCTCTTTTTGTCGAAGTCTTCTTGAACCATCATCGTCAATGATCGTGCGTTCTTTTAGCAGGCGGATAAGAAGCTGATATTCACTTGTATCATCAAAATCACCTGTTGAATCGCAGATTTTTATTAAAACATCAGCATCTTTCATTACAACAATGGTTCTCTCAGTGGCATCCATATCCCGTTTGTGATATATGCATTTATTATAATCATCTTTTTCAATGTAATGATGTTGTTCATCTGGAATCTTGGTCCCACGCTCATTCATTATCTTACAAAGATTGGAAACACAGGTGTAAAACAATTCAAGCAATGAGAGGTTTCTGATATTTGCAGCAACCATTAGGCTGTTCATGCGTTGTTTATCAGGAGTAATGTTCATAAAATCAGATATTTCTTTTGCCATTTTTACGACGCATTCATGAATAAGATCAACATCATGTTCTGTTTCGTAAGAAAGAACCCTTGCTCTAAATCGACGGAGGGTTCTTTCGCTGATTGGCTGCTCCTCAAAACTGGTTGTATGCAAAGCATACTGATAACGAATGTCAAATGCCATAGCTTCAACGATCTCATCATCAGTAACATTAAGAGCTTCTTTAAGAATCAATGCTCCAACAATCACATTGACAGGAGTATTAGGTCTGGATGCTTTTTTACTATAAAGAACAGAAAAAATGTTTTCATCAATAGCAGGAAAAACTTTGTCTGCAAAAGTTTTTGCCCATGATTTTTCTAACATTCGTTTTTCGCGTTCTGTAAGATTAAAAGTACTATCTAAAAGAGAAATTTGTTGATTATCATTTTATACAAAAGACATATGGATCACCTCACAAAATCATATTTATATTTTACCAGAGAATCCAATATTTTTACATATCGTGTTAAGTTTTCAAGGTACAAATTTATATCAAAGGTTATAAACCTTTTGACACCCTAATCTTTATTATGTTATTCGTTGCTACCTGACCCCGATGTAGTCTTATATGTTATGATTATTGTATAGTTAGTTCATTAATGATTTCTCAATGTATGATATCGTAAAGTCTACGAGAACTTAAATCTATTTAAATTAATATCTAACCCATTCTGGTTGTTCACCCATGGATTTTTCTACTGCACTTATCCAATCTGCAATTTGCTGGATTCGTTTTGCTAATTCATCAAAATCAATTACTTCATCATCTGCATCTTCCCATAATTTTTCCATTGCATATGCAACTCCTTCTTTAGGATAGAATACCGAATCGTGATCCAAATTCATAAACAATCCGCCCTCACCATTCTTCTTACATTCTCCTCGTATTGCAATATATTTACAATACCAACCATTCACTGTTCTTTTTATTGAATACGTATTTTCATGTCCCCATCGTCTAGTATATACTTTGAATGTTATTTTTTTATTCAAAGTATTATCACTTTTGTTTGATAAAACAATACCTTGATTTTTAACTTCTTTCAATAGTGCATTCAAACAATCCGGATCTTCATAAAACTCAATCGTTTCTAATTCTGGGTCTCTATCTATATTATAAATCAAATATTTGTTAAATATAGGGAGTCTTCCCCAATGTATAATAGGGATAAATTCTTTTAATTTTTCAAACATTTTTCGATATTTATCTCCGGCATATACTCCGAACATATTCCTTTCAGCCTCTTCTCGAAATGGACTATACAATTTAATAAATTCCGCTTCAGCTGCTAATAGGGCATCTTTTACAGCCTTATTTGATTGAATTATCTTATCAATAAACTCGATAAAAGTTGAACTCATTATATATTGTTCTCCACTTATATCAAATATGTTTGGAGCAATATACAAAATATCACTTTCTTTAAATGCAAATAAATCTTTTAAATCTTGTTTGGTAAATGATTTTTCCTCAACTCTTCCATTTGCAATTAATTGTTTTGCAATATTTATTTTTATATTTCTTTCTCTAACTTTATTCCACTTTCTTTCATCTTCTATTTCTTCATCACTTTCATAATACACTACTCATTACCTCGCTTCATAAACAATTTATATCAAAAACAGGACATCCCCCATGACATTCATTATACACTTCACATTTCTCACACTTCAATTTTTTCGGCATCCGAATATCGTTCCTAATATCAATAAAACTCTGTGAGCTTCTCCATATTTCCACAATATCTTTATCCAAAATACTACTACCCTTCATCCCAGCACCACACATAAATGAACATGGATACATCTCACCAGTTTCAGAAATAAATGCCGAGAATCTACCAGCTTCACAATAATCAATGCTGCACAAATTAATAGTGTCTTCTTTTTCTACTAAATGAGAAATCATACAACTATCAAATCCTATTTGACATTTCTTAAATTGCAATAGTTCTTCAAGTAGCTCGCTGATTTTTCTTCCTTTTTTCAATACATTCCTGTTTCCATTTCTTACAGGTTTATAATTCAAAAAAATTATTGCATTTACATAATCAAGGCATTTTTCTTTCAATAGTTCTCTTGCCTGATTTATATTGTCAGCATCTATAACAAAATGAATATTAACTGGAATCTCATATGATGAAGCATTTTCAATTACATTTTTTGCTTCATCATATGGATAATACCAACTAACAGCTAGTGCACCCCCATATTTTCTAGTTGCCTCATATATCTCTGCAGTCATTCCTTGTCCATTTGTTGTATATGAAGGTACAATTCCATACTCCCTTGTCATTCTTAGTATATCATTAAATTTCGGATGTTGATTAGGATTACCTCCTCCGAGAGCAATTTGAAATACACCTGCAGCTTTTGCGCTCTTCAGAATTTTTTCGTATAAATCTAAATCTATATGCTTCCCATATTCATTAGAACTTCTGTAACAAAAATCGCATCCTTTTTCGCAATAATTTGTTATAGATACATCCAACAACTCTGGACCAGTAGCTTTCCAAAAAGGATTTTCTCCATCTTCCCCAATTCTAATTGTGTATCCTGTTTTTTCATCAAAAATTGCCTTATATCCATATCCATCTTTTATATATCGCATTTACCAACCACCTATATTTCCGTTAAAATATATGTTGTCATCACATAAAATAAAACTTTCACAGCAGAAAAATACTTCTGCAGCAGTTTCTCCGTCAGAACTTAATCGACCATAATACACTTCCCGCCCTTCTGATAACATTTTTTCCACTGTATCAATCGTATCTTTGCTAAATCCTTCTTCTAACAAAAATTCTCCAACTTCCATTTCTTTATCATAACTTTTAGCTGCATCAATAATATTTTTCTTATCATCTTCAATTGCACAAAACAAATCTTCAAATATTTTATTCATTGGTGAGTCACCATCTGCTCCAATAGCAGTCATAAAATTATCTTTCGAATACTTTTCCTTAAGAGAGATAATAAATGATGTAGAAGAACTGTTCGTAACAAATCCTTTTCTAATTTTCATTAAATACATACTCCAATGTTTTGTTAATAATTTGTAAATTTTCGTCTTCATAACCCAATATACTATCTATTGAATAATTATTACTTGTAAATCTAAGAATCCATAAAGATTCATCAGTTCCAAGTTTTATACTTTGTATAACTTCAGTTTCTAAAAGTTCTTTTTTATATAAATATTCTTCAAAAGACTCATATTCTTCAAAATAATATTTCTTATATTTTTCGCCCAAATTCACAGCTCCAGATATCAAATCCATTAATATTTTTATAACATAACTTTCAGCAAATGATCCCTTCTTCATACCATTATGTTCTCGAATCATTTCAATAAAATTGTAAACATTAAATTCTGAATCTGCTTTTAGAAAATAACTATCCTCTATTTTTATAATCTCTAACATGTTATACCTCTACAACCATATTTCTTTTAATGAAGAAAGTGTTCTCTGATAAATATCTGCATTATTACAACGCAATTTTAAATTGTTTATATCTTCATCTTTCATTAATATATCTAGTTCTTGATAAATATCTTCTAAATTTACCTTTAGTACGACAGGAATATAATCTTTCTCTAAATACTCCCTTGTAATCATCTTAACAACATCTAAACAGTATGATGTAGCCTTTATCCATAAATTCTTAATGTCATTTGGCATAATCACATACAAATAAATTGACATTTTTAGGAATGTATAATAATCTATGTTCTTATTATTATCCATTCCTGAAACAAGAGCTTTTACCATTTTATCACAACCAAAGACACAATCCTTCTGATCAATCTTGTGATTAACCCTAGCAACTTCTGATATAGGGAAAAATGTTTTTATAAAAACATCATATTCGCCGGGATTGTCTGATATTTTATCCATAAATTCAAATAATAACTCTACTGTTGCTTTTTTAAAGTAAGATTTATTTCTTCTTGCTAACAGATACTCTATTAATCGCTTTCTATGTGGTCCTTTACAATCGAATTGTTCTCTCCATGCTTCAATATCTCGACAGGTAATATCCTTATCCTCTAGATTCCAAACGTTCTCCCAATACATATTATTAAAATTGCTATTTTTCTCAATAATAGGCAAAATATTGGGAGCAGAAGTTCTTGCAATAAAAAATAAGTATTTTTCCACACCCTCAAGAATACTCCAATGCTCTTTACACATTTCATTCCAAATTACTGGAAAACTTTGTTCTGCATCATCCTTCATCAATAGGTGCCTAGTAATACAAAAATCTCTGAATTCATCAAATGTAAAGCTTAATACTTCAACAGTTTGATTCATAAATCCTTTTTTCACAATTTGATCCTCTTTAAATATGATATCTCCATCTAAAAGATGATCCAAAAGTTGTATTTCATTCGAATTAAGAGCATCTCTAGGTATGTTGTTAAAAATCTTGTTTTTAACCATGTAGCAACAAATATTATTTACTAATTGGTCAAACAACAAATCTCCTCCTGGGATCTTTCTTTCTTTTATTTCTTTTTTCTTATTTTTATAGTATGAATTAAAAAGTGTATACTTGTACACATCATACATATATACTTGTTCTTTCCCACAATTCACCTCACAAAAGAATCTTAACAATAAAGTATCATTAGCCAGAAGATTATATGTACTATTCGTTAATGTATCTCTTCTAATATGAACATCAAAGTGTTTCAGGTATCCCTCAAAGATCCTGTTCTTGAATTTCTTTCCTCTTCTAGCTGACATATCTACTATAGCAAATTCTTCACCTACATTTTTCTTTGATAATTTTCCAAATCGCTCTTGAAGCAGTTCGCAACGTGTTGTCATTATTATTTTCAAAAAAGGTAATTTTATCCATTCCTTAATTGCCTGTAGAATATGATTTTCAAAATTTGGTAAAGAAATATTTTCATTTAACCCATCTATTACAATGACAATTGGTATCTTATTCTTTTCCCACCATTCATTTAAAATCTCAACAGCATATGCTTCACTATACTTTCTATTTATGGTTATATATCTGGTTAATACATTAACTGGCGTATCACAAAAGTCAGCTGCATTAAAAAACAAAGAAAGAATTTTTCTTTTAACCAAAAAATTTTCCGTAAAATCACAAACAAAATTAGTTTTACCTTGCCCTGCATTTCGAATTAATAACAAGACTCGCAAATCTAAGTATTCCAATTGATTCAGAATATCTTCAAGATCCCATTTTATCGAATTATTAAGAAAATATCCTTGTGTATACCTTTCTTCTATGGAATCTCCCCCATATTTTTTCTTATCTATTTGTTCTATATCTAGAATACACCTTTTAAGATAATCAATAAGTGAACCATAAACACTTTCATAATTATCAGTATTTATATTTTCAGGATATTCTGAAAAATTTATTTCTTGCTTTTTCTCTTTTTGTAAAATCATATTTACCTTATGGAAATCCATATTTTTCAAGTCACTTATAATTTTGTTAATAAATAGTATAGGAAGCGAAAAATAACGTAATTTCTCCTTATATTGACTCTCTTCAATAAATATTTCAGGAATATATTTTGCAATTTCTTTGTTCTTGCTAATTAATGACATACATTTTTCATGGCACAACTGTCTCAACTCATTAATATACATAGGTTCAACTACTACATCATCTGGTAGCCTATTTAAAAACTTTCCTATAGATGAAAAAGAAATACCCAACTCACCTTTTTGATCCCAACTTTGAAGTTGAACAATACCAACTATTCTTCCATTTAATATAACTGGTGAACCCGACAATCCTCTGTAATTTCTTGATAATCCCGATTTAATACTGGCTAATGTATAATCTGCTATAGGATCCTCAGAAGTATATATTCCTATTCCCTCCATTTTATGTTTTTCTAAATTTTCAGTAATATATCCCTCTATTTCCCATTTTGATGCTTCAGAAAGCAATTCAATAGAAGTAAAATATAATTTATCCGATAGCAATGCATACCTTTTCTTAAAATCATCAGATTTCACGGATATTATCGCAACAATGTCATCAACACATTCCACCTTTCCTATAAACCTTTTACCAAAATCAATTTCTACAGTGTTTTCACTTCCAACTACATGTGCCGCTGTCAAAATTTTGTTATCACTTATAATAATTCCAGATCCAAATATGCCATCCTCTGGTTTTAAAATCTTTACTATATTTGAATGCAAATCATCTACCTCTTTACTTCTATTTTATTTTCTTCAAAATGAGCAGTCACAGCATATTCACCTTGACATCTCAATATTTGTTCTTTTTGTCTTATTTCATAATTAAAATAAATATCTTTAATTCCATTAATAAATATTCGCGCTAAGAGATCGTTTTCCGGATGATTCTTTTTTCCATTTGTTGAAATCAACGCCTTTTCAATTCTAATACTTTCTAATAGTTTAATATTAGGTTTAGTTGAACCATGATGTGATAATTTAACCACATCATATTGAGGTTTAGCTCTTTTTATCCAGTCTTCACTTTCCGAATCTCCTGTAAATAACATCGAAGTTTCATCACACTCGATTTCTATTACAATAGACATCCTATTAACTTCATTCATTTTTGCTAAGGTTGATGTCCCAAGCCAGTTTTTAATATCAATTTTGCTCGCAGAAATGCATTCCCTTCCACAGATTCCAGCTTCATCCTTTTCGGTAGCAATAATCAATTTTTCAATAAATTCAACAAAATCACCCTTCGCAAGTTTATAGTTTCTACCCAAATATGAAATAAGTTTTTTATCTATCCATTTTGCAAAACAATTAATTTCATTTTTCCCTGGAGATAATACAGAAATCTTCCATTTCCCAATTTTTATTTTATCTCCTGCCATAATCAAACCATTCTTAGACACATTATTTAAATTATAATTGTAACTTCTACATAATACTTCAAATGCCTCTGCATGCTTTGCCGATATAAGACCTTCGCCCGTTCCAATAAGTCTTAGAACTTTACTATACAAATATCTGTTTTTACTATAATCCATTTCAGATAATCTTTCTACCAAATGTGAACATAGAAAACCATAGTTTCGACATACTGCAAATATCCCGTTAAACCAAATATTGTCAATTGCAATAACATTAGGATTTTCACTATCTCCATTATCTTCAATAAGCGCGATTGCACCTCCAATATGATCTTCATCCATGTGTGTAATAATTAATAAATCTAATCTACATCCTTCATTATATAATCTCTGCAAAATAGGTTTCAATTCACTCTCATAAGTTGACTTATATCCACAGTCGATTAAAATACAGTGTCCATCACCAAGTTCTATTAAAAAACTATCTCCTGACATTGCTTTTATAAAGTGAATTCTACATGTATTATTTTTCTTTGCGTTCAATAACTTTTCCTTTCATTTTCCCACTAGTAAGTAACTAAATATACTTGATTACTAAATATTAAACAAAATATATTATTCAACGTCTAAATTTCTTTTACTCATCATGTTCTCCAATGTTTTACAAACTACTTTCCTTAAAATCTGCTTTTACCAAACAGCAGAAAAATTAATTCCGTATGTCAGATCAAACATGTAAAAAGTGATACTTATTTTTTTCAAATGCATTTTAATGCTCTGTAAACTGATTTCTTAATGTCTCAGATGCTTTAAGTTAATAATACCGCTGTTTTTTCATTCTAGTTAATATATCAGATAAAAGTTCATCAATATTAAGCATATAAACAGTTCTTAACGAATCCCTCAAATAGATTTTTCTATATTCTCGAATTTATTTACTAACAAAATATTTATCTTTATAGCTGTATTGAGTTTTAACTTTATTAACATCCAACTATTATATCTTGTTACATATGAAGGAGTCCTCTTCTAGTCCAATTCTTACTCATTTTTCAGGAATTCCTCCAATAAATAATTTTTTATAATCACTTATTACTAATTTTTTTCATATAGTTTCTTTATGTTCTTTGATATATAGTAATCAACTATCATATTGACATCAAATTTAAATAAATTCATCTCTTCCTAACACTTGATTTAAATTTCTTCCCTTTTCATCCCTCCATGCTCTTAACCCATTTGTACTTCTTCCTGTTACAAATACTCCAGCACCTGATGGACTATTAAATTCAAGATCTTTTATTAAAATACCATCTTTTATAACGTCTTTCCTTTCCATAATTATCCTATCATACAATCTACCTTTATACTTTCTTACATCAAGAGATACCCTAGCTCCTTCTTTTACCATAAGATGTCCCGTATCCAGATCATATTCCCCTTCTGCATAAACTCCACATCTGGGTTTTTTTAAATAAACTCTCATTTTATTTTCCATCCTTTACTTTAAATTTTTCCATATATTTCTAAATTATCAATCACCAATTAAATTGTAAACACACAATAACACGTACCTGGACAAACAAAAGATCATTTTTCATGATCTCTTGTTTGTCTTTTTGATTTTTTCTGGTAGCTTTTCTGACCATGGAAGCAAGTCATCTAAAAATGAAAGATCTGTATCTTCCATATGTTTTGGAATCTCTGTCAGCAAATGTTCAAAGTATTCATATGGTTTCAGATCGTTTGCTTTGGCTGTTTCGGCAATACTATAAATGATCGCTGAATTCTCAGCTCCTCGGATCGTATCGATCAATTGCCAGTTCTTTCTTTTATGTTCTTAAGCACATAAGAGAAATTATGTGCCGAACTTAGTTATGTGCTCTTAACATATTTCAAAAAATGTCATAGTTACCTTATTAATCATAAAGGAGGTAGCTTATAAACCTAGAAACCATTCACAACTTCGAGGAATTCCTTAGAAATAAGTGATATTCTTCACGAACAATTCATACTTATACGAAAGAGTTAGAACAAGCACCAGATTCATGGAATGTAACAGAACCACAGCTTTTGTATGAGCACATAACTTGACTAAACACATAATTTCTTCCAATACAGAATCCACGGATTGCCCGTTCACTTGCATTGTTATCCATTGGTACTTCACTATTTTCCAGAAATACCCGGAGATATCTTTCCTGATTTAACAGATAGGTGACCGCTTCAGCAAGTCTTCTCTGTGTTCCGACTGGAACCTGGTGCTGTTTTACGTACGCAAACAAAGCATCCACCAGTGGTTTTATCACTACCTGATGCTGTCTGAGCCTTTCTTCACTTGTCAGATCCTTAAGCTTTTCTTCTTCCCGGTAGATCGCCTGGATCTGTTTCATTACCAGATATCCCCCACGACTTGGATCCGACGGCCTTTGGTATGATATTTAATGCCCTGTCAAAATATCTTCTGGCATGAACCCAGCATCCAGCGATCCTTACATGTTCCAGTGACTTTTCAGCAGTATGATACACCTGATAGCCGTCTGTAACACAGATCCCTTCATAATCCTTCAGAAATCTTAAAGGTTGCGATGCATTCCTTGTCTTCTGATATTCGTACAGCACGATATGACGTGTGATGCTGATCCCTCCAGAACGGTATACCCACATATAACTCTTACTTCCTGCAGGTCGTCCGTCTTTGTTCACTTCTACGGATGTTTCATCGGCACCTATCACATTAAAGTCATATAGTTTTCGATGCAGATGTTCATAGAATATAGAAAGATATTCTTCACTTAACCGTATCATCCAGTTTGCCATGGTTGCCCGACTGATCGCCAGTCCATAACGCTCGAATTCTTTTTCCAGACGATAGAGTGGTACTGCATTGACACATTTCCCGTTCATGATTGCTGCACCAAGAGATGGTGATACGAGACTTCCATGAAGAAGAGCCTTTGGATGAGGTGCTCTTACCATATGTTCATCTTTTTCATCTGCATAGACTCCGATATGGTGTTCTTCGATCTCAACTTTTACTGGAACAAAACAATACTGTCTGGATATCGTATCAGGCAGTTGTTTCCATCCGTTTTTTCCAAACTCATCTTCCAGTTCCTGTTCTGTCAGATAATGATCGATCCTTTTTACAGGAAGTTCTGACAGATCCTGCTCCTTTTTCCCCTGTTTTTTTCTGGATACCTTCTTGACTTCCAGTTTTTCAGGCTCTTCAATCTCTGGATCACTGACAGCTTCGGCTTCATTAAAAAATACGATCTTTCCATCGATCTCCATAAAGCTGATCTGTGTCGTATCCTCCATACGTTCGGTAGATCTTCCAAAACGATGATGTTTTGCCAGAACCACCTGTTCCATAAGAAGCTGCATCTTTTCATTCAGTGCATGTATTTCGTTTGTCAGTTCTTCCATCTGATCCTGTAATCTGAGAAACAGCTCGATCAGCAGTGTTTTATCCATCTTATTCAGTTGATCTTCTGTATATTTAAATGCCATTCAGAGCTCTCCTTTTCATACCCTGATTATAGCAGATACAGAAGTTTTTTGCGAATCATGGAGTTTCCTTTTTTCGTCATTTTGACGGTGGACAGCCGTATGAAAAAGTCAGAAATCACTGACTTTTTCATACGGCTGTCCACAATATCAGAACAGATCTGATATCTATAACCAGCGAAAGGCTGTATATCAGATCTTTGTGGAAGATCTTTCTGTATGGATCCTTTTCTCTGTAGGTTATCCATAAAAACTTTTTGAAAGATCAGCAGATTGCACAAAAACTAGAGTTCTGTCGGTGGATGCTCCATTTCTGTGATCGGACGTTTTGCGATCACTTCGAAGCCCTGCATCAATCGTTCATACTGTTCCTGCGAGATCTCAACTGCTTCATCTGCGGATTGTGGCCAGTTAAAAGCACCGATATTCAATCTCTTGTACATTAAAAGGAATCCATCCCCTTCCCAAAGCAGAGCCTTGATCCGGTCACTTCGTCTTCCACAGAAAAGGAACAGTGTATTCCGGTCAAACGGATCTAGATCGAACTGGAAACGGATGATCGCTGCCAGCCCGTCAATCCCACGTCTTAAATCTGTATAACCTGTGGCAATATAGATCTTTTTAAATCCATGAGCATCATTTAACATTTGTAACTGCTCCTATCAGTGACTGGATCTGTTCTGCAGATATAGACGAAAAAATATCAATCGACAGATTGCCAGCAGTATAGATCCGTGCCACAGGCTGATCCTTTGGCACCTGTTTTTCTGATTTTCCTGACTCAGACATCACAGGAAGTTCCACAAAAGTAGTCTCAGAACTCTGGGTTGTTGTTTCAATATAGGCTTCACGGACACGACGAAGTCTGTAATAGTAGTTTGCCTTCGAAATTCCATTCTGATTACACCATGTTTCAACTTTCATTCCAGCCGGACGTGATTTACATTCATGGATCTGTCTGGCCCATTGTTGAAGTCGCACCTGTGAGGTAACTAAACTTGTTTGAGTATTTATACGATCATCTTCTATCCAAGTACAAAAAGTTAAGTATTTAACTTTTTTGACTTTTTATATTTTGTATAGGATAATGATAGCAGAGTAATTTTAATAAAAAAAGGGACGTGCTATTGTGCGTTTACATTAAATTGATAGTTTGCTATTAGATACTCAAAAGACTATATCGCTAACCTTTCTCTTACTAATCATTTATTAAGCATTTCTATCGAATCTTCACTTACTCTTTTATATATTATTTTTGTACTGCTTCATCGGTAATATTACCAATGGTTTCAATATAATATTCTCATGCCCAAAATAATTTGTCCAACTTGTTTTTAATTCTGAATTTCTATCATAAGTTCATTAGAGTACTTTTTCTTTTTAAATATCCCTTAAAATTTGAAATATTTAATTTTGATAGAATTATAGCACTTAAATGTATATAATTTACACATACTGTACCTATAATAATCTCCACATTTTTATATTTACATAATGCACAGATTATGTTCCTAATATCCTCTTTATTTTGGCAATATTTTGTATATAAATACAATATGATCTTAGAATTTCCAACGAATATGTAATATGTTTCTATTGTCCATCGGATTACCTCCTATGCTTGAGTTTAGTTTACGATGCTATTCATGTAACATAGAAGATTTTTTATCGACATACTCTCCATTTCCACTTACATTATTCTCCCAAGTATAGTTGGGAATTAAACTTTTCATTTAGTAATTATAAGCATTTATAGTTCATAATTTCTATAAAGTATATCTTTTTTTATTATTTTCTGTTATTATTAAGTATATCACAAAGGAGGCTAACATGGAAAATCATTATTTTTTTCTTTTACAAAATTTTGTAGACGATGCATTTGTTACTAATTCAGAAATTGACCATGATATTATTTCTTTCAATTTTCAAACCATGCTAAAAAAAGAATTTACCAACGATCAATTTACTGAACTTTTAATTTATTCAGGTTACATACCAGATTTTTATAACAATGATTCTAGTGAAGAAACTCTCTTTTCAAAACTTGTAGAAGTTCTTGTATGCGAATGGGCTGATAGAATGGGATTTAATAGCCATCTTATCAAACAAAAAGCCAGTTATGAAGATGTTAATATATCCATTAATAATCGTATAATTGTATGTGATGCGAAAAGTTTTCGTCTTGGCAGAAGTCAAAAAGCTCCAAATGTAAAAGACTTTCTAAAATTAGAAGATATCCGAAAATGGTTGGCACGTTATGGAAATAAACTTGGTGGGCTTGTCACTTACCCATGTACTCATGAATGGAGCTTCGGTAGTGATGCTTACCAATATTGTAGTGATAAATCAGCTCCAACCGTAATGTTACCATATAAATATCTCTCATACTTATTGAAAAATAAAAATAAATATAACACCAACAATTTAGAAGCATTATGGAATTATGACCAAATATTTCCAAATATTTTACTCAAAAATATGCAAGGTGGAAACCGAAATGCTTATTGGAATAAAATTAACGAAGAAATAATAAAAATTACACATACTACTCCTGGAGAATTGTTTGAATATATATCATATGCAGATACATTAATTAATGAATGTATTCATGCTAATCTTGAAATCCTTGAATACCAAAAAAAATCAAAAATTGCTCAAATTATTAATTCTGTTAATGAAGAAAACAATATTGATAATCTTAAGACAGAAATTATTAATTATAAAATTAAGACAGAAACTAAGCCATTAACAGATCTAATTAATCGAATTAATAAATTTCGACTATAATAAAAAATATTGTACAAAACATTATTTAGAGTATTCCTAGACAAACAAAAGATTACTTTTATGATCTCTTGTTTGTCTAGGGACATGCTATTATGCGTTTACATTGAGTCAACATTCCTTAATATTACAATAAAAAAACTCTTTTTCACTCCTTTATTCCAAGGTGCTAGTTTTTCTAATTCTTTTTTGGAGTTCGCGCATTTGGACGTTTTTCTAATAAAAAAATTAAATAATTGTAAACGTTTAGATCATATGCTTTTGTCATCTCAATCATTGTAAAACAGATCACACTGGCATTGGTTCCATCTGTGGAATCACAGAATATTTCTTCTGATCATGACCGGACAGATCGCATTTTCACTGAGATCATTGTTGCGGCTACACCGGCCATCTTCCTTCAGCACCTGAAAACATGTTTCATACATCATCACAAACTTTAGTTTCTTCAGCTGTTTTTCAAAATGATCATACATTGGCTGAAAGTATGTTTTGAAACAGTGGATAATTCACCTTGCCATGGAAGCAGTTCATCTAATGATAGGACTATAAAAAAGGGACATGCTATTGTGCATTTATTATTAAAAATCTACATTTTTTTAAATTAAATCATCAAATGATAATTGATGTATATGTTTAATTTTTTTTTCTCTCTTTTCATCTAAGTTTTTTCCTATAATTTCATTTTTTAATCTTTCTCTAGCTATATTACAAAATTCTTTTGAAATCTCTATTCCAATATAATTTCTTTTTAACCTTTTCGCAGCAACAAGCGCTGATCCACTTCCACAAAAAGGATCTAAAACAATCTGCCCCTCTTTTGTAGTTAACTTAATTAATGCTTCCATCAATGAAACAGGTTTTTGAGTTGGATGCTTTCCATGATCATTCTCATTGCTTATTACTTTTATCATATTTGAAGTAACCGAATTATATTTATTCCATTCAACATAATTATATCCCCCCACTCCATTTTCTATTATATTATCTGATAAGGTTCCACCTATTTTGTAAGGCTTCATAAACCATAAAATTGGTTCAAACAAAGGCCTTAGATTTCCTAAACGCCATCCATCCCATCTTTCGGCATTTTTTTCATCCCCTCTTCTTCTATATACACAACTCACTCTTTGTGCTCTATGTGGGGCTGTTTCTTTTTCCCAACAAATCATATCTTTGTATATAAATCCTGCATCTTCCATAGCAGTTATACACCTATGTGCCAATCTTCTTCCTGCAAATATAAATGCAGATCCCCCTGGTTTCAAAACCCTCAACCAGTCCATTGCCCATTTAGAACACCAATCGTAATATTCATGTGGAATTTTTTTGTCGGCTTCTGACCATCCATTTAATGGTTTTCCCCTTTTTTTAAATATATTCCCCGCTTTTTCTTGAGCCGGACTACTTCCTAATAGTGCAGAATTTGTATTATTATGTAGCACATCCCAATTTTCAAAACTAATTCCATAAGGTATATCACTTAATATCAAATGCACACTATCACTTTCAATACTTTTAATCACTTCAAGACTATCACCATTTAATATTTCATTCATAATCCAATTCTTCCTTCCAATTGTCTATTCTATATGCATTAAATATATTACCGTAAAATTCTTTTTTTAGCAATTAATTCATAATCATTATTTACAAAAATTATATATTATTTTGTGCAAAAATTTTACTTATGTTTCAAAATATATTCACCACCTATTCAATTATGATTTCTAGAAATTTAAGATTTTACTCTGCTAATTTCTCCCATAAATGAAATTTAAATACGCATAATAATTCATAAATTCTTTTTAACATTTTAATCTATATACTTTTTGACCTAATCTTCGTATAGAACATATGTTCTATATTTGTATTATATATTATTTGAAGTTTATTTTCAACATATTTTTTCATCCTTAAATGATTAAAAAATTTTTATTTTTACTTTAATTCTGCAAAACACCTTAAGCCAAATCTTTAGCGACTTTAATATTCTTTATTAGGCAATAAATATTTAAAAGCAATTACAACTGCAAATAAATCTTATTTTCCTTTTTCATACCTTTAAATTCATACCTTTAAAATAGATAACTTTCTCTGTAATAATATATCTGCAATAACATCTACAATTCAATATGTAAATAATCTATCTCTTTCCAAATTATTTAAATTTTTCTCGCTTTTTACTCCTTGTATATCTGTTTTTGAACGCACTCTTACATTTGCTTTTCCATTATAGTAAATTATATATGTGGTGCGTTTGAAATTTACACCCATTAGAGTGCTTCATGAATCACAAGCTAACAAAAAACAGGGAGGAACTCACAAGCTCAATGTCATTAAGTTAAGATGATATAATAGGAATCGCTATA